>Ga0181533_1005151_pt1 | contig 12775 bp, 13 predicted proteins | sample PEATcosm2014_Bin_45_FD_119772 | JGI IMG/M metagenome (GOLD analysis project Ga0181533, IMG submission 119772) | Peatland microbial communities from MTU Mesocosm Facility, Houghton, MI, USA - PEATcosm2014_Bin11_60_metaG | ecosystem: Environmental > Terrestrial > Soil > Wetlands > Peat | place...
CCCGACAACGGGACGCGCAAGCCCTGTCAAGGAAGCAGGAACTATACGCGGCGGGAATCATGCCACCCAGCAGGAAGCCCGCCGCTGGAAGCCCACGAATTCATTCGTGGGAGGATGTCACCATGGTGAGGGGCACTCGAGGGCGTGGCCGTGCTAGTCAGACGCCTGGAGAAACCCGGAGTGCTTGTTTCTCGCCCCGACAGCCATCAACTTCATTCAGGGTACGTAATATTGAGACCCGGCAAAGAGGTGGGGGAACACACGACCGAAGGTGGGGAAGAGTTGATTGTGATGGTCGAGGGGAAAGCAGAAATCATATCCGGCGGGCACGCAGAAACAGTTGAAGCCCCTTGTGTTGTGCTCATACCTGCGCACACGGTTCACAATGTCAGGAACGGGTCCGAGAGCCTTCTCAAGTATGTGTATGTCGTCGTGACCTTGGACCGGCCAGCCGACAGCTAGGGGCCTGAACCCCAAGCGTATTTCAACGACAGAGGCCCACCGCGGATGCAGCACGGGGAGACCACGGAGTTTCAAGTCGGGATCAAATCGCCGCGACCACGGCCGCTACACCGAAGCTCATCACGGCGGCAAGACTCAGCCAGTAAGCTACTTTCCAATGCGTGTTCGAAGCGTATGCCCCCATTATCTGACGGTTCGACCCAAGCAACCCCATCAGGACTCCGGGGCCGACGAGCACAAAGACGAAGACCACCATGAGGCCGAGGACCAGCGAAAGAGGCTCCGGATAGAGGATAGGGATGACCACAGCTGGGAGCGATTCCGCCAGGTAGACCCACAGGAAGCTGCTCTTTTTCCAGCCCATCGTGTCGACAACGGCCCACGAGCTGCCGAGAGAGATGACCACCAGCGCGAGGAACGCCGCCGCCACCAGGCCCACTGCGAAGACGTATGGTGCATAGGAACCGGCGATCGATGAGAGGGCGAGGGAAAGCGCTTTCGGATTCGCGAAGTTCAGAGACGAGCTCAGACCGGAGGTGGCCATTGCGATGACCACCATCCCGACCTCGCTCGCCACGGCCCCCACCAACGTCTCCGTCCTCATCGTCCAAAGGCGTGTGGCCCTCTTCTCAGCGGTGGCCGAAGCCTGATAGAACAGCATGAAGGGCATCACTACAGCACCCGCACAGGCGGCGAGCAGGAATAGGTACTTGGGGTCAGCGCTGAAGTAGACGGGACTCGACGCTACGAAACCCCTTGCGAAGAGGGAGCCGGCGTAGGAGACGATCAGCACGGCCGATACGGCAATCAGGGCCTTCTCGGTCGTCAGGTACCTCCTCCTGAGCACCACTGCGACGTACGCCGCGTAGGCAATGGGTACGGAAACGATGGGCGGGACGCCTATGAGTTCCATCCCGACCGCGATCCCTGCGTACTCGGCGATGTAGCTCACGATGCTCACCATGGCCATCGGCAGGCTCGCGAGAGCGGCAATCCTCCTGGAGTAGTTCTCGCGGATCACCTCGCCCAGCCCCTTTCCCGTAGCCATCCCCACTCGACCGCTCGCCTCCTGAATCACGAAGAGTGGGACGATCAACAGCAGGAAGAACCAGATCAGACCGTAAGAGTACGTCGCCCCGACCGTCGCCGCCGTCAGCACGCTCGGGGCATCGACGTCGGCGATCATGACGATCCAAGCGGGCCCGAAGGATTGAACGAACTCCCTGAGTCTGCCCGAAAACACGACGCGGGGGAGCCCTCTCACCTCTATAATAGACCACAGGCTTTAAGCCTCCGAGATCTTGACTGCGTTTGTGGTAGAGGTTGCCTGATTACCTGCCTCTTGTAACTGCCATTGTGTCTTTCGTATTCTTCCTCTCGGTGGCCCTCCAGTACCAGCGCCGGCGGAAGACTCACCAGCTGCTCTGGTCCGTGGCGCTGCTCTTCTATTCTGCGTCGGCCTGCATGGAGTTCCTGATGAACGGCGACGTACTCGGCGCCAGCCCGCTCCTTTTCAGGGTCTACTACGTCCTTGCCGCCCCCTTGGTGGGCCTCTTGGGGGCGGGGGTTGTGTGGCTTCTAGCCAGAAGGACCTTCGCTAGGCTCTTCCTAGGGTTCGTCGTGGTGTTCTCTCTCGCCTTGGCAGTGACGGGCTTTTCCGCACACATCGACACGCAGTCCCTCGCCAGCAGCTTCAGAGGGTCCCTGGCAAATGGGTTCATGGCGGCTTCGACCGCCCTCCCCATGTCCGTAAGGGTCTACGCCATCGTCTTGAACTCCGTCGGCGGCCTCGCCCTGATCGGAGGAGCCCTCCTCAGTTTCGCGTGGGACAGGAGCAGGAAGTACAACGTATTCCTCGTCATCGGCGGCATACTTCCCATGCTGGGAGGCTCAATGCTGGGGTTCCTCAACTATCCCGACGCCTTCTTTGTGTTCGAGTTGGGCGGGACGGTGTTCCTGTTCCTGGGGTTCATGCTGAGTGCTAGGTACATAGCACAAAGACGGAACGCGGGCGCGCCTAGAACGATGCCTATCCCGTCAAGTTCCTGACTCCCTGCAGCGCGTCTAAGCCCTTAGCTAATCCTGAGAGCTCGTGCCGAAGGGGGAGATTGAGACCTGACATGAAGGAAGTCGAGCTAGCCCTTACCCCTCCTTACATCAAGCTTGGATTGACGTGGGAGAAGGAAGAAGGCAGGAGACTTACGGACGAAGAGTTCAAGGAACGGCTGAGAGTCTACCTAGGACGACGAAGACGGCCGAGGCGGAAGCTCGACCCTCACCTGGACCGGACAATTAGAAAACTGAAAAGATAGACGCGCGCGCGCGCGCGTCAATTGAAGGCCTCGAGACCCCTGAGTCTTTCATGGCTCCTGTTTTGCTCGTGGCCTGCGAACGAGCCCCGCTTCACTTTCTCCAACAGCAGATGCACATTGGCGCGAAACTCCTCGACTATGGCATCTTTGAGAATCCGAGAGCCTTCATGGAGAATCGAATCGAGCGCAGCAAAGACAACGGGTGGACTCTCAAACTCCGTCCCTGCGATTAGCATCACCAATGCTCTCGCTTCATTCTCGCCAAGAATGTTCGTGAAAGAATCGGTCACCGCTTCTTTGAATAGGGAGTGGAGGTCTTCAATCATGTCAGGCGCGAGGGCCTGAAGAGTGAGCAGTTCCTCTTCGAGTGTTTGCCTCTTGGGGAAACGGCATTCCCAGACCGCTTCGTAGAGCGTTTCTCCCTTCAGTGTGTTCTCACACCTTCAGTATCCAGTCTTCTCGGCACAAGATATCCAGTTCCAGCAATTTCGCAAGGGCCACGCTTCGATTAATGCGGAAAAAGAAGAATGCTCTTCTGGTGTAAGTCAGGAGGTGGAGTTCGACTACATCTGACATCAGATGTGTCTTATACGGAGTGCGAGCGTGTGAACGGCCTAGGGCTGTGACGGGAGAGTGGTGGACGAGTTCCGCGGATTGGCCTCGAAACGGGCCGTAACGACCGATTCCCCCACACTAATCCGCGGCTCGACATGAAACGACCGCTTCACAAATTCTTGGAGAGCATTCTTCGTAACGACGCTCCATCTAGGACCGAAGTCATGGTGCATGACAATTGTATACGCGCCCCCTTCCTGCGACATTCTCGTTCGGAAATGGGGAGTGAATTTGGACCGCTCCGTCAAACGGTTCAGTATCCCATCCGGAGAAGAATCGCCAGACCAGTACTCCGCTATCTCCTTCCACACGGAGGGCATGACCTCTCGCCCTATTCGAGCGAGTGTCTCGTCATCCAACCCTTCAAGCATGCTCTTGAAGAGCTGCTGGGGAATTGCAGCGAATCCAAACTCCTGCGCCTTCTTGTGCCAATCAATATGCTCACCAAGGATTGAGTTGACGATTGCGTTGACGGTCGTACCTTCGTCAGCGGCTTCCTTCTCAAGAGAACGTGCCAACGATTCAGAGATTCTGATCGTCTTGAGACGGGTCTTGCGCTTATCCATGGCAGGCTTTGACAAGAAAATGGCCTACGATGGGAACGACTGTCCCCCTACTTAGGTTAAGCGACTTCGCGCGCGCTGGAGAGAACCGGTGTTCTGGCTTCGCCTGGGGACTTCTTCGGCGCCCCCAAGACGTTCAGGCTGTGCTTCACTTCGAACAAGAAGGAACTTGGGCCTGGTCTTCGCAAACTTTCGGATTTCCTGAATACGCAATTCAGAAGTCGCTAGCTCCCCTTTGTGCGCGCGCGCCAGAGTCAGCCATTTGTTGTCGCCCTCGACTTTGATTCCGCAAGCCTCGGCAGGGGTCTTTCCTTCTAAGGTGCGCGCGCTGCGCGACGTAATTGTAGAGAACGTCTGCATGTTTCTTCCTTGCGAACCTAAGGCTCCGTTCCCGTCCGTAGGCGGATGGATCGTTCCAAACCTGGGGTGGCAAAAGTTGAAGAAACGTCCCAAACGACTATCTGCGGGCACCTGGTAGCCGTGGTGAAGAGCTTGGTGACGACGGAAGCCGCGGTCCTCTGCGGGGGCCGGGGCGAGCGGCTGAGGCCTCTGACGGACTACTTCCAGAAGGTGATGGTGCCGATCGGCCCGAAGAAGCTCCCCCTCCTCGCATACGTCATCGGCCTCCTCGAGCACCACGGAGTGACGAAAATCGCCCTGCTGACCGGCTACCGCTCTGAGGACATCAGACACTATTTCGGGGACGGGGCGGAAAACGGGGTGGAGCTCAGGTACTCGGAGGACGCGAAGGGCCAGAAAGGGAGCCTCAACGCTGTCGTGAACGCCATGAGGAACGGGGCGATCTCGAAGCGCGGCGAGCTCCTCGTCTACTACGGCGACGTCCTGACAGACCTGGACATCACTCGCCTGCTGGCCAGGCACAGGAGAAAGAAGGCGGACGCGACGCTGGTGCTCTCCAAGGGCTACACTCTCCCGGTCGGGACGGCCAGGGTCGGAAGGGGAGGATTCGTGACTTCTGTACACGAGAAGCCGAGCCTGAACCTCAGCGTGACTACGGGCTGCATGGTGCTGGGGTCCGCAGCCACGGCCCTAGCGCGAAGGCTCGCGAGCCGAGAGAACACTGACCTGATGACGCACCTTCTACCCGCCCTGCTTGACAGGAAGCTGAAGGTAGCCACGTACTACACCAAAGAGGCATGGTACGACGTCGGGACCGTGTCGAGCTTTGAGAAGCTGGACCTCGAGATCAACAGGCATCCTCTGAGCTTCCTCGTCCGACACTAGGCGACGTCAGAGAGTGCAGCCATCACCGAATGGTGGCAAGAGGCGCCGACAATCGGGTCGGGCGCGGGACACCTAGGACACCTGGCTTCCGAGGATGACCATGTTCTTTGCAGGAGTCTATAACAGGGGGTCCAACTCGAAGTCTCCCGCCATACCACGTTCGAGCAACTCAGGCTCGATGGCCGCCGTCCCGCTCGAGATGAAGGCGCACTCGTATTCCTGAGCGAAGAGGTTCCCAAGCCTCGCTTTCTCCTTGTCGATGAACTCCTGCGTGATCAGCGTCCCCAGCGCGACGTAGTACGGGAGCTCTATCACCTTCAGCGGGACCTTCCCTTCCCTCCCCGCGGTGCACTGCTGGTAGAAGAAAGCGCGCGCGCTAAGAAACCCCGCTGCCCCCGCGGCGTGGAGACCACCCGGTGGTAGCCGTCGGTGTTCGCGAGCCTGGCCGTGGTGGCCGACAGGAACTCGCTGCGCGCGCGCTCGTTTAGTCTCAGGTCTGGATGCTCTCCCCAGTGGACTCAAATCCAGAATCCAGAATCCATTATCCGTATTATATAGAGACGGAGACTGATCGTGATGTATAGGAGCGGAATCTTTGGCCTCCCGGAGATGGGGTTGGTCCTCATAGGATTACTCGTCGGCGGAATAGTTATCGGAGCGGCTGGCATCTACGTGGCCACATCTTACCAGAACGATACAGTGACCCAAACCGGGACAACCACTGAGAGACAGACGGCGACCGCGACAGTGACGGTAGCTCCAACGGCGACGGTAACCCTTCTGAGTCTGGGAACAACCACGTCGCTCGCGACCACGACTTCCACCTTCAAGACGACTTTACCAGGCCAGACGGTGACCAAGACAGGGAACCAGACAGTATCGGTGACCAGTGGAACGACTGCGACTCAGACAGCGACAACGACGGCGAGTACCACAGCAACTGCAACTCAGACTACGACCAAGAGTACGACAGCGACAACGACGGCGACTCAGACAGCGACAACGACGGCGAGTACCACAGCAACTGCAACTCAGACTACGACCAAGAGTACGACAGCGACCGTGACCACCACACAACCTACTACCATCACGCAGTCAACGACGGCGACCATAACTCAACCCACGACAATTACGGAGACATACAACATAACCGTGACCACGACCGTACCATAAACACAGCGAATGCTGCTGCTGTATCCGCGTGCGCGCGGGACGTTGCGACGAGTAAACCCTCCTAGAGAATTTTTTAAATAGCAGTAGTATCGCGATATATCTTGTTAGACATGTTCCACCAATCGTGGGGACACGCAAGGGGTTGGATGCACAGGGGCGATGCGAAAGTCCTAGTTCTTGACGAGCTACAGAAGAGGCCAATGCACGGCTATGAAATTGCCAAAGGCATTTCCGAGACGTTTGGGGGTATCTACGAGCCGAGCCCAGGAATGATTTACCCTACGCTGCAGTATCTCGAGGATCTCGGATATGTGACGGCATCGCAGAAGAACGAAAAGAAGGTGTACTCGATTACAAGGAGCGGAAAGGCATTCCTGAAAGAGAGCGAAGTCACCGTCAAAAGAATACACAGGTTCTTCGAGCGGGCCGACGGAAAAATGGACGCAGTACGAAGCGGGATGGAGCTCAGGAAGAGCATGATGCTGCGTCTTCCGGAAATGACGCCTGAACAGGCGAAGAAGGTTGCGGCCATCCTGAAGGACGCAAAGTCCAAGATAGAAAGAATCGAGTGATGAAGATGGCGGACATGATCTCTGGAGATAGAGCACGATGATGACCTCAAGTTCGACGGCTCTGGCCGGCGAGTCTTCTGCCAGGAGCATCATCGTTGTGGAGAAGCTCACCAAGACCTTCGGGCAACAGAGGGCCGTCGACGAAGTGAGTTTCGATGTCAAGGAGGGAGAGATCTTCGGATTTCTCGGGCCCAACGGTGCGGGGAAGAGTACGACCATCAACATGCTCACGACCTTGATTCCCATTACGTCCGGGAAGGCGGAAGTGTGCGGCTTCGACGTCGGCAGACACCCAAACGAAGTGAGAAGGAACGTGGGGGTCGTGCCTCAGGACTACACGGCCGACGAGGACATGACCGGCTACCAGAATATACTTCTCTGCGCTGATCTCTATGGCATCCCTCGGAGCAACTCAAAGACCCACGCCAATGAGCTGCTTTCGCTTGTTGAGCTCCAGGACGCCAAGGACAGGAAGGTCAGCACCTACTCCGGAGGGATGCGCAGGAGACTGGAGCTGGCCTGCGGCTTGATCAACTATCCGAAGCTGCTCTTTCTTGACGAGCCGACGTTGGGTTTGGATGTGCAGACACGCGCCGCCGTATGGAAGTACATTCGTACGCTGAAGGAGCAGTACGGCATGACTCTCTTCGTGACCACCCACTATCTTGAGGAAGCCGATTCTCTCTGCGACCGCATAGCGATCATCGACCACGGGCACATAATCAAGACGGGAACTCCTCAGCAGTTGAAGGACGGCGTCGGGGGCGACGTGATCGTTGTGGGTGTCAGTGAGGGGCAGCCCGACATCTCGGCAGACATCGCCAAGATTGGCCTGGTGAAGGACGTCAAGAAGACTGACAATGACTACCGGATAAAGACGGAGAAGGGAGAGGAGGCCTCGCCTCTGATCATGGGTCTGATTCAGTCGAAGGGGCTTCACGTTACAAGGATATCCCTGACGCGCCCGACCCTTGACGAAGCCTATCTGGAGCTGACCGGGCGCACCCTGAGGGAGGAGGAGACAAACAAGTGGTCGATGAGGAGCCAACGAAGGACGATGCGGACCGCGCGGTCATAGAGCGAGCGAGAGCGAGTGAAATAGAGTTTGACCCAAGAAGGAGAATCGGCGGCCCGGAGGTCCGCGACCACGGCCCAGGTTCCCGAATCGCAGGGAACCGCGACGCCGAAGCAGGTGAGGGCTGCCACGGTAGCCCCGAAGGTGAACAACAGCCCGATCCACGGCCTCTGGGCGCTGACCAACAGGGATCTCAGGAAGTGGTACACCAACCCGTACCAGCTGATAATATCCCTGATACAGCCCGTGATATGGATGGGTCTCTTTGGGAAGGCGCTGAACTTCAGCTCGTTCATCACCAGCAGCCTGGGGCCCAATGCGACGCCAGCCGAGGTGAACGCCCTCATGACACAATTCTTCGGGACCGCTAGCTACTTCTCGTACCTGGTGTGCGGCATGCTGATCTTCGTAGTCGTCTTCACTTCAGCCTTCAGCGGCATGTCCGTCGTATGGGACAGGAGGTTCGGCTTCATGAACAAGGCCCTGACCACTCCCGTGAGCAGGGGAACGATAGTGATGGGCAAGATCCTGCAGAGCGTGGCCAGGTCTCTCATCCAGGCCGTCGTCGTCCTTGCCATAGGGATTGCGCTCGGAATGGAGACCGATAACTTCACTCTGCTTGGAATCGCCGGTACATTCGCCATCATCTTCCTCGTGGCGATGGGCCTCTCCGGACTCTTCGTGATGCTCTCGCTCAGGTCGAGCGACTGGCAGACGCAGATGGCCATCATCAACCTGCTGAACCTGCCATTGCTCTTCGCCAGCAACGCGCTCTTTCCAACCAAGATAATGCCCGGCTGGCTCCAAGACGTGGTGAAAGTCAACCCCGTCAGCTACGCCATCGACGGCATCAGGCAGATGCTGATAGGTGCAGTCGGGTCGTATTCGCTCTGGATGGACTTTTCCGTGGTCTTCGCATTCGCGGCTTTCTTCTCGATAGTCGGGATAGTCATGTCGTGGAGACTGCTGAAGAAATAGAGCGAGCCCGTCTTCCACTGCGATTGCAAGTCCTAAGGCGTGCCCACGACTGCGACGGTCTGGCGGCTAGAACGCCAGCGCTTCTTGGGCTGACCGACCCTCGAAGATGACCTTCCTTAGGCACTTCGCCATCTTGAGGGGCTCTTCGTGCTGCCAGACGTTCCTTCCCACCGCGAGGCCGGTCGCGCCCGCGTCCATCACGCCTCTCACCTGCTGAAGGAACGCCTCGTCCGTCGGAGCCTTCGGTCCGCCAGACATGAACACTTTCATCCCAGCCGCTGACCTGACCGCCCAGGAGAAAGAGGCGCTGTCGCCGGTGTACTTGATCTTCACTGCGTCCGCACCCAGCTCGAGGCCCGTCCTGGCCGCGTAGGCGACGATCTCCTTCGAAGTGTCGTTCTTGACTCCCGCCCCCCTCGGATAAATCCAGGCAATGGCAGCGACGCCCCGCTTGTGCGCCTCCTCTTGTATCCGGCCGAACTCCGACAACATTTCTGCTTCGTAGCCAGACCCCAGGTAGATAGTGTAACCGACCGCCTTCGCACCCAGCGACACTGCGTGCGCCACCGAGCACAGTTGCCTCGAGACCGGCTCTCCCTGGGGGAGGCTCGTCTTTCCATTGACCTTAACGATCAGGGGCACTTTGCCGTCATAGAACCTTTCGGCCACGCCCTTCTGAAACACCACCCCGTTGAACCCCCCTTTCGAGGCTGTCTCCATTATGAATGCGGGGTCGACGTTCCGGTCGTCGAAGTCCTTGGAGGGCCCGTGTTCCAGGCCTTGGTCGTACGCCAGGAGCATGCTCTTGCCATTCCTCAGGAACGGGGCCATCCTATCCGGGGCCATTGTCCTGAATGTCTCTCAACCGTATTTAACGGTATTTCGACTCTGTTGCAGAAGACCGTCTCGTAGCTCTGCGAAAAATGGAAAACAGGAATGAGAGCGCCGCCGGTCCGGGACCGGAGGCGCCCTTAACACTCTTGGGTAGTCTATGGGAAGAGACCGAGACTCTTGACTGCGTCGGCGACTCTACCCACGGCGACTATCATGGCACCCGTCCTCATCGAAGTGTTGTGCTTCAGACTCGCTTCGTGGACGTCCCTGAATGCGCCCGTGATCTTCTTCTCGAGCATCGAGTTGACCTCTGTCTCGGTCCACGCGAGTCTCTCCAGGTTCTGGACCCACTCAAGGTAGCTGACGATGACGCCGCCGGCGTTGGCGAGGATGTCCGGGATGAGGAAGACCCCGTTCGCGTCGAGGATCTTGTCAGCCGCTGGGGTTGTTGGGCCGTTGGCGCATTCGGCGATAATCTTCGCCTTAATGCCCTTAGCGATGTCTGGGAGGATGGTGTTTTCGAGTGCTGAAGGGCTGAGGATGTCCACGTCCATCTGGAGGAGTTCCTTGCCCGATATCCGCTGGCTTCCGGGGAAGCCGACCACGGAGCCATTCTTCTCCTTGTGGGCGATGAGCTTGTCGGCGTCCATGCCGTTCTTGCTCATGATTGCTCCCTTGGAGTCGCTCGCTGCCATCAGCTTCGGCCCGTAGCTCTGAAGGATCTGCGAATAGAAGGAGCCGGCGTTGCCGTAGCCTTCGACCGCGAAGGTCGCCTTCTTCAGGTCCATCTTCTTCACCTTGGCCGCCTCTACGGTGCAGAACACTGCTCCCCTTCCGGTTGCCTTGTCCCTGCCGAGTGAGCCTCCTAGGGAGATTGGTTTCCCTGTGATGACTCCCGGCGACGCCATACCCACGATGGTGCTGTAGGTGTCCATGATCCATGCCATGGTCTGGCCATTCGTGTACACGTCAGGGGCAGGGATGTCCTTGTAGGGGCCGATTATTGGGCTGATAGCTGCTGCGTAGCGGCGCGTCATAGCCTCCAATTCGTGTTGAGACATGTTCTTCGGGTCGCAGATGATGCCTCCCTTCGCTCCTCCGTAGGGGATGTTGACGACACTGGTCTTCCAGGTCATCCAGGCCGCCAGGGCCCTTACCTCGTCCAGGGTGACGCCCGGGTGGTACCTGATTCCTCCCTTGAAGGGTCCTCTTGCATCGTTGTACTGAACTCTGTACCCTGTGAAGACCTTGATCTTCCCGTTGTCCATCCTCACCGGAAGCGACACTGTCAGCTCCCGCTTCGGATGGGATAGAATTTGGTGGATGCCTTCGTCGAGTTTCAAATACCCTGCAGCGATCCGCAGCTGCTCGAGTGAATTCTCAAATGGGTTTGGCTTAGCCTGACTCATAAGTCGGCCGCCTTTTCGGATTCTATTTAGGCATTTCGAGGATTCTCATTTCAGAGAACGAACGCAGGGCGTGAAACAGAGGCCAATCCTGGTGGGGCTGACAACCGGACTGGAATTCTTCTGCACAGGAAATTACCCACCGCGGGACCCCGCGCTACTGAGAGAACCCTCTAGCGACTGCGAGCAGGGCCGGATCAACTGTTTTCGACTTGAGCGCCCCTTCCACCGGGACAGTGACTATGCTGTTCCCTTTCAGAGCTGGCATCACATCAAACTTGCCCTGCTTGATGAGATCCACCGCTGTCACACCTAACCGCGTCGCGAAGACCCTGTCGAAAGCGGAAGGTGGGCCGCCCCTGAGAAGGTGACCCAGCACCACCTCCCTTGCCTCAATTCCGGTCCTCTTCCCTATCTCCTCGACGAGGAACGAGGCAACCCCGCCAAGGCGCGGATGGCCAAACTCGTCAAGCTTCTGGCTCAGCGTTGTCGCCTGAGAAAGTTTACTCAACCTCGCACCCTCTGCGACCACAATTAGAGAGAACCCGTGGCCCGCCTTCCTTCGCGCCTCCAGCGTCTTGCACAGGGCGTCCACGTCGACGGGCTCTTCCGGCACGAGGATGATGTGCGCCCCAGATGCGATCCCAGCATAGGTTGCCACCCACCCGGAGTCTCGGCCCATCACCTCCACCACCATCACGCGTTCGTGTGACTCGCCAGTTGTGCGTATCCTGTCAATCGCCTCCACTGCAACGTTCACCGCCGAGTCGAAGCCGAACGTGAAATCGGTCTCTGAGAGGTCGTTGTCCATCGTCTTCGGGGCACCGACGAACTTCAGACCTTTGGCCGCAAGCCTGTGTGCCGCCCCCTGCGTGTCCTCCCCTCCTATGACGATGAGGGCGTCTAGTCCGAGTCTCTTCATGTTTTGGAGAACGAGGTCTGGACCCCCTTCCCTCTTGAATGGGTTGGTTCTCGAAGTGAGGATTATCGTTCCCCCCTTTGAGACGATATCAGCCACGTTGTCGTATGTTAGACTAATGGTGTCAGGCTCAAGCAATCCTGCCCATCCCCTGCGGATCCCCACCACGTCGTAGCCGTAGTCCGTGGCCCGACGCACGGCCGCCCTTATCAAGGCGTTAATCCCACCGCAGTCTCCGCCTCCGCTGAGGATTCCGATTCTCATGGTTGCGTGCTGAGCGAACCGCCTTTTATAAGAAGGCCTCCGGCCTGGCGGAAAGGCTTTACCCACCTTGCCTTCCGTCAGGATGTCGTGACAGAGGCTTACGGGGTAGGAGTGGACCTGGGCGCGACTCGGGCCAGGGTCTGCGTCGGGAACCGGAGGGGAAAGCTTCTCTGGCGGGCGTCGAAGGTCATGCCCCTGCCGCGCGAGGTTAAGGACTATGTAGGTGACACCCTTCCACGAATGAATTCGTGGGCTTCCAGCGGCGGGCTTCCTGCTGGGTGGCATGATTCCCGCCGCGTATAGTTCCTGCTTCCTTGACAGGGCTTGCGCGTCCCGTTGTCGGGACGGGTAGAGGCC
>Ga0181533_1005162_pt1 | contig 12759 bp, 8 predicted proteins | sample PEATcosm2014_Bin_45_FD_119772 | JGI IMG/M metagenome (GOLD analysis project Ga0181533, IMG submission 119772) | Peatland microbial communities from MTU Mesocosm Facility, Houghton, MI, USA - PEATcosm2014_Bin11_60_metaG | ecosystem: Environmental > Terrestrial > Soil > Wetlands > Peat | place...
AGGAAAGTGTCGCCGTTGGTGGACTTTACCTCGAACACTCCTTCACCCAGTTCGAGCACGGATATGTCGAAGGTCCCACCGCCCAGGTCGAAGACCGCGATCTTTTCTTCCTTTTTTCTGTCCATCCCGTAGGCAAGGGCCGCAGCAGTCGGCTCATTGATAATCCTGAGGACATTGAGGCCGGCGATCTTCCCCGCGTCCTTGGTAGCCTGCCGCTGGGAATCGTCGAAATAGGCGGGGACCGTAATGACCGCATCGGTAACCGTCTCGCCCAGGTAATCCTCGGCTGTCTTTTTCATCTTCTGCAAAACGGATGCGGAGATCTCGGGTGGCGAATACTTTTTCCCCCGCACGTCCACCCAGGCATCGCCGTTATCGGCCCGGACAATCTTGAAAGGGGAGATGGCGATGTCCCTTTTCACCACGTCGGTATCGAACTTGCGGCCGATGAGGCGCTTGATGGCGAACAGGGTGTTCTCCGGATTGGTGACTGCCTGGCGCTTGGCCTGCTGGCCGACGAGAATCTCGCCGCTCTCGGTAAACGCCACCATGGATGGTGTGGTGCGGCTCCCCTCCGCATTGGCTATAACAACTGGCTCCCCCCCCTCCATAATGGCCACACAGGAGTTGGTGGTGCCCAGATCGATTCCTATAACTTTGCTCATATTGATTCATCCCCCTTTACTAAATTCTCTTATCTTCATAAAAAGCTAATCACTCCCCCGGATAAAAACAAGGGGACGATTGAAAAAATGTAACTGGTGACTGGTAACGGCTTTTTCTTCTCCCTACTCTCCGGTCCCCTGTCTCTGCGGCGGAACAGCCACCGAAACCAGGGCTGCCCTGAGCAGGCGGTCATTAAGGAGATACCCCTTCTGCATCTCCTCGACCACGGTATTAGAGGGGATCTCCGCGCTCTCCACCTGGCGCATCGCCTGGTGAAAGGCAGGATCAAAAGGAGTTCCAGGCATCGTCTCGATGGGGGCCACCCCGAACTTTTTCAATGCGGAGAGGAGCATGACATGGGTGAGTCGGATCCCTTCGATAACCGCTACATGGGGCTCGTCGGCGGCATGGGCGAGGGCCCGCTCTATATTGTCGATGACCGGCAGGATCTCCAGGATCAGGCTCTCATTTCCGTATTTAAGGATCTCTTCCTTTTCCTTCTGCACCCTCTTGCGGTAGTTTTCAAGGTCGGCCCGTTCCCGCACGAATTTGTCCCAGTTATTTTGGACCTCGGTCTCTTTGATAGCCAAGATCTCTTCCAACTCCCTGATCCTTTCATCGGCTGGCTTTTCACCCTCCTTCTCACAGGCGGATGCGACCGTCTCAGGTTCTATATTGTCAGGGTTTGCATGGTTTTCATGTTTTTTCTTTTCCAAGACTATGTTTCTCCTTTAATCAATCTCCAAAAGCCTACTCACCTGTCTTGCCGTATAATCCACTATCGGAATGACTTTGGCGTATCCCATGCGGGTGGGGCCTATGACCCCCAGGATACCGAGTGTGTTTTTACCGGTCATGTAGGTGGAGGTCACCAGGCTCATTCCCGTCATCCTGTTCAAGTGAGACTCCGAACCGATAAATATCTGCACCCCTTCGGCGGCCATACTGCGTTCCAGGAGCGCCAGCAATTGTCCCTTTTCTTCGAATGCCCGGATTATCTCTTTCATCTTCGCCACATCGGCAAACTCCGGTTGCTCCAGAATATTGGCCTGCCCTTCGATGAAGACCTCGGCATCCGTCCCCTCCAGGGTCTGCTGGGAGAGTTTCAGCGCCCTGGCCAGCAGGGCGTCGTATCGGATCTTTTCCTCCTGCATTTCTTCCAGTATCCTGTTTTTGACCTGCATGATGGTGAGTCCCTTGAGGAGGTCGTCGAGATAGTTGGACATCCTGGTCAGATCGGCGAATTGCAACTCTTTGTCAGTTTCGATAATCTTGTTCTGGACAGTCCCGCTCTGGGAGACGAAGATGGCGAGGAGCCGTTTCCCTCCGAGTTTCAGGAACTCGATATGACGGAAGACGTTGGCGGTGAAGCGGGGCGCTACCACGATCCCCATGTAGTGGGAAATGGACGAGAGCATCCGGCTTGTTTCCTTCAGAACCTCACCGATGTCTCTTCCAGTCAGGCTGCAGCGCTTGCGGATTTCTTCCCGTTCTTCCCGGGCAATCCTGCTCGATCCCACGAGTGAATCGACATAAAAACGGTATGCCTTTTCGGTAGGCACACGTCCGGCAGATGTATGCGGCGAGGTAAGGAATCCCATCTCTTCCAGGTCGGCCATGACATTACGGACCGATGCCGGAGAAAGCGACAGCCCGTGCCGCCGGGAAAGGGTCCGGCTGCCGACCGGTTCGGCGGAAATGATGTAATCTTCGATGATCGCTTCCAGGATATGTCTGCTGCGCTCGGACAGGTGCTCCTGCATGGTTTCCTCAAATAAGATTAGCACTCCCTATTTTCGAGTGCTAATTTGTTATTACTAAATTAATTGCGCTATCCCGGTTTGTCAAGGGATTTCCCCAAAAGCCGTCCATGGCGGGAGACCCCTGCCGGTTGCCTTAAACAAATCTTGCAAATACCTGATTAGCCAGAAGGAGCCCCCTGCGGGAAAGCCTGATGCGTCCGTGGCGACGCTCAAGGAGGTCGTCTGACAGAAGCTTAGTCAATGCCGATGGAAACGCCTCTTCGAGGGTAACTCCGCATTCCTGGCGAAACATGTCGCCATCAATCCCTTCCAGCATCCTGAGGCCGAGAAAAAGTTTTTCCGAAAAAGCCTCACGTTCCGTCAGGATTGATAGTTCCTCTTCCGGGGCAACACCTTTGGCGATGGCCTGCATATAGATCTCAGGTTTATCCGGGTTTTTCCACCTGCGGCCGAATGGAGGATACGACAAAAACGAGTGCGCCCCGGCCCCAAAGCCGAGATAATCGGCCCTCTTCCAGTAGATCTGGTTGTGCCGCGAGCGAAAGCTGGGTAAGGCGAAATTGGAAATCTCGTAATGTTCGTACCCGGCATTCAGGAGCACTTCAGAGGTTTGCTCGAATATAACGGCTGCTTCTTCTTCTCCGGGAAGCGTCAATTCACCCTTCTGCTCCATGGCATGGAAAGGTGTCCCCGCCTCAATTGTAAGTCCGTATGCGGAGATATGTTCTGGCCGGTAAGCCACGGCCCGGTCAAGCTCAATCCGCCACATCTCCCGGTTCTGCCCCGGCAGGGAATGGATCAGATCGATACCGATGTTGCTGAACCCTACATCCCGGGCTGCTTTATAGGCGTCGGTAGCGTCCCGGACGGTATGAATCCTTCCCAGACGTCGGAGCATTGTGTCGGAAAAGGACTGAATTCCCAGTGACAGGCGATTGACTCCGATGGAGCGGTATGCGGCCAGATTTATCCTGGTTACGGTGCCGGGATTTGCCTCTAGCGTTATTTCCGCATCCGGTTCCAGTGCGAATAATCGTCCTGTAGCCTCGATTATCCGCGCCACCAGAGCCGGCTCCAGCAGCGAGGGAGTGCCGCCGCCAAGGTAAAGGGTAGATGCCGTGACTTCAGCGGGCAGGGTGTCGCGGCGCAGTTCCATCTCGCGCAGCAGGGCAGAAACATACTCCTTCCGTGGAATCTCCGACACGGCAAGGGAATTGAAGTCGCAGTAGAGGCATTTTCGTATACAGAAAGGGAAATGAATGTATAGCGTTGTTCTCATTGTTTTTATTGTAACTTATTCCGGGTCTATATGTCATCTCTATTGGAAATGAACGTTTCATGACTGAATCGAATAAATCAAAAAAAAGGGCTTGCGAAACGCAAACCCTTTTTTTATTCAGAGGTGATGCCTGGTTAATATGACCCGGCAACCAGGGCGTAGATCATCAATACAGTCAGGGCAATGCCGATAATCAGCGCGGAGAAGCCGAACCCTTTGAAGAGGAAGTCATAAAGCACACCGCTGGTCTTGTTCATTTTGAAATTCTCCGTCACTCCCAGTTCCTCATAGCGCTTCCATTGATCGCCGCGTTCTTCAATAAATTCATGCTTGGAAAGCTGGCCGTTGAAAATGACGAAATCCATGGGGAACTTCTCCGGTCGGCCATGGGTGTTGAAGAAATGGACCGTGAAGATGAATCCGGTTGCCAGCAGGGCTTCATCGGAATGGAGTATGGTCGCCACATTGAACATCCATCCGGGAAGAAACATACCGAAGAACTGCGGGAACCAGAGCATCAGTCCTGAGCCTCCTATAATAAACATACCCCAGAATACCCCGAAGAAGTCAAATTTTTCCCAGTAGGTCCAGCGCTCAAAAGAGGGTTTCGGCCCCTTGAAGAGAAACCAGCGGACCATCCCTGTAATGTCCTGAATATCGCGCAGATTAGGGCAGAGCGAATCAGGACCGAAGAGCCTCTGCAGCCAGTTCCCGGGCACGTCTTTCTTGATAAAGAGGAAATGAATGCTCATGGCGATCGCCGCGAAAAAATAGAAGAAGGTAACGGCCGCGCAACAGCGGTGAATCAAGCCGGCATTGGCTGATCCGCCGAAGAAGGTCATGAGCATCTTGGCCCACTCCTGGTCGCTGAATTTGAGGGGGAGGCCTGTCAGGGAGAGCCCAAGGAAACTCGTGATAACCAGGAAATGGAGGAATATGTGGAGGCGGTTAAAGCGCCGGTACTGTTTATGTCCATCAGGAATAACATGCTGGGCGAGACCCGCGGCAAGGGCGTCGGCTTTTTCCCGGTTCTCCACGAAACCCCTGAACATCCAGAGCAGGGTATGGACCCAGAAGACCGAGAAGACGAAGAAGAGCAGGCCTGTCATGAAGATAAAGGTATAAAAGAGGATCGGATATTTTTCCCGGTCATTATGTTCGCCATGGGCATAGTAAGCGGTAAAGAGCGGAGTGGCCTTGCTGTGGCACTTGCTGCATGTCTTGACAAGATTGTCCGGATTTACGCTCGATTTCGGGTCATTGGCTGGAAGAATGTCATGAGCGGTGTGACAATCGGCACAACCCGCAACCTTTTCCGGGAAACCGAGACGGTAGTTCTTGCCATGGTAGCTGGCCATGTAAGACTTGACCGCAACGGTAAGTACGTTGTTACGCTTCATCATCTTTTCGTCAGCATGGCACTTCAGACAGACTTTTGTATGAAATTCCCTGTTTTCATGCGACTTGGGATCACCAAGCGGCTTGATTTCATGCAGGTTATGGCAGTCGTTGCAGGCCGCGGAATCGTGATTGCCTGCCGCCACTGCCTTGCCGTGGATGGAGTTACGATAGACAGATTGCTTGTCATGGCACTGGACACACTTGGCAACAACGACCTGTTTATCCCCTTTCCAGTACTTGTGGATGTGAATATCGGTGTGGCAGTCTGCGCACATAACCCCTTTGGCGCTATGGACGCTGAGATAGTGCTCGGCAGTCTCTTTCTTGTGACAGCGCTCGCACTGTACCCTCCCGATCTTCACCTCGCCCTTCATATGCCTGGCGAGATCGGTTATCTCCACATGACAACTGGTGCAGCCATTCTTGCCGTGAACTGAAGCTGCGAATTCGGTAGTCGATATCTTGTCGCCGTGACAACCGAGACAGGTGGCCGGATCGATGGCCATTCCCTGCTCAGCGGCCGCAATGCAGGAAAATGTTAAGACTAGAAAGATGGTTGATATAATGCGGGCAATCAACTGCATGAAGATTCTCCTGAAATGAAATATAGAGGAACAAGAATCGAATATATGTGTATAAAAATTTATACAAGTTGGGTTAGTTAACATGGAAGATAAAATGATAGCAAACTAACTTATAAATACTAGTTGCAAGGATTATAAAAAGCAATACAAAAAAAGTTAGTGTATATTAATTTAATACACCAAAAATTTTGCAAAAATCAATTAAGTTATTTGCTGATTATTCCTTCGGCTGCCGCAAATTCGAGCAAGGAACCTGCTTCTTCGGGCGTGATATGGAGTGTTGCGGCGATTCGGCGAGAAGATGTCTTGCCGTCAAGAAGGCTCAGTAACTTAAAATGCGGTTCGGTCAGGGACTCGGTAAAAACCTCGCCCCCCCGCGGATAAATGACCGCGTAAGAGCCGAGAGGGGCGAAACATTCGGTGAAACTTCTCAGATCGATTTCCCCGACTTGCAAAAGGTCGAAAATCTCATAATTGAACTTTGCCAGCCTTGCACTTGGAGCAAGGGTAAAGCATACATCCAACAGGTTGGTCTGTTCCAATTCACGATCGGTGGGAAGTTTCGGTGGAGCTGTCAAAAGGGCCGCGGCATAGTGCCAGTGGTAGTCGATCTGATCCAGGGCTGCGGGGAGAAACTTGCGGAGTTTTTTGCGGGTATACAGCCGGATGATGAAATCACGTTGCGCCTGCCAGATTTCCCGGTCGGAGATGGCAGTTTCGTCGATCTCAGCACCCCTTATTTTTTTTAACCAGAGCCGGAATTCACGGAGAAAAGATGAGGGTGAAAGTTTCGTGGGGGCAAGGAGCGAATTGAACCATGCGACTGCTTTTCCCCTGCTGTAGAAGATGTCGCAGGCCGTAGCAAGTTCGGCCGCTTCCCGCAAGGCGCCAGCCGGGAAGCCGGGGGAGCTTTGCAGTGTATAGGGGGGGGTTGTTTTATAGTGCAGCTCGTAAGCGCCCGCTTTTGCCGCCAGAGCTGTGCCCGGGAGGACCGCCAGGGGGAAGATGTCCAGATGATTGGGGTAAAGACGAAGGGCAAAATCGATACTGGAAGAGAACCCCTCCAGAGTATCACCGGGAAGCCCGTATATGAGGTCGAAACCAAAGATCGCCCCGGTTTCGTTCAGTAATGCAATTTTACGGGAAAAGTCCGCGGAATTGAAAACCCTGCGGACCATTTTGTGCACATTCGAATGTGCGCTTTGCAGGCCAATCTGGAGTGAACAGTTAATATGTGCGAAGAGTCGCGACATCTCGGCATCTATGAATTCACTACGCACTTCGAAATGAAAATGTATATGCAGGGCTTTCACGGCGATCATTCTGAGGATTTCTTTCGCCCTTTTAATATCCTGATTGAATGTGGAATCAATAACAAATACCTGCTCCACCTGGTTTTTTGCAAAAAAGTCCAGTTCGGCGCGGACCCTATCCATGGAAAAGCGGCGGACCCCTTTAATCCCCAGTGAGTCGAAACAGAAATCGCAGCCGAAGTCGCAGCCCCGAGATATCTGCCAGAGAACACCGCTGTAATTTGCAGGTTCGATAATCCCGGAAAGATAAGGTGACGTTATAGTATCAAGGAGTTCAACCGGTTTGCACATGGAAGCGACAAAATTTCCAGACGTGATGGAAGCGGTCCCTTTGACTCCGGTGGCTTTTTTTCCGTCGCATAGGGCGGCCATTGCACTGATAAACGGAACTTCTCCTTCTCCGAGAATGAGAAAATCAAAGACAAAATCACGGAGAAGCCTCTTTGGGTCGGCGGTCGACTCCGGACCCCCGGCAAAAATGACCAGGTGTGGGTTTGCCCGACGGAGAGCCGCGGCCAGCTCGCATGCCATAAGCCTGTTCCAGAGATAAATTGAGAAACCGACGGCATCTGGTTTTTCAGCCAGCATGGCGGAAAGACAGTCATCAACGTTCTCCCCGACGAAAAAATCAGATAAAGAAACCGAGATGTTGTCGGACAGATATTCGTCAGTATTGAGGTATGCCTTGAGAAAGGCGTTAGCGAGAGGGAGTGCCTGGGGAGATTGATACGGATGAATGGCGGCAAGGAGTACTTTCATAGTGACTCCAAGTGAAGAAGAAGCTTTGCAGGTAGTGACGCCAGGTTTTTCAAAGTTTAGGGCGAACTTTTATCTTCGGAGTACCTTTTTCCACAACCACGATATATTCTACCTTGCTGCAATGATATTTATTGATGATGGCAGGTTTTTGCTTTTCAATGGCGGCGGATACAATATCGGGCGTTATGCTGTTGACAGGCAGGCGACAACTCTTGCGCGCCTCGATGAACTGCTGATAAAGCTTTTGAACATCAGGGTCTATCCTGCCCTCTTTTCCCTGCGATCTTTTTGGTGAAACGCCATGTTCCTTTTTCTGGTGCATCTCCATCTTGAACCTGTCTCGCGAATACTTCCCTTCCTCGATCAGCCGGTTGATCCTGTCCCAATACTGCTTGTAACTGTTGAGTTTGGCGACAACGGTGTTGAATTTGAATTTCTGCATGGTATTCGCTATCCTGGAGCCCTGGTATTTTCTTGACGTTTTTTCCACTTCGTCAAGGAGTTGCAAAGGAGCGCGTTTTTCCAGGCCAAGGAAATACTGTTCGTACTTGACGATAAGTTCATTAAGGCCGAGCTCGAAAAGAGCGATGTCTTCGGGTATTCCCATTTTCCCCCCAAGCCAAAATACTTTGTCAAACTATAATAAGTAGTTACAGGTATGTAAAGGGAAATAATGCAGCATTGAAAATTAACTGACGGGGATGATGCATATGGATGGAGGGAAGCGGTTTCAAGTGAAACAAGTTAATTTCTTGACGTGGCGTAGATTTTTCATTTATAAATATACAAGTTTTCTTAATTTCCTTACAGCATTTGAGTAAATTAATGGGAGAAACAGTAGCTCTTATTTTGGCAGCAGGCAAGGGGACGCGGATGAAATCGGACCTTGTCAAGGTCATGCACCCATTGTCAGGTTATCCCACGATTGCCTGGCCGGTAAGCGTGGCGCGTGCTGCCGGAGCCGCCAGGACCGTTCTGGTGGCTGGGTTTCAATCTGAAAAGGTTCGTGAATATTTTGCCGATGCCGATGATGTGGCCATTGCATTACAGGAAGAACAGCTCGGTACCGGCCATGCCGTGGCCTGCGCCGCGTCTCTTTTCCAGGGATTCAAAGGCAGGGTGCTGGTCCTTTGCGGCGACGTGCCGCTTATCCGTTCCGCTACATTGCAGGCTATGCTCTCCAGTCACGAAGCAAGCCGGGCGACGTTGACCGTATTGACCACGCGCCTGGAAAATTCCCACGGGTATGGACGGGTTGTGAAGGGAGATGATGGAAGGGTCCTCCGGATTGTGGAGGAGAAGGATGCAACGACAGAAGAAAAAGGTATAGCCGAAATAAATACCGGCATATACTGCGTTGAGGCTAAATTCCTCTTTGATGCCGTTGCAGGCCTGAAAAGCGATAATGCCCAGGGAGAGTACTACCTCACCGATATCGTGAAAATGGGAACTGACCGGGGCGAATTATGTCAGTCTTTTGCCGTGACTGACGTGGAGGAGGTTATGGGTGTGAATGACAGAGTTCAGCTGGCGGCCGCAGGAAAAGTCCTCCGGAAGCGGATTAACGAGGCGCTGATGCTGGCCGGGGTTACCATCATCGATCCGGACACTGCCTATATTGAAGAAGGGGTTGAGGTGGGAATGGATACGGTGATTCATCCGAATGTGCACATTTCCGGAATTTCCACCATCGGTTCCGGCTGCATTATCGAACCATCCGTGGTCATCAGGGGGTGCAGGATCGGCAACGGTGTGACCGTCAAGGCCGGTACCGTCATGACCGATTCCATCCTGCACGATGCCGTTACCGTCGGCCCGATGGCCCATCTCCGGCCGGGGAGCGAGCTCAAGGAGCATGTCAAGGTCGGCAACTTCGTAGAGACCAAGAAGGTGGTAATGGGGGAGGGGTCCAAGGCGTCGCACCTTACCTATCTGGGCGACGCCGCCATTGGCAGGAATGTCAACGTCGGCTGCGGCACCATAACCTGCAACTATGACGGGGTCAAAAAGCACCGCACGGTCATCGAGGATGATGTGTTCGTGGGGAGCGATGTGCAGTTTGTAGCCCCTGTAACGATAGGCCGCAATTCGCTGATCGCCGCGGGCACCACGGTGACCAAAGATGTTCCTCCTGATTCGCTGGCCATTGCCAGGACACCGCAGGTGAATAAGGAAGGGTGGAAGCTCAGAAAAAAAACCAGCGACTAGCTGCTAGCTGCTAGTCGCTGGATGGGAGGATTTAATGTGCGGTATAGTTGGATACACAGGTAATCAGGAAGCGACGCAGATCATTCTCGACGGCTTGAAAAAACTGGAATACCGTGGTTACGATTCAGCGGGGATCTGTACCATTAAAACGGATAAGGCCGAAACCAGACGCAGCCAGGGAAAGCTCTTCAAGCTTGAGCAATTGCTTGCCTCCCATCCGCTTACGGGGCGGATCGGTATCGGACACACCCGTTGGGCTACCCACGGCCGCCCTTCCGAGACCAATGCTCATCCTCACCAGGCAGGTGCAGTGGTCGTCGTGCATAACGGGATCATCGAAAATTATTTGGAGTTGAAACAACAGCTCCAGGGAAAAGGGTGCGTATTCAAAAGCGAGACAGACACTGAGGTGATCTCTCACCTGATCGATGAAAAGCTGAAAAAGACCGGCGACTTCGAAAAGGCGGTGCGTCTTGCCCTCCAGGAATTGCGTGGGGCCTACGCCCTCTGCATCCTCTGTGAAAATGAGCCGGATTTACTTATTGCGGCCAAGCATGGTTCGCCGCTTGTGGTGGGACTGGGTGCGGGCGAATTCTTCGTAGCCTCCGACATCCCCCCCATCCTTGCCCATACCCGCACCATGGTCTTCATGGAAGATGGAGAGATGGCGACATTCCGCAACGGCGTTTATGCCTTTTCCACAATTTCTGGCGAACCGCTTTCGAAAACACCCCGCCATATCGACTGGTCGCCGATGATGGCCGAAAAGGGCGGGTACAGACACTTCATGCTGAAGGAGATCTTCGAGCAGCCGCGCGCTATCCAGGATACCCTGGCCGGCCGGCTCATGGAGGAGGAAGGGGACGTTTTCCTGGAAGACCTGAAGCTTTCAAGCGAAGAGTTGGCTAAGGTGGAGAGAATATATCTCATTGCCTGCGGCACTTCCTGGCATGCGGCGCTGGTCGGCAAGTTTTACATCGAGGAGCACTGCCGGATCCCGGTTGAAGTGGACATCGCCTCCGAGTTCCGTTACCGCAATCCCGTTATAAACGACAAGTCCCTGCAGATACTCATTTCCCAGTCGGGCGAGACCGCCGATACCCTGGCGGCGATGCGGGAGGGTAGGGCACGTGGGGCAAAAAATGTCGCCATCTGCAATGTGGTTGATTCTTCGATCGCCCGTGAGGCCAACGGTGTCATCTACACCCACGCCGGGCCGGAGATCGGGGTGGCCTCCACAAAGGCGTTCGTAACCCAGTTGGTGGCCCTCTATCTCTTTACCATCAGGCTGGGACGGGCCATAGGTGCCATTGACAAGAGCGAGGGGCAAAAAATGATCGCCTCGCTTGTGCGGGTTCCGGCCCTTTTGGAAAAAACGCTGGAAATGAACCCTCTGGTGGAGAAGGTCGCACGCAAATATATGACGGCCCGGGATTTCCTCTATCTTGGACGTGGCATCAACTACCCCATCGCCCTCGAAGGGGCCCTCAAGCTGAAGGAGATTTCATACATCCATGCCGAGGGGTATCCTGCCGGCGAGATGAAACATGGCCCCATCGCCCTCATCGACGAGAATATGCCGGTGGTCGTCCTCGCGCCGAAAAACGCCACATACGAGAAAGTGGTCTCCAACATGGAGGAGGTTATTGCCCGCGAAGGTAAAGTTATCGCGGTTATCTCCGAAGGTGATGAAGAATTGAAGGCGAAAGCCGAGGTCACCCTCGAAATACCTGAGGAGAGTGATGACCTGACCCCCATCCTCCTGTCGGTGCCGATGCAGCTCCTTGCCTACCACGTGGCGGTGCTGAAGGGGACAGATGTGGATCAGCCGCGCAACCTGGCAAAGAGCGTGACAGTAGAGTAGATCATTTAGTAAAGGGCAATGTAATTGGAGTGCATATATGATGGACTCCGAATTTCTTGGGAAGATTTGATGTAACAAAAGCCGCTCATGTCAGCCTTATGCTGATTGTGCGGTTTTTCTGTTTAAACACTGGGGCAAAGCTGCAATGGTGGGAGATGGGACCCGGAAGAAAAACTCTGGCGAATGCGTTTCGATTCAATCCGTGGTGATGCTGGGCTGGTTGAGAGGATTGTCCGGGAATAAGAGAACATAAGTTACTTATATGAGTAACCTGGGAAACGAGAAAAAGTTACCTATATAGTGAACCATAGGGTTACCTATATAGGTGGCAAATTACCTATATAAGTAGCAAGTTACTTATATACGGAGACCCATCAATAACAAGTTATCGCACTAATCGTGCAAAGAATCTCATGAAGGTAGATAGGTGATTTAGCCGTGACCGTTTTATACCACTACTGCTCCACAGAAAACTTCGTCTCGATCTTATCAAACCGATCAATTTGGCTATCATCCCTGAAGCTGTCCAACGATACGATGGAAGGGAAATTGGTAGCTGAAATCATTGACCAACTTGCTAAGCGTGATGGTCTTGACGAACTTGCGATCAAGGAGTTGCAGGATTTAATTGGCTTTATCGAAACACAATTTGATGGGTTGGGTTTTTGTTTGTCAGAAGAGGGCGACCTCTTAAGTCAATGGCGAGGTTATGCTGCTGATGCAACAGGATTCTCAATCGGATTTTCTAAGGATTCTCTCATGTATTTAAACCGTCAAAAACTGCCAGGATTTTCTTTAAAAAAGGGGCTGTCCTAGATAATTAGAAAAGACAACCTTTAACAAGTTCTTTTAGTAATGAAACCTGCAACTTAGGATCAGGGTTGTTAAACCGCCACTCGCATTCTTTCAGGAACAGATTGAA
>Ga0181533_1005163_pt1 | contig 12758 bp, 5 predicted proteins | sample PEATcosm2014_Bin_45_FD_119772 | JGI IMG/M metagenome (GOLD analysis project Ga0181533, IMG submission 119772) | Peatland microbial communities from MTU Mesocosm Facility, Houghton, MI, USA - PEATcosm2014_Bin11_60_metaG | ecosystem: Environmental > Terrestrial > Soil > Wetlands > Peat | place...
CTCGATCAGGACTTCGTCATGAACCGCCAGGAGAAGCTTTGCGCCAAACCGGGGAAGCTCCTGGTGGAGCAAGATCAGTGCCTTCTTCATGCCGTCGGCGGCGGTCCCCTGGATGGGCGTGTTGAGGCTGGCGCAGTAGCTGTCGTCTGGGTCTTCAAACCGGCGGAGGCGCCCACTGGCCGTGCGGATGCTTGGCGCTCTCAGGCGGCCTGTTCGCCGCTGCCACGCGGCGATGCCGACGTATGTTTTCAGGTAGTCCCTGCGAAAGCGCGCAGCCTCGGCAAGCGAGAATTTGAGTTGGTAGCGGCCATAAGCATATTCGACGAAGGTCTCGGCACCCATGCCGAAGATAAAGCCGAAATTGACCACCTTGGCCTGCTGGCGTTCTTCCTTTGTGATCTGTGCGTCTGGCCTGTGCAGCAGGCGTGCGGCGGTCGTCCGGTGCGGGTCACCTCCGGATCGGAAGATTTCAAGGAGCAATGGGTCCTTTGTGAGGTCTGCCACGACTCGCAGTTCAATAGCGGAATAATCGGCAGAGATGAACTTGCGTCCTGGTGCAGGGACGGTGCAGCGACGAGCCTCTGGGCGCTTCGGCATTGACAGAAGGTTTGGGTTACTGCAGCTCATGCGGCCCGTTGGGGCTCCGAGGGAGAACAGTGGTGTGTGAACGCGGTTGTCACCATGGAGTGCGAGGGCATGGGCGACCTTGGGTCCGAGATCGCAGATGAATTTGTAGACAGATCTGTATCTGAGCAAATGGTCTACGGTTGGAATTTTGGTGTAATGGGCGAGCACGTCGGCGCGGGTTGAGTTAACCTCACAACCCAGCTTGCGGAGAGCTGGCAGGAGTTTGTCTGGCGAGCGCGGATTTACGCCTGGCAACTCGTCTGCCAGCTGGTTCTCGAGTTTCTGCATTGTGGTCTGCTGGGCCGCCAGATAGCCCTGCCATCGTTCAGGCTCAATGGGCAACCCGTTGAGATACATTTCGACGACGACTGGGATTACGTCGCACTCGAGCTCGTAGGCTTCGGTGAGTTGCAGGTCTCGGAGCTGTTGCTGAAGAACGTCGTGCAGCCGGAAGATGTAGAGCACGTCGTCGGCCGCATATTGAAGGTGTTCAGTCGTGAGGGTGCCGGACCAGTCGGCCTTCTGCATGGTTTTGTCGAGTTTCAAGCCGAGGCTGCGGTATGCCACTGCGGCAAGGCTAAAGTAGCGTTTGAACTTCGGCCCACAATGCACGCCGGCGTCAATCAACCGCGCCGCCGTCATCGTACAACGGGCTTGACGAACGATGATGCCGTAATGGTGTCTGAGAAAGGCGAGGTCGAACTGGATTGTGTGGTTGACGGCGGTGACGTTGCGGAGGGCCTTTCCAAGGACGCCGATGTCTTTGACGGCCCACAGATCAATGATGTAGACATTGCCGTTTGGAAGCGCGAGCTGAAGCAGTCGCGGTCGGTCGCTGAGTGGATCGAGACCAGTGGTTTCGATGTCAAGAGCCAGCACGCCTGCCTTTTCAACTGCAACGGCGAGTTGCATCAGTTCTTGCGCGGTAGTGACGAGTTTGAAGGCCGGTTTGCTCAGTTCCCGCCGCAACTCGGCTAGGATGCCGTCCCGATTCGCCGCCAGTGCCTCGCGGAGTTTTGGGCTCAATGCTCCATTGGGAGCATTGAAATGGACCTGGTCTTTCCCGATTGAGAGAATGACGCCTCTGGCGCGGGCCAGGGCGATGGCCTCTTGCGCGGTCACAGGTCACCTTCCTCTCGGTCACCGCCGGCAACATCGTCCGACGCGTCCGGGTCGTCCGACGTTGCGAATTCATTGGCCTTTTCGTCGGACGCTCCCGTCGGACGGCCGGATTCATCTGCCGGGGTATCGTCCGACGGGGTTTGAGGTGTGTCATTGTCGGACGATGTCCCCGGACGACCGGTTTGCCCATCCAGCCTAGCGTCCGACGAGACGGTCGGCACATCACCGTCGGTGGATGTGACGGTGTCGGACGCTCCGGACAGGTCGGACGGTGTTGCCGCCAGCTTGATTAGGCGTTGCCTGCCGTGTCCCGGCTTCCGGTCGAAATCCACCTCGATGCCTGCGGCGCGCAGGTTGGGCGCCAGCCGCCGCAACGCCCCCCCAAGCGACTGTGGCGACCTTGGCCACCATCGGGCGCGGCGGAGGTCGTCATCGGCCTTCGCGTTCAAGACTTCCAGCAGCATGGTCGCCGTGCCGGACCAGTTGCCACGCTCGCGCACCATGGCCAAGACCAGCGTCGCGATGGCGGACGACTCCAACGCTGTGTCGTTGGCCGACGCACGGTTGTCTGTGTAGGCGGCGATCATGGCGCCGGCGGGCAGGCCGAGCCCGCCCTCCGCCGCCGTCGCCCAGACCGCGAAATCAGCCATTCGTGGCAGCTTTGAGAGATGCACGTCGCGGTGAGTGCGGAGGGCGTGCACCACGCCATTGAGGAGGGCGCCAAAGATCTTGCCCGACAAAGCCTTCACATCGGCCCAGAGCTCGAACTCCGGTCGCCGCTGCTCTTCCGGAATCGGATCGAGTTCGATGATCACACAACGGTCTAGCAGGTCACCGCGCGTGGCAACCTCTTCAATGCCAGTAAGTACGACTGGCCGCATGGCATCGAAGATGATTTCGTCTCGATCCGTGTATAATTCCCGCGTCGCAAAACCTCCACCCGTTGACAAACGACAGAGCGCATCCGACATCCAATTCTTGATAAATGACAGATTGTCCAATGCCACGATCCAACCATTGGCGGCAGCAATCGCCAGGTCACGGGTGTCGTGCGGCTCTGCCCGCAGGTCTGCCTTATTGGGATCAACAAGGGCTCGGAGAATCCTGACCAACGTCGATTTGGCAGTCCCTTGTTCGCCGAACACGACCAGCACCGGATAAGGCCCCGTCGGCCGGAGCGCAGCGACCAACCACGCGAGCAATAGAGCCCAGTTGGCATCACCCCCGATGTTCAGTAACTGGCGTAGTTCCGACAGGTCTTCACCTGGTTCCGGCAGCGGCAGCGCTTGCATGCCCGGAGCTCTCACGAACCGCACTGGCGGGTTGCTGACAACCTCGTATCCGCCCGCCGTTATCTTCACCGTGCGCCATTCAGCATCGCAGAGGTCAATGTAGATGGTGTCGATCCCATTACCTTCGATGCGCGTGTGCACCTCCTCGCAGGGCCCCGCGAATGACGCTGTCGCCTCCAGCATGTTCTGCGCCTCATTGAGGGCGTAGGTACTTGGTGGCTCCCCCGTCGCGTCGAAGTAGAGCCAGCGCAGATGACGCTCGAAATGACGAGACGTGACTCGCGCTGTTTCGCGGTGGTCTTTGACTGTGAAGACCGCGTAGGCGTCGCAATCCGCGGTGTGGAACAACTCCGAAGATGGATCGTCGTTGAACAGGTCGACTATCTTCCGCGCCTGTTCCCTTCCCGAGCAGCCCCGATCCTCTTCGTCCGCACCATTGTTAGGAGGGACCCAAGTTGGGGCTGCCTCGACCAAGGCCCCCAGTTGCTCCACAGTGCCGCCCGAGGCAATCCAGTCCGACGCGTCCTTCACGGCCTCGCCCGGCAGTTCGATAACCTTCACGCTGGCCACAACCCCTTCTAAGGACGTCGCTATGTCTTGCACGTGCTTGCGACCGGCGTCGTCCTTGTCAGCGATGATGACGACGGACCGGCCGGCCAATACCCGGACGGCCTCCGCTGCCACCAGCGACCATTTCCCCGCGCCCATAGGGTTGGTCGTGGCAACTAGACCTAAACCACGAACGGCGTCGGCGTCTTTCTCGCCCTCAACAAGGAAGACCAGCACGCTCAGGTCGGCCTTGATCAACTCGGGGAATCGGTACAGCAACGGCTGAACACCGTGCAGGTTCCAGATCCAACCGCCCTTGCCATCCGGCCGACGCTGCCGAAACTTCTTGCCGGGGTAGCGCACGGTCTGGTGGATCAACTTGCCGTCCGTGTCACAGTAGTCGTAGGTGACGATGTCGGCTGGGTTATGCTTTCCCTCTGCAGCCGGAAACAAATCGGCCATACGCAGTCCGATCTTAGCGAGGACCGCTGGCGTCTTGCACCCGGCGTGGCAATGTACGAGCACCTTGCCGGTGTCTTTCACGCTGATCGCCAGGCTCGGCTTGCCGTCGTCGTGGGCTGGGCATGGCGCCTCCCATGAATGCTCGCCGGTCTGGCGCACGCCGTGCAAAGCAGCGAGTAATCGCTGGACCGGTTGTTGCGGCGGAGTTGGCTTTACGCCCGCGGCGTGGTAACTCGGTTCATCAGGATGGTTCTTGGTGGAATGGGAATCGCTGGGGTTCATAGCCAAACCACTACACGGCCACTCCTGGCGTTAGATTTACAGACCGGGCTCACACAAGGAATTTCTTATGGCCTATCGCGGACTTAGCATCCCGAAGAGCTACCTGTGGTTCCGGGATAGCGGGCTCTTCGAGGTGGTGCGCCTGCTGAAAGATCGGCGCCGGGAAGCACGCGCTGACTTCAGCCTTGAGCTATCGGCGAAGGGTATTGCAGCTTATGAACGAAAGGCCAAGAAACTGCCGAGTGCGGACATCAAGCGCGCTGAAGACGTGTTGAAGACAGCCATTGCGCGTGAGCGGGAGTGTCCAGAGCCGGCCTGGTCTGAACTAAGTCTGGAGCAGCGGGTTGAGGCGCTGCCTGAAGCCCGTGAGCTCCGGGTTTTGGTGGAGGAGTTCAAGAGGAAGGCTCTACGCAATGTCATTGGCAATACCTACAGAGGCCCGCGCCCCAAGCTGGTCGAGATTGAGCTAGTTGGTTGGCCTGACGATGAGGATGAATACGAACCTCTGCAGGCTCCGGAGGGGATGTATGTCGTGGTCGAGCTGCCGAGACGTGCCGGGCCCGGCAAGTTCGGGCCCGGTGCTGAGCGGGTTCGGGGTTACGCGCCCCACGCCGATGGGCATGCGCTCGCTGAAATAGTCGTCAGGGAAGTTCAGAAAGAACTTTCACCAGGTGAAGACCCGAAAGCTGCAGTCAAGAGAGTCGCTGATATGCTGGAGCACCCATCTCAGCAACCGAGTCTCAGCAAACCAAGCCACCCATTCCTTGAGGAAACGATGAGAGCCTATGCCAGCGAACCTATACGGCTCGTCCCGGAAGAACAGAAACCCATGTTGCTAGATGCCTATTCTGCATTCTTCAACGAACGTCTGAGCTACGAGGAGATCGCACAGCGACTCAACGACAAGGGCTATCGCAGCATACAGGGGAAGCCATTCGCGCGCGCGCTGATTGAAAACATCGTCATTCAATCGCTATTGATGGTGGGAGCGCTGGAGTTCAAAGGAAACACAATCAAAACGGGCAGTTAGACTAGCCAGGGCTACTTACCGTAAACTTAGACGTGTGCCTCATGTGCGCACTATCTGCACATGAAGCTGCACAGCGCGGTCGGGAAGACCTCACCACGGAACAGGATACGGGCAGGCGACCCGCAGGTGACGGGTCAGGAGTCCCCAGCGGCTTGTCGAGCTACAGGGGCAGCGTCCAGCACGCTAGGGTGCGCATGGGCCACGTCGTTGCCAGAAGTGGTGACAGTCGAGAGCCTTGCGACTTTCTTAGGGCTAAACCGCAAGACAATCTATGCCGCCATCGACCGGGGTGAGATACCCGGGACCCGCAGAGTCGGGCGTGCGATCAGAATTCTGCGGGACGCCGTTCTTGTGTGGCTCGCCCAGGGGGCGCCTATGGGGAACGGGACAGGACACGCCAAACCCGCAACACGCAGTGGAGAGAGAACGCCGTGAACGCGACACAGACCGTACACACCCTCCTCCGCCGCCGGCAGGTTGAAGCCCGGACCGGGTTGGCGAGGTCGACGTTGTACCAGCGCATAGCCGATGGCACCTTCCCAAAACCGATCCACTTGGGGCCGCGCTCTGTCGCCTGGATTGAAAGTGAAGTCGATAATTGGATCGCGGCGCGAATCGCGGAGTCGCGGCCTGACACCGGCGTAGCGCCGCAGTGAAGGACGACCACGCCAGCGCCACTACCCACGCCGGCGCCCCGCACGCCCGCTCCCGGCGCGGGCGCGCCCATGCTCGCGACCGCCACCAATACCGACGGCGACAAGGCCAACGTGACGCCGCCCAGCCAGCGCGTTCGGTTCTTGAGAGCTTGCTAGGACAAGCTGTGCGGACGAGGTGCACCGCTGCGCATGGCCACCGGCGCCACCGTTTGGTTCAACGACTGCCGAACACTCCGTATAGTTGCATGGCAAATAGTGTAGGAGTAGATGATCGTCAGTACCGTACTGTAGAGTAGATACCGGCATGGGCGGCTCGCAGCAGCCGTGCGGCGTCCAAGGACTGGGGGTATAAACGGGGGTAGGTTTCTTGACGCGGTATGACATATGCCTATGATTGCGCGTTGTTATGCAGTCCGTTCAATCCCGGGGGCGGCTCGAACAAGTTCAGACCTTCGCGATCACTTGCCTGGCAGCCGCGGCCGTGACCCCGGTGATGCGAACCGTCTTCCGCTTGCCGGCCTCCCCGCGCAGAATGGTCACGGCGGAGCGGGACACGCCAAAGGTCTCGGCCAGAACCCGTTGCACGGCCTCATTGGCCTTGCCCTCCACCGGCGGGGCGTTCACCGAAACCTTGAGCCTGTCGCCCACCACCGGCCCCACGCCCTCGCGCGGACAGCGCGGTTGCACCACGATGTCGAGCGTGGCCGCGCCGTCCTTCTCGCCTACCCTCAGGTCGCTCATGGTCGGGACAGGTGTCACTAGGAGACGACGATATTGACGATCTTGCCGACGACCACGATGACCTTGCGCACGGTCTTGCCTTCCAGGTGCTTGGCCACATTCGGCACGGCCATCGCCTTGGCGCGCACCTCGGCTTCGGGCGCGTCGCGCGCGATCTGAACGTCGCCGCGCAACTTGCCGTTCACCTGCACGCCCAGGGTCACCACCGCGTCGATGGTCAGCGCCTCGTCGTAGCCGGGCCAGGCAGCTTGGAGGAGAAACCCCTGCTGGCCCAGTTTCTCCCATGCCTCGTCGGCCAGGTGAGGCGCAAAGGGGCCAACCAGTTTGATGAGCGTCAGCAGATCCTCGCGCGCGGCGCCGCTGCTGGTCAGTTCGTTCAGGTACTCCATCATCGCGGCCACGGCGGTGTTGAAGGCCATGCGATCGAGATCGCCGGTGACCCGCTTGATGGTCTTGTGGCGCAGGCGCAGGAGCGGATCGCCCGAAGGCGCCCTCTTCCCGTCGAACTCCTCCACCAGCCGCCACACACGCTTGACGAAGCGGGCACAGCCCTCTATGGCGCGCGCATCCCAAGGTTTGGGCAGTTCGAACTCGCCCATGAACATCTCGTACAGGCGCAACACATCCGCGCCGTGCTCGGCCACCACGTCGTCAGGGTTAATCCCATTGAGTTTGGTCTTGGCCATCTTGTCGACGGCCACTTTGAGTTTTTCGCCCGTGGCCTTGAGGATGGCGTCGTCGCCGCGCAACTCGATCTCGGCCATCTCGTGGTAGCGGCCCAGACCGTCCTGGTACGAGTAGGCGAGTACCGTGCCCTGGTGGCGCAGTTTCTTGAAAGGCTCTTTGGTCGAGACATGTCCCAAGTCGTAGAGCACCTTGTGCCAGAAACGCGAATAGAGCAGGTGCAATACCGCGTGCTCGGCGCCGCCCACGTAAAGATCGACCGGTTGCCACTGCTTTTCGGCCTCTTTGGACCAGGGCTCGAGATCGGCCTTGGGGTCGAGGTAGCGCAGGTAGTACCAGCACGATCCCGCCCACTGGGGCATGGTGTTGGTTTCACGTCGGGCCGGGCCACCGCAGGTGGGGCAGATGGTCTTGACCCAGGCTTCGATCCCGGCGAGGGGCGATTCGCCCGTGCCGGTGGGCTCGTAGCGCTCGACCTCGGGCAGGGTCACGGGCAGCGACGATTCTGGCACCGGCACCGTGCCGTGGGTGGGACAGTGAACGATGGGGATGGGCTCGCCCCAGTAGCGCTGCCGGGAGAACACCCAGTCGCGCAACCGGTAGCTGACCATGGCGCGGCCCAGACCCCGGGCTTCGAGTTGCGCCGTGACCTTGGCCTTGGCTTCGGCCGTGGGCAGGCCGTCGAGATCGCCCGAGTTGATCGCGATGCCGTCGTCGACGAAGGCCTGGCCGGGCTCGGGCGTGTGGCCGTCGGCGGGCTGCACCACCGGACGGATGGGCAGATTGAACTTGCTGGCAAATTCGTAGTCGCGTTGGTCGTGCGCCGGCACCGCCATGATCGCGCCCGTGCCATAGCTGGAGAGCACGTAGTCGGCGATCCAGACGGGAACTTTCTCGTTGTTGACGGGATTGATGGCGAAGGCACCGGTGAACGCACCGGTTTTCTCCTTGGCCAGGTCGGTGCGTTCCAGGTCGCTCTTGCGGCGCGTGGCGACTTGATAGGCGCGCACGGCGGCCTGCTGCGCCGGCGTGGTCAAGCTGTCGACCAGCGGGTGCTCCGGGGACAGCACCATGTAGGTCGCGCCGTACAAGGTGTCGGGCCGCGTGGTGAACACCTTGATTTCGTCCTTCGACGGCAAGCCGCCATCGGGGCCGACGACTTTGAAGATCGCTTCGGCCCCCTCGGAGCGACCGATCCAGTTGCGCTGCATGGCCAGAGTGGACTCGGGCCAGTCCAAATCCGCCAAATCCTCCAGCAAGCGGTCCGCGTAGCGCGTGATGCGCAACAACCACTGGCGCATATCCTTGCGCTCGACCCCGCTGCCACAGCGCTCGCAGCAGCCTTGAGTGACTTCTTCGTTGGCCAGGCCGGTCTTGCACGACGGGCACCAGTTGATGGGCACCGTGCCCTCGTAGGCCAGGCCCTGCTTGAAGAGCTGCAGGAAGATCCACTGCGTCCACTTGACGTACTTGGGGTCGGTGGTGTTGATCTCGCGATCCCAGTCGTAGGCAAAGCCGATGGCGTCGATCTGGCGGCGAAAGTTGGCGATGGCCTTCTCGGTGGTCACGCGCGGATGGATACCGGTTTTGATGGCGTAGTTCTCGGCCGGCAGGCCAAAGGCATCCCAGCCCATGGGGTGCAGAACATTCCAGCCCTGCATGCGCCTCCAGCGCGTGATGATGTCGGTGGCGGTGTAGCCCTCGCAGTGCCCCACGTGCAACCCCGCGCCCGACGGATAGGGGAACATGTCCAGGGCGTAGAACTTGGGCCGCTTAGCATCGAACGTGGTCTGGTGCAGACGAGCCTCGCGCCAGCGGGCCTGCCATTTGGGTTCAACCGAGCGATGATCGTAGGGCATTGGGGTGCGGAGTTTACACCACCCGCATCTGAAGATGAGCGGCGAGCGTCACGGCCCTACGTCCGGAGTGCTTTCGCCGCTCTCATCGGACGGTCCGTAGTCCACGCCCGGTTTCGGCAGGTAGGCCTCGATCGGCTTCTTCACCTTGCCCATAATGCGGCCTTCGGTGACCATCACCGGCACCGGCGGGTCGAGTTCGTAGTAGTAACCACGCGTGCCGAGGGCGTAGTGATACGTCCTGCCCTCGTACTCGAAATGGCGTCGCAGCGTGATTGGCTGATTGCCGACGCGGTGAAAGACCCGGTGCCGCAGTATGAAGTCGAACAAGCGCACCGCCCGGCTGTTCACCAGGCGGTGGCAGCCGTGCGAATAGCGCCGCGCAATCGAGGTGTAGTCCACCGAGCCGTGGGTGCGGATCTGGTTATCGAAGAAGGTCTTGCCGCGCTTCCAGTGATGGATGGCCATCACCAGACCGTAGGCCGACTGAAAGCCGGGCCCCATCACGTCGGTGTTCACCACGGCTTCCGCACCCAAGTCGCGGTCCCAGGTCTTGCGCGTCAGCAGATCCTTGACCGGCGTGCCCTCGGGCGGGATCCAGACCGGCCCGGCCACGATGTCTTTCCACACCCGCGGGCCAACGTCCGAGTTCTTGTACTTGAAGTAAACCTTGCCATTGGGGTGCATCTCGCTGCGCCAGGAACCGATGGTGGTGCGCCAGCGGCAAAGCGGAATCTTCTGCTTGTTCCATTTCACATAGAGCGTGAGCGTCGGGAAGTTCACACGCAGCTGTGCGATGGGCTTGCCGTCTTCATCGTAGGGGAAGTCGTACCAGACATCGCCGCGATCGATCTCGACGGAAAGGTCCATCTTGCTGCTGTAGTAGGGCGGAAGCTTGGGAGGCGGAAAGGCCACGTGAATCCACTTCATCCCCTGGTCGCGGAGGGTTTGCATGACCTTGATCTCGTCCTCGGCCGTGTGGATCCCCAGAGCCGCCATGAGCGCGTCGGTAAAGTCGGCGATGAGATTCGGAACCGGGTGCTCGACGTCTGCCTCATCCTTGTAGGTGGCCGGCCTGTCGCCGCCCGAAACCGAACCGTCTTCGATGATGCCCGCCGCATCGGCCACATGTTCCATCAGGATGCGCCGGAAGGTGTCGAAGTGCAGGTCAAGCGGCGACCGCTGCAACGCCGCCAGCGTCTCACCGCCCAGAAATCCCCAGCCGAAGATGTCGTTCTTGCGCTCCCAGGCCGCCAGCGCCTCGTTGGTCGCCAGGTCGAACTCCCCGTCCCCGTGCTTGGCCAGCAGCCCCTCACAGGCCAGGCGCGTCTGAGCCGCGCGAATGGCACGCTGGCGCACCTGGCCGCGACGGAAGCGTTCGATGCGAGCCGCAGCCTTGGGATCCTCAGCGGCGATGACCTTGAGCCATCCGTCGCGATCCCGCGCGGGCGCGCCCGCCGCTTCCTTGGCCTTGGCGATCTGCTTGTCTACCCAAGCCGCATCTCCCGTCGCCTCGTTGTATTCGCGGTGTGCCTGCTCGCGGCTCTGGAACGTGACCGTACCGTCGAAGGCCGCCAGTCCGGCAAGATCGAGGTCGGCATAGCAAGTCCTGTTCCTGTCCTCGTCGACGCGCTTCATGAGGAGCAGGAGCGAAGGCGGGATGCCGTAGACCTCGAGGAAATTGGGCTCGCGCCGCAGGTGCATGGCCCGTCTGGCCTCTTTGAGGATGCGCTTGCCCTGCGGGCTCGCCGCCGCCTCGTCGGTTCCGGGCAGACCCGCAGCCATCAACAGGGCGTAGGTCGCTTCTGGACTCCTCAGGAAGATCTCATCCGGGGTGGCGAACTCAGTGGCCAAATCGATGAAAGCGCGGCGGTAGCCGTTAGGCTTCGCCTCGCCATCCGGGCTGTCCGATTCGCTGAAAATGAACGGCGTCCACAAGCGGGAAAGATCCACGTCGAGCAGACCTTTGTCGCGCGCCCATGCAATGGGGATGCGATTGCCTTGGCCGGATCGGAGCGCGAGGGTTTCACCCTCGGCCAATTCCCCGCCTTCATCCCAGGCCATGGGCTGCTGCCGCACGGTCGGGATGGGGCCGGACACCGGCGTGGCTCCAGAGTCGGGCGGGGCTGCCTCGCGCGGGGGGATCGGCGTGGGACGCCCCATGCAGGCCAGGACAACCAGCGTGGCAAGAAGAGCGAGCAGGCGGAGGGTTCGCACGGCCATTACATTAGTAGACATCCGCGGGCCAAACGCAAACCCGCGGGCGCGGGCGCCGCGCTCCGTGGGGCGAGTCCCGTGCGGGGCCAGCTTCCATTTGACACCTGCTGCGGCGGCGAGTAGATCCTTGCGTCCCGACTCGCCGGGAAACCGTCGTCTTGGGGCATGGGGTGGTAGTTAAGTTTGGTTATAACGCCGGCCTGTCACGCCGGAGGCCGCGGGTTCAAGTCCCGTCCACCCCGCAATACCCCTCGGGAGAAATCCTGAGGGGTTTCGTGTATTAAGCTACCAGTTTGACTCCAATGTCGCTCTGCGCGTGGCTTCCGTTGCCGTCAGGTTGCCGTAGATTTTCCTGTTTGCGGGCACCCAGCAGCTTCAGAATTCGCCTGTCGGGGTCGAGTTCTCCGGCCACAGTGGCGAGCAGTTCCGGAGGCAGATCCCTGCGATGTCCATCGGCAACATGCACGTAGCGCATGGTCTCGTCGATGCGCTTGTGCCCCATCCACGTCATCAGCCGCCACGGGTTCACACCGAAGAGCGCAGCGTGTGTGCCGAATGTGTGTCGCAAGGTATGCCATCCCCGCGCCGGCAAGCCGGCGAGCCGGCAGATCCGGTAGCAGAGATTCTTGATCTGGTTCTCATCACTCCTCGCCTTCCCAGCCAGGTTTCGAACCACCAGCCCTTCCCTCGTCACCGGCAACCGCTTGAGCGCGTCCCAGAGCAGCGAGGTCATGGGAATCGTCCTCCGTGTCCTGCCCTTGGGCGTCCCCACTATCCCCCTGCGCATCTGCTGGCTCACCGTGATGGTCCCCGCCACCATGTCCACGTCCTCCCGCCAGCGAAGCGCCTTGACCTCCCCCACCCTACAGCCCGCCTCGCCCGCCAAGCACACCGCCGCGAACACCACCGGCCCCTCCTTCTCCGCCGCCGCGAGCAACCGGGCGTACTGCTCGATCTCCCAGAACTCGATCTCCGGGGCCTCCACCTTGAAGAGCCCAACCTTCGGCGCCTTGGCAATCACGTCGACGTCCGCCGCGTAGCGCAGCGGCTTCGATAGCACCGCCAAGATGTTGTTGATGGTCTTGTCGGTGAGGTTCTTCTCCACCAGCGACGCCCTGAACGCCGCGATCTCCCCCGCCTTGATCTCGTCGAGGCGCTTGTGCCCGAACACGGGGTCGAGATGCTGGTCGAACACCGACCTCTTGCCCTCCACCGTGCTTGGCTTGTTCCGTCGGCCGAC
>Ga0181533_1005164_pt1 | contig 12757 bp, 8 predicted proteins | sample PEATcosm2014_Bin_45_FD_119772 | JGI IMG/M metagenome (GOLD analysis project Ga0181533, IMG submission 119772) | Peatland microbial communities from MTU Mesocosm Facility, Houghton, MI, USA - PEATcosm2014_Bin11_60_metaG | ecosystem: Environmental > Terrestrial > Soil > Wetlands > Peat | place...
CCGTGTAAAGGAAAACCGACTCCGGGCCAAGAGCGTCTTCTTTGCTCCTGTCGAGGAGCAATGCCGCTGGCTTCGGCTGATTGGATTCGCCGATGTTGACTGCTTCCTGAAAGTTTTCGAGTTGGCCTTGTTTGGAGGCAGGAAAGTATCCCCTTAGCTTGGCCAGCATTCTTCCTCGGCAACGCCGGATGGGGTCGTGCTTTGCCGCGAGCTTCACGGTGGGCACGGCTCATCAACGCGACCCGTTCCACTCAGGTCGGTGAGCGCCCCGAGAAACTTGCGCACTGCCTTCACGTCGACGTTCCAAGTCTTCCAGTGCTGGCACTAAACGGCGGTGCGCTTTCCGTCCCTCCCGATGACGAGGTCGATGCCGCCGTCCGGGTTCGCGCCGCCGCGCCCAGAGACGACGTAGCCCTGGCTGAGGTAAACGTGGGTGACCACTTGAGATTGCCTCCCGGCTGGCTTTCCGCCAGGATTTGCAAGTGAGGAAGAGCACCGACCGGCAAGAAGATGCAACCGGGACTTGGAGGATAGTCAGGCTCCATGAGCTACCGTTGGACCAGCTTCCGACCTTAATCGACGAAAGCCAGGAGGACGGTTTTTGGTTTCTCCAACGCCTCCGAGATGAGTGGGTGTCCGGCGCAAATCGATTTGAAGGCATCGGTGAAGCGCTCTTCGCATGTTTCGCCGGGCCTACGCTGGTCGGGGTGGGCGGGATAAACCGGCAGACCTCGACCTGCGGGCGGTTGCGGCGGTTCTATGTCCGGCGAGATTGGAGGCGAAAGGGTATTGGCCGGGCGTTGGTGGGGCGTATCCTTTCATTCGCGGCACTGCATTACGCTGAGGTCGTCCTCCACACCGAGTCGGCTTCGGCGGATGTCTTTTACCGCGTCCTCGGCTTTTCTCGGGTTCCAGATTCAAACAACCCCACTCACAGGATTCCCATCACGCACCGATCATTTTGCCTTGGTTAGCCTCGCCAGCAGCCCGGAAAACCGCTGCTCCGTTCGGTTGTTCCGCACCGCAATCGCCATCGCCTTTCGCTGGCCGACGACCACCACCAGCTTCTTGCCCCGCGTGACGCCGGTATAACTCAGGTTCCGCTGGAGGAGGAGGTATTGCTGGGCCGCCAGCGGGATCACGACAGCCGGAAACTCCGACCCCTGGGACTTGTGGATGGTGATGGCGTAGGCCAGGGCCACTTCGTCCAGTTCGCCGTAGTCGTAAACGACTTCCCGCTGGTCGAACCTCACCGCGACCTCCCGTTCCACTGGATCAATCTTCACGATCTGCCCGATGTCGCCACTGAACACGTCCTTGTCATAATTGTTTTCCGTCTGGATGACCTTGTCCCGTGGCCTGAACTGCCAGCCGAATTTCTCCACGAACGGCCCCACCGGCCTGGCCGGATTCAATTCGCCCTGGAGCCTCACGTTCAGTTCGCGGATGCCCAGCGAACCCCGGTTCATCGGGCACAGCACCTGGATGTCGCGGATGGGGTCCAGCCCGAACTTGGCCGGGACGCCCTTCTCAACCATGTCCAGCAGCGCGGCGAGAATCTTCTCCGGCTCCGCTCGGTCGATGAAATAGAAGTCGGATTCCGCCGCCTGGGCGGGCACATCCGGCATCAAGCCGTCGTTGATGCGGTGCGCGGCCGTAATGATCCGGCTGTGCGCCGCCTGGTGGAAGACTTCGGTCAGGCGCACCACGGGCACCACGCCGCTGTCGATGATGTTCCGCAGGACCATGCCCGTCCCGACCGAGACCAACGGGCCAGCCGGTCACTGCTGCTGCCGGTGCTCGTCCTAGCTGCCTGAGCCATCCGCAATCGCCCGCGCTATCTGGTCAGCTATATCGCCATCCGCAGGCTCCCCAGACCTCCAGTCGGCGCGGGTTAGCGTAGCACGGGTCCGCCGGTCCTGCTGCCTCCGAACTCGCTGCTGCCCTTCAGTATCGTGCGGTTGTGCCAGGGTGGTCCTCTGGCTGCTCAAGCCACCGCCGTGACGAGACATCATGAGAAGCTCTTGTTTCAGGTTCGGCGAAGGCCAAGCCATCGCCTCGCCGAAAAGACTTGCCTTACGACTGCGCGGTTCTAAACTCGCAGCCAGAGGCTGATGAATTATGGACACGAAATTGGTCATACTGGTCGCATTCGTCATTTTGGTTCTCGTCGCCGTAGCGTTTTTCGCTGTATTTCGGGGCAAAGGGAAGCTTCGGATAAAAGGCCCCGGCGGCATCGCCCTGAACGCAGAGGGAGAAAACCCGCCGCCCCAGGCCGCCGTGTCCGCTGGTGTCAGAATCAAAGGTGCCGAAGCGGGCCGCGACCTCCACGCCGAGAGCATAGGCGCTGGCGGCGTGGACTTGGAGAACGTCAAAGCAAAGGGCGACATTGGTGCCACAAGCTCGCAGGGCAGTTCATCGTCCCCAAAAACCTAGCCCCCGATTCTGCCGCAGATTCGGGGGTTGTCTCCCTGGCGGACGTGAGGGCGGACCGTGACGTAAATGTTGTGGTTCGGAAAGAGATTCACATCCACGCAGCCACGACCGCTCTCGGCCCTTCTCTCCACCAACTCCCGGCTCCGCCATCCCCCTTCATCGGCCGAGATGCCGACCTTGCGGCGCTCGAACAGCGCCTCGCTACTCCCAATGCCGCTGGCGTCACGATTTCCGGCGCACGGGCTGCCCTGCAAGGTATGGGCGGCGTGGGGAAGACGGCGCTCGCTCTCGTGCTCGCCAACCGGCTCACCGACCGTTATCCAGACGCCCAGCTCTTTCTTAACCTCCGTGGTGCTGACCCTGAGCACCGCCCGACTGTGACGCCCGTCGAGGCCATGCAAAACATCATCCGCTGCTTCCAGCCGGAGGCGCGGTTGCCCGACACCCTCGATGCCCTCGCACATTTCTACAACTCCGTGCTCCAAGACGGACACCGCCGGATTCTCCTGCTTCTCGACAATGCGGACAATGCCGACCAGGTCAAGCCCCTGCTGCCGCCGCCCAACTGCCTCCTGCTCGTTACTTCACGCCGACAATTCAGACTGCCCGGATTGGAAACGCGCAACCTCGCTTGCCTTTCACCGGACAAGTCCGTCGAACTGCTCCTCGCACTCGCGCCGCGCATCGACGGCACCGCAGCAGCGGCGGCAGAATTGTGCGGGCATCTGCCACTGGCGCTCGAAGTCTTTGCCGGTGTGGTGAACGACAAGAACCTCTACCCGCTGCCCGAACTCCTCGACCGCCTCCGCACCCGGCTGGACAAACTCTCGGAGGTAGAGGCCACGTTCCAGGTCAGCTATGACCTCCTACCCGACGAATTGCGCTCGCGTTGGTGTCTGCTGGCCGTGTTCCCATCCAGTTTCGACCTGCAAGCCGCTGCTGCCGTATGGGGTGAGGTTGCCCAGACCTCCGCGCCTACAGGGGGCACAGTGCCTATCGCAGCGGACAAAACCCGCGACTGTCTCCAGGCCCTAGTCAACGCCAACTTGTTGGAATGGAATGACGCCAATGGCCGCTTGCACCTGCACGACCTCGTGCGCCAGTTTTGCGACGACAAACTAACCACACTTGACCGCGCCGCCGCTGAATTCCGTCACGCCGCCCATTACTGCCAAGTGTTTGAGGAAGGTGGGCAGCTTTACCTGCAAGGAGGCGAGATGGTTCTGCGTAGTCTGGAAGTCTTCGACCGCGAGCGGCCGCATCTGGAACGGGCGTTCGAGTCGCTGCAATCGGAGCGCAGCAAGAAGTCGGCTGCGCTGCTGGTTTCGTTGGTGGACGCGGCGGTTTTGGCCTGCACGCTGCGTTTTCACCCGCGCCAGCGGGTCCGCTGGCTGGAAGCGCAACTCAAGGCAGCCCGGCTCACCGGGCACCGCCAAGCTGAAGGTGCCGCCCTCAGCAATCTCGGCAATGCCATCACCGCCTTGGGCGACGCGCATAAGGCCATTGAGTTTTGCGAACAGGCGTTGGCCATTGCCCGCGAGCTTGGCGACCGGGTCGGGGAAGAAGGCTCGCTAGGCAATCTCGGGAGTGCCAATTACGATTTGGGCGACGCGCACAAGGCCATTGAGTTCCACGAACAGGCGTTGGCCATTGCCCGCGAGCTTGGCGACCGGCGCGGCGAAGGAGTCTCCCTCAACAATCTCGGCAATGCCAATTGCGCTTTGGGCGACGCGCACAAGGCCATTGAGCTCCACGAACTGGCGTTGCTCATTAAGCGCGAGCTTGGCGACCGGCGCGGGGAAGGAATCTCCCTCAACAATCTCGGCAATGCCAGTTGCGCTTTGGGCAACACGCACAAGGCCATTGAGCTCCACGAACTGGCGTTGCTCATTAAGCGCGAGCTTGGCGACCGGCTCGGGGAACGAATCTCCCTCAACAATCTCGGCAATGCCTATTCCGCTTTGGGCGACGAGCGCAAGGCCATTGAGTTCTATGAACAGGCGTTGGCCGTTGCCCCCGAGATTGGCGACCGGCTCGGGGAAGGAATCTCGCTCTTCAACTCCGGCCTCGCGTTGGAGCGGTTGGGCGACCGGCGCAAGGCTATTATTCGCACGGAAGCTGCGCTGCGCATTTTTGAGGCCATAGAATGCCCCCACGCCGCTACTGCGCGTGCGACGCTGGCCCGTTTGCGCGGTGGTCCCGACCCCATCAACGGGTAGCTCAAAGGGCGAAACAGGCAGGAAGGTCTGAGGCGCTGAGCCGGGGCTTCCGCATCCACACGCATCGCGTCGAGACTATCCCAAGCCAGATACAGGACGAATACCCGCTTGCCCACAAGCCCCGCTCTCAGACCCCGGTGGTGTCCCAGCCACTTGCCTTGAGGCGACCAGGACTGCCTCGTTGAAGAAGGTCACGCGCTCTACAAGCCCGGAGCGGCTTTCATCTAGTCGTCATGGCGGGTCGGTGCGCAACGACAACGATAGTGGTTGCAACGGCCCAGGCTGGCAAGGGTGCCTGCTCCGACATGGCGCTTCCGGCAGAATCGGAATTGTGCCTCAGCACTCGCCAGCACCACTGGACGGGCTCTTGGCCCTCGCCCTGGGCTACGCGGAATTTGCGATGCGCAGCATCAGCCACGTCCCGCCCGCGCTACTGGCCGACTCGCCCAGCGGCTTCATCCAGTTCGTCCCGGCCAGTCTCAAGGAGGAGCGGGCCGAGCACAATCTTGCCAACGCTGCCCGGCTGATTTGCGATTCGCGTCGGCTACGAGGTCCCTGCTGCGGTCCTCGCGCTCGAAGTCTGGTTCAAGGTAGCCAGGCCGGGCGAAAGGCTCGACCTGACCGAGCGGCCGTCCGAAGCCTTCGACCGGCGCGAGGTCGTGGTGTTGACCGCCGAGACGGTCAAGCAGAGCGTCCGAAGGCTGCTGCCGATTATCCGCACCGATGCCGGTGGGTTCTTCGGCCTCGGCGAACACGAAGGCCCTCATCTCGACAAATTCGAGGGCAGGTTCGCGCACCTGATTCCACCCAAGCGGCTCAATGCCGAGAACAGGGAAATGACCCGTGCGCTGCTGGCGGCGATGGGCGTCACCGAGGATCGGCTGCGGGGGGATGCGGGGTGGAATTGACCTGACTGGTGGGCTGGTTTACGCACAGACGCCCGGCGAGGCAGCCCAGGCGCCGGGAGAGCATCTGCATCGGTTGCAGCAATGAGCCAGTGATTTTTTTCGATTAACACCATGAGCCGACGGACGAGTAAAGTGGGGGCGTGAAAACAAGCCCCTTAACACGCGACCTCAAGCGAAGGAGCGCAACAGTGGTATGAACACACGTAGCATTTGGTCACGCATTCTAGTCCTTGTCGGCTGTATCGCCATGCTGGTCGGCGCCCTTGACCCGATGGAGGGATCGGTGGTCATCCTTCCCGGCAGCGGTTTGGTTGCGCTCGGCGCCTTCCTTGGTCAAAACGAACGCCGGTTGATCGCCTTCAGGGTGTCGGTTTTCATTCTGATCGCGATTGGGGTGGGGGCATTGTGGGGGCTGAGCTGGATCGGGGGCATTGGAGGCAATTCTGGACGTTCAATGTGGTGGGGAGTGCTGATTCTGCCTTACCTGATCGGCTGGTCCATCGGTATTTGGGGGCCGGGGTCACCCCGCTGGTTGTTGCTGCTGGGCATCGTGGTCGGCCTCTGGTATCTGACGATAATGATGATGGTCCTGAAGGGTTCGGTCGGACACCACGGAGGACATGACGGAGCCATGTCGGCTTTACCAGGCATCGTCATCGGCATCATCGGTGTGCTGACCATTGCCGGTTGCCTCACCGCGCTGTTGAGGCGGGGGACCCGGCTGAACACATCCCGCCCCAGGTCCGACACGCGCGCCGGTCTGCCGTAAACGCCCCACCGCTTAGACGTGTCGAGGATCGCGTCCGTGGGGGCTATCGAGCCGTTTGGGGGGACTCATGCGGCTCTTGCTTTGATCCCTCAAGTGAGTCTTTGGGTTCGGCACCGCCCCGGTCCGGGACCCTGACCAGGAGAATTACCCCCAGCGCAGGAAGCTTCCCCTCGTATTGGAGGGCCTGAATGCGCAATAACCAGTGCCGAGTGCTCCACCGTTCGTCGGAGAAACCTTTTGATTCGAGGATGAGCAGGAAAACGTCCTCGGGGTGAAGCGTGGCTTGGGCGTTTGGCGTAATGACCGTTTGCCCTGGCACGGGGCTTCAATCAAAGCAGGCCGGGCGTCAAGACACGGCACATCCTGGCAACAAAGGTCGCGACAAAGGCCGCGACAAAGACGATGTTGCGCCTGGCCCCCTACCGCTGGTAAGCCGGCAGGACGTGGCGTTGGACGGCCAGGGCCATGACGGCCATGCTGGTAGTGTAGGTCGGACCGGCGCCTTTGGCTTCGTCATCTACCGAGGTGTCGAAGGAGCCGTCCTCGAGTTGGTGGGGCAGGAGGACCGCTTCGTATTTGGGGAGGTACTTTTCCCATTCGTCGGGGAGGGCACGGCTCATGCCGACGGCGTCATAATAGGCGCGGTAATAAAAGTGCGGGCCCGTCCAGGCGATCGGGTCGGCCCAGATACGGTCGGCGATTTTCCTGACGGCCGGGGTTTTCTCCTGGTGGCCGATGGTCAGGGCCAGCAAGGCCAGGCCGCGCAAGGCGGGGTGTTCGTCATTGGGATCGGTGTACCCGACCTTGCCCTCGGGGTTGATCATCTTCTTGGTGTATTCCACCGCGCCGGCGATGACGTTTTCGGGCACGGGAATGCCGACCTGCTGGGTGGCGTGCAGGCCCATGAGCTGCCAGCCCGAGAGGCTGAGGTCGGAGTCGGTTGCATCCGGCGTGTAGCGCCAGCCGCCGGCATCTTTGGCGCTCTTCTTGACCAGGGCGGCGTTGATCGTCACCTGCGCGGCCTTCTTGAGCGCCTTGCGGATGAGTTCGTCCATTTCGTCGTCCCGGGGCATGCCCAGCGCCTCGGCCAGCATGAGCGTGGCAAGGCCATGGCCGTACATCCGGCTTCCATCGGCCTCCCCGAAATAGCCGTCGGCGTTTTGCTTGGACAGGACATAATTGATGCTCTTGCGAAGCCACGGCCCGTACTGTTTGTCGGCAGGGGGATGGCCGGCGGCAAAGTGCGCCATGACGGACATTGCCGTCAGGGCCATGGGATAGCGTTCACTGGCCGAGCCGTCGGGCTTTTGTTGGTTGCGAAGATACTCGAGCCCTTTCTTCACCGCGCGGTCGCGGGGCTGTTCGGTGGTCAGTGTCTTGAGCACCTCCTGGTCGGATGGCTCGGCAGCGCGAAGGGGCAGGGTGGCCGGGACGAGCATGAGGCACAGGAGGCCGGCGGCGCCCGAAATCCGAAGGCCGAAACCCAAACCAGGCGGCGCGCAAGGAGCGACGCGCCCTGCCCACTGGGGCCTTGCTGGGGGGGGCTGAAATGGGTTGGTGGACGATGGGCGCTTCTCTCTCTCCCCATCGGATAGGGAGAGGGCCGGGGTGCGGTGCTTTTGGATCATAATCTCTTAAGGATGTTGAGTTTTGCGGAAGGCCGAGGGCCGAGGGAACGAAGCGACGCCCCTTCCGCCTTCGCGGCGCGCCAAAGCGCCGCTCCGGCGCGACGGCGGCGCCCCTCGACACTGGACACTCGGATATTAATCAAGTTTCGGTTGTTCATTGCCCGAGCTGAGTCTTTGGAAATAGGCGCGGATGGCCGCCTGTTGCTCGGCGGTGAAGTGCTCGATGCCGCTGCTGCGGATGGCCTGGCGGAGGCGCTCGTTGAGCCGCGCCCATTCGGCCTGGTCCATCCCTTTGGGAGCTGCCTCGATAACGGCTTTGCCTGCCGGACCATCCATATTAACGGTTTTGTGGGCCGGGGAGTTGGCCTGCGTTGGGTCTTGGAGTTCCTGGGATGCGTCGAGTTGAGGGACCGGGTAGGGATTGAATGCGGCCAGATCGCCGAGGGCGGCATCCATGCGGAGCTGGCGGGCGGCATCGGCGAGAATCTCCGAGGCATCGTTATAGGGCTGCCACTGCTTGGGGGCGGCTTGGATGCCGGCGAGCGATTCCTCAGCGGCGCCGGCGGCAATTTCCTTGGGATTGGTTGACTCGGCCCAATCGGCGGCGGGCGGCGCGAGTTTGGTGAGTTCGTCCAGCTCCGAGGCCAGCGGCTGTCGTTTCGGGTCTTCATTGGCGGCCTGTTTTGCCAGGCCGGAGAGGCCATCGAGCCTGGCGGCCAGGGCCTGCTCATCGTTGGGGGTGTTGACGGCCAATTGTTTGAACCGCTCGTAGGCGGCCTTGATCTCGGCTTGGCGGGCTTCCTCGCCTTTCAGACCGGCCAGGGCGGCAGCCCGGTCGGTGAGCGGCTGGAGTGTGGTGCGATTGAGGCGGGGGGGCGATTCGAGGAGCGCGCCCAGGTCCTCGCCCAGAAGGTCGTAGGCCACCGCCGTCTTTGGGTCGGCCTGCCTGAGGAGCCGGGAGGCCTCCAGGGTCATGGCCAACCTGGGCCAGGCCAGTTGGTTGGCCGAGTCCGTCGCGGTGACGGTTCCTCTGTCGAGGGCTTGAGTTTGGTCCTGCATCGGGGGCGGGATGGCCTGGGCCAGGCTCGGTGGGTTGTTGTCCCCCCGCATGGCCAGGTCGCGGATTTCGTTGGCGGTTTCCTTGCCTTTGGCGCTTTGCGGGGCATCGCCGGCCAGGGACTCGAGCTTCCTGGCGCCCTGGTAATCGCCGGCCACGCGCTGATCCTTTTCGACGGCGGCCACGGCCTGTCTCATCTTATCATACCTCTCGGTCAAGCCGGCGCTGTCCTGGGCCTTTTGGGCGCGGGCAAAGGCGCGGGCCGCGGGGAAGGCCTGGCGGGCCTTGGCGGCGACCTGCTCGCGGTTGATGCGTTCCTGTTGGTCGTTCAACTCGCGGTATCGCTCTGAGATTTGGTTCAGGCGCCTATCGATGTGGCCGGCCAATTCTTCCTTGGTGCTGTCTTCATCGAGCGTCCGGCCCAGCCTCTGGACCGCCGGCTCGAGTTCCTCCTCCGCCTTGGCGGCGGCTTTGAGGGCGATGACACGTTGGGCCAGCGTGGCGTCCCTTTGCTTTGCGGTCTCGAAAAACTGGCGGGCGGCCCGGGCGGCGGCCTTTTCCAACTGTCTCTCCCAGGCCTTGGCCAGGGTGATCTTCTCCTGCTCCTGGTCGGTGTGTTTGCGAGTCGGATTATGGGCCAACTGGCGCAGTTCCTGGTTGACCTCGCGCAATTCGGCGATGGCATTCTCGATCTGTTTGAGGGCCGCCGAACCCTCGAAACGCCAACGATATTTATCGAGTTCCTCGCGCAGGATGCGCTGGGCCTCCCTGGACAGGCCGGTCAGGTCATCGGCCTGGGCCTCGGCGGACTGAGAGTCTTCGCTCTTCCAAAAGGCGAAGGAGGCGAGGTGGGTCGAGAGCCGGCCGGCCAGCGGGGATTTCTCGCGCACCAGGCGCCCGAGGTTCTCACCCCGCACGAGGTTGGTCAGGGGGACCAGGGCGGGCGGCACGGTGGCCGGCAGGGCCAGGCTGTTCTTGACGCGATTCTTCAAGGCCTCCTCGACCTGCGGGCTAAGGGCCTTGTCATTGGCCGCCACCGCGGCCTCCCGCTGGCGGGCGGCAGGGGGCCGCAGCCACAGGAGCGGCACTTCCTGCAAAGGCCGGCCTGTCCTGGCAGCGAGGAACTGGAGTTTCGACTCGCCCACGCCTTGGAAGAACTCGATGACGACCGGGTGCCAGCCGGAGGACAGGTTCAAATCGGCCTGGTATTGGGTAGCGGGGTGGGTGCTCCATGCCTCCGGGGGCAGGACGGATTTGCCCTCGACAATGAGCTGGACCCCGTCATCGGCGATGCAGGCCAAGGTCCAATCACCCGAGTCGGGGATGTTGAGGTCGCCCTCGTAGCGGCAGCTCCACCGGTCGTGGTGATTGGCCGGGGCGTAATTCTCGAAGGCCGGGCGGACGATTTTCTGTTCCAGGGTCTTGCCGGTCAGGTCTATGCCTTCAAAGAAGGTGGCCAACAGTCCCGAGTCGGCGGCGGCGATGGGGGCGATGGCGTTGGTTGTGCCGCGCAGGACAGGCAGGCCGCGTTTGTAGCGGCCCTGGGCGCTTTCGCAACGGGTGGCCAGGACGTCCGTCTCGAAGGCCCCCTCCAGAACGGCCAGCACGCGTCTGTAGTTCTCGAGATCGGTCAAGGCCAGGCTGAACAGTTGGCGGCCCTGGTTGAAGACGTTGAAGATGTTCGTGCCGGAGGTCCGCCCGATGCGTCCGCAGTTGTCGAGCAAGACCTCGCGCTGCTGCTGGCCCCAGGCGGCCAGGGTCGTTCCGAACCTGTAAATGAACCGGGCGTCGGACAAATTGTTGGTTTCGGACTCGGCAATCAACAGGTTGCCGATGCGGCCCAACTCGCGGCCAAATTCATCCAGGCGGCTTCCGAGCAGGACCAGGGCGGGGCCTTGGGCGTTAGGGTCCTCTTCGGTGTAGTTTCTGCCGATGGACAACCACGAGGTGCGCGTCTGCTCCAGGTAATCAACCTGGGTGTCCATGGCCGAGAGGAGTTGCTTGAGGCGGCCGGCCATCCGGGCCTCGAGGGCCTTGTCCAGAGAACCAATGGTGACGGAGACCGGGTCGCTCCGCGTGGTCTGGTCCCGCGCGTCGGTGGCGACCACCAGGAATTGGGCCTCGTCGCCGGCCAGCAGGTTCAGCCTGGCCAGGTCATAATTGAGCGCCGCGCTGATTTGGCGATCCGAGACAACGCCGCTCCGCGCCGACCCCGGCTTGACCGGGAAAAGCGTCATGGTATCGGCCTGGGCCTCGTGGCTGAGAACGACAAGGTCAACGCGCTTGAGGCGGACATCGTCGCCGGCTTGGGCGGCCAGGGCCAGGACTTCGTCCCGTTGAACCATGCCTGAGTCGGCGCCGGCGGCCTCGATGCGCGCCATGGGCGGCTCATCGGGCGCCGGCCGCAGGACCCACTTTTGCGCGGACTCGGTCTCGAGCTTGTTGGCGCCGGTCAGGCGCAGTTGGTAGGTGAGGATATTCGTGGGCTGGAGGTCCAGCCACAGGCGGTTGCCCTCGACTTTGAGTTCTTGGGGCGGGCAGCCCTCCGGCAGCCAGGCCGCTTGGGCCACTTTTTCATCGGCCGTTTCAACCGTCAGACGGAGGCGGCTGCCTTCGAGGAAATCCGCGCTGCCGCCTTCGGCCACGCGGTTGGTCCACTGCGTGTAAGCCGGGGGCTGGATGAGCAATTGCATCCTGGCGATTCGGGGCGGGACATCGAGCTTGACCGTGAAGACGGGGCTCTCGGCATCGCCGGCCCGGGCGAAATAGCGGAAGCCCTGGGACACCGCCGGGAGGTTCACCACAAATCCATTGGTTGCGCCGCGCGTCATCAGGACGGATTCCTGGAAACCGTCCTCCCAGATTATCAGCAGTTTCGCCTGATCCAGGGCGGTGTCGGCAGTGACCTTGATCTCCAGCGGTGCCCCTCGTCGGAGCCGGCAGTCGCCGGGTGCGACGGCGAGTTGGGTTCTGGACAAGGAAGCGGTCGGGGCATAAGGGTAAAGGGCGAGCCGCGCGCGCGGCGCAAAACCTGGAAGGAGGCAGGCCAGACCCAGGGCCAGGCATAAGCCGACAAGGCCCTTCCAGGCCCGTTTGGCCGGCCCGCTGTCCACCAGCCCGGCCGGGTCCACTGTGCCGATCTCCTCGCCCGCAAGGGCGATGGTCCGCCCGACCATCCAGGAACTCACTCCGGGCGGCTGCGACTGGGCCATCTCGACGGCCGAGAGGATGCGTTCGTCGAATTGGCCGCCCGCCGAGATTTCGAACTGGGCGGCGATTCGCCGCAACGACCAGGGGCGGAGCCAGGGCGCGCCGGCGCGCCACGCCAGCCAGGCCGCCGCCGCCGCATAGTTGGCGCCGGAGAGCCAAAGACGCCAGAAGGCCCGCGGCCTAAACCCCCACTCGAGCAGCGCCACCCACAAAAGGCCCAGCCCGAAGACCAGCAACCCCTCGGCCACGCCGCGCGACAGCAGCGCGAGCCTCCGCCGGCGCTCGAACTGCGTCAGCCGGGTCGTGATGGGCGAGGGTAAGGCGGGCATCTGGGTCCTATCTACGCGGTTTTAGAACCGCGGATGCCGTAGCGCAGCCCGGGAGAGAGATGAACCACGGATGACAGATATGTGGCTTGTCAACGGGAAAGCATCGGTATTTTGTTTTTTCGGGTAGCGTGAACTGGGCTGGGGCAAGCCTGGCGGACCTGCGTCCCTGCCGCGCACAGCGTGATGGCCTGTCGGGCCTGA
>Ga0181533_1005173_pt1 | contig 12745 bp, 12 predicted proteins | sample PEATcosm2014_Bin_45_FD_119772 | JGI IMG/M metagenome (GOLD analysis project Ga0181533, IMG submission 119772) | Peatland microbial communities from MTU Mesocosm Facility, Houghton, MI, USA - PEATcosm2014_Bin11_60_metaG | ecosystem: Environmental > Terrestrial > Soil > Wetlands > Peat | place...
AATCTTTCGCCGCTAGGCCGTATCCGGTATTAATCCAAGTTTCCCTGAGCTATTCCGAACCGGAGGGTATGTTCCCACGCGTTACTCACCCGTCTGCCACTCCCCTTGCGGGGCGTTCGACTTGCATGTGTTAAGCCTGCCGCCAGCGTTCGTTCTGAGCCAGGATCAAACTCTCAAGTTGAATTGAGATTCTTTCCCGACTGGTCACTTGCCAGGGAAGCTCTCGCTTCCCCAGTCATTCTTGACGAGTTCCAAACACATCCGCTCAAACCCAAACACGCTCCTACGCCTCACGGCGTTCGAGCGCGCTCCTTAAGTTCAAGCGCGATGAATTTTGAAACGTGACCGTCAGTTGTCTCTTCGGACCCCATCATCCAGACCAAACCGCAGCTCGCGCCGCAATCCAACCCAGACGACAAAGCCCCGCAAGGACCCCGCCGCCCACGTCTCTCTTTCTTCCGATGTAATTGTCAAACAGCAGCGGGAAAATAATCCTTCCCTAAAAGCCCCGCAAAAACGCCCAGGCCAAAAGCCCAAAACGATCCTGCCGGACCTAATTCCAGAACCCGGCGAATCCGCTTCGCCAAGCCGCTCTTGGTCAAAGCCAAAAGCACGAAACGACCGAAATCCTCCACCCCGGCCTCTCAGCAGGGAGGAGCGCGTCTCGAGATCGTCTCGAAGTCCCGACACCGCATCGGCCGCCAAAGCGCCAACGCCGTCGGTTTGGGTGGTATAGGCAAGGTCGTCGCAGCTGTCAAATTCTTTTTGCAAAAGAGTCGCAAACGCCCGCCGCGCCGCGCGCGGGCTTGGCGATAACCGACTTGGCGCCGGCGGGTTTTCCGTCGACCTCGCCGCACAAGAGCCATGGTTTGCGCGGAATGACGCGCCGGACCGCGACGCCGCCGCTCCCTTGCATTGCGCCGCCGCGGTTGGACCGCTAACACTAGGGATCATCGGAATGCCCGAGTTTTCGAGCGAGCGACAAGACAAACCGTGACGACTTTGGCCGCCCGATTCGCCCGTTCGCCGACGCAAGTCGAACGATCGCGCTTCAGCGTGGAACTCGGCCATGAACCGCCGGTGGAAATCGGCCGTTCGCGCATCGAGGGCGGCGAGCGCCGGCGCATTTCGCTGCGTTGGCTCGCCGGCGTCGCGCTCGCCGGCCTTTGCGGTCTGGCGCTGATCGGCTCGGCGCTCTATCTCGACCTCGATCGTCAATCGACATTCGCCGAGGCGCCGGAATTCGCCGCCGCGACGCACAAGGACGGCGCGCAGGACGAGGGCGTCAATCCCGGCAAAGGCGATCGACTGGTTCGGCCGATCGACATCGTCGCGGCCAAGCAGACCTTCAAAGCGCCGACGACCATCAGGATCGGCGACAAAGAGGTCGTCAAGGCGCGCCCGTTCACGATCCTGGCGACCACCTTGACGATGACGCCGACGGGATTCGCGGACGCCGTCCCGCCATTCGACCCGCTCAAGGCGACGAGGGGTTCGGCGGAGAAGGCCGACGCGCCGCCCGATCCTGGCCCGATGCAGGACGACGCGGAAGTCGCGTTTTCCCAGCGCGACCTGACCGACGAGGACGCCGCGGCGGCGACCGGCGAACTGACGCTCGCCGAGGCGCAGGCGCAAGTCGTGGAAATGATCAAGGCGACGGCCGCGGGCGACAAGGCGCCGCCGCTCGCCCCGCAAATGCTGCTGACGCGCACGAGCCAAGCGGGCATCGATCCGCTCGGCGCTCTGTCTTACGCGACGAGCGGCGCCGAGGGCGCCAATGCGCCCTTCGCCTCGATTGAAGTGCGCATGGTGCCGGAAAACGTGACCGACGCCGTCAAGGCGCCCGCCGACGCCCAGCCCAACGGCCGCGAACGCTTGGTGCAGATGCGCCACGGCGAAACATTCGAGGACGTGCTGCGCGCCAATGGCGCGAGCAAGGACGCCGCCGGCGCGATTCTCGCCGCTTTCGGCGCCAAGCGCGGCGACTCGCCCGTCGCCGAGGGACAGAAGATCATTTTGCAGTTCGACGAGCCGCCCGCCGAGGGCGCCCCGGCCCCGATCGCGCGCGTTTCGGTCTATGCCGACGAACAGCTCAAGTCGACGATCGCGATCGACGACGACGGCGCCTATGTGCCGGTGACCCTGCGCAGCGGCGGCGCGGCCAGCAAGACCGCCGAATCCGGCGAGGCGGACAACGGCGGCATGAGCCTTTACGAGAGCTTCTACGAGACCGCGCTCAAGCAAGGCCTGCCGCGCCCCATCATCGACGAAATGGTTCGCGCCTTCGCCAACGATGTCGACTTTCAGCGCTCGGCCCAGCCAGGCGACTCGATCGCGGCGTTCGTCGCCGAGGCCGACGAAATCGATCCGCATCCCCAGCTCCTGTTCGCGACGATGACGGTGCGCGATCAGGTGTTCAAATATTATCGCTTCCAGACGCCCGACGACGGTCTCGTCGACTATTACGACGAGAGCGGCCGATCGACGCGCAAATTCCTGATCCGCAAGCCGATCGTCGCCGGCGAAATCACCTCGCCCTTCGGCATGCGCTACCACCCGATCCTGCGCTATGCGCGCATGCACACCGGCGTCGACTGGGGCGCGCCGATCGGCACGCCGATCCTGGCGGCCGGCGCCGGCGTCGTCATCAAGGCGGAATTCACCTCCGGCTATGGGCGGCGCGTCGAAATCCAGCACGCCAACGGCTACGTCACGACCTATTCGCACATGTCGGGCTTCGCGCGCGGCGCCGTCGCGGGCGCGCGCGTCACGCAGGGCCAGGTGATCGGCTATCTCGGCCAGTCGGGACTGGCGACCGGCCCGCATCTGCATTACGAAGTCGTCATCAACGGCAATTTCGTCGACCCGATGGCGATCAAGCTCGCGCGCACGCGCGAGTTCGACGGCAAAATGCTCGCCGCCTTCAAACGCGAACGCGAACGCATCGATCAGCTGATGGCGCAGGCCCCGAACGCCGCGCCGGCGTCGCCCGCCGTCACCGCGAAAGTCAACTGAAGCGCACGACGAGCCGCGACGGGATCGGCGCGGCGAAGCCCAGCGCGGCGCGCACCTCGAGGGCCGAATACCCTTGCTCGCGCAGCGCGCGAAGCGGCGGCGACGACGCGCTCTTCGACATTTTGGCGCCCTTGGCGTCGAGCACGAGACGATGGTGGCGATAACGCGGCGGCGCGAGGCCGAGCAGCGATTGCAGCAGCCGATGAATCGACGTCGCGGCGTAGAGATCGCGGCCGCGCACGACGTCGCTGATCCCCTGCGACGCGTCGTCGACGACGACGGCGAGATGATAAGCGGCGGGAATGCCCCTGCCGCGCAGCGCGACATCGCCCCAAGCGCCGGGATCGGCTGCGACGATCGTCTCGCGCGCGCCCTCGCCGAATTCGCGCCAGGTCAAGGGCTCGGCCAGCCCGGACAACGCGCGCGCCGTGTCGAGGCGCAGCGCGGCGCGCTCGCCCGCGGCCTCGCGTCTTACGATTTCGCCTCGCGAAAGCGCGAGGCATGGGCCGCGGTGCAAGGGCGCGCCGTCGGGATCGCGTAGGCCGGCGTTCGCGCGCGCGATTTCAGCGCGCCTGCAGAAACAGGGATAGACGAGGCCGCGCGCCTGGAGCGCTCGAAGCGCGCGCGCGTAGTCGTCGAGATGTTCGCTCTGGCGGCGTGGGGCCTCGGAGAAACCGACGCCGAGCCAGGCGAGATCCTCCAATATCGCGGTTTCAAATTCGCGCTTGCAGCGGCTCGCGTCCGTGTCTTCAATGCGCAGCAAGAGGCGCCCGCCCGTCTGGTCGGCCAGGCGCGCGTTCAGCAATGCGGAATAGGCGTGGCCGAGGTGCAGCGCGCCATTGGGCGTGGGCGCGAAGCGAAACGTCGGGCGAGCGGCGAGGTTCATGGCGAGAAAGCGTTGCGGCCCGACGGCGGCGCGATGGGAATCGGCGATGGCGGACAGTCTTTCCAAAAAGCGCGGCCGGGGCAAGCGCGCGAAAAAGCGCGCGGCGAGGGCGCGCACGAGACCCGCGCGGCCGGCGGCGACCCAAACCAGCAATATCTATCATCCCGGCCCGATGATCGACTGCGCGGCGGCCCTCGACGAAGCGAGCGCCCGGCTACTGGCGCTCGACCCCGAGCTCGTCGGCCGCCTCCTCGCCGTCGGCGGGCCGCCGCCGCTGCGTCGGCGCGAGCCGGGCTTCGCCGGACTGGCGGCGATCATCGTTTCGCAGCAAGTGTCCGTGGCGAGCGCGAATGCGATCTTTGGCCGCCTCGAAACGGAATTGGCGCCGCTTGGCGCGGCGAGCCTCGTCGGGGCCGACGATTCCGCGCTCAAACGCTGCGGCCTGTCGCAGCCGAAAATGCGCGCGTTGAGGGCGCTCGCGCAGGCGACCGCCGGCGGCCTCGATCTCGAGGCGCTCGGCGCGCTCGACGCGCGCGAGGCGCATGAGGCGCTGGTCGCGGTGAAGGGAATCGGGCCGTGGACGGCGGATATTTTCCTGCTGTTCTGTCTTGGCCATCCCGACGCGTTCCCCGCCGGCGACCTCGCTCTGCAGGAGGCGGCGAGGATCGCGCTGGGCCTGGCGACGCGCCCCGACGCGCGGCGGCTGGAGACGATCGCGGAACGCTGGCGGCCGCTGCGCGGCGTCGCGGCGCGCATGCTGTGGGCCTATTATCGCGGCGTCAAACAGCGCGAGGGCGTCGTCGGCCAATAAGGTTGGCGCGCGCGGCGCGTTCGCGGTAGACCCGCGCGAACATAAGTCCTCGGAGCCCCCTATGACGGCGAATTTGACCGGACCGCGCCTCGATCCCAAGGGCGGCCCCGCCCGGCAGCTCGTGGTTTTCCTGCACGGCTACGGCGCCGACGGCAATGATCTGATCGAGCTCGGCGGGCAATGGCGCGCGCTGGCGCCCGAGGCGGCCTTCGTCTCGCCGCACGCGCCCGAACGTTGCGCGGCCTCGCCGATGGGCCGGCAATGGTTCGCCCTGAGCAACGCCGCGCCCGACGATCCCCGAGGCGCGGCGGATCGCTGGCGCGGCGCCGTCGCGGCGCGGCCCGCGATCGACGCTTTCCTCGACGCGGAGCTCGCTCGCCTCGGCCTCGACGATTCGCGCCTCGCGCTGGTCGGCTTCAGCCAGGGCGCGATGATGGCGCTGCATGTCGGCCTGCGCCGCGCCCGCGCGCCCGCCGCGATTCTCAGCTATTCCGGGCTGCTGGTCGGTCCCGAGCACTTGAGCGAGGCGAACGCCCGCGACGCGCGCGGCGAGCGGCCGCCGATCCTGCTGGTCCATGGCGATCAGGACCCGTTGATCCCCGTGGAGGCGATGTTCATGGCGATGGACGACCTCGCCAAGGCCGAAATCCCCAGTCAATGGCACCTGTCGTTCGGCGTCGGCCACGGCATCGACGCCGGCGGCCTGCGCCACGGCGGATTGTTCCTGGCCAAGGGTTTCGGGATCCGGGCGCGCTGAGCCGACGCACGGGGCACGCGGCCAAATTTTTCCAAGGATTTCCAAACTTTTCCAAGGAAAATCCAAGCTTTTCCAAGCTTTTTCCAAGGAAATTCCAAGCATTTTCCTTGGCGGTTTCCAACGAAATCAAAGGCCTGGCGGCGGCGGCGGTCGTTTTCGCGCTTCCGAAGCCCGCCGAGTCGAACCGACCCCCGCCAACCGCGCTCGCCGGCCGCGACCGCCGCCGAGATACGATTTTTCAGGCTATCACGACCTTTGTTTTTCCAGAAGACAATGTCGCGCCGCGCCGGCCCGCGCCGGCGATCGCGACGTCCCCGACCAGGCTCGGCAAGCGAACGCGCGCGGTCGCGACCTCCGGATCGCCGCGCTGGGCTCGCGATGCTGGACGCCCGGACTCGATGCGAGGACGGAGCGCTCACAGCGAGGGGTCGAAATCCGACCCCCCGGCTCCGCTCGTCGGTTATGGGGGAAGCGGCTATTCCGTATGCTGACGCGGATGGCGGACAAGCGTGCATCCTTGCCGTTCGCGGTATTGAAACCGACGCCCGAAACCAGTCATTCGGAGGGCATTAATTACGGTACCGCTTCGAATAGTTTCTCGCCGCTTGCCAGCACCGGCAGGGGGAATGGGCGATCAGGCGGTTCCTGGATCGTCGCGGTGCCAGCGGGCGCCATGATTGCCATCAGCTCGTCGTGGAACCCGGCCAGCTCTGCTGCTGACTTTCCGCGCAATTCTACGGTCGGCATCCCATGCGTGTTGGGATTCCACTGCTCGAGCCAGCAGATCAGGGGACTAAGCGGAATATCCAGGTATCGGAATACCAGATTGTCCTTCGGCACGACCTCGAAGCGGTTCGCGATATACTCTCGCAGCTCGTGATAGTAGACATTCTGCGATGCCAGCTCGACCGCTTGCTCCGCCGGCGAGCCACGATGCCAGTGTGCCATTTGGTAGTAGTCGAGATTTGCGTTGAAGCTGATCGCCAGGACGTCGGTGAACGGACCGAATTGCGCGCGTCCATCTACCGCCGCGAAGCTGGAATATATCTCGATTTGGACATGCGGCCGCAACGACAGACTCATAAACTGGTTGTCGTGCGCCCCGGGCACGCCGTTGCGCCGCAGATACTCGACTAATCGGCGCCCATTGGTCGTAAGCCCGGCGATGAAGGTTGGATATTCGAGCTTTGCGTAGAGCGACTCGGTGATGTCGGCCGCGTCAAGAAGCGCCAGATGGTGTTTCGTCAAAAGGCTGAAGTAGCGCGTGAAGAACGGATAGAGTGCCGCGCGATCGAAAGTGTAGGTGATCGGAATCGCCCCGTCGCGCTCTCGGACGGCCTTGCGGATGAGATCGGCAAGCAGGCTCGAATGGAATTGCAGCTTGCTGCACAAGCCCCATAGCCCTTCGATGAAGAGGTCGAGCGCCGTGAGTGTGACCGCTGCACCGCTGCTTCCATCCACGTGTATCACGGCCTCCAGCTCGCGCCGAAGTTCGGCATATTGCTCATCGCTGTAGACTGTGAGGTCGAATCGGCTGTGGAGATAAGCCTCAAAGTCACGATCAAGCTTATTGGCCTTTGAGAATTCTATGTAGGGCGTACCCGACGGGTCGTCCGCTCGAGATTCAACGTAGCAGCTTACGTCGACCCAGTAGACGTTCCCATCGTCGGGGTGATGGACCAGGAGAAACAGGGGGATTGACAGCTCCCGCCAATAGGTGAGGTCGTCTTTGTCGGGATAAAACCTAAAGGATGAGTCGGTCTCCGAGCGAACGTAGCTTACACCCGACTTGACCTGGGCGCCCACGAGTTTACCGGTCGGGAACTCACCCAGCGCGATCTCGATCGTGCCGTCGACACCAACATCTTCCTGCAGGAGGTTGCGCCAGATAAGGTCGAGCTTATTGCATGCCTGCTCGACCGCGATCACGCCGGCACGCTCTTGCTTTGCGTTGCGCACGCGCTTCTTCAAACGAGTCGATCTCCAAATGGCGATGCACGCCGGCTTTGGCCGAGCAACAATAGCAGCTTGCGCCCGGCCGCCGACATCGCCGCGAGGCTTTTCTTTGTCAGATCAATCTGATGGAGTTCTGTCATTGGCCAGTTCTTCGAGTCCGCGTGCTTTGCATCATACAGCCCGGAAATCACGGCGTCTCACGTATACTGACGGTGCGGCAGCGATGCCCGCACCGAGCCGCCGCGTTACCCAATCCTCCGGAATGAGCTATTGAGCGTGTAGGATCGGGCAAAGGAAAGCCATCCCGATGAAAAACGTCCCGAGGGCGACGATCGACGAAGATGTCATCGACTCGCTCGCCGCCGCTTTGTCGCGGCTTCGCTATGGACCGCGCGTAGATACATCCATGATGGGTCCGCCCCTGGGGCCAGTGGCGGCCCAACTTGAGCAGCGCGCCGAACGTGTCGTGCGGCGCGTAATGAACTACGTCCCAGAAAAAAAGCGCCGTCACCCGCACATTTTCTTCTGTGAAGATGAGCAGTACGGCGCTTTCGCGCTGCGGGATAAATACGATTACATCGTACTAAAAGTCGGTCTCGTTCTGAGACTTACTCATTTCTGCGAACGCATGATGTCGAGTCCTGGACTATGGCCGGACGTCCGCGATTGTGCAGCGCGCAACGCATTGGCGGTTGTCTTCATGAGCGAATGTTTTGATTTGGTCGTTCGTCACGAACTCGCGCACCTCGTTCTCGGGCATGTCGATCCGGATGGAATTGCTGCGAGGCGTGATCCGATCGCCGCTCAGACGCTTGAACTCGTGGCGGACGATCACGCCGCATCTTGGGGGTTAGAAAATCTTACGCGCGTTCCGGAGATGATCGGCAGCTTGCCTGCCGGCATCAACGGCGGGTATCGCGAATTTCACAGGACGCCCGAAGACGCGATGCTGAACTATCTTCTCGTGATATATTTTGTGTTCCGCATGATGGATGAGGCCCCGTGGGACTCCGACACGCTTGCACGCCGGAGCCACTCACCTGCGTCGATGCGATTCCATGCGGCCTGCATCCATCTGAACGAAACTCTCAAGCGCATTGGAAATACAGAGATGCAGGCCCAGTTTCTGAGGGCGCGAAAAGAGGTGTGGGACAGGGGTGAGAGCACATTTGCCAAAGTGCTTGACCGCGAACCGGACCTTGGGCTCGAAGATCGGACGATGAGCGACGAATGCGAAAAGCTCTACGAAAGGATGTCTGCACAAGCCCGAATTTTGCCGCAACACTTCTTTGGTTTGGCATAACTTCGTCGCGGGTGTCGGCGCGCAGCTAGAGGTATTTTTCAATGGCTGCTCGAACGCCAGTTCTCGCCGACCATCGCAAGGTGGGGTCGCGTCTGATCGCACCGTTCAACGACATGTTCGGGCCGACGCGCGACGTCTCTTGGATCAACACGATGATCCCCGAGTTGCTCTGGATCGCGCTGATACAGGACGTGCACGGGTCTAGGCGCGGGGTCGAGATCATCACAGCCTTCACGCGCGACGTGCGCGCGAGTTCCGCCGATCGCTCGACCGAAATTTGGGCAGCGGCAGGCAAGTTCACGGCGATTCCTGGCGAGGCTCTTCGGGCGATAGTCACCGGAAGCCCCGAGAACTATGCTGACGAACTCCGCGATGCGTTGCGACCGCTCGCGGCCTGGTATCCGTCCCATCCGCTGAACGCATTGCTGGCGGGCGAGACACTCGATGCTTCGGCCGACGAGCTTACCTATCTCAAACGCACGGTCGCGACACTTTTTGATCGCTCCTGCAAAGCCGCTATCATGACGCAGGCGACTGCCGTTTGGCTCGCCTTCGATGCCGACCGGCTTAAGGTTGCCCCAGATTTGTCGCTCGCCCAGTTTCCCCGGATCGAGGAATATCCCGAAACGGAACTATCGTTGCGTATTGCCGCGTCCATACGCGCGTCGCTCAACCAGTTCTTTGGCGACACGGCCATTATGGCATCAGAGTCGGACTGGCCTGCCGCATTCTGGAATCGCGGTCTGGAGATTGCCCCTTGCGAGGACTACGATGGACGCTGACGAAGACGACGCGGCAGGACAGGCGATCGACGTTCTTGCGATAACCGGTCGTTTCCGCGCTGGCGTGAATTTGGAGCTTGCCGCTAGGCTCGCAGCCTGGCCGCCCGATTTCAATCACATCCAGGTCCACGAAGTGATCGGCGGAATGCTTGCGCGGCAGGCGACCCTGATCAAAGGCCTCGCAGATGCGCCGCCGATTTGGACGGCTAATAGCGCTCCGGTCATCCTGCGCGCGATCGCTGACGTTTACATCAACATCGCCTGGTTGCTGCTGAAGCCCCAGGAGCGTTGTCTCCAATTCATCTCCTTCGGTCTCGGCCAATCCAAGCTCGAACTTGAGCACTACCGTGCCGAGATCTCGTCCCGCGAGGTGACCCCAGAGGAGACCGCCATGCTCGGCGCGCAAGAAGCGTGGATCGATAGTCAGCGCGCGACGTTTCTCCAGGACGTCAATCTCGGAAACTGGTCTGGCACATCCGTCCGCAAGATGGCCGAAGAGGCCGGGTGCGTCGACTTTTACAATTTCGTCTACACGCCGTTCAGCGCTTGTGCGCACTCGATGTGGCACCACATTGCAAAATACAATCTCGTCACGTGCTCCAATCCGCTTCACCGGCACCACCGTCGGCCAACCAGCGCCGCCGCCGACCCTGACATCCACTATCTTCTGCTAGCGGCGAAATACTGGGCGAAGACCCTCGGCACCTTCGATGAACGGACCGGAATTGCCGTCAACCGCTCCGCCGCATATACGCAGCTCGTCGCGGAATTGACCGACCCGGCGGATGCGGACGAATGATCAACTTCGTCGAAAGAAACGTCCGTTCCTAGAACTTGAGCGGCAAAAGCTGACCGACCGCCCCCGGCCACGCCCCGCCCCTCCAGCCCGTCGCTGGGATGACGTCAGCGCCAACTGAGGGCGGGCGCGACGTGGGTGAGAATCGCCTCGATCACATGGGCGTTGTAGGCGACGCCGAGCTGATTCGGGACCGTCAGCAGCAACGTGTCGGCCTCGGCGATGGCCTCGTCCCTCCCGAGCTGCTCGACGAGGACGTCCGGCTCTGCGGCATAGCTACGGCCGAAGATGGCTCGCGTCTTTTCGTCGATGAGGCCGATCTGGTCCTCTTCCTCCCGCCCGCGTCCGAAGTAGGCGCGATCGCGATCGTCCACCAGCGCGAAGATGCTGCGGCTCACCGAGACGCGCGGTTCGCGCGCATGGCCGGCCTCCTTCCAGGCGACGCGGTAGGCCCGGATCTGGGCGGCCTGCTGGATGTGGAAAGGCTCGCCGGTCTCGTCGTCCTTCAGGGTCGAGCTTTGCAGGTTCATCCCGAGCTTGGCCGCCCAGACCGCCGTGGCGTTGGACCCGGCGCCCCACCAGATCCGCTCGCGCAGGCCCTCCGAATAAGGTTCGAGGCGCAGCAGGCCCGGCGGGTTGGAGAACATCGGCCGCGGGTTTGGCCGCGCGAAGCCCTCGCCGCGCAGCACGTCGAGCAACGCCTTCGCGTGGCGCCGGCCCATTTCGGCGTCGCTCTCGCCCTCGGCCGGGGCGTAGCCGAAATAGCGCCAGCCCTCGATCACCTGCTCGGGTGAGCCTCGGCTGATCCCCAGTTGCAGGCGCCCGCCGGCGATGAGGTCGGCCGCGCCCGCGTCCTCGGCCATGTAAAGCGGGTTCTCATAGCGCATGTCGATGACCGCCGTGCCGATCTCGATGCGATTGGTCTTCGCGCCCACGGCCGCCAGAAGCGGGAACGGCGAAGCGAGCTGGCGGGCGAAGTGATGGACGCGGAAATAGGCGCCATCCGCGCCCAACTCCTCAGCCGCAACGGCTAGGTCGATGGATTGCAGGAGCGCGTCGGCTGCCGAGCGCGTCTGCGACTGCGGCGAGGGCGTCCAATGCCCGAACGAGAGGAAGCCGATCTTTTTCATACCGGCGCAGCCTACCGGCGTTCCCGATCTATGTCAGCAGGAAAGGCATAGCTGGATTGGTCGCGAAGGCGCCGCCGCCGGGTGGCGCGGAACGTCCGGTTCTGACGATCACCCAATCGGCAATCTGGCGGCCGGGGGTCGATTTCCGGCCATCGCCTCGATCGTCGCAAATGGGGGAGAGCGGACGCAGAAGACCCGTACACGACCTGGCTGCGCTTCGCCATGTCACCACCGTTCGCGCCTCATTCGACGTAGACTTCGTGAATGTCCTTGAATCCGCTCACGAGCTGATTCCCGCCCTGCATCACCACCTGCCAGAACACCGCGTCGTCTCGGTTCTTCAACGTGCCCGGCGCATCCTCGGGCAAAACGCATTCGAGCGTCTGGCGCCAGTCCGTGCCGCGCGACGCTTGGACGGACTGCGGCGCCAGCAGTTCGAGGACCCGCACGACGTTGGACGTTTCCGTCCCGCGGAAACTCTCTCCGAGCGTGTTGTCGTCGTTTCGCTGGCGCGAGCCCCACTTGTAGGTTTCTTCGAGGCATTCGAGTTTCACGCTGAAGTCACGCCAGTCCACCGGACCCGGTTGGATCACGGTAATCCGGATGCGGCGTCCGCGCGGAAACGGCTGCTCGGAGAGTTCGATGATCGGCGCGGGCGGGGAGCCGACGATGACCCGAAAGAGCACGCTGAGCAGCAGCAAGGCGCCGAGGACAAACAACACGCCGCTGGCGACATAGGTCACCAGCCACGGGGGCGCCGGCGTAAAGACATTCGTGCAAGCCCAGTAGAGCCCGGCGCCCATGGCCGCGAGTACAGCTCCCAGCACCGTCGCGAACAAAGTCGGCCGTTTCGGGCGCGTGAGCCGGGTCGGAAGCACGAGGTTATCGGGAAGCCCGAATTTATTCAGTGCGCCGTTTGTGACGTTGAGCATGGCGTGCAAGTCCCGACCGCGGCCTCGCCGCACTTACGGCCAGCTTACGGGACGCGGAACTCTGAAGCAGCTGAAAATTCGCGGCCTGTCGATCGCGCGAACTTCCGCGAATGTGAAGGGTTTAGGACGCTGGCCCCTGCGCGAGCGAGGCCGTAGGTCGCAGGCCGGCGTCTGAAACCCTTCACAAAGTCCGACATTGCGACCGGCGATCCCGACATCCGGCGTGGCTCGATTCCAATCGTCTCACGCGCAATCGCTAGAGCGGTTTTCGAGCGGGATGAATCGACGGGGATTCCCGAATCGGGCTTGATCTGATTCAAGCTGTGCGCCGGCGAAGGAGGCCGGGAGGCATGGCTCTTTCGGAAGATCTTCGCGCA
>Ga0181533_1005176_pt1 | contig 12739 bp, 14 predicted proteins | sample PEATcosm2014_Bin_45_FD_119772 | JGI IMG/M metagenome (GOLD analysis project Ga0181533, IMG submission 119772) | Peatland microbial communities from MTU Mesocosm Facility, Houghton, MI, USA - PEATcosm2014_Bin11_60_metaG | ecosystem: Environmental > Terrestrial > Soil > Wetlands > Peat | place...
TCCTGCTGCTCCAAGGTTGATTATCCGATGGCGGATTCGACATAGTCGGCCCTGGACCCTTCAGCAGATCACCACATGACTGAAATCCTCTTCTACCACCTGCAAGGACAGACGCCGGAACAGGTCTTGCCGGCGCTACTGCTGAAATCGCTCGAGCGCGGCTGGCGCGTCGTTGTCCAGGCCTCCTCGGAAGAGCGCATTGAGGCGCTCGACGCTCATTTGTGGACCTGGCGGGACGATTCTTTTCTCCCGCACGGGATTTGGCGAGATGCCGAGGCGGCTCAGCAACCCATTGTGCTGACCGTCAACGACGACAATCCGAACGGCGCCATCGTGCGCTTCCTCATCGAGGGTGCGGCGATGCCGAGCGATGCCGCGGCGTACCAGCGCGTCGTCGTGCTTTTCGATGGCGAAGACCCCGACGCCCTCGAGACGGCGCGGGCGCGATGGAGCGAGGCGAAATCGGCCGGCTTCGAGGTGACCTATTGGCAGGCCGACGAGAAGGGCGTCTGGCGACGTCAAGCCTGAACATATCTGCAAGTCTAGGACAGTGTCCCGTTATATCCTGCTGATTTTAAGAGATTTTCCTTCTTAATCATGTGTCTGACGAGCGCGTGGCAAAGCCTGATTTTCGGCATTATATTTTTGCTCGAGGGGCAGGTTGCATATATAGTGGTTTCATGAACAAACCTTCAGTGAAGAGGCGGTCGCCAGTCAAGGCAAGCCGCACTCCGGTCGTTCGTAAGGCCGTTTCGCGGCAAGTTTCGGGCAAACCGGAGGCCAATAACACGGCCGTGATGATCGCTGCGGTAGCTGTCGCGCATCAAGCGTCCATGCGCAGCCAAGTGTTGCGAACGCACAAGTTCCGCGTCGGCCAAACAGTGCTGTACACGTCAAGCCCCATCAGCCGTCCGGGCGCCAGCGGGACCTACAAGGTCGTCAAGCTGTTGCCGTCCGATGGCGACGATTACCAATACCGGATCAAAAATCCCGGCGAAGCGTTTGAGCGCGTGGCTAAAGAAAGCCAGCTCGAACTCGATCATTGATCCCGGACTATCTGTGAGCGGCGGCAGATCGTAGGCGACAGCGCGACCGTGCCAAGATGGTTGCGGGCTGGCTTCTGTGGGACCGCTGGTCCATACTTCGCCGGCGAATGACGTTCCTTCGTTGGGCGGAGTGGGTGGATGCTCGGCGTTGATCCCGAGATCGGGACCTCGGCGTTGCGGTTGTGGGTCGCGGCTGGGTCGGCAGCATTGCTCCTCGTCTGTTGCGTGCTGGTGCTGTCGCGGTCCCGGTCCGGTATCGGGGCCAATCCGGTATTCCGCGCCAGCTTCGTGATTCTCGGCGCGGTGCTCGGCGCAGCGATGACGTGGGCTTTCCTCGATCGCGCCGCCATGGCTGACCGCAGTGCCGAGCGCCGAGCGCTCGAACTGCGCGCGCAGGAACTGAGCGCGCGCTCTCTCGCTCCGGGCTCACCGCTTGCCTGCCTCGACGTTGTGGCGGGCGATAACGTGATGGCGGCGTGCGAGAGGGCGCTGTTCGTGTCGCCCGCAAGCGTGGCGGCCGCCTCATCCTACGTCGTGGAACGGTTGGGGCTACTCGCGGCCATGGTTGCATATGTCGAGCGCGGCGGCACTGATATCGAGGATGTGCTGCTGCCGCTGCGCCGCTCGCTCGAGGCCGACCCTTTCGGTTTCCTCGCCCATGTCCTCTCAAACCGCGACGGTTGCACGAACCATAATTGCAAGGTGCTCGCGCTCCTGCACGATGCAAGCCGAGTGCGCGCCAACCTGAGTGCAGAGACGCTCGATCATTATCTGGAGCACTATCTGGCGCTTTGGGCCAAAGCGCCCGACGGCGCGCTTGCCGATGCGGCGCCCGCCCAGACCGCCGCGATCCCGCAAGGCCAGCGCAAGGTCAGCATTAACGCCGATTTTCCCACGGCGGCGTCGATTCCCGCGGTCAGCATCATGAATCCCGAGCCCACCGGGCCGGTTCTGCCGGGCGTGGCAGCCGCCGCCGCTGCCAATCCGAACCCGCAGCCGGGCGCCGCACCGTCGTCGCGGCGCTCGCGAAAGCAGGCCGCCAATCCCGTTCCACCAACAGCCGCTCAACCGTCTCCGTCGGCGGCAACCGAACCGATTTGGCCGGAGCCCGTCCCATCGCCTCCGCAGACCGCCGCGGCGCCCGGCGGGGCCGCGCCGATGGAGCTCAATCCGGTTTCCCCTCCATCCAACACAAGTGCCGGTATAAACGTGCGCTCGCAATGAGCTGAACGTTCGGCTCCGGCCGCCCCCTGGCGGATCGGTGTGCGCGAGCGGTAAGAAGCTTCCGTCATGTTCAACTCTGTCCTCATCGCCAATCGCGGCGAAATCGCCTGCCGCATCGCCCGCACTGCCAAACGTCTCGGCCTGCGCAGGATCGGTGTCTATTCGGCCGCAGATGCGCGCGCCCTGCATCGGCGGCTCTGCGACGAGGCCTACTTCATCGGGCCCGCGGAACCGCGCGAAAGCTATCTCTCGATCGAACGGCTGATCGAGGTTGCAAAGAAGGCTGGCGCCGAATGCGTTCATCCCGGCTACGGGTTCTTGTCCGAAAGCGCGGAATTCGCTGAAGCCTGTGAGCAAGCCGGCCTTGTCTTCGTCGGTCCGCCCGCCGGGGCAATCCGCGCCATGGGGCTCAAGGATCGCGCCAAGGCGCTTATGGAAAAGGCCGGCGTCCCGATTGTGCCCGGCTATCACGGCGAACGTCAGGACACCGATTTTCTCGAGAAGAAGGCCGACGCGATGGGTTATCCGGTGCTGATTAAGCCGGTTGCCGGCGGTGGCGGCCGCGGGCTGCGCCGTGTCGACAAGAAGGCCGACTTCAAAAATGCCCTCGAAGGCGCGGTCCGGGAGGTGGCGGCGGCGTTCGGCTCCGGTCGCGTCTTGATCGAGAAATATATCGCTGCGCCCCGTCACATCGAAATCCAGGTTTTCGCCGACGGGCATGGCAACATCGTCCATCTCGGCGAGCGCGATTGCTCCTTGCAGCGCCGCCACCAGAAGGTCATCGAGGAAACGCCCGCGCCGGGCATGACGCCGCAGCTGCGGGCGCAGATGGGCGCCGCCGCGGTCGAGGCGGCAAGGGCCGTCGGCTATCGCGGCGCCGGCACCGTTGAGTTCGTGGCCGATGGCACCAAGGGACTGCGGGCGGACGGTTTCTGGTTCATCGAAATGAACACCCGGCTCCAGGTCGAACATCCGGTGACGGAGGAGGTCACGGGTCTCGATCTCGTCGCCTGGCAATTCCAAGTCGCCGCGGGCGAAAAGTTGCCGCTCGCCCAGGCAGAGGTCCAGTTCGACGGGCACGCGATCGAGGCGCGGGTTTACGCCGAGGATCCGGAGAACGACTTCCTGCCGTCGACCGGCACGATCGTGGGGTTGGATTTGCCCGGCGATATTCGCGTGGAAAGCGGGGTCGAAGCCGGCGGCGAAGTAACGCCTTTCTACGACCCCATGATCGCCAAGCTGATCGCGCACGCGCCCACGCGGCAAGAAGCTCTCGACCGGCTGACGGACGCGCTCGATCACACGCTGGTTGCCGGCGTGCGCAGTAACGTGGCCTTTCTCGGCGCGCTCTGCCGCGCGCCGGATTTCCGGGAAGGCAAGGTCGATACCGGTTTCATCGATCGCAATCTCGGCGCGCTCGGCGCCGTGCCACAGGGTCCTGATCGTGCTGCTGCGGCGCTGGGTGTCGCCCGCCTGCTGGCGCGCGCCGAGATGAGCGAGGCCTTTGGCGATACCGGCGGCGAAAGTGCGCCGCCTCGTGATGGCGGGTTTCAGTACGATTCGCCGTGGGCGACGTGCGACGGCTTTCAGCTCGGCGGCACACGCTCGATTATGGTTCCAGTGCTCATCGACGGGGAGAGTGCCGACGCGACGGTCACCTATGGCAAGAGCGGGATAAAAGTCACGATCGATAACAGGGCGCCGGCGATCGATGCGAAAGCGTTCGACGCGGAGGAGGAGGTCTACGTTCTGCGCCACGGCCGCCAGACCCGCGTTCGTCTCAAGGATGTTGCGGCGGCGGCCGCGGAAGCTGGCGCCGGCGACGGTGTCGTCAAGGCGCCGATGCACGGCAGGGTCCTGGAACTCTTTGTCGGCGGCGGCGAGTCCGTCCACGGCGGTCAGCGCCTTGCCGTGATCGAGGCGATGAAGATGGAGCATACGCTGCGTGCGCCGTTTGCCGGCGTCGTCGTCGAGGTTGCCGTCGGGCCGGGCGCCCAAGTTGTGGAAGGCGCGCAGATTATGGTGATCGAACGGGTTGCGGAAGGATAGTCTGGAAGCATGGCGCTCCATCTCATCAAGCTTTGCGTCGGCTGTGACTCGGTCCGCGACCTCGAGACCTGGATCAAGCAAAAGCTCAAGGAGAAGCGCAGGCGCGGCCAAAAGCCGGAACACGTGCATACGACGCGCATGGTACCGAAGCGCGCCGCAGAGCTTGTCGATGGCGGCTCGCTCTATTGGGTGATCCGCGGCGAGATCGCGTGCCGCGAGCGCATCATCGATGTCAGGCCGTTCCGCGACAAGGAGGGCGTCGGTCGCTGCGCGCTGGTGCTTGATCCCAAGGTGGTTCTCGTCGCGCCGCGTCCGTTTCGCGCCTTTCAGGGCTGGCGCTACCTGGCGGCGAAGGATGCCCCGCGCGACCTCGACAAGGCGGCGCCGGGCGCCGCCGCGATGCCGGAAAAATTACGGCGAGAGCTGCGCGAACTCGGCCTGATGTGAGTGCGGCGATCCTTCGGCGCGCGCCACGTGGCGCAGGCGAAAGCAGTCACCTAAAATCTGCCGCAACGGCCGGCGGGCGCAGGCGCGTGGAGTGAGACGATGATCATCGGCAACGAGCAGGATGTGACCAAAGCGGTGCTGAGCGAGCTTGAACGAGCGCCCGATCCGCGCTTCCGCGAGATTATGTCAGCCTTCGTTCGGCACCTGCACGATTTCGCCCGCGAAGTGAAGTTGACCGAGCAGGAGTTTCAGACGGCGATCGTTTACATCAATGCGCTCGGCAAGCATAGCAACGAGAACCACAACGAAGCGGTGCTGATGGCGGGGTCACTCGGCTTGTCGGCGCTCGTCTGTCTCCTCAACAACGGCGATCATGGGCAGACCGAGACCGATGCCAGCCAGCTTGGTCCGTTCTGGCGCATGAACTCACCGCTCACGCCGAACGGCGGCTCGATCGTGCGCTCGCCGACGCCGGGTCCGGCGCTTTTCGTCGACGCCTATTACCGCGATGTCCACGGCCAGCCGATCGAAGGCGCGGAGATCGATATCTGGCATTCTTCGCCGGAAGGCTTTTACGAAAACCAGGACCCGAGCCAATCCGACATGAATCTGCGCGGCAAGTTTATCACCGACGCGGAAGGTCATATCGGTTTCCGCAGCGTCAAGCCGGCCGGCTATCCGATTCCGATCGATGGCCCGGTGGGCGAACTTTTACGCGCGCAGCGCCGGCACAATATGCGCCCGGCGCATTTGCATTTTCTGGCTTACAAGATCGGCTTCAAAACATTGGTTTCGCAGGTCTATGCGCCCGACGACAAATATATCGATAGCGACGTACAGTTCGGCGTCAGCCGCCATTTGCTTGGGAGGTTTGTACGGCATGAGGCCGGGCCGGCGCCCGCCGCCGACGTCACGCCACCATGGTATTCGCTCACCCATAACTTCGTCATGGAAGCCGGCACGGCGCGGCTGCCAAAGCCGCCGATCACCGGCAAGGCGGCGGGCGAGCGGCCGCAAATTCCCCATCTCGAATCGGCGTAAATCGGGCGGCCTATACCGCGACGTTATCGATCAGCCGCGTCTTGCCGATGCGGGCGGCGACCAGGAGGCGGAGCGGCCGTTCCTTGGCCGAGGCAACGGGAGCAAGTGTTTCGGCGTGGCGCGCTTCGAGATAATCGAGCGCGAAGCCGGCCCGCGTGATCATGACGCGGCCCTCGTCGAGGACGGAAGAGATCGGCTTGCCTGCGGCGATTTTTTTCGCGCTTTCGGCGAGCACACGGTGGAGCACCGCGGCCGCGGCGCGCTCGTCCGACGAAAGGTTGCGGTTGCGTGAAGAGAGCGCGAGTCCGTCCACCTCGCGCACGATCGGCTCGCCGACGATGCGGGTTTTCAGGCCGAGATCGCGCGCGAGCCGCGTAACCACCTTGAGCTGCTGATAATCCTTCTCGCCGAACACGGCGATGTCCGGCCTGCATTGGATCAGGAGCTTGGCGACCACGGTGGCGACCCCGGTGAAGAAGTGCGGCCGGTAGGCATCCTCGAGGCCGGCCGTGGCCGGGCCGTCCGGTACGATGTGCGTCGCAAAGCCGGACGGATACATAGTTTCAACGGCGGGCGCCCAGACCAGATCGACCCTCAGGGCGCGGAGCGCCGCGACATCGGCAGCGAACGTTCGCGGATAGGCGGCCAAATCCTCGTGCGGGGCGAACTGCGTCGGGTTAACGAAGATCGACACGACCACGCGATCGGCGCGTCTTTGCGCGATTCGGACGAGCGCGAGATGGCCGGCGTGCAGCGCCCCCATGGTCGGCACGAGCGCGATCGTATCCCTCCGCCCGCGCCACTGAGCCAGCACGCGGGCAAGTGCCGGCAAGGTCCGGATAACGCGGGGCCGCCGATGCTCCGATGCTGAGAAACTTCCAGTCATGGTGACGTTGCCGCGCAAGCATACACTGCGCGTTCGCCGTGCGCCGTGTGGTTAATGATTAACTTATCGAGCACGATGCTGTATCTTGACGCTGCGCGTTGCAAGCCGGAGAAGGGATCGCCCCGCAGAGGTTGCCGCTCGATGTTAATGCAAGCTGATGTTGGCAAGCCGGTTTCGGCGCATGTCATTGTGCTTGGCAACGAAAAAGGCGGTTCGGGAAAGTCGACCACGGCCATGCATGTTGCTGTGGCGCTGCTGCAGGCCGGTCAGCGCGTCGCCACGATAGACCTCGATTCGCGCCAGCGCAGCTTTACGCATTACGTGGAAAACCGGCGTGACTGGGCCGCGCGGGCCGGCGTCAAGCTCGAGCATCCCCGGCATTATTGTGTTGCGCGCGGTTTTGGCGCGCGGCTCGATGAAATCGAGGCGCAGGAATTTGGCGCCTTCGCCGAAGCGGTGAGCGCGGTCGAGAGCACCCACGATTTCGTCGTTATCGACACGCCGGGCAGCGATTCGTACCTGATGCGGCTGGCCCATTCGATGGCCGATACGCTAATTACCCCGCTTAACGACAGCTTCGTCGATTTCGATGTGCTCGGCGTCGTCGATCCGACCACCTTCGAGGTGACCGGCGTCAGCCACTACGCCGAAATGGTGCGTGAGGCGCGCCGGCAACGCCGCTTGGTCGATGGCGGCTTGACCGACTGGGTGGTCGTACGCAACCGCCTGTCGGCGCTGGGATCGCGCAATAAGCGGTTGGTCGGAACCGGAGTCGATGTCCTTGCCAAGGAGCTCGGCTTTCGCGCGATTGATGGTTTTGCCGAGCGGGTCGTTTATCGTGAGTTTTTCCCGCGCGGACTGACCGCGCTCGATGAAGTCGACGAGACGGCAAACGGCCCACGCGCTAGTTCCGCGCACACGACCGCCCGCGACGAGGTGAAGAACCTGATCGAGGCGCTGAAGCTGCCGATCGACGAGCGCGGCAGGCGGCGCGCCGCAGCGCGGGCGGAATGGATCGCCGCCGCCGGCAAGCCGCTCGACACCCACGATCTGCTGGCCGATTGAAGCGTTCCGCCGCCCATTGCGCCTGTTCGCCGAGGAGGCCACCTTATAGCGAGAGGTTTTGACCTTGCCGCGAAGGGCTCCGCAATGAGCAAAGACCGGTCCGGTGGCACGCCGGCGCCGAGCCAGGACCCGACCCAATCCAGAGCGCCCGACCGGGCTCCGCCGGGCTCTTCACGCGCGGAGATCGATGCTTTCCTCACGCGCGTCAGTACCCTCGGCCCGGCGGTCAAGGCCGGCGGGCGCGGGCGGCTGGTTTTCGCGCTTGATGCGACCATGAGCCGGCAGCCGACCTGGGATCAGGCCTGCGTGCTGCAGGCCGAGATGTTCCGCGAAGCGGCCGCCGCCGGCGGCCTCGATATCCAGCTCGTTTATTATCGCGGACTTGCGGAATGCCGCGCCTCGCCCTGGGTCGCCGAGCCGCAGCGGCTCGGCGAACTGATGACGCGCATCGACTGCCGCGGCGGTCATACTCAAATCGCCAAGGTCCTCGCTCACGCGCGGCGCGAAAACGACAACGCCAAGATCGGTGCCCTGGTGTTCGTCGGCGACGCCATGGAGGAAGCACTTGACGACTTATGTGGCCGGGCCGGTGAGCTTGGCCTGCGCAATGTGCCGGCTTTCATGTTTCAGGAAGGCTACGATCCGATCTGCGAGCAGGCCTTTCGCGAAATAGCCCGGCTGACGCGTGGAGCCTATTGCCGCTTCGCGCCCGGCGCCGCGCATGAGCTCGGCGAGCTGTTGCGCGCGGCGGCGGCTTATGCCGCTGGCGGTATGAAAGCCCTCGCCGATCTCCAAGCGAGGCACTCAACCGGTGCGGTCAGGCTAATCGAGCAGCTCAAATAGCTATGCCGCTACTTCTCGGTATCGTCGTCCTCATCCTGCTGTTGTGGGCGGTCAATGCATTCTCCAAGGCCGATCCGAAGCAGGCGGCACGGCTGTTGCGCTATATCGGTGGCGTGACGGCGCTGATCTTTGCCCTGTTTCTTCTCCTTCGCGGCGAGATCGCGCTTGCCGTTCCGGTCGGCGCCGTCGGGCTTGGCTGGCTCGGCTGGCTGACGCTATGGCCGGCGAGCTTCGGAGGCCGTACGCAAAAACGTCCGGGCCAGGTCTCGCGCGTACGCTCGCCCTTTCTCGAGATGGAGCTGGATCACGACAGCGGCGCCATGCGTGGCCGCATTCTCGCCGGGCGCTATGCGGGCTACGCGCTCGATGCGCTCGATCCGCAGACCCTCATCGGTCTGATTGGTGAGATCGACAACGACAGCCGCCAGCTATTGATGGCTTATCTTGACCGCAGGGAGCCCCGCTGGCGTGAACACGCGCAAGGTGATGCGGGAGCGAGGCAGGCGAGCAGCGCTGCGCGCGGCAAAATGACTGAAGAGGAGGCTTATCAAATCCTTGGCCTTCAGCCCGGGGCTGGCGCGCAGGAAATCGGTCGTGCTCACCGATCCCTCATGAAGAAACTGCATCCCGACCAAGGGGGGTCGACGTATCTTGCGGCTCGCGTCAATGAGGCCAAGGATGTTCTGCTTCGCAGCCATCGCTGAGATTCCTTGAAGGGATCCTCGCGTGGCGCCCCATCCGTCAATGACGTCTCGTCGCGCGTCCCCGTTCGCCGGGACTTCGTTTATTCGAGTATGATCTTCCGAGAACCGGAATCCGTTTTTCGAGTTCATGCGCTAGTTTCTCACAGCCATGCAGTCGATATCGCTGCGCTTGAGCTGTTTGCAGGCAGCTTCTGCGGTTGCCTTGTCGAAGCCGGCGAAGCGCGCCCGGTAGAGGGCCTTGTCGCCTTTTTGCACGCGCTCGGTGAACGCGTCCGCGGCGGCAAGCATGGCGGGCGCCTTGAACTGCGCGGCGCTCAGGTGCTGCTTGGCCTCGTCTTCGCCCTCGAAGGCACCAATCTGGATGAGCCACCCGCCGTGCGCGCGGGTCTGCGGCATGGCGGGTTGAGGCTTTGCGAGATCGCCCCTGGCCGCTTCGGTTCTGGCGGAAACGACAATCGAGGCAGGCTCCGTCGACGCGACCACGATTGTGCTCGGCGCAGCCAGCAATTGTGAAGCCGGCGGTGTGTGGACGACCGGCGCGGCGGCCGGTTGGGGGGAGGGAGCAGCGACCGGCACCAGTGTGGGCATCGGCGCGAGCGATGCCGTCTGCACCGGTGCTGCGCGATAAGAGATCGTCTTCACCAGGACCGGCTGAATCGGATCATTGGATCCGGCCGCCGGGCGGTTATTTGCACTTGCCGTGGGTGCCGGGTCGGGGCGCGACGACAGCGGCGTCTTTGCTAACGCCGCCGGTTGCGGCTCGCCGCCTTGTTCAGCTTTCTCCGCGACCGCCGGTGCGGTGCGCCGCAGCGCGGCCTCTTTGAGGTGCGCGTTGATCAATTCGCGCATATGAGCGTCGCGCTGGGATGCTGAATGGCCGCCGAGCACCACGGCGACGATATAGCGGCCGTCGCGGTGCACCGAGGTGACGAGATTGAAGCCCGAGGCTCGGGTATATCCCGTTTTGATGCCGTCGACGCCGCCGACCACGCCCAGCAGGTGGTTGTGATTGCGCATCGCCATGCCGTGGTAGACGAACTCTTCCGTGGAGAAGTATTTGTAATAGTGCGGGAAGCGCTCTTGGATGGCGCGCCCGAGCAGGGCCTGGTCGCGCGCGGTACTGATCTGATCATCGTCGGGCAGGCCGGATGCGTTCACGTAGGTGGTGCGGCTCATCCCCAATGCGTGGGCCTTTTGCGTCATGATCTCGGCGAACGCGTCCTCGTCACCGCCAAGATTCTCGGCAATCGCGACGGCAGCATCGTTCGCCGACTTCGTAACCACGGCCTTGATGGCATCTTGGACCGCGATGGTCTGGCCGGGTTTCAGCCCGAGTTTTGTCGGTGCCTGCTCGGCCGCGTGCTCGGAAACCTTGAGCGGCGTATCGAGCCTGATCTTGCCGGCGTCGAGCCGCTCGAACAGCAGGTAGAGCGTCATGATCTTGGTCAGCGAGGCCGGATGGCGCAACGCGTCGGCGCTGGTTTCGTGCAGCACCTTGCCGGTGTTGCCGTCAACGACGATCGAGGCAAACGGCGGCGAATAGCTCTCGGCGTGAGCGCGAGAGTGGACGCCTGCCGCATGGCGTATGAAATGCACGTGGGCGCGATAATGATGGCGGGCGTCGGCTGAATCGCTGGTGAAGATGAGACCTGCTGCGACAGCGCCGAGGCCCACGACGCCCCAACGAAGCCCAGACAAGGCTCCAGAACCAAACTGACCCATTACGCCCCCCGTCCTTGACGCACCTGGAGCTCCTCTGGCGGGAGCCCACCCTGTTGCTCCTTCGGGACGATGTCCCCGGGGCAAGCGGCCGGCTCGGCCACCCGTCCGATGGCGAGGCATCCCCCGACCAAGGACCGGTCGTTACGCGAACGACACGGTCAAGCACGCTAGGATAACGCTGTTGCGAAAGCGTTAACCCACTGCGTGGTCGAATTGTGCACTGCGGGAAATCGTTGAACTTTTTGTGCAGTGCACTATAACGATGATTGACGTTGGAAAGGGCCTTTTCAAGGCAAAGGGTCGACTCAGATTAAATCCTAGCCGCCGGCAGGCCGCCTGCCGAGGAGGAGTACCATGGATCAAATGAACAAGTTCGGCCAAGACAGCATGGGTATGGCACTGAATTCATTCGGCGCCTGGACCAAGAACGCGCAAGCCATAGCGTCCGAGGTTGGCGACTACTCGAAGAAGGCATTCGAGGACTCTGCCGCCGCGTGGGAAAAGCTCATTGGCGCGAAGAGCGTGGAAAAGGCCATGAAGGTGCAGAACGAGTACCTCAAATCCTCCTATGAGGATTTCATCGCCCAATCGACCAAGCTCGGCGAGCTTTACGTCGATCTCGCCAAGGAGGCTTACAAGCCGTTCGAAGGCATGCTCGCAAAGACCGCCGCGATGAAGTGATGAGCGCGGCAAGCCAAGTCGCGCGAGAGGCCCGCTTTATCCAGCAGCCGCGCTGGCTGCATTGCATTGGTGGCAGTGATACGGTGTCGCGGGGAGAGGGCTCCCGTCGGCGTGCTCCGCGCGTCGCTTTACGCCTTCGACAGGACGGCTTCGATTGCCGCCGCGATCCTGGCGAGGCTTTGCTCAATGCGTCCGAGGCGGAAGGCGATGTGTTCGAGCGCGTACGCTGCCCGTTTGTCGGCTGAGGGCATGTTCTGGGCGTCGTAATCCGGGACGAATTCCTGCTCCTGGTCGCGGAGGAGTTTCGCGCGGCGTGGGGAGTCGACCATGTTTGTCTCCTGTGTCCCTGCCGCGATGAATATCCGAGTCGGCGGGCGGCACCAAACCGGCAAACCAGGGGAAAAGCCGCGTAGCTGCCGAACTTCCCTTTGCATGCCGGTACGGCGTGACTGTGGGACGGAACGCGGAAAGAGGGCAGGGTTTTTGCGATGGATACCCCGTCATCGATCTGGAACGTGAGCCGTGCCAAATCTATGATAGTGTGTTGAGGATTGCCGGGGGAGTGAGAGCCTTGCGGACGACACCGCGGTCCAGCGATCGCGCAACACCGGGTCTGGACGATAGACGAAGCAATGTCGCCGAATGACAACTGCACCAGCGATTTTCCCGTCCGCCTGGCGGATGACGACCGCAAGCGCAAAGGCGATCAGAGCGGACCCGGGACCGCGGTCATCACCAAGACGAAGCCGCAGACCAAGCGGCCGAACCTCTATCGCGTCCTGCTGCTCAACGACGACTACACGCCGATGGAGTTCGTGGTTCACGTGCTCGAGCGCTTCTTCAACAAGGACAGCGAGACGGCACATCGGATCATGATGCATGTCCACCAGCATGGGATCGGCGAATGCGGGGTCTTTACCTACGAGGTGGCGGAGACCAAAGTGACGCAGGTCATGGACTTTGCCCGCAAACATCAGCATCCTTTGCAGTGCATCATGGAGAAGAAGTGATTCCGGGGGAACGCCTCACAA
>Ga0181533_1005184_pt1 | contig 12730 bp, 10 predicted proteins | sample PEATcosm2014_Bin_45_FD_119772 | JGI IMG/M metagenome (GOLD analysis project Ga0181533, IMG submission 119772) | Peatland microbial communities from MTU Mesocosm Facility, Houghton, MI, USA - PEATcosm2014_Bin11_60_metaG | ecosystem: Environmental > Terrestrial > Soil > Wetlands > Peat | place...
ACATTCGGTTCTCGGCATTTAGGAAGAATCGCTCTCGCAATATTAGCAACTTACGGACAGTCAGACCCAGAAAGAGGGTCAAAACGAATGAAAAAAACTTCCAACTGCGGAAGTTGGGTTAGCCAGCGAGAGGTTCAGATCGCCATGAAGCAAGCTTGCATCTCGGCCAAATTGAGGCGGCGCACTCCGCACGATCTCAGGCACACCTATGCTACTTTGCTTCTCATGGGCCACATGAGTCCCGTCTATGTCCAGAAGCAGCTCGGGCATCACTCAATCACTATGACAGTGGATACTTATGGCCATTGGATACCTGGGCAGGGCAGGGATACTTTGGAAAAAGTTCTGCCGTGTTCGGGGCTACCCAAACACGGCATGCGGATTGTAGAGTGCGAGTAGAATGGTCAGACCAATTAAGTCGTGCCCAAAAGGCACGCGGGCACGGGTTGGAAAATGTAGACAGGGTGGGCTTTTGCTAATTACGGTGACCTCCTACCCGTGCCTTGACCGGTGCCCCAAAGTCATTTTTAGTCTATTTTCTTAATAATTTCAATGGCGTATGCCGAAGGCCGGACTCGAACCGGCACGGGTCTCCCCACCACCCCCTCAAGATGGCGTGTCTACCAAGTTCCACCACTTCGGCAGTATCGGCTATTATAGAGAGGCGACACGGCTTTGGCAACCTCCTTGTTGAGGCGCCCGGATTTTTAGCCGCGCGAACCGAGTGGCGCGAGTATCGTGAGGCCGGGCAGTGTGGGGCTGGGGTCGGCGAAATGGTTTCTCCCCATCCCTCACGCTTTTTGAACGGATATCGGCCTTATCCTGCGGACCCGCTTATGTTCAGTTGCTATTATGCTGCTTTGGCCCTATATTCTGTTGATACAATATATGAAAGGAAAAAGATAGAGAGCCGGATGTCGAATTTCAATTACTATGAAACACTGAGCGTCTCAGAGGACGCCCCGGTTGAAGAGATCAAGAAGGCATACCGCAAACTCGCCCTGGAGACTCACCCGGACAGAAATCCCGGTGATGTGGGGGCCGAGGAGCGCTTCAAGAAAATCAATGAAGCATACGGTGTGCTTTCCGATGCTGGCAAGCGAGCTCAGTATGACCAGTACCGCCGTCTAGGATTTCAGCCTGGAAGGACCCGGGAAGGCGGGTTCGGTTATTCGCAGGATGAAATATTCAGGGATTTTTTCACAAGCGGGCATGCTCAGGATATCTTTCAGGAAATGGAAAAAGAGTTTGCGCGCATGGGGATGAGGTTCGATCCGGCGTTTATCAACAATCTGTTTTTCGGCGGAAGAAACATCTTCTTTCAGGGCTTAGTTTTCGGTCCGGGGAGGATTCGGGTGGTCCGCTACGGCAAACCGTTCGTGCGGCCTCAGCGTGCCGGTCGCCCTGGGGAAGAGCCTGCATCGGAGGCATTAAAACCCGGCAAGTTGCTTCAGTCGGGATTTTCTTTGCTTGAAAGAGCAGGGAAGAAGGCTGGAGAGTACCTCCTGAAGAAGGTTTTCGGCATCCATCCCGAACACCGACAGGCGGAAATGCCGGCCGGGAAAGCCTTTGAGCTTGATCTGACATACAACCTTTCGATTACACCAGGACAGGCGCAGCGTGGCGACGTCGTTCAAATCAACCTGCCCCATTATGGAAACGGGAAGTTGATTTCGGTGCGAATTCCGCCTGGGGCAAAAACGGGGACCCGGCTGCGGCTGAAAGACATGGGGAACCTTCTTCCCGGCAATAGCATGCACAGAGGTGACGTGTACATCGTTTTGCTGGTCGCCTGATTTGCAGTCTGAATTCCTGAATCCCGATTCCGATTTTTGATATGTATTTGAGGAATAAATTTTTAGAGGGTAGAGCATGAGAACTGTGCGAGTCATAGGAATGTCGTGCCAGCATTGCGTGAAGACAGTAAAGAAGACCCTGGAGGAAATTGACGGAATCACTAACGTCGCCGTGGACCTTGAAAGTGGGGAAGCTACTTTCGAGGAGACCCGTCCCGTGGACAACGAACTCGTGAGGGATAAGATCAAAAAAGCCGGTTATGAGCTTGGCTAGGCAGACTGTCCATCGCGGTATAGAACAACTGGGCTACGGCGCGCAACTGGAGGCGCGCCTGGAAAAAGGCCTCAGGAAGACTGCCGTTCTCGTGGGAGGCATGACCTGCGCGGCATGCGTCCGGCGAGTGGAGAATGTCCTTCAGTCAGTCCCCGGTGTTGAAAATGCGGCGGTAAATCTTGCCACATCCAGGGCCACTATAGTCTACTCTCCCCGGCTTGAGGACTGGTCGGCTATAAGGGGAGCAATCGAGCAGGCTGGATACGAGTATCTCGGCGTCTATCAGGATGAGGCCGGCGATCCTGCTGAGGCGGCGCGGCTCGAAGAAATTGCCGGGCTGAGACGCAAAGTGGCGGCCGGCGCAGTGCTTAGCGTCTTGATAATGGCCGGAACGATGCAGCATTCTTTTCCGGTCCTGCACGCTGTTTCCCGCCAGGTAATGCTCTATATCCTTCTGGTTCTTACCGCACCGGCCGTTTTCTGGGTAGGGGACCGTTTTCTTAGGGGAGCCCTCAAAGCTACCCGCCACAAAACGACGGACATGAACACCCTGGTCGCCGTCGGCTCTCTATCCTCGTACATCTATTCAGCCCTCGCGACCATTTTCCCACATTTCTTTTCTGTTTCCGGCCTCGAGCCGCCCGTCTATTTTGATGGGGCGGCCATGATCGTAACGCTTGTCCTGCTGGGCAGGCTTCTTGAGCTCAAGGCCAGGGGCAGGACTTCCGAAGCGATAAAAAAGCTGATGAAGCTCACGCCGAAAACGGCGCGCGTAATCCGGGAGGGCGTGGAGATGGACGTCCCCGTCGAGGAAGTGCTTGGCGGCGATCTTATTGTGGTTCGGCCCGGGGACCGAATACCCACTGACGGAACCGTCGTGTCCGGGGAGTCTTCGGTAAATGAATCCATGCTCACCGGCGAGAGTATGCCGGTTTCCAAGAAGCCGGCCCATGATGTGTTTGCCGGGACCATCAACCAGAGCGGGAGTTTCGTTTTCAAAGCCACCAGGGTCGGGGCTGAAACGGCCCTTGCACGGATCATCCGCCTCGTCGAGGAGGCCCAGGGGTCCAAAGCCCCCATACAGCGTTTCGCAGACAAAGTAGCCTCCATTTTTGTCCCGGCGGTTATTGCGATCGCTCTAGTTACTTTCATCATCTGGTATTTCGCCGTGCCGGGGCACATCCTTAGCCGCGCCGTCCTGAATTTCGTATCGGTGTTGATAATCTCATGCCCGTGCGCAATGGGGCTGGCCACGCCCACTGCCGTGATGGTCGGCACGGGCCTAGGGGCGGAAAACGGAATTCTCATAAAAGGCGGCGAAAGCCTCGAGCGCGCGCACAACCTTGACACGATCGTATTTGATAAGACCGGCACCATAACCAGTGGAGAACCTCAAGTAACCGATATCGTGGCGGCGCCGGGGTTTTCGGAGGCCGATCTTCTGAGCATGGCCGCTTCCGTCGAGAGCTTGTCCGAACATCCCCTGGCAAAGGCGATAGTGAAGCGTGGCGGAAAAATCGGCCGGGAGACGGGCACAAGTACTGCCCTCGACTTCGAATCCGTCTCAGGATTGGGCTCGCGCGCCAGGGTGGGCGAGAGCAATATCATTATCGGCAGCCGGACATTTATCGAGTCCCAGGGGATAGACACACAAATACTGGACCAAAGCGCCGCAATCCTTGAGAAATCCGCAAAAACATGTGTATTTGCGGCAAAAGATGGAAAGCCTGCCGGAATCATCGCGCTTGCCGATACGATCAGGCCCTCGGCCTCGGAGGCCGTATCCCTTCTCAAGAAAATGGGCCTTGAGGTCGTGATGCTAACCGGCGACAGGCGGCAGACGGCGGAGGCAATCGCCCGCCAGGCCGGAATTGAGCGTGTCCTCTCCGAGGTCCGGCCGGGGGACAAGGCCGGGGAAATTCGACGGCTCCAGTCGGAGGGAAGGATCGCGGCCATGGTGGGAGACGGCATAAATGATGCTCCAGCCCTTGCGGCGGCGGACGTTGGAATAGCAATCGGGGCCGGCGCCGACATTGCAATCGAGGCAAGCGACATCACTCTCATCCGGGACGATCTCCGGCTGGTTGCTTCCGCTATAGAGCTTTCTTCCCTAACCATGCGGATCATCAAACAGAACCTCTTCTGGGCCTTCTTCTACAATTCGGCCGGCATTCCAATCGCCGCCGGGGCGCTCTATCCCTTTTTCGGCATTCTGCTCAATCCGATGTTCGCTGCCGCTGCAATGGCCTTGAGCTCTGTTTCGGTCGTGTCCAACGCTCTGCGTCTGAGGCGAATCTGGAGGAAGCGCTTGCCGAAAAATGAGTAATTGCATCCAAATCGCCACAAGATGCGTTCGCCTCCGATTGCATTCTTTCAAATGACCTTTTATATTATGCCCCTGCTTGTTTCGCTAATGACACTGCCCATACTTACAAGGAGGAGAAATGGATCGATACGTATGTACGGTCTGCGGCTTCGTTTATGACCCGGCTATGGGAGATCCTGACAATGGAGTCGTTGCGGGAACCAAATTCGAGGACCTGCCTGATGATTGGGTTTGCCCGGTCTGCGGCGCGCCCAAGGAAGATTTCGAAAAAGAGAAATAATCGGGAACTTCTGTCAAACCCGGCGGAGAAAGGGGATTCCCAGATGGGTTACGGCTTCAATGCGGGAGAAGTTTTCAAGGTCGCTATTCAGATCGAGGAAAATGGCAGGAAGTTCTACGAAGAAAGCCAGAAAAACATAGAAAGCGCTGAAATCAGGGCTCTATTTGCCGACCTTGCGCTGCAGGAGATCGGGCATAAGAGGAAGTTCGAAACCCTCCAGGCGCAGCTTCCCCCTGAATCGACGGCCCCCACGGTGTGGGACCCGGAAAACGAAATCGATCAGTACGTCAAGATGATGGCAGACAATCATGTTTTTGTATCGAGCGCCAGTGTCAAAGACCAGGTCGCCCGAATCAGGGACGCAGCGGACGCACTCAAGCTGGCCATAGAATTCGAAAAGGACTCGGTGCTTTTCTTTCTTGGCATCGAGGAAGCCATGAGCGCCAAAAAAGACCAGGAACTCATAAAAAGTCTCGTAAAGGAGGAACAGGAACACCTGAGACGGCTTACACTAGAACTGAGGAAATTATCCAAAAAGTAATTTGTGTTCTTAACACTCAGAGCACGAAGGGGTTTCAGCCCGAAAGGTTTATCAACCTTCGGGGCGGTGGGACCGCCAGCCAGAATCTCGACAGCCCATCCACCCACCCGCGATGCGGCAGAGGATTTCTATGTTCCGCGAGGTAAGTGCTCTATTTCCTTGCCGGAACGAAAAATACCTTTCTTTTGGGTCAAAAAATCCGAATCGGAAGCCCCGCGGGACGTGGAATTCGGATCGGTGAAATTTTCCTACGTTGATCGGTGTTTTCGAATGGACACCAGCCAGGATGATCGCGCCCGCATTTTTCAGGTTCATCGCGCAAACGCGTATCAGCAGGTCGAGTAAAGGCAGTATCTGTCCGCTGTTAATTCGGCTTTGAGTTTCTCCTGCCCTGAAAGGGCTTTGCCCCGAAGGGCTGCATATAATAGCCCACGGTCCCTACGCTCCGCGATGTGCCACCCTGGGTCGACAAAACCAAACCGATCCTTACCCGAAGGGGTTACATAAAAATAAGGATTTCCGGGGGGATGCCTCAATCTCCGGCGCAGGTTTACATTCACCCACTCACCGATTCACTCACTCACCCATTCACCCAATAAATCAAGTTCCGCCACGGTTGCCAAAGTTATCGGCCGGGCGGCCCTTGGCTTCCAATAATTGCGCCAGGTTGTTGAGGGCTTTGGCGACCTCAGGGTGATTTGGGCCGAAGCTCTGTTCAGTGATTTTCAGAGCGCGCCGCATCATCGGCTCTGCCTCGGAAAGCCGGTTCGTGTCTTTCAATAATTGCGCCAGGTTGTTGAGACGGATGGCGACATTCGGGTGATCCGGGCCGAAGCTCAGCTCATCGATTTGGAGCGCGCGCCGCATCATGGGCTCGGCCTCGGAAAGCCGGTTCGTGGCGCTCAATAATTGCGCCAGGTTGTTGAGGGCTGCGGCCACATTCGGGTGATCCGGGCCGAAGCTCTCTTCATAGATTTTCAGCGCCCGCCGCATGATCGGCTCTGCCTCGGAAAGCCGGTTCGTGTCTTTCAATAATTGCGCCAGGTTATTGAGGTCTGTGGCGACCTCGGGGTGATCTGGGCCGAAGCTTTTCTCAGCGATTTTCAGAGCGCGCCGCATCATCGGCTCTGCCTCGGAAAGCCGATTCGTGTACAACAATAGAGATGCCAGGTTGTTGAGGTCTCTGGCGACCTCAGGGTGGTCCGGACCGAAGCTTTTCTCAGCGATTTTCAGAGCGCGCCGCATCATCGGCTCTGCCTCGGAAAACCGGTTCGTAGCAGTCAATAATTGCGCCAGGTTGTTGATGGCTGTGGCGACCTTCGGGTGATCCTGGCCGAAGCTCTGTTCACAGATTTTCAGCGCGCGCCGCATGATCGGCTCTGCCTCGGGAAGCCGGTTTGTGTAACTGAATAATTGCGCCAGGTTGTTGAGGTCTGTGGCGACCTTCGGGTGATCAGGGCCGAAGCTCTGCTCATCGATTTGCAGGGCGCGCCACATCATCGGCTCGGCCTCGGAAAGCCGGTTCGTGACACTCAATAATTGCGCCAGGTTGTTGAGGCAGATGGCGACATTCGGGTGATCCGGGCCGAAGCTCTGCTCAGCGATTGTCAGCGCGCGCCGCATCATCGGCTCGGCCTCGGAAAGCCGGTTCGTGGCTTTCAATAATTGCGCCAGGCTATTGAGGCGGATGGCGACCTGAGGGTGATCCTGTCCGAAGATTTTCTCAACGATTTTCAGCGCGCGCCGCATCATGGGCTCTGCCTCGGCAAGCCGGTTCGTAGCTTTCAATAATAGCGCCAGGTTGTTGAGGGCTGTGGCGACCTCTGGGTGATCCGGACCGAAGCTTTTCTCATCGATTTTCAGCGCGCGCCGCATCATCGGCTCTGCCTCAGAAAGCCGGTTCGTGGCTTTCAATAATTGCGCCAGGTTGTTGAGAGCTGAGGCGACCTCTGGGTGATCCGGGCCGAAGCTCAGCTCGTCGATTCTCAGTGTGCGCCGCATCATCGGCTCTGCCTCGGAAAGCCGATTCGTGGCAGTCAATAATTGCGCCAGGTTGTTGAGGTCTGTGGCGACCTCGGGATGATCCGGGCCGAAGCTCTGTTCATCGATTTTCAGAGCGCGCTGCATCATCGGCTCTGCCTCGGAAAGCCGGTTGGTAGCTTTCAATAATTGCGCCAGGTTGTTGAGGATTGTGGCGACCTTCGGGTGATCCGGGCCGAAGCTCTGTTCATAGATTTGCAGAGCGCGCCGCATCATCGGCTCGGCGGAAATATGCCGCGCCTGGTAGTACAGCCAAAGGCCATAATTATTACACAACCGCCCCAGGGTTTCGTCTTGAAGGCCGCCTTCCTTCGCCGCCTCCACAATCGCATCCAGATGGGGGGAAAGGCGGGTCCAGATGTCCCAACCGGCTTTGTCGTATTCAGGGGTGGGCAGTTTTGAACAAAGCCAGGACAACGCAAGCTTCAGCGATTCGCGGCGCGCCTTTTGCGGCAAAACCTCCCGCGAGCATTCGAGCACCAGTTTGTGGAGCTGGAGCGAGTCTTCATCGAGTTCGACAAGGGAGAGCGTCTGCAATTCAGCCAGGGCTTCACCGGCATCGGCTTGGTCCGGGCCTCCCGAGGCGGCGGACAAAATAGCCTGTACCTCCTCCGAATCCTCCATTATGGCGCGTGGAAACGGCTCCGGGGCGAGCCAGGCAAGCCGGCTCAGCAAAGCGGAAGCAGGCGGACCGAGCCGATCGAAACTTATCTTGAAAGCGGTCAGCAGTGAACGGGGGTAATCGACATCCGCGGCGGAAAAATCGAGAAGCTTTTCGCGCTTCTCTTTCCACTCGGCGAGGTATCGGCCGGGAGCGATCCTGCGCGATTCCATGTAGCTGGCCGCAAGGGCCAGCGCCAGGGGCAGCCGGCCCAGTTCTTCGGCCACGCGGTCGAAATCGGCAAGCTCGCGGGGAGATGGTTTCTCTTTCCAGTAGCGGGAAACAAGACAGGCGCGCGCTTCTTCGGGCGTGAAAAGGTCCAGCGGCAGCCTGCGAACGATACCGATGGGCCAGTCGTCGCGCCGGCTGGTAATGACAAAGCGGCCGCCGGCGAGTTCCGAGATCAGTTTGTTTGTGGCGTCGCGCGTCTCAACCGAGTCCGCCCCGTCGATCACCAGCACCCAGCGTCCGGCTCTCCGGCGGAGGGCATGAACGACATTGTCGCGGCGCGTTTCGAGGCCGGTTGGAGTTTCGCCTTGCCCGTACAGGTTGAGCAGGGAACTTTCGTCCAGGGCGGCGAGTTGCATGGCCAGTTCATTGAGGGATGACGCGGAGACGTGGAAGGCCATGTCGCAGCCGTCCTGAAGGTACAGGACCCACACTGCCTGAATAGCGAGGCGCGTCTTGCCGACACCGCCCCCGCCGCGAAGGACGTGCGGCTGCACCACCGCCATCGCGCGGCCTCCCGGAGCCGTCAGGCCATCCCGCAGGGTCATCAACTCTTTGTCGCGTCCGATGAAGTGCGCGGGGTCCATCCAAGGGGGAAGATTGTGCGGGCGGTCCGGGGTAGAGGGCATTGGGACACGGTCTTTAAGGATGGAAAGAATATCCTCAGTCTCATTTTTTAAGTCATTCATTCCATCGTGGATTTTCAGAGTCTCCTCTTTTACTTGGGCGATTCCGGTGAGGATTTTCTCGACCAGCTCCGTGAAATCCGTTTGCCTCAGCCCCCCGGCAAGTGGCAGCAGCTTTATGATTCCTCCCAGGTCAGCCCCTTGCACCCCGCCCTGTCCCGTCAGCATGCGATATAACCAGGCGTAATCGGATTCCGGATCGCTGAGATCGAATACGTTCAGATAGAAACGGGTATATCCGCCGAGGAGAGACGGAATGGCAGACTCGGCAGCTCTGTCGAGAAGAATCGGGACAAAGCGCCGGTTTGTCTTGTCGTTATATAGATAGTTATAGATGAGGGTGCCTTCCCAGAAGACCCCCTTTCCAACATCGACCTCTTCCTGCCCTTCGATGCGGCGCTTGTATTCCAGGGTACAGATGCAGAGGACGAAATCCGAATTTTCCGGTCGCAGTTGTTCTTCGCACCAGCGCGGCCAGTGCGCCAATTCGTGTTGGTGGAACTGATCCAACTCAGCGTCGATACCGTCACGGCGAAGCTGCTGAGCTAATTCGAGCACCCTGTCATTGTGTTCGCGTGGGCCGTGGCTGTAACTAATGAAGACGCGCGGTGGACGAACTTTCTTTAGCTTCCTGGCGCTCATGGAATTGGCTCCATCAACCGTGGCGGCATGCGCCGCAATCGTGAACAAGCCTGACGCCTATAGAGCGGACAGTGAAACAACGGTGGAATAAGAGCTGCTTTTCTAGGGAACTTGATTCTTGAATACCACGGCCGGTTTAAGTCGTCAATATCAGAGGTATTTCAGTCCGATTGGAAATCGGTTCCACAACCCCTCCGAGGCTATGCGCGTGCTTGGCGACTCCATCGCTTTTGCCGTCAAGTCCGAGGCTTTTCTAAGACAGATACTGGCCATGGCGGGCGCTGAGGCGCCGATGAAAGTGGAACTGGAGATGGCCAAATATTTGGACGATCAAGGCGGTAAAAAGCTCAAAGGCGAGCCTGCCATAGAAATCAAAGACGCCATGAACCTGCAGGATATGTTTTAGGCAGAGTTCATCTTGTTTAGAAGAAATCTTTCGGGGCTAAATTCCGGCATCGAATCCATTGATAGATAAGCCGGTCAACCTTCGTGCGTATGGGCCCCATCAGATCGAGGACGAGGGAAGCTCTGTTTTGGTGATCGGCATGGATAATCCCGAAGTCGTGGTCTATTCTGTGAGTTACGCAAAAGTACTTTATCCGGCTTTCAAGGACTGCATAGAGGTAGTTCAGGCGTGCATTAAAGGGGTCAATGGCATATCAGGGGTTCCGGTCTTTCTTGATGTCCTGTTCCGAATGGCCTTCCAATGATCGGGGATACCCTTTCCCTTGAAGAGAAGGGGGAGACCTTCGAAACATCGCCGGTAGGCATAAGCGGCTTGGGATTGGCTTAAGTTTCCTTGACCCTGATCAAAATCGGTCTAAAATATCAAACGGAGACTTGATCCCTTTTCAAACTTTTCATATTTTCATTCATACTTTTCATAATACATCATCTCGCCCAATTCAGATTTCATTGTATCTGTATCAAGATTGAAAAAGGCATCACTGTAAAATGATAAAGCCAGGTGTGAGTAAAGTCCTTTAACACTTTCGATTGCCTTATCTCGATCAACTACGTTGAAGCATTTACTCAGCCGGTAGGCATAATATCTATCTATATTATATGTCTTAGTATATCTTCTTTCCCGCTCCTCCTCAGTCTCCTCATCACTCCGCGTAAGCACCTCTTCTACCTTGTCCATTATCTGGAAGAACTCGTCTAAATCAGGAATGTGGCCCCTATCACATTTCATAAGTTTTGCAATTTGATCTGTCTCCCAAAATGCGTCATATCCCTCATCATAATCAGGACTATAATAATCTTGAAGTAGATCAATCGATTCAGATCCACGCTCCTCTCCAAGACCGCTCGCTCTACATAAAGCTACACCTATGCACACTTGGTAATCGAGGATCAGGATATTGGATTCATTGGTCACTCCATGCGCATCTTGTATATCATCGCTTAATCTACTTAGTGCAAATGAGAAAGTGTATCCGAGAATTTCAGCGAACAGTCGTTGATCGTGTTCCCTAAATCCGGTATCGGGAATCCAAAAGCTTATCGCAGTAAGAGAGAAATTCTCTAAGGCAGCAATGTAGACTTTGTAAGCAAACCAGAATGATCGGAGAAGTATCTCCTGTTTATCACGGAAAAAGTTGGTCCGTTTCTCAGCCATATCTTTCCTTCCGTATGAGTGTCAGCGGAGGCATCTAGTCGTAAGTTACCACATTGTGTGACTTTTTGAAAATTTTAGATTTCCACTAACAGGAAGCCTGGATGAGAAGCGGTCAAACTTCCACTGCCTCCATTTCGTCAGAACCGGCCCAACACGGAAGAGATTGAGCATCGGCCCAGAGAGGAAATATGACCAGCATTTCATAAGGGCGAATGAGCAATTAAAATTCACTCCGCGTGCATCGGGGATTGTCAAAATAACTGGACAAAATCCCGTATTGTCCATATTCTTGAAATTAGGCTTTCCTGCCATCGTGACAATTGGTGAGACAGCCAGAAATCGGTGAATCACTTTGGGGAGAAATCAACATATACCAGTTTGCACAAGTTTCACCTCGAAATTCAGCTTCTGAGGTCTGGCGGCTTCAGCAATTCCTTTTGGCAGAGGCTGAGTCGAGGCTTGGCCCAATGGATCGTACAAAAAAACTCTATCAGCCAATTTTCAAAAACGGTAGACCACATATTATCAACACACCAAGTTGTGACGGAGCCTTTGCATCCCTGAGCCAAAACGCTGCAGGTTATTGGCCAACCACTCTATATGAACTTGCCCATGAAACAATTCATCTTCTAAATCCTGTAGTTGGCTACACCAACTACTTGGAAGAAGGTGTTGCTGTGGCGTTTTCCGTGGAAATGTCGAGAACAAAAACAACTCACGCGATGGAACCGGATGACAACCACTACAAGAAAGCTTGGGAACTTGTACTGCAGCTTCCAGGAGAGCTTTACGAAACGACGAAGAGCATAAGGAATCATTTTGGTTCGCTGGGCAAAGCGGAGCCCGTCGGCATCAGAGGTCTATTTCCCGATGTACCGGAAGACCTGGCCATGGGACTGTGCCAAAAGTGCTATTTCACATAACAAATGCATGCAAGCGGCGCGCGGGGAGCATGATGAACGTTCCGATCATAGCTCCTTGGCTGCGCGCCTGATGCTGTCGTTAGCGTACCAAGATTGCGTCTCAGGTGCCAAATGACTGAATCCGTCAAATGTAGCGAATTCAGTGCAGCGTTGGATGTTTTGCTCGACCTGCCGTCCGGGGACCGCTCACCGTGCCCCTATTGCGGCTCAATGCGCCGCGTTTTGCTTCCCATGAAACAACTTATGAAAACCAGCCCCGCATTGTGGTTAGCTTTGAGGGCCGAACGACACCTCGGAAACTGGACAATTTGAAGCAAATCGGCTAATCGCGAGGCTTTACGAGTTCCTTTCACTGATCTGATTGTGCAAAATTCATTGCCATGGTAATACCCGCCACTATTTCCCGACCATTCCTGCAAATTCGCCCTCAGTCAGGGTGATTAACCGGATTTTTCACTCTTCACTCTTCACTCTTCACTCTGTCCTCTATCCTCCGTATTTCCAATTGACCCCGTTTCAGTTGTGTGCTAAATTCGTTTCGGTCATAGGAATCCAGTACCCCATTCGAACATTCGAGCTGCGGAGGCGAGTCAATGTTAGGAAGAGGCGAGTTTTTATGTGAAGGCCTTAAACGTAGTTTAAGCAGCATGCTGCCATGGGATATACCCTGGTACGATCCGAGTCACGTTGTATTTTTTGCCGCCCTGTATGG
>Ga0181533_1005188_pt1 | contig 12715 bp, 6 predicted proteins | sample PEATcosm2014_Bin_45_FD_119772 | JGI IMG/M metagenome (GOLD analysis project Ga0181533, IMG submission 119772) | Peatland microbial communities from MTU Mesocosm Facility, Houghton, MI, USA - PEATcosm2014_Bin11_60_metaG | ecosystem: Environmental > Terrestrial > Soil > Wetlands > Peat | place...
CACGAAACGGCGCGAAACCCGCGCCGAAGATTATTCCCGCATCAACGAGATCAGTATCCGCAACAACTCTCTCCCGCAAGGCCGCAACCGCTTCATTGAGGAGCCGCAATACCAGTCGTTCTTCCAGGTCGGCTGCTGGAGGGGCATCTCTTTTTTTCCCGTGATAGACCGGTTTGCCATTCTCATAGCGGTAAAAGCCCCTGCCGTTCTTTATTCCCAAACGCCCCGACTTGACCAGCTCTTCGAACCTTTTCCCCGCAACGTCGCCGGAATGCCAGATCATGGTGCGTGCCACCATAAGACAGGTGTCCAGACCGATTATATCCGCGAGGAGGATCGGCCCAATGGTCATGCCGAATTCCATTGCTATCCGGTCGATCTCCGCCGGGGGAACCCCTTCCGTCTCCATTATGACCGCTTCCATGAGATAAGGCAAAAGTATTCGGTTTACCAAAAAGCCGGGTGAACCGTTAATAGGTAACGGCAACCGGCCGATAGCGGAGACAAATGCGATGGCTTTGGCAAATGTCTCATCGTCTGTTGTTGACCCGCGAACAACCTCCACCAGTTCCATCTTTGCCATCGGATTGAAAAAGCGGAGCCCGACCAGCCTTTCGGGACACTCCAGCACTCCGGCGAGATTATCAAGCGGGATGCACGAAGAATTGCTCGCAAGAATCGCATCCTTCATCATTCGCGGCTCGATCCGCCGATACAGCTCCATTTTCAGTGGAGCGTCTTCAAAGACCGCTTCCACGACCATATCTGCCTGGCCTATCCCCTCCCCGTTCATATCCGGCAGGAGACGGTCAAGGGCCGCCCTAATCTTTTGCCTATCCCGGAGGTTTTCCCGGAAAAGCGTGGTAGCTCGCCTGACCGCCCTTGCCACTTGCCCTTGATCCAAATCCTGGATGGTGACCTGGATCCCCTGCAAAGCGCACCAGGCGGCAATATCACCCCCAATGGCACCGACGCCGACCAGATGGATGCAGCGTGGGATGGTTGAGCCCCTCCTTCCCAGTGACCTGAGACGCTCCCGGAGGAAAAAGACTCGTATGAGGTTTTTCGCGTTCTTTCCGATGATAAGGCCGGCTATGGAAAGCGCCTCCTCCCGAAACATGGCAGCCTGGTCGCCGCCAAATCGCTCCCACAGATCGATGATTGAGAAGGGCGCGGGATAATGTCTCCTCTCTGTCTCGTTGGCTATCTTTCGCCGTAAATAGTCTGCAATGAACGGCCGCATAAATCGGGTACCGCATAAGAGTCCGATCAGACCCGGTTTTATGGGAGAGGGGGGGTGGCGAACGATTGCCCTAGCAGCATTTTCCAGTTGGTCCTCTGGAACGACTTCATCCACAAGGCCGATCCTCCGCGCCTCACCGGCGGCCATGTGCCTTCCTGTAAGCATAAGGTTCAGAGCCGGCAATGGGCCGATCAGTCGGGCTAGGCGGACTGTCCCACCGAAGCCGGGATGGATCCCCAGCTTCACTTCCGGCAAGCCGAGCCGGGTTTCTTTATTGTCCGCGGCAATCCTGAATCGGCATGCCAGAGCCAACTCCAGGCCCCCGCCCAGGCAGAAGCCGTGAATAAGACTTACGGTGGGGAAAGGGAGTTGTTCGAGCCGTTCAAGGATATCCTGGCCATGCTTCATGAACGCCAATGCCTGGTCGGCATCGGCCAGGTGAGTGAATTCCGTTATGTCGGCCCCGGCGATGAAACCGTTATTCTTACCGGAACGGATGACCATACCCGAAGCGGACTCATTGGCTACGGTATCCAGGACAAGTGCCAGCTCATCCAGCACCGTACGGGAAAGAGTGTTGACGTTGCGTCCGGCATGATCGAAGGTGAGCCAGACTATTCTGTCGCCATCCTGCTCTAACCGCCAGTGGCGGTATGTTTCCAGCTTATCCGAAAGTGGCATCAGTCTCTTCTCATTTTGTTGTGGAAAGCGCTCATGTTTGTTTCCCTGATAGGAATTGTAACCCATGGAATCGGATAGGCAATGAATTGTTGATGGCTGGTCAAGATTCAGGACCATTTTTGTAAAAAGATTTTTTCTAAATTCACTTTACCACTTGACAAGGTTATCTGCATACTTTATAAAAGACAAAAATGATCTTAAAGGTTTGATAGATGATGGAGCTAACCCGTAAGGGTGAATACGCAATCAGAGGAATTATATATCTTGCCCAGCAGCCACCGGGGAAAATGGCACTCATCAGCGAGATAGCCGAGGCCGCCGAGGTGCCGCAGACATTTCTTGCCAAAATATTTCAGAGTTTCGCCAAGCTGGGGATCGTCAATTCCTTTCGGGGGACCGGTGGCGGATTTACCCTTGGCCGCCCTGCTTCCCGAATAACATTGCGCGAGGTGGTGGAGGCGGTGGAAGGTCCGATTATGCCGAACCGTTGTCTCATGGACAACGGCAGCTGTGACAGGGGAATTGAGTGCCTCGTTCACCCGGTTTGGAGAAAAGTCCAGAGCCAGGTTGTGCAGATATTGGAGAGTGTGACCATAGAGGAGCTGGCAAAAAAGAAAAGTTGATTTTTTTTGCCAACTTTCAGGACAAAATCAGTCTCATTAGCACTTTTTTGTTTTTCTGGTAAACTTAAGCAACATTCAAATCCGGACCGAACAGGGGATGCTCGAAGTTCTATCATCCCTGATAGTAGACGCCGGACAACTTTGGGTTTTAACGACACAGAAGGAGGAATAATATGGATGTATTGACCCTGAGCAGATTGCAGTTTGCCGTAACGAGCATGTTTCACTTTATTTTCGTCCCGCTCACCCTGGGGCTCTCTATCCTGACGGCATACATGGAGACCCGCTACGTAATGACTGATGATGCGACTTATCTGCGTATGACCAAGTTCTGGGGGAAACTCTTTCTCATCAACTTCGCCCTCGGGGTGGTCACCGGGATAACAATGGAGTTCCAGTTCGGCATGAACTGGGCCGAATATTCCAAGTACGTGGGGGACATTTTCGGCGCTCCGCTGGCCATCGAGGCGACCGTTGCCTTCTTCCTCGAGTCGGTCTTCATCGGCTTATGGATATTCGGCTGGGACAAAGTGTCGAAGAATGTCCATGCTCTCTCCATCTGGCTCGTAGCATTCGCCACCAATCTATCTGCCCTCTGGATACTCCTGGCCAACGGCTGGATGCAGCATCCGGTGGGGTATGTACTGCGCAACGGCCGTGCCGAAATGGTCGATTTTACTGCTCTGCTAACTAATCCTTACGGTATCCTGAAGTTTTTTCATACGGTACTTTCCGGCTACATGGTTGCAGCATTTTTCGTCATGGGAATTGCCGCTTATCACCTGTTAAAGCGAAATCAGGTTGACTTTTTCAAGCGCTCCTTCAAAATCGGCTCGACCTTTGGGCTCTTTGCTTCGCTTTTAGTCTTTCTGACCGGTGATTTTCATGCGGTCGAGGTGGCCAAGACTCAGCCGGCGAAGTTAGCCGCCATGGAGTCCGTCTGGGAAACTAAACAGGGCGTGGGGCTGAACCTGCTCCTCATTCCCAATGAGCAAGGTGAATGCAATGCGCTTGAGAAAATTTGTATTCCCAACATGGTGAGTTACCTCGCCTTTCATGTTCCCAATGCCGAGATCAAGGGCCTCAAGGAATTTCCGCGCGAACTGCGGCCGCCGGTACTCCCGACGTTCCTCAGTTTTCGCCTGATGGTGGGACTCGGTACATTAATGCTCCTGGCATCCCTGCTCGGCTTTGTGCTGTCACAATGGGGTAAACTGGAGAATCGTACCCTCTTCCTGAAGATCATGCTTCTCGCAATTCCGGCACCATATATTGCCGCCCAACTGGGATGGATAGTGGCCGAGGTCGGCCGCCAGCCATGGATTGTCTATGGGGTTATGAAGACCAGTGATGCGGTTTCGAAATCGGTAAGCGTTGCCCAGGTAGTAATTTCGTTGGCCGGGTTCACCCTTCTTTACGGAGGGCTCGGGGTGATCGATATTTATCTTTTGGCGAAGGTCGCAAAAAAGGGCCCGGAAATATAGTTTAACAATGAATTTCAAACCTGATTGACGGGAGGTATTATATGGAATTTCAGATTATCTGGTTCGTGCTCTGGGGCGTGCTTTGGAGTGTCTATTTCATGCTCGACGGTTTTGTCATGGGTTGTGGCATGCTTCATTACCTGCTTGGCAAAAGTGACGGGGATAAACGGGTGCTGATCAATGCCATCGGCCCGGTCTGGGACGGCAACGAGGTCTGGCTGGTTACTGCCGGTGGTGCGACCTTCGCCGCATTTCCCACCACCTATGCACTTATGTTCAGCTATCTCTACACAGCGCTGCTCCTTCTTCTCTTTGCCCTGATTATACGCGGGGTATCCTATGAATTCCGCGGAAAATCAGAGGGTGAGGGGTGGAAAAAAGGATGGGATGCCGCCATTTTCATCGGCAATTTTCTGCCGGCACTTCTTTTCGGGGTCGCCTTTGGCAATATATTCGCAGGTCTTCCCATGGATGCGGCCGGATACCACGGGTCGCTCCTGACCCTTCTGAATCCTTACGGCCTTTTGACCGGTGTTCTCTTCGTCATGCTCTTTGCAGTGCACGGCGCACTCTACACCGCGGTCAAGACCCGCGGCGACCTGCAAACCCGGTCAGCCGCCATGGCCAAGAATCTCTGGCCCGCTCTTCTGTTGGTGGCGGTCGCGTTTCTTGGCTACACTTACTTCGCCACGAAACTTTATGACAATTACTTCAGCAACCCGGCATTATTGATTGTCCCGCTGCTTGCGGTGGCGGCCCTTCTGGGCATCAGGTTTTTTGCGGCCGGGGGTAAGTTATTGACGGCTTTCGCCTCATCCTGTCTGACCATTCTCCTGGTGGTAGGCACCGGCGTAATCGGTCTTTTCCCTAACCTGATCCCGTCAAATCTGGATACTGCTTACAGTCTGACCATTTTCAACTCATCTTCCAGCCCGTATACCCTGAAGATAATGACTGTTGTTGCATTTATCTTTGTTCCTATTGTCATTCTCTACAAGATATGGGTTTACCGGATATTCCGCGCGCCGGTGACGGAGGATGAGGTGACGAAAAGCAGCGAGGCATACTAATACCAAGTCGCAATCAAACGATTACGTTGTTGGCATCGTCGGGGCTCCTCAACGTACTACTAATGTACGCCTACGTCGCCCCCTCCTTGCCGCCTAGTACTCATTTTGATTGCAACTCGGTATAAAAAGTTGATGGGGAGCTGATAGTGGGAAGCGAACAGCGGACAGATTACCCTGTCCGCTGTTCCACGTTTGAGGATAAAATTTACAGGTTCCTTAATGAATCCGTGACAGGACGGAAATAGCTTTAAGGGCATTGCCACGGGTGTCAGTATCGCTCGCCAATACCATCTCATCCATCACAAAACCGACGGCCTCTGTGAATTCAACGGCATCCCTCATGATCCCGGCAAGATCGTCCGGGTCTTCCGGCTGTCTTTCAGGGATATAAACGAGCACTTTGCCGCTCTCGGACAACAGGAAAGGGACGAAAACACGCAGAGCGCCGTTCTGTTTAAGAGCGCATACGAAAGCGGAAGCATTTTCCGGAAACATGCCGTCCGGGGTGATCCGGGCGACATTCAAAGAACGGTGGAGTTCAATAATGTCCGCGGGGTCGCTGTATTCAACAATCTGCAAGGTATTGTCGACATGGAACATTACCGGTGTCCCATAAGATGCGCTGGCGGGAAATGTTGTTTCACCTGTCCCGGATGCTCCCATGAAGGCAAAGGGATCACTATGGTCATACTCAAATGGGACCGGCATTTTTCGTGAAGCAGGAGATATTACCGGCGCTATTCTCACATCTTCCTGTTTCTGTTGACGGGCCACAACGGCGGCCAGCTTCTCGGCGGCCTCTTTTTCCCCAACGGACTTATCCGCGGTCAGTCTCTCTTCTTCGGCCATCGCCGCGGCCAGCTTCTCGGCAGCATCTTTTTCGGCGGCCTCTTTTTCCGCCGCCAGTCTTTGCACTCCCGCCATAACCGTGGCCAGCTTTTCAGCGGCGAGCTTTTCAGCGGCGAGCTTTTCAGCCGCAAGTTTCTCCTCCTCGGCAGTTACCGCGGCAAGTCTTTCCGCGGCCTCTTTTTCCGCGGTCTCTTTTTCCGCCGCCAGTCTTTCCACTCCCGCCATTACCGCGGCCAGCTTTTCGGTGGCCTCTTTTTCCGCAAGCGCCTTCTCCGCTGAGAGTCTCTCTTCTTCCGCCATCAAAGCGGCCAGCCTTTCAGCGGCTTCTTTTTCTGCTGTGCCGCTCTCTACAACCAGCATCTCTTCCTTCGCCATGATGGCGGCCAATTTCCCGGCTGAAAGATCGGCTTCGGCGGTTTTTTTAGCTGCTTTAAGATCATTTTCAGCTATGATCGACTCGAGTCTGGAGGTGGCGCCACTTGCAGCAGCGGCCATTTCTACGGCTGATTTTTCCGCCTCCGCCTGGTCAGCCAGCAGGATGGCCAGTTGAGCCTCGGCAGCGGCTTTTTCCGCTGCCAGCCCCTCGTTTTGGACGGCAAATGCTGTCAGTTTACCGGATGCTTCATTGGCGGCTGCGTTTTTTTCCTCAGCAAGCCGTTCCGCTTCGGCCTTTTCCGCCAGAAGAACAGTTATATGTTCTTCCATGGCGACCCATGCCTCGACCGTTCGTTCGATTTCCGCGGCTATCGCTGCAACCCGTGCTGATACCTCGGCGGCTGCGGCGGCCTTCTCCGAGGCCACTCTTTCCGCTTCGGATTTCTGCTGCAATGCCTGAGCCGCCTCTTTTTCAGCTGCCTCCTTTTCGGCCGCCAATCTAATAGATTCAGCAAGTTCGGCCGCTAGCTTTTCGTTGGCCTCATTTTCCACCCTGGCCTTCTCGGCGGCCAAGCGGTTTTTTTCGTCTTTCATGGCGGCGAGTCTTTCAGCAGTGCTCTTTTCAATGGCTTCCTTTTCCGCCGCCAGACGTTCAGCTTCATCCCTCTCCAAAGCCATTTTTTCAGCCGCTTCTTTTTCGACAATTGACTTTTCCTGGGCGAGCCTTTCCGCTTCGGCCCTTAAAGCGGCAAGAAGTTCCGCCATATCTTTTTCCGCGGCTTCTTTTTCAGCGGTGAGCCTTTCCGCTTCGGCCCGCATGGCGGACAACTGCTCGGCGGCAGCCTTGACCACGGCTGTTTTTTCGGCGGCAAGCCGTTCCGCTTCGGCCCGCATGGCGGACAACTGCTCGGTGGCGATTCTTTCCGCTTCCGCTTTCTCGATGGCCAATCTCTCGGCTTCAGCTTTCAATAACGCCAATTGTTCTGCAACGGCTCTCTCAGCGACTGCTTTCTCGGCGGCAAATCTTTCTGCTTCTTCCTTAAGGGCTGCCAGTTGCCCGGCAGTCGCTTTTTCAGCGGCTTCTTTCTCGGCGGCAAGTCTTTCCGCTTCGGCTTTCAGTGATGCCAATTGTTCGGCTGCCGCTTTTTCAGCGGCGGCAATTTCAGCGGTAAGTCTCACTGCCTCGGCTTTTTCTTCGGCCATTTTCTCAGCCACCGCTTTTTCGGCAACAGATTTCTCTTCTGCAAGTCTCTTTGCTTCTGCCTTCAAGTTAGCCAATTGCTCGGCAGCTAATTCCTCGGCGGCGGCAATTTCAGCGGTTAGTCTTTCTGCCTCGGCTTTTTCTTCGGCCAATTTTCCCGCAACCGCTTTTTCCGCCAAAGCCTTCTCTTTGGCGAGCCGTTTCGCTTCAGATTTCAACTCAGCCAGTTGTACGGCGGCAGCTTTCTCAGCGGCGGCAATTTCAGCGGTTAGTCTTTCTGCCTCGGCTTTTTCTTCGGCCAATTTTCCCGCAACCGCTTTCTCTGCAACAGCCTTTTCGTCAGCCAGTCTCTTCACTTCAGCTTTCATGGCGGCCAATTGCTCGGAAGCTGCCTTTTCCGCAATGGTTTTTTCAGCAAATAGCCTTTCTGCAGCGGCTTTTTCTTCAGCCATTTTTTCGGATACTGCTTTTTCAGCGGCAGATTTTTCTTCAGCCAGTCTCTTTGCTTCCGCCCTCAAGACGGATAATTGCTCGGTTGCCGCTTTCTCCGCCATTGCTTTCTCTGTGGCGATTCTCTCTGCTTCCGCTTTTTCTTGCGCCATTTTCTCCGCGACCGACTTTTCGGCGGCCGCCTTTTCCGCGGCAAGCCTTTTCGCTTCACTCTTCAGAGCGGCCAGTTGGTCCGCGGCAACCTTTTCCGCTGCGGTTTTCTCCGCGGAAATTCTTTCTGCCTCGGCTTTTTCTTTGGCCATTTTCTCCGCAACCGCCTTCTCAGCGACAGCTTTCTCCTCAGCAAGCCTTCTCGCTTCCGCTTTCAAGGCGGCCAGTTGTTCCGCGGCTGCTTTTTCAGCAGCTATCTTTTCCGCGGCAGATCTTTTGGCTTCGGCCATTTCCTCGGCTATTTTTTCCGCAATCGACCTTTCCAGGGAGGGTGGTTTAATTGCATCAGTCTTAAAGGTATCCGGGTGTTTGGCCGTTGGTTTATCATAAATTATCGGCGCGGCGGCAGGTATTTTTGCTTCCTTCTTTTCAATGGTGATTATTTCAACCCCCATGCTCTCAATAGGTGAAAGTTTATCCTCCATTGCCGTCCTGGGTCTTACCGCTGTCGTTTTTGTTCCCGCAGCTTTATTATCGATCTCCGGTGGTCGGATAATGTAAATATTGCGAATAACCACTTCCCGCAGGGCAGTGCCGTAATTCAGATTGACCGCCTCCATGACGAATCCCAGGGATTCCAGATAGCTCAATCCATCTTGTCGTGTCTTAAGGAGTTCGTCGGAATCAGCGGGTTGTGTTTCGGGTGTGTAAACGAGGATTTCCCTGTCTTTCGTGAGATAAAGCGCGATTGATACACGGAAAAAATCGCCGTCTTTTATGACGCAGAGATAAGATTCGCATGGTTGTGAGGATAAATCGGCAGGCTTTAAGTTGATGGTGGACGACGAACGATAAATTGCGATGACATCCTGTGCGGAGGCTTCTATGTGACGGAGAGAGATGTCAAGGGCAAACTCGGGCATTTTCACTCTGACTTCTTACAATCCGGAGACTATCCGTCAGTGCAAGGAAATTCAGATAACAGCACACCATTCAGGCAATAAAAATCCGGGACTGAAATATGCGATATTTCGGCATCCCGGCTGTCTCTTTGAGACCCTTGGGCTTTCCGTCCCATTCTCACGAATGGTTTAGTATTATCGTGTATCACTCAGGTTTTTACTTTAGCGGATTTATTATAGAAAAAGGGATGGGAATTATCAACAGTATTTTTATGTTATGATATTTCTCAGGGAAAGAAGAGGGCTCCTAATTGTTAACTTATACACTCGCAGGCGATATCCAACTTTGCAATCAATAAAAAACTTGCTATTATCTTGTCTGTTAAATAACATCACATGCTTCCTGTCAGGGGGGTGAGATGAACCGGAAAAAGGTAGTCCTTGCCGATGACGTGGAACTTTTTTTGATGCTGGAGAATTCTTTCTTTAACAGGAATGAGTTTGAACTGATAACGGCCCGTAGCGGCCTTGAGATTCTTAAGGTCATCCGAGAAGCTAAGCCTGACCTTGTTTTCATGGATCTCGACATGCCCGAAATGAATGGCGACGAGTGTTGTTGTATAGTAAAAAAAGATGTTATGAACCGTCATATTCCAGTGATAATTGTGACCCCGGGAGGGGGGAAGGATGCAATGGAGAGATGCCGAATGTCCGGTTGCGACGATATTGTTCTTAAACCGATAAATCGCAACAAATTCATGGAAACTTCCCGGAAATTCCTTCAGGTCCAGGAAAGGGCCGCCCAAAGGTTTACTGCGAGGCTGCCGGTTAATTACGGTGTCAAGCAAAGTGAACTCCTGAATGATTATTCGATTGATATGACAACCGATGGAATGTTCCTGGCAACCGGCAACCTTTTCGAAGTTGATACCATACTATACTTGAAATTTGTAATTCCAGACGCAGACAGGGAGATCAAATGCAAAGCCAGAGTGTCTTGGGTTAACCAGCGGGAATCGCCGAGAAAACCGTTGCTGCCGACCGGCTTGGGTATGCAGTTCCTGCACCTTGGCAAGAGTGACATGGATGCAATTCGGGATTATATTGAAAACAGAAATTAATTTACCGCATCCGGATGCGAATTAATCTATTATCAGGCTGTTATAGGAACAGACAGTAAACAGTGGTCATCGCTGGCCGGTTTTTCCGCTCTACGTTGTTTGCTGGTTAAAGGAGGGTTATGAGTAGCGAAGTAAACAAGATCATCTACACCATGATGCGGGTGAGCAGGTATTACGACAAAAAACCGGTCATCAAGGACATTTCACTCTCTTACTTTTACGGAGCGAAGATCGGAGTGCTCGGTCTCAACGGTTCGGGGAAGAGCTCGCTTCTGCGGATCATGGCCGGGGTGGACAGGGAATTCAACGGACAGGCCGTCCTTTCCACCGGCTACACCGTCGGTTTTCTGGAGCAGGAGCCGCAACTCGATGAGACGAAGAGCGTGCGGGAGATCGTCGAGGAGGGGGTAAGGGAGACGGTCGATCTGATCAACGAGTTCAATGAGATCAATGCCCGGTTCGCAGAGCCGATGTCCGACGATGAGATGAACCGGTTGATAGAGCGGCAGGGGGAGGTACAGGAAAAGCTCGACCACCTGGATGCCTGGGACCTGGATTCGCGGCTTGAAATGGCAATGGACGCTCTGCGCTGCCCTCCCGGCGAAACCAGGGTAGAGGTCCTATCCGGCGGAGAACGGCGGCGGGTGGCCCTCTGCCGGCTCCTTCTGCGGAAGCCGGATATCCTTCTCCTTGATGAGCCGACCAATCATCTGGACGCAGAGACAATCGCCTGGCTGGAGCACCACCTGCAGAGTTACGCGGGCACGGTCATAGCCGTCACCCATGACCGCTATTTCCTCGACAACGTGGCGGGGTGGATTCTGGAGCTGGACCGGGGAGAGGGGATACCCTGGAAAGGTAACTACTCCTCCTGGCTGGAGCAGAAGGAGAAGCGTCTGGCGACAGAAGAGAAGCAGGAGAGCGAGCGTCGCAAGACCCTGCAGCGGGAGCTGGAGTGGATAAGGATGTCCCCGAAGGGGCGTCATGCAAAGGCGAAGGCGCGCATAACCTCATACGAACAGCTACTTTCCCAGGAGAGCGAAAGCCGGGCGAAAGAGCTGGAGATATATATCCCGCCGGGACCGCGGCTTGGCGACATCGTCATCGATGCGGACGGCGTGAGCAAGGGGTACGGTGACCGCCTCCTGTTCGACGGGATGAACTTCCGGCTTCCACCCGGCGGCATCGTTGGAGTAATCGGCCCGAACGGCGCAGGCAAGACCACCCTTTTCAGACTCATCACCGGACAGGAAGAGCCAGATTCCGGCTCGTTCCGCATCGGCGAAACGGTGAAGATTGCCTATGTGGACCAGAGCCGCTCCTCGCTCGACCCGGACAAATGCGTCTGGGAGGCAATTTCCGGCGGAGCCGAAACTGTCCAACTGGGTAAGGTGACAGTCAACTCACGCGCCTACGCTGCCCGCTTCAACTTCACCGGCAACGACCAGCAGAAGAGGGTGGGGATGCTTTCCGGCGGCGAGCGTAACCGGTTGCACTTAGGGAGCATGCTCCGCGAGGGGGCGAACGTCATCCTCCTCGACGAGCCGACCAACGACCTGGATGTAAACACCATGCGTGCCCTGGAAGAGGCGCTGGAAAATTTCGCAGGCTGCGCTGTTGTCATCAGCCATGACCGCTGGTTCCTAGACCGGATCGCCACCCATATCCTTGCATTCGAAGGGGAGAGCCGGGTCGTCTGGTTCGACGGCAACTACTCCGAGTACGAAGAGGACCGCAGGGCACGTCTCGGCGCCGCGGCGGACCAGCCGCACAGGATCAAATACCGGCAACTGACGCGTGGATGAAACCGGAAATACGGAAATGGTATTCAAGGAGAGTTAACCATGGAAAGAAAGAATTATACTTTAACATTAAAGAGTTACGCCGCCTTGGTGAAGGCCGCAATAATCGTTTCACTGAATGTCTCAATTGCATGGGCCGGTCTACCGGGGCTTCCGGGGTTGCCCGCGCCTCCGGGATTACCCAGGGCACCGGGATTACCTGGTCCTCCAGGTCTACCCGCGCCTCCGGGAATCCCCGCTCCTCCAGGTGTAAGCGAATCTCACCATGGGAATTGGGGTGATGGGAGGATCAAAAAGAAACACATGCGCAGACGCGAAGAATGGAAACACAGAGACCATAGATGGCATAATCGATAACGTTGGTGGTATGTAGACAATCACGCCTCCCGGTCCAGCAGGCTCCAAAAATCCAGCAATTTGTGACTCAATATTTCCTGCTCTGATACCTACCTGACTGGCAAAATTACAAATATTGTTTTACTTGCCAGACTCACCTGTAAAAAACTACAGGGTGATCAGTACTAAAATCCAGCTGTACAATATGTTTGCCATGATGTTCCAGGAATAAGTCTGAATTATTAACGAAAAATAGCAACGCTCAACCTTTCTGTTTGACACCTGTCGATCGGTTGCATTATAAAGAATTATCATCATTACAATGTCATCCGGAAAAGGATGATGACTGGAGAATTTATGAAACATCTGCTTGTTGCTGCAGCCCTGATGCTTGTTCTGCCGGTTGCAGCGCTGTGCGCGGATAAAAC
>Ga0181533_1005190_pt1 | contig 12712 bp, 9 predicted proteins | sample PEATcosm2014_Bin_45_FD_119772 | JGI IMG/M metagenome (GOLD analysis project Ga0181533, IMG submission 119772) | Peatland microbial communities from MTU Mesocosm Facility, Houghton, MI, USA - PEATcosm2014_Bin11_60_metaG | ecosystem: Environmental > Terrestrial > Soil > Wetlands > Peat | place...
CTTCAGCGTTTTTGAAAAGCTGGGCATCACCGCGCTGGTCACCATCGGCGGCGACGACACGGCGTTTTCCGCCAGCGTCGTGGCCAAACAAAGCAAAGGCCGCATCAAGGTCGCGCACGTGCCGAAGACGATTGACAACGATCTGCCGCTGCCCGGTTCGACGCCGACGTTTGGATTTGAAACGGCGCGGCACTACGGCGTTCACATTGTCCGCAATCTCGCCGAGGACGCGCGCACCACCTCCCGCTGGTATCTCATCATCAGCATGGGACGCGCGGCGGGGCATCTCGCGCTCGGCATCGCCAAGGCCGCCGCGGCCACGCTCGCCATCATTCCGGAGGAATTTCGCGGACGGCAGGTCACGATTGATGAAGTGTGCGACATCATCATCGGCTCCATCATCAAGCGCCGCGCCGATGGTTCGCAATATGGCATTGTCATCCTCGCCGAAGGCCTCATCGAAGCGATGGGTGAGCCGGGACTGGTCAAGGCGCTGCCCGACGGACATTTGGAACGTTTCGGCAAAGTTGTTCGCGACGAGCACGGCCATTTGCGTCTCGGTGAAATTGAATTTGGCCGACTGATGAAAGAGCTGCTGACCGCGCGTCTCGAAAAGCTCGGCATTAAAATGGCCTTCATTGACAAGGACCTCGGCTACGAACTCCGCTGCGCCGACCCGATTCCGTTCGACGCCGAATACACGCGCGACCTCGGTTATGCCGCGGTGAAATTTCTGCTCTCGCCCGAAGCCGAAAAATACGGCGCCATCATCAGCTTCGTGGACGGCAAAATGATTCCGCTGCCGTTCGACAAAATGCTCAATCCACAGACCGGCCGCATGCAAACGCGCCAGGTCAACGTGGACGGCGAAGCCTACGAATGCGCCTGCGCCTACATGATCCGGCTGGAACGCGACGATTTTGAGGACGCGAAACAGCTCTCCCGGCTCGCCGCCGTCGTTTCCATGACGCCCGATCAGTTCCGCGAACGCTTCGGTTATCTCGTCGGTGTGAAGTAAGGTTTTACGAACGCACCCGGTGGCGGGAAGATTTTCCCGCCGCCGTTTTCGTTACCGGGTAACTTTCGTGCCACTCCATTTGACGTCTCTGCTGGTTACAATAATGCTGAATCATCGTGGACAAATCGTCAGCGTCGGCGACTGCTCGACCCGCAGTGGTCGAGCAAGCGGTTGCGCGGTCCTCACGCCCGAACAAATCGTCAGCGTCGGCGACTCGGAAGTTCGCTCCGAACCGCTTACCGGAAGCTGTCCTCACGCCCGAACAAATCATCAGCGTCGGCGACACCCTGAAGGGTGTACCCGCTTCGCGAGGCGAGCACCGTCCTCACGCCCGAACAAATCATCAGCGTCGGCGACATCAAACCGTTCCACCCCTGCTGAGTGGGCCCACTTGTCCTCACGCCCGAACAAATCATCAGCGTCGGCGACAGCGGACATTCCTCATCGCTGAACCTAAAAGTGTTCCCGCTGCTTTTGCGAGCGAGTCCTTTCGGGTGTCGGGTGTTGTATTTCCGCAGCGCAGGACGCCGAAGCATCCACCGCTGTAACAGACAAATACGATGCGCGAGCATCGCTGCTTGCCTGACCTGACACTTTACCGCTCGCAACGGGCGGTTTCTGTGACAAAATCGCAGAGGCTCTTGCGTCCCTCGCGGGTGACGCTTCGTCGGCAACGGGGACTTAAACCTGCGTTAGCACCGACGCTGAATTCGCGGAGTCTTGCGATTCCGCAGGCTGCGAGGTTGAGGCAACCTCCGCCTTAAATCTTTTGGCTATCTGCCAAGCCGACGCTGCATCGCGTTGGAATGTAGTGTTACAATTCACGCACGTCCAATCGCGTACGGCTAAACCTTCCGTACCGACCGGGCCGGTTAGTTTACCACACTTGGGACAACTGCGCGTGCTGCCAAATTCGCTGACTTCCTGCACATGCTTTGTTGTGACAGAGCGTTCGGCTTTGTCTTTGAGATACGAAATGAAAAGTGAAATCGCGTGGTCGTAGGAAATGCGATTAGTCGCACGCCGTGCTGCGCCCAAACCTTTTGGTGAGGGTGTAGTCGGTTTGCGCTGGCGTGTCTGCGCCGGACGCCATTTGCCAACGGCCACGTTGTCGAACGAGCGCAAGATTTCGCAGGCGGCATTGTGGTAAAAATCGCGGCGGCTTTCTGCCAGATGTGTGTTCATCGCCGTGATTCTGGATTGCGTCCGCTGCATATTCTTCGATTCGTTATGCAGGCGCTTGCCTTTTATCCAGCGGCCTTTTTCGTCAAAGCATTCGGGGTTATTCTGGCGGCGCTGGCGGTCGTGCTTGCGTTGCAGCCGACGCAGGCGTTTGAGAAAGCAGGCATCTCTAGCCAGATCAGGTTGTTTTTCAATTTTGTCGGACGTGCCGAAATCCGGGCTGTCGAGCGGCGTAATTGTCAATGCGACTTTGATGCCGGGGTCAACGCCAGCGGTGCGATTTGTGGCCGGAAAATTCTTGGCTACATCGGAAGACGCTGCTTTGAACATGACGATGAGATGCCGCTGGCCGCGCCTGCCGCTGACGGCAATTTGTTTTATCTCGGCGCTGTCCGGTAACGGGCGATGGATAATGACTTCACATTTTTTCAAAGCCTGCCCGCCGAGAGCGGATAAATCTGAAAATCTTTTAAGTTTGAAAGGACTGTTGGATTGGACTTGTCGCTGCAAGGCAACAGATTCACCCTTGCGTTTGAAACGTGGTCTGCGGAACTTACCTTTGATCCACATATCGCTGCATTTTTGAAATTTGTCCCGCAGAACTTTGCACATCCTTGCACCCAATCCGTAGTAATGTTTGAACTTTGCGTTTACAACTGTCACGGCGTATTCGGTTGCCATTTTCCGCCGGGCAATCCGCAAACAACGTGAACCATCTTTTTTACGCAAAGGAATCGCAGAAACTTTTTCAACAAACTTCTGGCGCATGAGACGTAGTGCTTCTTCCATCGAAACGCCGCGTTCCTCGGTAATTTTTCGGGCGGAAGGAATGGCTTGTCCTGTGGCGTTTTTAGCTAGCGACAATTCAAGCAATTCATTTTTTATCGAAGCGGCGCGGCCATGTCGCCATTCATGTTCGACCTTGTGCTGTGAACGCACGAGATGATTCCACACAAGCCGCAATTGTTCTTGGGAACGGTCGAGAATATCCTCTTGCGCCGGAGTCAGTCGCAAGCGGTAGCGATACGCCAAAGTTTTAGTGGCCTCGGACATTTTGTCAGATTACAATGACGGTGGAGCGATTTGGTTTAATCGGCAAGCCAAAGTTGTTCAAAGTTAATCACGCACAGTTCGCAATCGGTTGTTCACACCTTCGCACGGCAAACGGTTTTCCCCAGCCTCCTATTCAATGAAGTGGCGCATGGATAAAACACACGTTAAGCTGAATTATGTTCATTATCGGACTCGGAATTACCGCCCCGCCCCAACGCTACACCCAGCGCGAATGCTGGGACGCGGTGCAAAAATCCGCGCCATTCGCCCGGCTCGCGCCGCGGTCGCGCGCCATTCTCCAAAAAGTGCTCTGCGGCGACAACGGCATCGCCACCCGTCACCTGGCGCTGGAACCGATTTCCGAAGTTTTCAATTTGACGCCCGACGCGCTCCACGCCCGTTTCGCCCAACACGCGCCCGCACTGGCCGCCAAGGCCGCGCAACACGCGTTGAAGGACGCGAACGGCAAAGCCAATGAAATTGACGCCGTGCTCATCAGCACTTGCACCGGCTATTTGTGTCCCGGTCTCACCAGCTATGTCAGCGAACGGCTCGGTCTGCGTCCGGATGTGTTCACACTCGATCTCGTCGGCCAGGGCTGCGGCGCGGCCCTGCCCAATTTGCGCACGGCGGAAGCTTTGCTTGCCGCCGGCCGCGCGGGAAAAGTCTTGTCCATCTGCGTCGAAGTTTGCAGCGCGGCGTTTTATCTTGATGACGATCCCGGCGTGCTCATCAGCGCGTGCCTCTTTGGCGACGGCGCGGGCGCGGCGGTGCTCGCGAATAAACCGCAGCTGGACCGCCGCCGCATCGAATGGAAATCGGGTTCGTCGTGCCTCGCTCCCGACAAACGCGACGCGCTCCGGTTCGATCACAAAAACGGGATGCTGCGAAACATTTTGTTGCCGCAAATCCCGCAAATCGCCGGTGACGAAGCCGCGAAACTTTTTGCCGAATCGCTCGCCGCTGCCGGCGTGGAACGCGATCGCATCGCCGGCTGGATTTTGCACACCGGCGGACGCGACGTGCTGCTGGCGTTGCGGGACAAGCTTGGCCTGACGGAATCCGACATTCGCCACAGCACCGCCGTGCTGCGCGAATTCGGCAACCTGAGCAGCCCGACCGTTTTTTTCGTGCTCGAACGTGCGTTGCATGACACCGTGCCCGACGGTCTCTGGTGGATGTCGGCGTTCGGCGCGGGATTCAGTTGCCACGGCGCATTGCTGGAAGTAAAAGAAACTTGATTTACCTGTTTAAACCGGTGGGGCGAGCGCCCTCGTCCCGCATTGCGGGATCAGCAGCCTCGCCCCACCAGAAATACAAAGAGCAAAGTGAAACGCATCATCGAACCGGAATTACTCGATGAATTGCCGCCGGACGACCCGCGCGCTGCTGGCTCGCGCCGCGACTTGCGCCGGCTCAACGCCTGGATGCGCAACCACGCCATCATGGCGAACGCGCTGCAAACCGCCGTGAATGGCCGCGCGCCGGGACACATCGTCGAACTCGGCGCGGGCGACGGCGATTTCCTGCTGCGCGTGGCGCGACTTGTTACGGGAAATGGAGCGCCGGCCTCCGGCACGGCGGGTTCTGGAAACGCGGCGGCGGAATGCTGCCGATTGGGAAACCGGCGCTCCGTTGCATGGAATGAAGTGAACGTGACGCTGCTCGACCGCCAAAAAGTCGTGACGCCGCAAACGCTGGCGGCTTTCGCATCGCTCGGCTGGCGCGCGGAGGCGGTCGTCGCGGACGTTTTTGACTGGTTGCAAACTCCGGCCCCGGCGGAAATCGTTGTCGCAAATGAAATTCTGCACCATTTCGACGACGCGCGTCTGGCCGGGTTGCTGCGCGTGATTGCCGGTCACACACACTTGTTCATCGCCATCGAGCCGCGCCGCGCGCCCTGGCCGTTGTTTTGCAGCCGGCTGCTTTGGGCGATTAACTGCAATTCGGTCACGCGGCACGACGCGACGGTGAGCGTGCGAGCGGGTTTTGTCCGTGAAGAACTTTCCGCGCTCTGGCCTGACAAAAGAAACTGGCAACTGACCGAGCAGCGCGCCAGTTGGTTCAGCCATTTGTTCATCGCGCAAAAAATCCGGCAGGCAACATGATCATACCAATTCCAAGTCGGAATCGGCACATGGGCAGCTTCGACCTCCAACATTGGACGCGCACCGGGACCATGAACCGAAGTATTGTTCCTGGGAGCGCCGGCGTCTCGCCGGCGAGTTTATGTTTTCGGCTCCCGACAGGCCGGCGGGACGCCGGCGCTCCCAGGGGGACCCTTGGAAAAAAATGAAAAATGGTAACATCTGTGAAATCCATTACGATTGTCGGTGGCGGACTCGCGGGGTTGACGCTCGGCATCGGGCTGCGTCAACGCGGTGTGCCGGCGGCCTTGTGGGAGGCCGGGCATTATCCGCGCCATCGCGTCTGCGGCGAGTTCATCTGTGGGCGCGGACAGGAAACGCTCGCGCGGCTGGGTTTGCGCGAATGGCTCGAACGCGCGGGCGCAGTGGCCGCGGACACGGCGGCCTTCTTTTCCGCAACCCAATCCACCGGGCCGCGGCCGCTGCCTGCACGGGCCATTTGCCTTTCGCGTTTCACCCTGGACGCCACGCTGGCGGAAAAATTCCGCGAACTCGGAGGTGAATTGTGGGAAGGCAAACGCCGGAGCGACGGAGACGCCGGCGAAGGCGTCGTTCGCGCCACGGGCCGGCGCTTGCAGACGGAGGAGAGCGGTGCGCGCTGGTTTGGATTGAAAGCGCACGCAAGCAACGTTCCGCTCACGGCGGACCTCGAAATGCACGTTTCACCCCGGGGCTACGTCGGCTTATGCCGGGTCAACGGTGGCAGGGTGAACGTCTGCGGATTGTTCCGCCGGCGCGCCGGCGAAAGTGTCGGGCCGCAAAACCGGCGCGAATGGTTGCGCGGACCAACCGGTTCGCCTTTGCACCAACGGCTGGCTTCGGCTGAATTTGATGAAAACTCGTTTTGTGCCGTCGCCGGGCTTTCGTTGCGGCCGTACCGGGCGGTCGCGCGCGCGGATTGCTGCATCGGCGACGCCATCACCATGATTCCGCCCGTTACCGGCAACGGCATGTCCATGGCCCTCGAATCGGCGGAATTCGCCATCGAACCGCTGGTTGCGTGGAGTCGCGGGGAAATTTCCTGGGCCGAAACCCAACCCCAAATCGCCCGCCGTTGCGACGCCGCGTTTGCCCGGCGGCTCGCCTGGGCAAAATGGCTGCAACGATTCGTGCTGACGCCGTCGCTCCAAAACACGCTGGTCAGGTTCGCCGCGCGCAGCGACTGGTTCTGGCGGATGGCGTTTGAACGGACAAGGTAAGGCGATGCATCCGAGGAAGCGCCCCGGAGCGCGAGTTGTCTCAACTCGCAGCAGCCATTTGCGCGAAGGTGATTGTGAAACTTCCCTGGCCGGTTGATGCTCTCGGAAGTGCTGCGGCTTGGGACAAGCCGCGCTCCGTTTGAAACGGATCTCCGGAATCCATGAACTCTTTCGTGTGTTTCGTGAGTTTCGTGGTTAAATTATCCCCATGAAACCGCTTGCCGACTGCCGGCTCTACGCTTTTATAGACACGGCCTACTTCCATGGCCGCGCGCCGGAGGTCTTCGCGCAACAACTTTGCGACGGCGGCGCGGACCTGATCCAGCTCCGCGCCAAAAAATCGTCGCCCGACGAAATCCGCCGCATGGCCGAGGCGATTCTGCCCGTCACCCGCCGCGCGAACGTCGGCCTGGTCATCAACGACCATCTGGACATCGCCCGCGAAACCGGCGCGGAATTGTGCCATCTGGGCCAGGAAGATTTCTTTGACGCCGGCTATACCCACGTCTCTCAACTCTCAACTCTCAACTCTTCCGCCTCCACTTGCAGCTTCGGCGCGACCGCGCCGAAACGAAGTGAAGGCGGGCAACTCAAGATCGGTTTGTCCACCCACTCGCCGGAGCAGGCGCAGCGTGCGCTGGCCGCCGGACCGGATTACATCGCCATCGGGCCGGTCTATGCAACGGGCACGAAACCCATGGCGAAACCCGTAACACTGGAATACGTCCGCTGGGCGGCGGCCCCGCAAAGCGGGGTGAACATCCCGTGGTTCGCCATCGGCGGCATCAATTTGCGGACGCTGGATGACGTTTTGGCGGCGGGCGCGCGGCGCGTTTGTGTGGTGTCGGCAATTTTGAACGCAACTAATGTGACCAAGGCTTGCGCGGAATTCCGGCACCGGCTGGTGTAACGTTTTGGAAGCTCACGCGTCTGGAATTGTGTATTCAGTTTAAAATTTATAAATTGTCCCTCCCCACCATGAAATTCCAACCCATCTCCTCCTGTGGCTGGTCATCAAAAACCATTGTGCTTGGGGTTGCCCTGCTGGGGGCGATTTTTCAAACCGGATGCGAATCAACGCCCGCTGCCCGCGCCGCGAAGTCAGCCCACGAAACGGTTTTTAACGTGCGGAGTTTTGGCGCGACGGGCGATGGCACGACGTTGGACAGTCCGGCCATTGACCGGGCGATCCGGGCCGCAGCGGCGGCGGGCGGTGGAACCGTTTTTGTCCCGGCCGGAACCTATTTGAGCGGCAGCATTCATCTGACGAACAACATCAATTTGCATCTCGCTGCCGGGGCGGTCATTCTCGGCGCACCGCAAAACTTGAACGCCTACGACGCGACCGAGCCGTGGACAGCCATCGCTTATGAAGACGGCGGGCACGTTTATTTTCACAACAGCCTCATCTGGGGCGAAAACCTCACCAACGTCTCCATCACCGGACCGGGAATGATCAATGGCGGCGGCCTGGTGCGCAGCGATAAAATTCTCGATGAGACGAGCGGTTACAATATCTGGAACAAACCCGGCGCCGGGCGGACAAATTCCGGCCCGGTGCGGCTCGGCAACAAGGCCATTGCGCTGAAACTCTGCCGCAACGTTTTGATCCGGGACATCACGATTTCCCACGGCGGCCACTTTGCCATCCTCGTCACGGGTTGCGACAACCTGACGGTGGACAGTGTGACGATGGACACCGACCGCGATGGCATTGACATTGATTGCTGCCGCAACACGATGGTTTCCAATTGCCGGATCAATTCGCCCAACGATGACGCGCTTTGTCCAAAAAGCAGTTTTGCGCTCGGCACCAATGTCATCACCGAAAACCTGACCATCGTGAATTGCCAGGTTTCCGGTTTCCAGGAAGGCACACTGCTGGATGGCACGATGAAGCCGGGCCGGGCAAACGGTCGCATCAAGTTCGGCACCGAGGCCAGCGGCGGTTTCCGCAATTGTACCGTCGCCAACTGTACATTTCGTGGATGCAAAGGCCTCGCGCTTGAAGAAGTGGACGGCGGCATCATGGAAAACATCACCATCAACAACCTCACGATGATGGATGTCGCCGCGTATCCCATTTACATCACCACCGGCAGCCGCAATCGCGGTCCCCACGTGACCACGCCGAGCCGCGCCCGGAACATTTTCATTTCCAACGTCATCGCGACCGGCATTGACCCGATGAGCGGCATTCAGATCACCGGCATTCCCGGACAGCCGATCGAAGGCGTGCGCCTGGAAAACATCCGGCTCGTGTTCAAAGGTGGCGGCACCAACATGGGCGTTGCGTATATGCCCAAGGAACTCGGCACGATGTATCCGGAACCGAACCGGATCGGCACCCTGCCCGCTTACGGGGTTTTCGCCCGGCACGTGAAAGGGCTGGAACTGGCAAACATCAATGTGAGTTTTGAAACCAATGACTTTCGTCCCGCGATGGCGTGCGTGGATGTGGACGGACTCGAAGTGGACAATTTCAAAGCGCAACTCGCTCCGGGCGTGCCGGCAGGGACATTTGACTCAGTCACAAATGTTGTCATCCGGAACTCACCGAGGCTGGATGGCATCACTGCAAAATAAATAAGTTGGCGCAAACGGCTTCCGCCAACTTTGGGGAGAATCCGGTTGTTGAAAAATAACCACGGTTCTCGTTAACGAATGGACAGGGCGGTGTTGATTTGATTGACGGCGTTGGTGATGTGTTTGGTGACGCGCTCTTGGTTTTTGACTTCGGCGGCGCCCAGCACGTTTTGAAGCAATCCCTGGGCTTCGCGCAGCTTGGCGTCCGACAACGGCTGCGGTTGCTTGTCTTTGGCGTCGCCGCTGAGATTCATGCCCAGCAACTTGGCGGCGGCCTCAATCTGGTGCATGGCCCTCACGCGATGGCCTTTGTAATCGTGATCGCCGGTGGCCAGAATGAGATAAGCGTTTTGGAGCATTCCGGCTTCCGCCGAGTCGCTGAACGCCACGGTTTGGAATTGATTCTGAACGGCAACGGAGCTGCTCGATGTTTGCGTGGTTGCTGGTGTCGCGGCGCGAAGGTTCACGCCCCAGGCCAGAACGGTGACAAAAACCGCAGCTTTTGCGGCTGTTTTTAGATATTTTGTATTCATATTCATATACGCCATAGTTGACGGAACGAGGGGTTTTCAAGTTACACACCAGCATCAAAATTTATTCCGTGCAAAGTTTTAGGAATTCCTTTTGATCAATAATCTTCACACCCAACTTCTGCGCCTTGTCGAGCTTGGAACCGGCTTCTTCACCGGCCAGGACAAAATCCGTTTTTTTGCTGACGCTGCCGTTGACCTTGCCGCCGAGTGATTCGATTTTCGCCGTGGCTTCCTCGCGCTTCAGCGTCGGCAGCGTGCCGGTCAGCACAAACGTTTTGCCAGCCAATGGACCTGCTTTGGCTGCGGGTTGGTAAAGTTCGGATTTGAAATTCAACCCGGCTTCGCGCAGTCGCTCGATGAGTTTTTGATTCCGGGCGTCGCTGTGCCAATTCACGAGGCTTTGCGCGATGACTTCGCCGATGTCTTCGGCTTCGGTCAATTGCTCCGCGCTCGCGGCAAAAATGTCGTCGAGTGTCGGGAAATGCCGCGCCAGTGATTTCGCCACGCCTGCGCCGACATGCAGAATGCCGAGGCCGAACAGCAGCCGCCGCAGGTCGCGCGATTTGCTGGCGGCAAGGGCATCGAGAAAATTCTTCGCGGACTTCTCGCCCATGCGTTCCAGCGCAACGACGGCTTCGAGTTTCAACTCGTAAAGGTCAGCCACATCGCGCACGAGATTGCTTTTGACGAGTAGCGCCGCGAGTACTTCGCCGCCGCCTTCGATGTCCATCGCGCCGCGCGAGCACCAGTGTTCAATACGCCCGCGGATTTGCGCCGGGCAATCGGGATTCACGCAGCGCCAGACAACGTTATCCTCTCGGAGGGCGGAGCTCTGCGACGCCCCATCTTCATCTTTGGAAATTGGGGGCTCGCAGAGCTCGCCCTTCCGAGTTGAGCGCGAAACTTTCGCGCCGCATTCGGGACAGGTTTTCGGGAACGTGAATTTTTTCTCGCCGCCAGCGCGTTTTTTCAGGACCACGTTCACAACGGCCGGAATCACTTCACCGGCCTTTTCGATGACGACGGTGTCGCCGATGCGGATGTCCTTTTCGCGAATATAATCTTCGTTGTGCAGCGTGGCGCGGCTGATGGTGCTGCCGGCGAGAAAGACCGGTTCGAGTTCAGCCACCGGCGTAAGCGCACCGGTGCGGCCGACCTGAATTGTGATTTTGTGAAGTTTGGTCTCGGCTTGTTCCGGCGCGTATTTGTAGGCGATGGCCCAGCGCGGCGCCTTGGCCGTCGCTCCGACGTGGCGTTGCTGCTCGAACGAGTTCAGCTTGATGACCGCGCCATCAGTTTCGTAGGCGAATTTTTTGCGGACCTGGTCGAGTTCGGCAATGGCAGCGATGAGTTCGTCCCCGGATTTGCAGAACCAGGTGCGTTCCGGCGTTTTGAAGCCGAGGGATTTTAAATAACCAAGAAGTTCAATTTGTGATTGTGGAGCGCCGGCCTCCGGCACGGCAGGTTGGAGTTTACTGTTGGAACGCGCCGTGCCGGAGGCCAGCGTTCCAACGCCGTAAAGGATGATGTCGAGCGGGCGTTTGGCGACGACCTTGGGGTCGAGCTGCTTGAGCGAACCGGCGGCGGCGTTGCGCGGATTGGCAAAAATCTCCTCGCCGGCGGATTTGCGCTCGGCATTCAGTTTTTCAAAGCCGGCAAGCGGCAGGAAAACTTCGCCCCGGACTTCCAGCAAAGTAGGACAGGCGTCCCGCCTGTCTCCATCTTCGAGCAACGATTTCTGTTTCGATTTGGAGGCAGGCGGGACGCCTGCCCTACGTTGAAGCGTGAGCGGCACGCTGCGGATGGTTTTGAGATTGGCGGTGATGTCATCGCCGGTGGTGCCATCGCCGCGCGTCGCGCCGGTGGTGAACACGCCGTTTTCATAGCGCAAACTCACGGCCACACCGTCCACTTTTGGCTCAACCACCCACTCCAGTTTTTCGTCCGGCAAAAGTTTTTGCACGCGCTTCACAAAATCGCGCACTTCCTCCTGAGAATAGGTGTTTTCAAGGCTCATCATCGGCACGGCGTGGCGCACCGGTTTGAATTCCTTGAGCGGCTCGCCGCCGACGCGCTGGCTGGGCGAATCGGGCGTGGCGAGGTCGGGAAAGTTTTTTTCGAGGTCGAGCAGTTTGTGATAGAGCCGGTCGTAGTCGCGGTCGGAAATTGTTGGCTTGGCCTCGACGTAATACGCGTGGTCGTGCCGGCGGATTTCCTCCACGAGCCGGGCGTGACGGGTTTTGGGTTGCTCGCGCTTCATCGCGGGAATTGTGTAGCGACGCGGCGATGAAAGGACAGTTTTTTGTGAGGCCGCCGGCGGCCATTTTTCAGGCCGAAGCAAGCACCTTCCGCAATCTCACCCCAAACCGAAGCCTTCAGGCCACGAGGAAACAGATGAATCCCGCGACGCAGAGGAGAAAGAAGATAATGACTGCGCCATCAATCGGGCCAAACCGGGCCTCTTCCGAGTGGTTGGCCGGGACGAGCGTAGCATTAAAAATACGGCTCTTCCTGCCCACGTTGTATGCAATCCTGGTCATGCCTGAAGTCGAGCATAGGCCGGGCCACCGGATGCCGGCGGGGAGTGAACAAAAAGATGACGCGGAAAAGGCGCGCAAGACAGGATTTTGTCCCGGGATTTGACAGCGAAATCGCGCCGGGGCGCCGGTGTCAAGCGGGCTGTCTCAAAAACCGGCGGAGACGGTTGAGCATCACCGCAGCGAAGCGCTCGTAAGGCGCGAGCGCCCGGCCGTAAATTTTGATTTCGTCAATCGCCTCCAGCGCCATGCAAAAATCCAGATCGTGAAACGCGCGGTCGCGTTTGACGCGCCGCAACCAGCGGGTCAGATCGGTGACTTCCTCGATTTCATTCTTCTGGCCGGGATAAAATAAAACCCGCCATTCGTCGCGGTGCAAAAATCCGTCGGCATCGCTCCGGTGCTCAAACCACGAATCGCACAGCAAAGTGCAGACGGACTTGCCCGGACGTTCGCC
>Ga0181533_1005191_pt1 | contig 12709 bp, 13 predicted proteins | sample PEATcosm2014_Bin_45_FD_119772 | JGI IMG/M metagenome (GOLD analysis project Ga0181533, IMG submission 119772) | Peatland microbial communities from MTU Mesocosm Facility, Houghton, MI, USA - PEATcosm2014_Bin11_60_metaG | ecosystem: Environmental > Terrestrial > Soil > Wetlands > Peat | place...
GCCGGTCACCACCGAGAGCGTCACGCTCGTTCTCTCCACCATCGACCGCATCAAGACCATTCTGGAGGAGATCGAAGCGCAGCGGCGCGAGCCGGCGGGCAACGATGCCGATCTCATTGCACGGCTCAATCGCCTGACGCAGTTCGAGGAAACGAGGCCGCAACCAGCTCCGGGCGCCGAGGCGAGCGCAAGGCCGCAACCGGCCGCCGTCGCGGAGTCGCGCGTAAAGCCCGTGGCAGTCGCGCCCGAGAAGCAACCGGCTGAAAAGTCCTTGGCCGAGCGGTCCGATGAGGAGCGCGGCGACAAGCTCGCAAAGCATTCGATCCGCGTCCATGTCGAGACGCTCGATCAGCTGATGACCACGGTTTCCGAGCTCGTGCTCACCCGCAACCAGCTCCTTGAGATCGTCCGCCGCCACGAGGATTCCGACTTCAACGTGCCACTGCAGCGGCTCTCCAGCGTCACCGCCGAGCTGCAGGAAGGGGTGATGAAAACCCGCATGCAGCCGATCGGCGATGCGTGGCAAAAACTGCCGCGTATCGTGCGCGACGTTGCTGCCGAGCTGGGCAAACAAATCGAGATCGAGATGCACGGTGGCGACACCGAGATCGACCGCCAGGTGCTCGATCTGGTCAAGGATCCGTTCACGCATTTGGTCCGCAACTGTGCCGATCACGGCATCGAGAGCCCCGCCGAGCGGCGCGCCGCGGGCAAGACGCCGAAGGGGACGATCCGGCTCGCCGCCTGCCACCAAGGCGGTCATGTCATCATCGAGATCGGCGATGACGGCCGCGGCCTCGACGTGGCGCGGATAAGAGCCAGGGCCATCGAGCAGGGCTTCGCCAGCGAGGCGGAGATTGCGGCGAAATCCGAGGCGGAGATCTGCGACCTGATCTTTACGCCGGGCTTCTCCACCGCCGCGCGCGTCACCAGCATTTCCGGCCGCGGCGTCGGCATGGACGTGGTACGCGCCAACATGGAACAGATCGGCGGCACGGTCGATCTGAAATCCGTCGCCGGCGTCGGCACGACCTTCACGATCAAGATTCCGCTGACGCTGGCGATCGTCTCCGCCCTCATCGTCGAAGCGGCCGGTGAGCGCTTCGCCATGCCGCAGCTTTCGGTGCTCGAGCTGGTGCGGGCGGGCAGCAGCGCTGAACACCGGATCGAGCGGATCAAGGATACGCCGGTGCTGCGACTGCGCGACAAGCTGTTGCCGCTGATCAAACTCAAGGAAATCCTGCGGCTCGGCGAAAGCGACGGCGACCACGGCTTCATCGTCGTCGCGCAGGTCGGCAGCCATGTCTTCGGCATCGTCGTCGACGGCGTGTTCCACACCGAGGAGATCGTGATCAAGCCGATGTCGTCGAAACTGCGGCACATCGCGGCGTTTTCCGGCACCACGATTCTCGGCGACGGCACGGTGATCATGATCATCGACCCGAACGGCATCGCGCAGGCGCTCGGTCGCGCCACGTCGCTGGCGCCGATCGATAATGCCAAGGTCGAGGATGGGGAGAAGGCCGACAACGAGCAGCTGACGCCTCTATTGGTGTTCCGCGCCGGATCGCAGCAGCCGAAGGCCGTCCTGCTCTCGCTCGTCTCCCGACTCGAGGAGATCGATTGCAGCCGCATCGAAAACTCCGACGGTTGCCATCTCGTGCAATATCGCGAACAGCTCATGCCGCTCGTGCGCATCAACACGCAGACCGGCATCAAGCAGGACGGCGCGCAGCCGATCCTGGTGTTTTCCGATCAGGACCGCTCCATGGGCCTGGTCGTCGACGAGATCATCGACATCGTGGAGCAGCGGCTCGATATCGAGGTGGCGAGCGAGCGTCCCGGCGTGCTCGGCTACGCCGTGGTGAAAGGCAGCGCCACCGAGATCATCGACATCGGCCACTATCTGCCGCAGGCCTTTGCCGACTGGTTCCTGCAGCGCGAAAAACCGGCGGCGCGGGTCGCGCGCAAGGTGCTGCTGGTCGACGATTCGGCGTTTTTCCGCGACCTGCTCGCGCCGCTGATCAAGGCCGCCGGCTATCAGGTCGTCGCCTTCGCATCGGCGGCGCAGGCGCTCGCGGCCATCAAGAGCGGCACTCGGGTCGATATCGTCGTTACCGATATCGAGATGCCGGACATGGACGGTTTCGACCTCGCCAGGGCGTTGCGCGAAAATCCGGGTACCGCCGCCATTCCCGTCATCGCGCTCTCGGCCATGGTCTCGGCCGAGACAATCGAGCGCGGACGGGGCGCCGGGTTCCACGATTTTGTCGCCAAATTCGATCGCACCGGCCTCATCGCGGCGATCAAGGAGCAAAGCGCCGACCTCCATCAGGCGGCGTGACAGCAGCCCATGCACGATAAAACCGATCTCACCGAATTCGTCACGTTTACCGTCGCCGGTCAGTTGTTCGGGCTGCCGATCGCGCGGGTCCAGGACGTCTTCAAACCCTCGCGCATCACCCGCGTTCCGCTCGCCGGAGCGGAGGTGGCGGGTGTGCTCAATCTCCGCGGTCGCATCGTGACGGTCATCGATATGCGCCACCGGCTCGACATCCGCCACCAGGAAGGCGACGCGCCGATGGCGATCGGCATCGAAGCCAAGGGCGAATCGTTCGGCCTGTTGGTCGATGCGGTCGGCGAGGTGCTTAAGCTTTCGGTAACGGAACGCGAGCCGAATCCGATCAATCTCGACAAGAAGCTCGCCGCACTATCCGCCGGCGTCTACCGGCTTGATGGCGAGCTTCTTGTCGTGCTCGACATCGACCGGGTGCTGGACCTGCGCGCCGCCGAGGCGGCGGCGTAAGCCGGCGGGCCCGGATGCTTGGCAAGGGACGTGACGAAGGAACAAAGCGGGCTTCGCCCGCGAAGCGTGAAGCGAGGACACAATGAAGACGTGCTTGGTCGTCGACGACTCCAGTGTCATCCGCAAGGTGGCACGGCGCATTCTCGAAGGGCTCGATTTTCAGATCTCGGAAGCGGAGGACGGCGAAGAGGCCATTGAGGCCTGCCGCCAGCAACTGCCGGACGCCATCCTGCTCGACTGGAACATGCCGAAAATGGATGGCTATGACTTCCTGCGGGTGTTGCGCCGCTTGCCCGGCGGCGACAGGCCGAAGGTGGTGTTCTGTACCACCGAAAACGATGTCGCGCACATCGCGCGGGCGCTGCACGCCGGGGCCAATGAGTACATCATGAAGCCGTTCGACCGGGACATCGTCGAGGCCAAGTTCCAGGAAGTCGGACTGATCTGAGTAGCCAACGCCGAGCGAGTGTCGCGTTGGAGAATGTCCGGGTGCCGAAGTTGCGTGTCGAAAGTCCCAGTACCATGAGTATCGTCCGCACCGCCGAGGTCGGTCCGTCGACCGCCTACGACCGGCGCATCCGCGTGATGATCGTCGACGATGCGATTGTCGCGCGCCGCCTGTCGGCGCGCTGGATCGACGCCGAACCGGATATGACCGTCATCGCCTGCCTGCGCACCGGACGCGAGGCGGTCGATCAAATCGAACAGCATGATCCTGACGTCGTCATCCTCGATGTCGACATGCCGGAGCTTGACGGCATTGCGGCGCTGCCGCTGCTGCTGAAGAAGAAGCCGGATCTGGTCGTGATCATGGCCTCGGCGCTGACGCGGCGGAGCGCCGAAGTGAGCTTGCGGGCGCTTTCGCTCGGCGCCGCCGATTATGTTCCGAAGCCTGGGGCCGCGCCCGATGCCGGCAAGTTGGCGGAGTTCCAGCACGAACTGATCGAGAAAATTCGCAATCTTGGCGGCCGCTTATTGGCGCGCCAGGGCAGGGCTGGCGCGATCGCGAGCCAGCCGCTGCCGGCGCCGCGGCTGCGCGAAAGCGTGCCGCTGCAGGCTGAGGCCCCTGCATTCAGCCTGCGGCCGTTCGCGCGTTGTCTGCCGCAGGTATTGCTGATCGGGTCCTCGACCGGCGGCCCGCAGGCGCTCACCACCTTGCTGGGACAGTTCGGCGCCGCGATCGAGCGGGCGCCGATTTTGATCACCCAGCACATGCCGCCGACCTTCACCACGGTGTTGGCCGAACATCTCGCGCGCAGCAGCAGCCGTCGCGTGCTTGAAGCGGTGCAGGGCGAAGTGGTTGGTCCCGGCAGCATCTACGTGGCGCCGGGCGGCCGCCATATGCGCGTTGTGCGCGGCCGCGACGGCCCCACGATCGCGCTCGGCGACGATCCGCCGATCAATTTTTGCAGGCCGGCGGTCGATCCGCTGCTGTCCTCGGCGGCCGCGGTATGGGGCGCGGCCAGTCTCGCGCTTGTGCTCACCGGCATGGGCAGCGACGGGACGCGCGGCGCCGCCGGGATTGTGGCGGCCGGCGGCAGCGTGATCGCTCAGGACGAAGCGACCAGCGTGGTGTGGGGCATGCCGCGGTCGGTGGCGCAGGCCGGCTTGTGCTCGGCCGTGCTTCCGCTCGACCGCATCGCCGCAAAGGTCAACAGCCTGTTCTGCGGGGATCGCTCGTGACGCCGCTCGACTACGATTTTTTGCGCAAATGCCTCAAGCAGCGCTCGGGCCTCGTCCTCTCCGCCGACAAGCAATATCTGGTCGAGAGCCGCCTGTTGCCGGTCGCCCGCAAGGCCGGCCTCGGCAGCCTCGGCGGTCTGGTGGCTGCGCTCAAGCGCGGTAATGCTGAGGCGCTGATGACGACCGTCGTCGAAGCCATGATGACCAACGAATCGTTCTTCTTTCGCGACAAGCTGCCGTTCGAGAATTGCCGCTCCACGGTGCTGCCGGCGCTGACCGCGGCGCGGCGAAGCTCGCGCACCATTCGCATCTGGTGCGCGGCCGCCTCGACCGGCCAGGAGCCGTACTCGCTGGCGATGTTGCTGAAAGAGATGCAGCGCGACATCGCCGGATGGCGCATCGATGTGCTCGCCACCGACCTTTCCAGCGAGGTGCTGGAGAAGGCGCGGCAGGGGATCTACAGCCAGTTCGAAGTGCAGCGCGGCCTGCCGATCCAGATGCTGATCAAATATTTCACCCAAAACGGCGACATGTGGCAGATCGCGCCCGACATTCGGTCCATGGTGAAATACCAGCAGGTCAACCTGTTGTCCGATTTCTCCCACCTCGGCATGTTCGATCTGATCTTCTGCCGCAACGTGCTGATCTATTTCGACCAGGAGACGAAAATCAGCCTGCTCAATCGCCTCGCCCGCGTCGTCGCCGGCGACGGCTACCTCGTGCTCGGCGCAGCGGAGACCGTGGTCGGGCTGACCGACAGTTTCAAGGTGGTGGCGGAGGCGCGCGGCCTCTATGTGCCGAATCCGCGGGCATATGGCCCGTCGGCGACTGAAAGGCCGCTACCGCGCTTGGTGGCGGTCAGCGGCGTGGGATGAATGTATGCTTTGCTGCCCCGCGTGGCGGCGGAGGATGGTGGAACCACAAGCAAAAACCCCGGCCGCCGGCCGGGGTTTTGTTTTTCCGAATGAGCGAGCTCAGGCGGAGATCTTCGCCTCGTCCTCGATCGGCTCGCGCAGCACGTAGCCGCGGCCCCACACCGTTTCGATGTAGTTCTTGCCGTTCGAGGCATTGGCGAGTTTTTTCCGCAGCTTGCAGATGAAGACGTCGATGATCTTCAGCTCTGGCTCGTCCATGCCGCCATAGAGGTGGTTGAGGAACATTTCCTTGGTCAGCGTCGTGCCCTTGCGCAGCGAAAGCAGCTCGAGCATCTGGTATTCCTTGCCGGTCAGATGCACGCGCGCGGCGCTGACCTCGACGGTCTTGGTATCGAGATTGACGACGAGATCGCCGGTCTGAATGACCGATTGGGCGTGACCCTTGGAGCGCCGTACGATGGCGTGGATGCGCGCCACCAGCTCGTCCTTGTGAAACGGTTTGGTCATGTAGTCGTCGGCGCCGAAGCCGAGGCCTCTGACCTTATCCTCGATGCCGGCGAGGCCGGTCAGGATCAGGATCGGCGTCTTGACCTTCGAGACGCGCAGGCTGCGCAGTACCTCGAAACCCGACATATCCGGCAGATTAAGGTCGAGCAGGATGATGTCGTAGTCGTAGATCTTGCCGAGATCGATCCCTTCCTCGCCGAGATCGGTCGTGTAGACGTTGAAGCTTTCCGACTTGAGCATCAACTCGATCGATTGCGCCGTGGCGCTATCGTCTTCGATCAGCAATACGCGCATGCCAGTCCCTTTCCTCGCCGCGCGGCTTAAGGTTGGCACGCCCCAGCGGCGGCCCCCGAAAAACGCCTTGGGACAAACTGATTCGAAACTGTAAACGCGATATGGTTAACAAAACCTGATTCCCTTATGCAAGCATTCCTTCGGCAAATTCCAGAATATCGCCTTAAGGTCTTGCGAAAGAGTGGTTTTCTAGCCACGCTGGCGCTCATCTTCCAGGTTAAAGTTCGGCGCTAACCGACTCTTGAGACTCGCCCTCCATCGTGGCCGGACGAGCCTCCCCTTGATCCCAAGGACGGCGCAATGATTAACGGCCCGGGTAAACACAGCGTTAAGAGCCGCACCTCGGTGGTAACCATGGCGGCGGCCGCCGCGGCGCCGACACGCGACCAAGACGTTTCGGCCCGATGACGCCCGGCTCGGAAACCGAACGCTAACGTTATCGTGGCATGATTGCGATCCGTGGCGCCGCGTGGTGGGGCCTTGCGGCGCCATGGGCCCGCGGCTTCGGGGGAGTAGCAGTCGATGAAGTCCCGTGAGACGCTTATCCGTTTGAAGAAATTTCAGGTCGACGAGAAACGGCGCAAGGTGGCGCAAATCGAGGCCATGATCGCCGAGTTCGACCGTATGGCTGCCGACCTGGAGCGCGAAATCCGGGTCGAGCAGGACCGCGCCGGCATCCACGATCCCGGGCATTTTGCCTATCCAACCTATGCCAAAGCCGCGATCGGGCGGCGCGAGAATCTCAAGCGCTCGGCCGACGAACTGCGCACCCAGCTTGAAGACGCCAAGTTGGCGCTCGACGACGCCTTGGACGAGCTGAAGAAGGTCGAGCTGCTCGACGAGCGCGACCAGATGCGCGAGCGCGGGGCTGAAGCCGCCAGCGAGCAAACCGAGCTTGATGCGCTCGGGCTGATGCGCGTGCGCGGCAGCGCACCGGCCTGAACCTTACCGGTCACTGCGATCCGCTCGTCCGCCGCGCCAGCGGGGCCGGGTCTTTGCACCTTGCCTGCGGTGCTGGGTGGCCGCTTTGGCCCGTGAGCGGAGAAATATCTGCCGCTTCGGCATCGCTTTACCCCCGTTTCGCTCTCGACGAGCGCCTGCTTCCGTGGCGATAATCAATCCCGTCTAAGGGCGCCCATGGGGGTTCCCGGGGGCCGGGGGCAGTGATGTTGATGCAGGCGGAACTCGTCTGGCTGCTCGCAGCCGTCGCCAAGGGCGACGTGGCCGCATTCGAACGGCTTTATGAAGCAACCCGTGCGAAACTCTACGGGGTCCTGCTCCGTATCTTGCGTAGGCCCGACTTGGCGGAAGAGGTCATGCAGGAAACCTACCTCAAGGTCTGGAAGTCGGCGGACAAGTTCGACCCCACGGTCGCCAGCCCGATCACCTGGATGGTGGCGATGGCGCGTAATCGGGCCATCGACATCGTGCGCAAGAAGGGCGAAGCCTCGATTGAGGAGGAGCCCGCGGCGCTCGGGGTGGCGGCCGAGACGCCCGCGCCGCTGGCTCGTCGCGAGATGACCGACGAACTCAGGCGGCTGTTGTCCTGCCTCGGCAAGCTCGATCCGGAAAAGCAGCGCATCGTGCTCTTGGCCTATTACAGCGGCTGGAGCCGCGATCAGCTGGCGCAGAAACTCGATATCCCGGTGAACACAATCAAGACTTGGTTGCGTCGCAGCCTGCTGGAAATCCGCGAGTGTATGGGACTGTGATGTCGGAAGAGCTTACGGGGTAGCCATGTTCGAAGACGACCAGGATACGCTCGCCGCCGAATACGTGCTCGGCACGCTCTCCGCCCAGGAGCGGGACCAGGCCGAGGCGTTGCTTTCGTTCGATCCGCAATTCGAGGCGGCCGTGCGCCAGTGGGAGCGCCGGCTCGGCGAACTCAACGTGATGGTCGAGGCGGTCGAGCCGCCGCCGCGGGTCTGGGAGAAGATCAAGATCGAGATCGGCCCGGTCGCAACACCCAGCGGTATAGACTTGCCGCAAGCCGCGGCGCCGGAGCAGGAGGTGCCGCCGGCAGCAGCCACGCTGGCCGCGGACCTTTTGCCGCCGGAAACCGAGCCGGCGAAGGCGATACAAGACCAGGCACCAACCGGTCCGGCAGCCGCACCGTCATCGCCAGGACCGGCGCCAAAGAAAGTCGAACGCAGCGCCGACGTCGTCTCACTGGAGAGCAAGGTCAAGCGCTGGCGGGACATGACACTTGGCATCGGCGCGCTCGCCGCTTTGCTCGCGATCTACATCGCCGTGGGGCAGTTCAAACCCGATCTCATTCCGGCGCAGATGCGGCCGGCGGGTCCGGGCTTGGTCGCGCGAACGCAGGAACCGGCACGCTCGGCCCAGGACCGGCTGGTTGCGGTCCTGCAACAACAGCCGACCGCACCGGCGTTCCTCCTCACCCTCGACACGCAAAAGCGGACGCTGATCGTACGGCGGGTGTCGGCTACACCTGAGGCAGGGCGAAGCTACGAGCTGTGGTTGATCTCAAAGCAGTTTCCAAGCCCGCGTTCGCTCGGAATCGTGGGCAATGAGGAATTCACGCAGCGCGCGCTTCCAGCCAATACCAACGTCGACACGTTGCGGGGGGCGACATACGCTGTGTCTCTCGAGCCCGCCGGCGGCTCGCCGAGCGGGGTGCCGACCGGGCCCGTCCTGTTCACCGGCAAGGCGGTCGAAAGCCTGCCGGCGACGCCGTCGCCGGCGAATGCCACTCCAAAGACGTGAAGGTGCAACTTTCTGCGTGGAGACGAGCTTACCGGATGGCGGGGAGGTGGCCGCTCACGGCCGTTTGCTGACCGACTTTCACAAGCGGCGCGGTGCCGAGATCGATGGCGCTGACATGGGCGAAAATGCCGACGACCGCAACCAATGTCGCGCACAGGAGCCCAACGGCCACGATCTTCAAGTGCGTGCGGCTGTCCGCGCTGTACATCGAATGATTCATGGCATCCTCCCGGGTTTGCGCCGATCGGTCGCCGCGACCGGGTAATAGGTTTCGTTACCTTGACGTAAGTACGTACGAGATCGGGCGCTGGAAACGCACTTCACTGAACCTTGAACAGTCGTGATAACGGGTGAAAGGCTGCTTAGTTCCTCTTGTTAGCTCCTGTTGGCGGGTTCCGGCCGCCGCCTCGGTCCGGCCGCTACTCGCTCCCACCTCTTTGTTTGAGCAGGGAAATGACACGGCCTCCCCGGCAGGATTTGCCGGGTATATGCTACCGGGATCAGAGTCAGGCCCAGTCGTTGAGTGAATTGGCAAGCTAGGGAAAGATGCCGCGGTTTTTTCGTGTTGCCTTGACTGCCGCCGTCCTTGCGCTGACCGGCTCGGTCGCCTTCGCCGAGGGGGTCGCCCCCGGCCTGTGGCGAATTATCAGCCGGACCGAGACCGGCGGCGTGATCGGCCCGCCGCATGAGAGCTCGCGCTGTCTGACGGCGGATCAGGCGCGCGACCTGGCGACGACTTTCGCGCCGAGCCCGAGCGCGGACAATGCAAGCTGCACGCCGATCGAGCGCAGCGTCAGCGGTCAAAAGCTGACTTGGCATGTCACCTGCCGGGGCCAGCTCGACATGGAGCAGGCGGGAGAGTTCACTTTCGACAGCCCGCACCACTACACCGCGACCACTCGGACACGGGCGACCGTGTCCGGCAAGACCATGATCGACTCCCAGGACACGCTCGAGGGCCAATGGGTCTCGGAGTGCCGGTAGAGCTGAGAAGAATTTAACCGCCGTAGCGAGGCACATCATGCATTCGCATTCCGTCGCTCCTTGGACGCACCAGCACGCCTTTCTCGGCGAACATCACCGCGAGCATGAGCGGCGCACCTGGAGCGTGGTGGCACTGACGGCGCTGATGATGGTCGTCGAGATTACCGGCGGCACACTGTTCGGCTCGCTCGCGCTGGTCGCCGACGGCTGGCACATGGCGACGCACGTCGCCGCGCTGGCGATCGCCGGGCTTGCCTATCTGTTCGCCCGCCGCCACGCCGCGGACGCGCGGTTTTCGCTGGGCACCGGCAAGTTCGGCGAGCTGGCGGCGTTCGCCAGCGCCATCATTCTCGGCATGATCGCGATTGGCATCGGCTACGAGTCGGTGCTGCGGCTCCTGCATCCCATCGCGATTCACTACCGTGAGGCGATCCCGATCGCCGCTCTCGGGTTGTGCGTGAACCTGGCCAGCGCTTGGCTGCTGCACGACTCTGATCACGACCATGACCATGCCGTGCCCGACCATTCCGCGGGTGTGCACTCCGCCCCCTCCGCGCATCATCATGACCATCATCAGGACTCCAACTTGCGCGCGGCTTACGTGCATGTGCTGGCCGATGCGCTGACCTCGGTGCTGGCGATTGTCGGCCTATCGGCGGCGTGGGCGTTCGGCTGGACCTTCATCGATCCGGCGGTGGGGCTGGTCGGTATGATCGTGATTTTGTCCTGGGCGCTGAGCCTCGTCCGCACGGCCGGCCGGGTGCTGCTCGACACCGTTCCCGATCCGGAGCTGGCGCGACGCATCCGCGAGCGCATCGAGATCGGCGGCGACCGCCTCACTGATCTGCATCTGTGGCAGGTCGGTCCGGGCCATGCCGCCATGATCGCGTCCGTCGTCTCGGATGCCCCGCAAACGCCGTCGGTCTACAAAGCGCGGCTCGAAGGCCTGGCCGGGCTCTCGCACGTCACCATCGAAGTGAACGTCTGCCCACATTGAGGCGGCGCGCCGCGGCGGAGCGCGGTGGCAGCCGCATCACAAGACTTCGCGATCAACGCGATGCCGCCCACTATCGGCGCGGCTGTCTTGCAAGGGGCCCGGGAAAACGCGCATAGTCGAGCCGCTTGGGATTCGTCGGCGCAACAACGTTAATCAAAAGATCAGGCTATATCCCGATCATCCATTGAGGGGATGGAAATGTCCAGAAAACCGCAACGGTTTATGAGCCGTCTGGCATGGTCGGCCGCGGTCGCCGCGCTATTCTTCACCGCGGCTCCAGTCAAAGCTGCCGAGCCGATCAAGATCGGTCTCGGCATGTCGCTCACCGGCCCGCTCGCCGCCAACGGCAAGATGTCACTGGTGGCCATGCAAGTGTGGGAAGACGACATCAATACCAAGGGCGGGTTGCTCGGCCGGCCGGTCCAGCTCGTCTACTACGACGATCAGAGCAGTCCGTCGCAAGTCCCCGGCATCTACGCCAAGCTGCTCGATATCGACAAAGTCGATCTGATCGTCAGCGGCTACGCCTCGACCCAGATCGCGGCGGCGATGCCGGTGGCGATTCAGCACAAGAAGCTGTTCATCAGTCTGTTCGGCACTGGCATCAACGAGCGGTTCAACTATCCGAAATATTTTTCGATGATCCCGAACGGCCCGACGCCGAAGCCGGCGTTCACGCGCGGCTTCTTCAAGGTGGCCGAACAGCAGAAACCCAAGCCGCAGACCATCGCCTTGGCCTCGGCCGACGCCGAGTTCGGCCGCAACGCCTGCGAGGGGGCGCACGAGAACGCCGAGGCGGCGGGCTTCAAGATCGTCTACGAAAAGAGCTATCCGCCATCCACCATCGACTTCGCCCCGATCGTGCGGGCGATCCAGGCCACCAACCCAGATCTGCTGGTGATTTGCTCCTATCCGCTCGACACCGTCGGCATGATCAAGTCGATTCACGAGGTCGGCTTCAAGCCGAAAATGTGGGGCGGCGCAATGGTCGGCCTGCAGGCGACGGTGTTCAAGACCCAGCTCGGCCCGCTGCTCAACGGCGTCGTCAATTACGAGACCTGGCTGCCGGTCAAGTCGATGGAATTTCCCGGCTCGCTGGAGCTGATCAAGAAATATCAGGAGCGCGCCAAGGCCGCCGGCACCGACCCGCTCGGCTACTATATGCCGGTGTGGGCCTATGCCGATCTGCAGGTGCTCGGCGACGCCATCGCCGCAACCAAGAGCCTCAACGACGACGTGCTCGCCGACTATATCCGTCAGACCACGTTCAAGACCGTGGTCGGCGACGTGAAATTCGGCAAGGAGGGCGAGTGGGTGGAGGAGCGCACGCTGGCGGCGCAATTCCAGAACATCAAGGGCAACAGCATCGACGATTTCCGCGACCTGAAGACCGAGGTGATCATCTATCCGCCGCAATACAAGAGCGGCGAAGTGATTTACCCCTACGAAAAGGCGATCGGGAATTAGCCGGCACTGTACGGGCGCGGTGGCACCGTCGCGAAGAAGGCGGCAGCCGCGCCCTCACAACCCTAAATAAAATTTCTTGATCAGATCGTTGTTGTTGAGCTCGTCCGTCGAGCGGCCCTCGAACGCGATCTTGCCGTGCACGATCACGTAGCCGCGGTTGGCGATGCGGATCGCCTGAGTGAAGTTCTGTTCCGCCATCAGCACGGTGAGATGGTAGCGCGCCTTCATTTCGGCGATTGCATCGATGGTGCGGCTGACCAGCATCGGCGCCAACCCGACCGAGGGTTCGTCGACCAGGAGGATCTTCGGCGCCAGCATCAGCGCGCGGCCGAGCGCCAGCATCTGCTGCTCGCCGCCGCTCATGCTGCC
>Ga0181533_1005198_pt1 | contig 12698 bp, 8 predicted proteins | sample PEATcosm2014_Bin_45_FD_119772 | JGI IMG/M metagenome (GOLD analysis project Ga0181533, IMG submission 119772) | Peatland microbial communities from MTU Mesocosm Facility, Houghton, MI, USA - PEATcosm2014_Bin11_60_metaG | ecosystem: Environmental > Terrestrial > Soil > Wetlands > Peat | place...
CGGATTTCCTATCCGCCCCAACTTCAACTTTTCTCACCCGGCGGTCTGGAAGATAGCTCTCCTCATGGGGCCTGCGGTCTTCGGGGTCGGGGTCTATTATCTGAACATAACAGTGGGAAACATACTTGCCTCACTCCTTCCCCAAGGGAGTGTCTCATATCTTTATTACGCTCAGCGCCTGTTCGAATTCCCCCAGGGGATTTTTACCGCATCGGTGGCCCAGGCGGTCCTCCCATCCATGAGCAGACAGGCGGCTGCCGGAGAAATGGAAGGTCTCAAAGAATCACTCGGTTTTGGTCTCCGCCTTGCCCTTTTTATAACCATTCCGGCCATGACCGGGCTCGTGGTCTGTTCCACCCCCATATTCAGCCTTCTGTTTATGGGGGGTGTCTTTGACTATAACAAGGCGGTGAACTGCGCAGAAGCCCTGTTTTACTACTCGCTCGGGCTTTCGCTGGTGGCTCTGGTCCGTGTGCTGGTTCCGGCTTTTTACGCTTTGCAGGATACCCGGACACCGGTTCAGGTCGCCTTTATTTCCTTCATATTCAATTTACTCTTCAGCCTTGCTCTGATGGGGCCTTTGCGACATGGTGGATTGGCCCTGGCTTCAACCCTTTCAGCTTTATGCCAGATGGTCTTGCTGCTCTATCTGCTCCACAAAAAGATCGGCCGCTTCGGGGGGAGGGGCATAACCCGGACAGGGGTCAAAACCTTGATCGCCTCGCTCCCCATGTTTGTGGCGGTTTCATGGGTGATCCGCGGCGCCGACTGGTCGGTCAGCGGTCACAAACTGTTCAAGGGAGCGGTCCTTGGAGGGGCAGTAGGGTGCGGGATCGTAATCTTTTTGCTCGGCGCCCACCTGTTGCATATTGACGAGATGCGAGATGCCGTCAAAATTCTGCGTAAGAGAATGGATAGAAAATGAAAGGTAAACGAAATAAGAGATCCGGTTTGTATCGGTCGCTATTTGAGACTGGCCTTGGGTTCGGCGGGGTTGTAGCTGGCGAGGAAGGGCTGATCGAGGTGTTTCTGCCTTTTGCCGGGGAGAATGAGGCAGGCATGGCGGCGCACATTGCCCTCCTCTATCCGGATGCCGTCGGAGAGAACCAGGTCACCACAGAGGCGGCCCTCCTTCTTCGAAGATATTTCGCGGGAGAGAGGGTTAGCTTTGATCTCGCCGTTGACCGGAGCGGCTTTACACCATTCCAGAGTGCCGTCTATGAAGTAGTTGCGCGTATTCCCTATGGTATGGTAAGGAGTTATGGAGAGGTGGCCGCTCAGATCGGATGCCACCGGGCCGCCAGAGGTGTCGGGTCTGCCATGGCCCACAACCCATTGCCGGTTATCATACCCTGTCATCGGGTAGTGGGCGCATCGGGGGAATTGACCGGTTACTCCGCACCAGGCGGTGTCATGTCGAAACAGTGGCTTTTGTGCATGGAAGGGGCATCAGGAAGTGGTAAAAAGGACAAAAAATGAGAAAATAATGTGATGATTTTAACTTTTATTCACAGAATAAAAGTTTCGAGTCGAAAATTTTATTCTAATTAGCCTGATAACTGTTTTCTAACACCATGGAATAACAACAATAACTCGTAACTTGTTGAATTATAAATGATATTACTTATGAATAAAAAATAGGCATAAAGCAAAAACCTCTATGGGAAATATCATTTTATTGAATTGTCCACACTGTTATACACAGTTTGTCCACACTTTTTGTGGATAATCGGTTACAGTGATGAAAAAGTGTAACATTTTATTTTGGTTAGATAATCTCAGCCGCCTTTGCCTCCTCCCATAGAATTTCCATCTCATCCAACGTTGCCTCCTTCATCTGCACACCCCTGGCATGCATGGTTTCCTCAATGTGTGTGAACCGTCTGGAAAATCGTTCGATGGTCTTGCGCAACGCCTCTTCGGGATTAAGTGAGAGAAAACGGCCCAAGTTTACGATGGCGAAAAGGAGATCCCCCAGTTCCGCCTCCATCTGCGTTTCATCACCGGTGACCATGGTCTCCTCGAACTCATGCAGCTCTTCGATCACCTTGGCGAAAACCTGGTCTACATGCTCCCAATCGAAACCGACCCGTGCCGCCTTCTCTGTAATCTTCTGGGCCTTGAGTAAGGCCGGGAGATGGGGAGGGACGCCGGCCAGGGCCGATTTCCGTTCTTCACCCTTTTCCATTTTTTTGATTCGTTCCCAGTTCTCCACCTGCTCGTCAGCGGATTTCACCACCTGGTCGCCGAAAACATGGGGGTGACGGAGGACAAGCTTGTCGCAGATGGTCTGGAGGACATCTTCCATGGTAAACTCCTTCTTTTCCTCAGCGATTGCCGCATGGAAAACCGGCTGGAGCATCAGGTCTCCCAACTCCTCCTTGAGGTGTTCCGGGTCGCTTTTGTCGATCGCCTCAATTACCTCGTAACACTCTTCCAGAAGATAACGCTTGAGCGATTCGTGGCTCTGCTCCGCATCCCACGGGCAGCCGCCGGGGCCGCGCAGACGGCGCATGATTGTAGTCAATTGGGCGAATTTATCGGCTTCGTTCATATTTCTCCTTCTGGAACAGACAGCTTTTGCTGCAATTTCATCCTTTAGATCTACCTTTGACTTCCCCTTTCAGATATTCCGCCAGAAACCCTCTCTTAAACTCAACGAATTGCCCCGCTTCGATAGCCTCCCTGATCTCTTCCATCATCTTCAGATAGAATTGGACGTTATGGATGCTGGCTAGTATGGCGGAGAGGACCTCATTGGCGTTGAAAAGATGGTGGATGTAGGCGCGGGTGAAGTTCCGGCAGGAGTAACAGGCACAGGAGGGGTCGATGGGGTAGAAGTCGCGGCGGTAATTTTTGTTGGTGAGCCGGATCCGACCGCGCCTGGTGAAGAGGGTCGCACTACGGGCATATCGGGTCGGTATGACGCAGTCGAACATGTCCATGCCGAGCTCGACACTTTCCAGGATGTCTTCAGGAAGCCCCACTCCCATCAGGTACCGGGGCTTGTTTACCGGCAGGTGGGGGGTGGTAAAGCCGACCACCTTTTTCAGAAGTTCAAGCCCTTCGCCGACGGAGACCCCGCCGATGGCGTAACCTGGGAAATCCATCGTTACCAGTTCCCTTGCGCAGTTGGCGCGCAAGTCCTCATAGATGCTCCCCTGGACGATGGCAAAGAGGGACTGGTCCTTTCTTGTTTGCACCTCCATGCAGCGGCGGGCCCAGCGAATTGTCTTTTGTGTCGATTGTTCGGCGTACCCCTTGTCACAGGGGTAGGGTATGCACTCGTCAAAAGCCATGATGATATCGCTACCTAATGACTCCTGGATGGCAATAGCCCGTGCCGGGTCGAGGAGAACCTCCTCGCCGGTGATTTCATGCTTGAAGTAGACGCCGTCTTCGGTGATCCTTTTGTTGGGGAGGGAGAATACCTGGAACCCACCGGAGTCGGTCAAAATCGGGCCGTCCCAGGACATAAAGCTGTGCAGTCCGCCAGCCTTTTCCACCAGCCCTTCACCTGGACGGAGATGGAGGTGGTAGGTGTTGCTGAGAATTATCTGGGCCCCACACTCGCTGACATGCGCTGGGGTCATCGCCTTCATGGCGGCATGAGTCGCAACAGGCATGAAAACCGGAGTCTCGATCTTGCCGTGAGGGGTCGTGAGGGTCCCGCGCCGGGCCGCACATTTATTGTCTTCTTTTAATAATTTGAATTTCATGTTCACTTTTTTCATTGCCGATTGATCAAAGATTTGATTGATTTTCATGCTCGGAGCTTAGGCAAGACTTATTAACAGAATGGATAAGAAAATGCAATCTCATTGTCTGTCAGTATATCATCTTTTACGGTTGTTTATTTGTGAAGCTCTGATATAACTAGTTTAAATAGACATGTTTGCAGGATTATGAATCGTAGTTATAACTACAAATGCAAATTTTTTGACGGACATTTCTACATTTTTGGTTGCATTTTCTTATAACGGCGATTAGTATACTGTATACAATATACAAAAATTAGCGGCATTTAAATTATCATTTAAAAGGATAAGGCCATGCGACTATTTTCGAACATCGTGGGAAGAAAAATTCTGGTGGCGATTTCCGGCCAATTGATGGTCCTCTTCGTTGTCGCCCACCTCCTTGGGAACTCTTCCATCTTCATTCCCGGCGGGATCAACGCCTATGCCGAGCATGTTCATGCTCTCCCCCCCCTGGTTTGGTCCATCCGTTTTGTCATGCTGGTGGCGGCCGTGGTTCATATCTGTTTCGGGGTCCAGATTACCCTGGAAAACAAGGCTGCCAATCCCTCCCGTTATGCGGTGGACAGACAGCTCAAGGCAACCTTTTCCAGCAGAAACATGATATGGACGGGAGTGCTGCTGGGGATATTCATCATCGGTCACCTCCTTCACTTCACCGCTCGAGTTACGCCGGACATAGCCCCCAGGCTTGCCTCTCTTTCCGCGGGAACCACATTCGATGTTTACTCCATGGTGGTCGGAAGCTTCCAGCACGGAGCTACCGCAGCCATTTACATTGCGGCGATGGTTTTCCTCTTCCTCCACTTGAACCACGGCATCCAGGCTTTTTTCCAGACAATGGGCTGGAACAACGACCACACCCTGCCGGTCATCAGCAAGACCGGCAAGGTAATAGCCATTATTTTTCTGGTTGGCTTCTGCTCCATTCCGATTTTTATCCTGGCGCGCGTTTTGACCTAATAGAGGGGGGTTTTGTGATACTTGATGGAAAGAGTCCGAAAGGACCGATTGAAACATCATGGGACAAACACCGGTTTGATATGAAACTGGTGAATCCTTCAAACAAGCGGAAATACAAGATACTCGTGGTCGGCACCGGTCTGGCTGGCGCGTCCGCCGCAGCAACGCTCGGGGAACTCGGCTACAACGTGGAGTCCTTCTGCTACCAGGACAGTCCCCGTCGCGCCCACAGCATCGCTGCACAGGGGGGTATAAACGCCGCCAAGAACTATCCCAATGATGGCGACAGCATCTACCGTCTCTTCTACGACACCATCAAGGGGGGCGATTTCCGCGCCCGCGAAGCGGATGTCTGGCGTCTCGCCCAGGTGTCGAACAATATCATCGACCAGTGTGTGGCGCAGGGGGTCCCCTTTGCCCGTGACTACGCCGGTTATCTGGATACCCGTTCTTTTGGCGGCGCCCAGGTTTCCCGCACCTTTTACGCCCGCGGCCAGACCGGTCAGCAGCTTCTGCTCGGCGCGTATTCCGCGCTTTCCCGCCAGATCAAGGCCGGTTCGGTCAAGCTCTTTCCCCGCTGCGAGATGCTCGATCTGGTGGTAGTGGACGGCGAGGCGAAAGGGATCACGGTCCGCGACCTGATCACCGGCGAGATCCGCTGCCACGCGGGTGATGCGGTTGTCCTGGCATCCGGCGGTTATACGAATGTCTTTTACCTCTCCACCAATGCCATGGGATGCAGCGTTACCGCCACCTGGCGGGCGCACAAGAAAGGGGCGTACTTCGCCAATCCCTGTTACACCCAGATCCATCCCACCTGCATCCCGCAGTCCGGTGATTATCAATCCAAGCTGACCCTCATGTCCGAATCGCTCAGGAACGATGGCCGCTGCTGGGTGCCGAAAAAGAAGGAAGACATTGGCAAACCGGCCAATCAGATCCCCGAGGAGGAGCGCGACTATTACCTGGAGCGGAAATATCCAAGCTTCGGCAACCTGGCCCCGCGCGACATTGCCTCCCGCGCCGCCAAGGAGCAATGCGATGACGGCCGCGGTGTCGGACCGGGGGGAAGAGGCGTTTATCTCGACTTTGCCGGATCGATCAACCGTCTCGGCGAGCAAGTCATAAAAGAGCGCTACGGCAACCTGTTCGACATGTACGAGAGGATTACCGCTGAAAACGGTTACAAGGTGCCGATGCGCATCTACCCGGCCCCCCACTATTGCATGGGGGGGCTCTGGATCGACTACAACTGCGAGAGCAACCTTCCGGGGCTGTTCGTCCTCGGCGAGGCGAATTTCTCCGTCCACGGGGCAAACCGCCTCGGCGCCAGCGCCCTCATGCAGGGGCTGGCGGACGGTTATTTCGTCATTCCCTACACTATCGCCAATTACCTGGCACGAATCACGCCGGGCAAGGTGAAGGCCGACAATCCCGAATTCAGGAAATCGGCGGAGGATGTGCAGGTCGGTATCAAGAAACTCCTTTCCATAAACGGCAAACGGACGGTAAACGACTTCCACCGGTCGCTCGGCAAGATCATGTGGAACAACGTCGGCATGGCGCGGAGCGAACAGAGCCTCAAGGAGGCGCTCAAGGAGATTCCGGCTCTGCGCGAGGAGTTCTGGCAGAACGTTAAGGTGACCGGCTCTGGAACCGAATTGAATCAGCAATTGGAGAACGCCGGGCGTGTTGCCGACTTCCTGGAGTTCAGCGAACTTCTGGCTAGGGATGCGCTCAACCGAAACGAATCGTGCGGCGGCCACTTCCGCGTCGAATACCAGATGCCGGATGGCGAAGCGCGACGCGACGACGAGAATTTCTGCTACGCCGCCGCCTGGGAATTCAAAGGTGTGGATAACGAGCCTGAACTGCACAAGGAGCCGCTGGCCTTTGAGAATATCCATCTGGCAATAAGGAGTTACAAATAATGAGCGACCGTAAGACCATGAATCTGAAACTGCATGTCTGGCGCCAGAAGGGGCCGGGTGCACCGGGGAGACTGGAAATCGTCGAAGCGCGGAACATAACTCCGGACCATTCATTTCTCGAAATGCTCGACCAAGTTAACGAGGAGCTTATCAAGGCGGACAAGGAACCGATCGCCTTCGACCATGACTGCCGCGAGGGGATCTGCGGGAGCTGCTCCCAGGTGATTAACGGCATACCTCATGGCGGTCAGGAGCGTACCACAGTCTGTCAGCTCCATATGCGCACCTTCAAGGATGGTGATGCCATTTACATCGAACCCTGGCGGGCGCGGGCCTTCCCGATCGTCAGGGACCTGATAGTTGATCGCTCCGCCCTCGACCGGATCATCCAGTCAGGCGGTTATAACTCCTGTCATACCGGTGGGGTCCCCGACGGCAATACCCTCCTGATTCCCAAGCCGGATGCAGATTATGCAATGGACGCCGCCGAGTGCATCGGCTGCGGCGCCTGTGTGGCGGCCTGCCCCAACGGTTCAGCCATGCTTTTCACGAGCGCCAAGGTGGCCCAGCTGGCGGCCGTTCCCCAGGGGAAGGCGGAGGCAACCACCCGTGTCTGCGCCATGACGGAGACCATGCATAAGGAAGGCTTCGGCAACTGCTCCAACCACTATGAATGCCAGGCCGCCTGCCCCAAGGGGATAAGCGTCAAGTTCATCGCCAGGCTGAACAGGGAGTATCAGAAGGCGCTTTTCAAATAGTATTGAAAAAGGAGTTGCGATTTAAGGGCAGGGATTGTTATCTCTGCCTTTTTTTGTTTTGAGTACAATGTCTAAAGAGAGGTTGTTGATAAAGGCCAGTTGAGAAGTTGGTTTTTAATTTTTAATGCTTTCAGATAAATGATAAGATGACCGATATAGGAAATAAGCGGGCTTTCGTTTTTCCTGTATCATGGGTGAGGAGGCCCTTCTCATAAAACAGTTATGTATGCTGGAGAGAGTGAAGATGTTGAGATCATTCATGAAATGCGACACCTGCCAAGGCAGGGGCATCTATCATCCTCGTAATATGAAACTTACAATGATTCCGGCATGGATTCTTATCTGGAGACTTTTTTCATTCGTTCTCATATGTTGCATGTTCGTTTATATGCCATCGATATGCATTGCTGCTGCCGAAGCGCAGTTTGAAGGGAAGAAAAACGTTCTGATCCTCAATTCATACCATCAGGGTTATAAATGGACCGACGACGAGACGCAGGGTGCTATAGCCGGGTTGGACCCTGTCAGGAACGGCTTCAAAGTAGTTATAGAATATATGGGAACGAAATGGGCTTATGCTGAACCATACTTTGAGCAGCTCCGTAGCACGTATAAGTACAAATTCCAGAAAATCAGGTTCGACTTGATCATCGCCACGGATGACGACGCGTTCAACTTTTTGAAGCGCAACCGCGACGAGCTCTTCCCGAATACGCCCGTAGTGTTCTGCGGGGTCAACTGGTTCAAGCCTGAGTCCGTACCAGCTGGATTCAAAGGGTATACAGGAGTCAATGAAGATGCCGACATCCCGTCAACGCTTGATTTGATGCTGAACCTCCATCCGGGGACAAAAAAGGTATACGTTGTTAACGACACGACAACGACAGGAAAAGAGATTCACGCGGAATTCGCTGGCATTTTCCCGAAATACAAAGACAAAGTGAGCTTTACGTTCCTTGAGAATATGGATATGAGCGAAATCCTTGACACTGTCGGCAAGCTTGGCAATGACAGTCTTGTGCTCATGACCCTCTTCCAGAGGGACAAGGCCGGCGCCTTTTTCGAGTTCGACGAGAGCACCAGCCTGATCTCGAAGAACAGCAGAGTGCCTGTATACGGGTTGTGGGATTTTGACCTCGGCTTCGGGATAGTGGGCGGCATGCTCACCACTGGCTTCAATCAGGGCAAGACAGCAGGTCAAGTGGCTGTGCGCATACTGAAGGGAGAGAAGGCAGAGGCGATCCCGGTCCTTATGAAAAGTCCGAACCGCTTCATGTTCGATTATACGCAGTTACAGCGATGGAATATAGGCCGCTCGAATCTCCCCGCGGGGAGTGTCGTGATCAAAGAGCCTCCTTCATTCTACGCAGTCAACAAGGGAATGGTCTGGATGCTTATGTCCGGTATCGTCGGATTGGGCATATTGATAACTGTGCTGTTTATCAATACAATCAGACGCAAGAATGTCATCCTTACAGCCCAGCAGGAAACCTCAATGGACGGCATCCTCGTAGTAGATGAAAGTGGTGCCATCATATCTTACAACCGGCACTTGGGTGATTTGTGGGAAATTACGCCCGAATTGGCGAAGACCAAGGATTTTGCGCAGATTTTACAATCAGCAGCAGGCAGGGCTGCTGATCCGGAAAGCTACATGGCGCGGGTAAAGTATCTTTGTGAGCACAAGGAAGAGAAGAGCAGGGAAGAGGTATTCCTAAAAGATGGTAGAGTATTTGACCGATATTCGGCGCCGATGCGGGGGGATGACGGGAAATACTACGGGAGAGTCTGGTATTTCCGCGACATCACTGAACGGAAGCGGATGGAAGATGCCCTCTGGAAGTCGGAATCGATCCTGCGCAAGATATTCGAATCAATTCCCGATATGCTTGCCGTTATTGACCGGGACCTCCGCATTGTACATTCCAACTGGCAGGGGGGATATGAATATGTGCCGGAAGATATCCGTAGCGGAAACCCTCATTGCTATGACGCCTACTACCCTGAGCAGGGAAAGCCGTGCGATGACTGCCACACCATTAAGGTATTCCGGACGGGGAGACCGGTGACGACGGAAAAATACAATCCGCGTATCGGCCTCATGGAGGCCCGCGTTTTCCCGATCTATGACGATTCGGGTGAAGTTGTCATGGTGGCTGAATATATTCGCAACATAACCGAACAGAAGCGGGTGGAAGAAGAACTGAGAAAGGGCCAAAAGCTCGAATCACTGGGGGTGCTGGCCGGGGGGATAGCCCACGATTTCAACAATCTGTTGACTGGCATTCTGGGAAATATCTCCATGGCCAAGATAATAACGGCCTCGGATTCAAAGGCCCTGAAGAGGCTGGACGAGGCCGAAAAGGCCGTATGGCGCGCCCGCGACCTGACGCAGCAGTTGATGACATTTGCCAAAGGGGGTACTCCGGTCAAAAAAACCGCGTCCATGGAACAGATAGTGAAGGATGCGGCCTCGTTTGTCCTGCGTGGTTCCAATGTCAGGTGCGAGTTCGTGGTCCAGGAAGATGTCTGGCCGGTTGAAGTGGATGAAGGACAGATGAACCAGGGCATCAACAATCTTATCATCAATGCTGATCAGGCGATGGTCGATGGCGGGATCATAGAGGCCGGTATCGAAAACCTGACCATAGCTCCCGGGAACGAGATGTCGCTAACAGAGGGACGTTACGTGAAAATCACCATCAGAGATCACGGCGCCGGTATCCCGGAGGAATATATCCATAGGATTTTCGATCCCTATTTCACCACCAAGCAGAAGGGGAGCGGTCTCGGTCTTGCGAGCGTCTATTCAATAATCAGGAACCATGACGGATATATCGGTGTGGAATCAAAGGTCGGCGCCGGCACGACGTTCCGGATATATATTCCGGCGTCTGAAAAACGATTGCCTGAGGTCATGGAAACAAAGGAAATACTCCATGCGGGTTCGGGACGGATACTGGTGATGGATGATGAGGAAATCATCAGGGAGGTGACCGCCGGAATTCTGGTGCATCTCGGCTACAGCGCCGTCCTCTGCAGCGACGGAAGCGAGGCGGTTGAAATGTATCGGCAGGCGCTTGCGACTACAGAGCCTTTCACTGCGGTCATAATGGATCTGACTGTCCCCGGCGGCATGGGGGGGAAGGAGGCTGCGACCCGGATACTGGAGATCGATCCTGACGCGGTGCTAATCGTCTCCAGCGGCTATTCCAACGATCCAGTAATTGCCAGCTTCAGTCATTACGGTTTCAGCGGTGTGGTGCCCAAACCATTCGATGCGGAAGGACTGGCAACGGAACTGAAGAGGTTGATCTCCACTCAGAGTACTTCTGAATCTGCACTATAAGGAACACGGCTTCCATGAATTGATGAACGAAAACGACTGAACAAGCTATAATTCTTCTGGGTAAACCACCGCCTCAGGAATCTTGTCCCGGAGATCCGCTTCCTTTACTCTGATAACGATCAAATTCCACCAGCTCCTTACTTTAGCCACGCATTAATAGAGGCCTTCTTCAGCCAAAAACCCGCCGCAGATGATGATGATTCAACAATTTAAAAAGTTGTTATTTCATGTAATAATTGTGATAATCAGGCGAGGGAAATGCTTAGCCTCTAACTTGCGAGAGTAAATCGGTCATTACGATGGAGTTCAATTTTCTGAAACTGGTTTTTACGATTACCCTGGAAACAGATATTGCCGACCCTTACCTTCTCTTTGGTACCCGAACAGATTTTGCGGAGATATTTCGCAAGGTGGTAGGATGTGATTACGGAAACTGTGAAAAATGTCTGCGCGGTATTGACTGCCCCTATCAACAAATCTTTTCCCAAGCCATGCATCCCGACCAGTCGGCAATTAAGCGTTTTCAGAAACCTCCCTTGCCGTTCGTCTTCGATCCACCGCTCCTCCCGCCGCCACCCAACAATAATAACAGATGTGAGATCGGCCTAACTTTGACTGGTCTGGCCGTCAATCATGTGCTCCATTTCCTGGATGCCGTCTGCTTTATGTTCGGCCAACAAGAGTCGCGCTGGACCAGATTTGCCAAAGTGGAAATGATCGAGTCGATTGATTATCGCGGCAGCCGGACAGTTATCTCTGAACATGGGAACAGAGCGGCCCTTGATAGATTCTACGTGCTTTCCCTGGAGGGTTTGGAGAAATCCTCAATTCTCCCAACCGACGAACTCCGCCTCACATTTGCCACTCCGCTTCAAATCATGAAGGATGGCCGGCCGTTGCGGGAGTTGTCATTTTCAGCTCTTGCCATGTCTCTTATCCGTCGCATCTCCTCCATTGCCTTCTACTATTGCTTTATGGAACTGGATCTTGATTACAAATGGTTATCCAGGAAAAGCAATGAGATCAATATCATAGACAACGGATTTAGGTGGGTGGAGTGGGACAAAAAACTGAGTGGGATCATTGGTAGCGCGATCTTTACGGGTCGCATGGTTGAGTTTCACCCATTTCTGCTCTTGGGTGAATATCTCCATGTCGGGAAAGGCACAGCTTATGGTTTTGGTCGCTATCGGCTGGAGAGAGGCGACTGACGGCTTGAAAATGAGCGGCACGCGGGTAAACTTAAGGCAAAGAACAATTGACGGGAGCTATGAATGAAACAATCGATCTGGAAGCCTTTATTGTTGATACTGATTCTGGTGCTGTTTTTTGACCTAATTTACAACCTGGTAGCAAGCCAGATGGCGGAACAGGTTTCGGAGATATCATACAGCCGTTTCCGGCAGGAAATTGGGGCGGATAATATCAAGGATATCACCATTAAGGGGAACTCTATCAAGGGAGATTTCCGGAACAAGACAAAAGTATCCCAGACAACGAACGGCAAGGAGACGATCCGTGAGGCGACCGGATTCAGCACAGTGCTCCCGGCGATTCCTGATCCCGGCCTGATGGCTGATCTGTCGGCGAAAAAAGTGGAGATAAAGGCGCTCTCCACTGAATCATCACCATTGATGAACGGTTTGATTTATATCCTGCCGTGGCTGTTGATCATTGGGGTCTGGTGGTTTCTCATGCGCGGGGCGAGAGGGCAGGGGCCGGGTGCAATGATGGGAAATTTTGCCAAATCCGGGGCCAAAATGTATGCCGGCGAGAAGAAGATCAATGTGAACTTCAACGATGTGGCGGGGATGGAGAACGAGAAACGGGAATTGAGAGAGATCGTTGAATTCCTGAAAGAGCCGAAGAAGTTTCAGCGGATCGGTGGGAAAGTGCCCAAGGGGGTGCTCCTGGTGGGGCCTCCGGGCACCGGCAAGAC
>Ga0181533_1005199_pt1 | contig 12696 bp, 10 predicted proteins | sample PEATcosm2014_Bin_45_FD_119772 | JGI IMG/M metagenome (GOLD analysis project Ga0181533, IMG submission 119772) | Peatland microbial communities from MTU Mesocosm Facility, Houghton, MI, USA - PEATcosm2014_Bin11_60_metaG | ecosystem: Environmental > Terrestrial > Soil > Wetlands > Peat | place...
AACCGCTAGTTTTAAACAAAAGAAAAAAGAACCAAAAAAGAAAAGATATAACAACAAATCTTATTTTTGAAAATCGTTATAAAAACCTCCTAAAAACGGTCAACGTTATTTAGGCATGGACAATATCTTTTTCGTGACGTGTCACGCGTTACGTGTCACGATTTTTTCGCCATTTCGCCATTTCGCCATTTCGCCATTTCACTATTTCGCCATTTCGATTGAGAATGGCACGAGTTATGTTGTGAATTAAATAGTTCAAAAATGAGAAGAAAGAATTAAAATTATAGCAAATAAACCATTAAATTCATTACTTTTGCGCGTTATTTCAGGAATGTAATACCATGAATCGGAAATATATCCTAATCCTCTCACTAATCATTATCTTTTCCCAATTGTCTTTACCATCGTCGGGACAGGAATCACAAGCAGCAAAAAAGAAAGAGTTCTGGAACAACGTGTCAGTCGGGGGAAACTTCGGACTGCAATTCGGAACTCTCACTGCCATAGATGTTTCGCCTGAAATAATGGTAAGGGTTGTCGACCAGTTGCACTTGGGAGTGGGATTTTCCTATGATTACCTCCAGACCAAGGATTATTTCTGGGATGACTCAAATCAGAAGTGGCTGGATTTCAAGGCCAATGTTTATGGAGGCCGTTTTTTTGCACGGTACTATCTCCGCAGCCTTTTTAATAATTTCCTGGGGAACTTTTTCGCTCATGCCGAATATGAGTACCTCTATTATACACGCCCGTTTACACAGGATCCTTCAGGAACCATTATCGATCCTTATGGATATACCTACAGGCGGGGAACAGATGTTATGGATATCAGCAGTCTTTTTGTCGGAATAGGCTATGAACAGCCCATCAGCCAGCGGTTTTTTATAGACCTTTTGATCCTTTATAATTTAAATGAAACTTATGACTCTCCTTATTCTAACCCTCTTTTCAGGTTGGGATTCGGGTTCAGGCTGTAGGAGTGAATAGTTAATAATGAAGAGCGATTAGTTTAAGGTATTAGGTTTGCAGAAGAGGCACAAATTTTTGTTCCCCTTCATATTTAAGGTTTTGAAGGGATCTTTTGTAAAACATCCAATAATAGCTCCCAGAATTTTATAACGCTTTTAATCTCGAGCCTTTCATCGGGTGAGTGTGCCCTTTTAATGGTGGGCCCAAATGAAACCATATCCATCCCTGGATAAATGGCCCCTATCAAACCACACTCAAGCCCCGCATGGATGGCAAGTACCTTGGGTTCCTGGCTGAACAGTTTCCGGTACGAATCAACGCAAAGCCGCAGTATCATTGAATCAGGATTGGGCTTCCATCCGGGGTAGCCTGTCGATTGATTAATGTCGGCTCCTGCAAGCTTAAAAACACTGGCCACCATATCTAACACATCTTTTTTTGCCGATTCGACCGAGCTGCGCTGACTGGTTGTCACCTGGATAAAGTCACCTGTATATTTAACGGAAGCAAGATTTGTCGAAGTTTCCACAAACCCGGGAATGTCACGTGAGAAATCGATAACACCATGCGGGCAGGCATATAATGCATTCAGCAGCCAGAATTCGAGGTCTGGCATCAATACATTCTTTGGCAGAGGGCATCGTTCAATAGTGAATTTTACATTCGGTTCAGTTGAATGAAGTTCTTCTACCAATGTTTTTTGAAATTGTAATGCATATTCTTCAAAATCCCTTTTATATTCCCGGGGAATGACAATAATGGCAAATCCTTCACGGGCTATGGCGTTTCGAAGATTCCCGGCATCTATTGTCGAAACCCTCAGGTAGAAATCGCGGGAAGCGTTCCAGAGAAACCGGTTCAGGAGCTTCACGGCATTTCCAAGTCCTTTGTTTATATCATCGCCGGAATGGCCACCCGTGAGACCAGTAAGGCTAACTCTATAGCCCAGCGGTCTTTTCTGCACAGGTTCAGTTTCCAGTCTGAAGCGTGCAGTTGTATCTGCACCTCCTGCACAACCGATGAATAGTTGTCCCTCATCCTCTGAATCCAGGTTGATCAGGATGTTGCTTTTCATGAAACCGGGCTTTATTCCGAATGCTCCCGTCAGCCCGGTCTCTTCATCGATGGTGAACAAACATTCCAGCGGTCCGTGGGGTATGTCCTTTGATTCAAGGATGGCAAGCATGGCAGCGATGCCGATGCCATCATCAGCACCCAGCGTAGTTTCTTTCGCCTTGACCCATTCACCATCAATCCAGGGAATGATCGGATCTCTCTCAAAATCATGCACCGTACCGGCATTCTTTTCACAAACCATATCCAGATGGCCTTGCAGGATCACCGGTTGCAGGTTCTCGTTCCCGGGGGTTCCCGGTTTACTGATCAGCAGATTGCCGGCCTCATCCGTCATTGTTTCCAATCCCAGCTTCTTTCCAAAGTCCAGAAGGTATTGGACAATCTTATCTTCTTTCTTTGAGGGGCGGGGTATCCTGCAGATCTGCAGGAAATAATACCAGAGTCTTTCAGGTTTCAACTGAGCTATTTTATCCTCCATAAGAGATTTTTTTTGCAGGAACAAAAATATTCATTTTCTTTGATTATCGTTTTTATCTCAGATCCTGGTATAATTTTACACCCTCATGCCGACCCTTTTGATCTTATATGCATTGCTGATCCTGACTGTCCTAGCCAGCGGATCATTCATCTTCCTTATCCGGCAGGATGATCAGCGGATACTTAAGATCCTGCTTGCATTCAGCGGGGCATTCCTTATTGGGATCACTTTTTTGAAGCTGGTGCCCGAGGTGTTTAGCTCTTCGGCAATATTTGCAGGTTTGTTTGTGATGCTGGGATTCCTTATCCAGCTTGTGCTGGAGCTCATCACTGAAGGAGCAGAACATGGCCACAGCCACAAGCATTCGGAAGGGGAAAAGGTTTCACCGTTTTTACTATTGACAGGATTATGTATTCATTCATTCCTGGAGGGAATGCCAATCGTAGGGGCTTTCTCAACAGGAATCCAGCGTACACTGGTGATTGGGATCGTGATCCACAACATCCCGATTTCGCTTACCCTGATGAGCCTGTTCCTTCATTATGGACTTTCAAAACGGAAAGCTCTGTTTTTCCTTTTAGTGTTCTCGCTCATGACACCGATGGGATCCATCCTGAGCAACATCATCCATTACTTATCTTCAGCCTCTATGGGGATTTATTTTAACTACATCATGGCTGTTGTCATAGGGATCTTCCTTCATGTATCCACTTCGATCCTGTTTGAAACAGAAGAAAACCACCAGTATAACCTTCAGAAATTCGTAACCGTTTGTCTGGGAATCCTCGTTGCCTTCGGGTTAAGTCTGATCTAGAGAAAAAAACTCTTGACGTGTAAGATAAAATATTTAATTTTGCGCTCCCAAAGCCCTCGACTTTGCTCATGTTTATAAGCCCAGGTGGTGAAATTGGTAGACACGCTACTTTGAGGGGGTAGTGGCCCATGGCTGTGCAGGTTCAAGTCCTGTCCTGGGCACAGCAAAAAGCCTCATTCTGGTGATCCGGGATGAGGCTTTTTTATTTGAGTATTGAATTATACACTTTGTGTCCTGGTCACTGGTCACTTGACACCCTGTGAAAGTTAAAGATCAAGATTACTCTGTTTCCCAGGCAACCATTTCAAATGATTGGGTTATATTAGCAGGATGATATTCCAGGGAAGAACATCAAAAGCGAAAGTCCTTGATAAGACATGCATTGAGGAGTTGTACGATAATCATGCCCCATGGCTGCTGGGTGTGTGCTTGCATTACACCGGGAACCTTGAGAATGCAGAAGATGTCTTGCATGACGGATTTATCAAGATCATCCGGAACATTGATAAATTTGAGAAACGACAACCAGGCAGTCTTGAAGCATGGATGCGGAAGATCATGGTGAATACGGCTTTGAAGTACCTCAGGGATCATAAAAAGGAAAGAATGACTTCTGATCTTTACCCGGGCATGGAAATTCCGGAAGAACCTGATAATCAAAATGATTTTGAAGGATGTGATTTCTCTGAAGATCAATTGATGGAATTCATTTGTAAACTCCCTACAGGATACCGGACAGTATTTAATCTTTATGTGATGGAGAATTACAGCCATAAAGAAATCGGTGAGCAATTGGGAATATCTGAGAATACTTCAAAATCACAATTATCGAAAGCAAGGCGTTTTTTGCGGGAACGCCTGAATGAATATCAAAAGGAAATGAGTTATGCAAAAGCAGGATCCGGTAGATGACCTTTTCCGCCGTAAGCTGGCGGATTATAAAGTCACGCCCTCAGCTGAACTCCGGGATGTGTTCATCCGGGATGCCGGGAAGGAGATCGCGAGTCGATCTGCAGCGCGATGGTGGATTGTGGGATCTGGAGCAGGATTGTTGATCATGGTGGGAGTCGGATTGTTGTTTTATGAGTACGGGCGTATTGAAAAACCTGGCGTTCAGCATGTGAAATTAACTGAAAATAAGGTAGCTGTAAATATCAAATCTGAAAAACAAGAAAAAAGCATTGCATCTGTAAAGAGATTAAATGAAGTCAATGAAAAACCTGCTATTCAAAAAGAAATCGTTAAAAAACCGAACGTCCAAACGCGGGCAAATAAGGTAGTAACCTTGTCAAAATCATCAAATACCCCGATAAACAATAATGTCCGGTTTAATAATACTGTCCGGATTAACAATAATGCCCCGGTTAATAATAAAGTGACGCCCATTGCGGTGCCACTCGCCCAACCTCAGGCCAAAACAAATATTCCACCTATTGTGGAACCGTCTCAACCCCAGGCCAAAGAAAATATTCCAATCACATCTCAAAAAGTAGTAGCAGATACCTCCTTTATTCCACGATCAGTTCAGGAGCAAAATACCAAACCGGAAGCCCGGATAGAAGAGAAAACACCTGTTTACCCTGAGAAACAAAGCCTGGCAAACAGGTGGAATGTGAGCGTCGGTGCATCCTACACACCCGAATGGATGTTCAATGCTTTCAATAATGATAAATTCGTGAATAATATGGGACTCGAAGGGACTGTTCATTTCGGTCCATATTCTTTAAGAACAGGCGTGGGACTGAGTATCACAGACGGTTCAAACGAAACAAATGTCGAAACGAATCATTTCCTGGGAACTTATAAAGCACTGGATTCAATCGTTTTTACCTGGGATGCAAAGCATGATAAACTCGTACCGGTCATCTATACGACTGTCACAAATGCCTATGACACCTCTGTCCGGAACAATTATTCCTATAATAAAAAACGTTATACCTATCTGGAGGTCCCGCTGATCCTGGGATATGATTTCTGGCAGAATAAATGGTTGTCCCTGGGCGTCAGGGCGGGGGCTGTGATGTCGATCCTGTTGAAAACCGAGAATATTTCTTCCACTTATGAATCCGGGCAGGACAAAATCGTGACCATAAATGATGTTACTCCCGGCCGGATACAAATGAATTGGCAGGAAACAGGAGGGATTGATGCTGCCTTCAGGTTGTCCCGAAGGTTAAGCATTGAGATAGAACCGGATATAAAATATTATTTCAATTCGATATATGAATCATCGGCTGTTATCAAAAAGCCTTGGTCAGTGGGAGTGAGGACGGCATTTGTAGTTGTTCTATAAAAATTTCTTAAAAAATCAAGCAACGTTTGGCATATTTTGGGTTTATCAGGTAAACAGATCCATAAGATGGAAAATTAACAACTAAAAATCCGTTTTCTATGAAAAAGCTTCTCTTTCTCCTCATGGTGTGTTTTTCAGGTATTTTCCTGATGGCACAGAACAATGCACTCAGCGTGTCAGGCAGTGTCACTGACAGCGCGTCCGGGAGTCCGGTTCCTAATTACCAGGTACATATAGATATAGACTCAGCCAGTGGCGGGTTTTATTATCACCACATAGTGTTTACCATGCAGAACGGAAACTATTTTGATTCAATAGCTTTTCCGGGAGCTGTTCCTACAGGAATTGTGATGGTATCGGTCTGGGATTGCATGCAACACATGCATTATGTAAATTTTAATTTCGGACCAGGAAACCAAACCTTTACCCAGAATTTTCATATTTGCGTTGGGCAGGCGCCACCTCCCTGCCATGCTGATTTCTATCCGGCTATTCCGCCTCCACCGCCAAACCCACTGGCCGTTCAGTTCATTAATACCTCTACAGGCGTCAATGGTCCATGGAACTGGATTTTCGGTGACGGATCGACATCGACTTTATTTGCTCCTGTTCATGTTTACTCAGCTGCCGGCGTATATCAGGTTACATTGAAGATGGGAGACAGCGCCCTGGGCGGATGTTATGGAACTGCGACCCATTCAATCCATGTGGATGACTCTGTGGGAGAAGGATGTCATGCCGAGTTTACATGGTACTGTGATTCCGGTGCGATGAGAACTGTAAACTTCATTAACCAGAGTGTCGGGACAGGCGCTACCTGGTACTGGAGTTTTGGCGACAGCACCTTTTCGACTGACAAAAACCCCATACATACTTATGCGAATGACGGGGTTTTCAATGTTTGTCTGACGATTACGACAACCAACCCCAATTGCACGGATACACGGTGTCATGAGCTTATTGCAGGCCCCCCACCACCCCCCGGTTGCCAAAGCTGGTTTTACCACATGCCTGACTGGCTGCATATAAGTTTTCAAGGCAATATGCCAATGAACGCACCTGCAACCTATGCATGGACCTTTGGTGACGGAGCCACCGGCACCGGGAAAAATGTCGATCATACTTATGCAGCACCTGGAATGTATTCAGTGTCCCTGACTACAGTGCGCCAGGACTCAATAAATTGTACATATACCAGTACACAACAAATCTTTGTCGCTGACAGCCTCGATATACACCAGATATACGGACAGGTTTTTGCAGGGAGTTTCCCTATGTCTCGCGGGCTGGCGATGATCTTTTCAGATGATACAGTACCCGGAGGGATGCCTTATTTTGCAATGTCACCGCTTGATTCTACAGGAATTTATATGTTCCCGTATGTTCCAAATGGAGAGTTTGTGATCTGGGCAGTTCCTTTTGATTCCGTAGGAGGCTATCTGCCTACATTTTATCAGCAAGCATTGTACTGGGAACTGGCCACAAAGATCTCTCTGGGTCAACCTGCCAACCCTTATAACATCCATCTGCTCCACGCAGGCAACATGATGCTAGGCCCGGGTGGCATCAACGGCCATGTGAATACAACAGGGCTGAAGATAACTACTGTAAACGAGATTTCAATGTTGCTTACCGACGATCAGGGTAACGCAATAGGGTTCAGGAGAGTCAATTCATCAGGAGGATTTAATTTCAGCGATATGGCATACGGCACTTATTACCTGAAACCCGAGCTTGCCAATGTTCCAAGCGACCAGGTCAAAATTGTGCTGAGCGCCACTAATCAAATTGCCAATGTAACAATGACTTTTAACGGGACCAGCATAACAGGTGTAACTGAACTTTCTTCAATAGAAAGCTTCACTGCCTACCCTGTTCCTGTCAATAATGTGCTTAGCCTGAATGTCAAACTTGTAGCTAATGAAAATGTTATTGTTGAGATCTATAGTTTCACCGGACAAAAAGTGCTTAGCCAAAACTATTCACTGGCCAAAGGTGAGAATGTGGTCAAGCTGGATATGAGCACCCTTAGTTCCGGCCTGTATATCTTAAGGGTCACCTCACCGGATGGGATAAAGATCGTACAAAAGATAGTGAAGCAATAGATCCTGATCGTTTTTGGAGTTATAATCCTTAGGATTTATTGATTCATCATTCTTCCTTTACTACGTTGCGGCAGCCATGGTTTTTTGGTTGCCGCAACACTTTTCCATGGGATGGTCAATGTATTTATTTTGTTGCTAAAAAAAAAGTCTCTACTTTTGCTTGCCTTTATTCAGAAGGCATGATCACACCTCCATTACAACCAGGTTTCCTGCAGCATGCAGGCACAAAACCTGATCGCCCGGATGGCGGAATTGGTAGACGCGCTAGTTTCAGGGACTAGTATTCTCACGGATGTGCAGGTTCGAGTCCTGTTCCGGGCACAAGAAGACTTCGATAATGGCTTAATATTTAGTGATTTATCGAATTTTTTCTTTTTTATACTGTAACATTACTGAAACTTTCCGAAGAGAAGAATGTGTGTTATGAAGGACGGTGATGTACCCGCATTGCTGGATGCCGGCTTATTAGGTGCCTTTATTTTTAATTTCTTCCTTGATAAGATCCATCAAACCTTTCCATTGCTCCAAGTTTGCTAAGGGAATTAGTACTCGTGAATTATTTGATAATGAAAAAAGTTTATGAGGAATCTCAACAGCTCTAGTACTTGTATAAAATACTATAAAATAATCATTTAAGTAAATGTGGTACAAATCTTCACTTAGTTTCATTGATGTTTGTAAACCCCTTGTCTCACCATTATTGTCCTTCGCCTTAATCAAACAGATTGTATAGGTGTCTTTTACTTGAAGAGAATCAATTAATCTGTCTAATTGTTCACTTGAAGCTGAAAGTACTTGGTTAAGACTCAATCTCAACTCCGATTCAGTCTGATTATCTAACTTGAAATTTTTAAAAGCATCACCTTTTGAAACTGAAATTCTCCATATTATTGAATACAGAAAGAGAATAATCAATTTAGGTTTAAGTTTTAAACATTCAATAAACTCTTGTTTCTGAAAACATCTCAATAAATATTCTTCAGGAAAATTATTGTAATTTCTTAACTTATCTAATTGTCGAGCAATTAACGTCTCAATTACTTCAAATCTTCTTTCACACTTAGTACAAAGCAAGAAATTCTCTTTGTAAGTATCTTGCTTCTTTTCAGTTCTTCCAGATGGTGATATTGATATTATATGCCTTGGTGAAATTTCAGAGAACAGCCTTCTACCAAGGAATTTAGGAATGATATGTGAGTTTTTTTTGTCAGCAATATGATTTTGACAAAGTTCACATAACACTATTTTCTTTCTTTCACGCATTTATTTGAGGCAATTTAAATAATGGCACCTAACGCCCTGTCCGAAGCTGGTGATCGCGTTTTTTCCTGATTTTATATTTGCAATTCGTTCTCATACCTAGTGACTACCCCGGTTTGTTGGCTGTACGATTATTAGTATTATACTAAATTTTTATTTCAGGGTCAGTGATGAAATACTTACCAGGTCTTTCTTTACTTATCGTTTGTGAATATTTGTTATCATCAATGTCTTCATAGTTTAGTGCTAACTGAAAAATAACATCATGTGAATGCTTCGAGTTTCTTGGTCTTCCAACAAATACAATCTTTCCATTTGTTTCAACCCTTTCTTGTTTAGATATTTTATTAATGTAAGCATCCTCAAGTACAAATGTTTCAAGATCCACATTCCTTGCTATATTGCCTTTATTCACCACGCGAAATTTAAATTCATCTGGACTTGAGGATTCGGGTTCAATAGTAAAGAATGGTTTTATTTCTGTCAGCCTCTTACTTTTTTCAAAATCGAAGCTATCTTCCTTAATTTGCTTGTTTTCTTTATGTATATCTGACTGAAGTTGAAGTTGTTGTTCCATTAATTTATTTGCTTCAGACATCAAAAAACTTTGATACTGAAGTTGGCTTCCTTGTATTATAAGTTGTTCTACCTGAAGATGAAGTTCATTTACTATTCCTTCCTGATGTTTAGAAATCATTTCTAGAGCTGCTAGTTTTCTCTGAGTTTCTTTATCTTTTATAAAAAGTTTTATTACTCCATAAATTGTTATTGGAACCCCCAGTAGGACTCCGATTGCTTGGATCCAATCTGTTATAGATGATGTCATATTACAAAATTTTGTTTACTGTTACTGCTCCGCTGGGAGTAGTATTGCTAGCTGCGGGCTTGTCATTTTAAGTTATTTTATTATTTTGTTAAAGTGAAGATTCCCAACGTTATCGAAATAATGGATAAAATTATTGTAATAATAATACTCCATTTTGAATTATTCACTGCAACTTTATTATCTTGAGTCAATTTATCCACTGTTTCTTGTCTGGTAATTAATATTTTTGATAAATCAGACAATTTCTGATAAACTAGTTGTTCATGTTTGTTACCTTTCGATAATAAATTAAGTTCTAACAATATAGATTTCTCAAACCCATTTACTCTTTGAAATGGTTGTTCCTCTTCTTGTTTTTTTATTAATTCCTCAGTCTCAGTTATCTGTGTTGTTAGGAAGGTTAAATACTTTACTCGTTCATCTTCTTTGTCTTCTAATATTTCTGATTGTGAAACTTCAAGTTTTGTCTTTTGTAAAAAAAGAAGTAATTTCCAATTTGAAATACTATCAGATTCAAAATGTGCAAAATAAAGATCCTTTATATCATCTAATGTTCTTATTGATTTTCTTAAAAGACATGTAAACAAAATACTTACAAATTTTTTTTCGCTTTCAATTCTTAGCTTCTTCTGTTTTATATTATTCATTGTCAACAATGTCGTTATACCCGCTATAAAAAGAGTTATGGCAATGACAATTAACATGTTTGCTGTTCCCATAATAAAACATTTTATCTAACCCCCTGCCCACAGCCGTAAACCGGGTTTAACAAAGTTTATATTTGATTTTCGTTTTTATGTTCGATAGCCTGTATCAACCTTATTGACCATTTACACTACATTGCAGGTTGTATGCTTGTTAATGGTTATTACTTTACAATATAATACTTTAATTTCTTCTCATAATAATCCTTCAATTCAACTAATGTTTTTATGTAGTCTTTAATTGAAATGTGCATTTTGAGAAAATCAGTGTCTTTTAATTGCGAACCATTAATGTAATCGAGAGTCATAAATAAGAAACAATCTTCCAGATCAGATAATATTTTAATTAATCTAGAATCAAGAAATCTCATTCTCCTATAGAGTTTATTGACACTTCGAAGTGTATTTCCTTTTGTATAGTCAAAGTAGTTTATCCATGTCCCATTAAACTGACACTCATTTACAAGATATTCGCTATCGTTTGGATTAAGTGTTTTTACAATCAGTTCGAGGTCGCATTCAGTTGGGTAGGCTTGATGATATGAATTTTTAATATTGCAGGCATTTTGTAGTTGTATGAAAAGTAAAGAATTATGCATTGTAATTCTATTAACTAGATGTGCAATTTGGACATTCACCAATTTTCTATCCTTATAGTTTTGAATATGTACAATAAGAAAGAAAAAAATGAATGCTGCTATGTAAGAGAAGCTCAATGAGTAAAGAATCTTACCAAATTTGCTGGCATTATGAAATATTTCTGTCCGATTAATAAAAACAAAATCATAAGCGAAGATGAATAATAAGCAAAGGAAGAAAATTACTATAACTTCAATTCTTATACCTTGAAAAAAAAGAAGTCTTCTCTTTAGAATTCTTTTTAATTTAAATTGGAATCTTAAAAGGCTTATATTTCTATTTTTATTTACCTTAAAAAACAGTCTTTTCATTGTAAAATAAATAACCGGTAAATCTATATTAACCACAACGTAATTGTGGTTATCTTTCTACTCTAAGGAAAATATTTCATATATTAAAGTAACCTGAATGCTTTGTGCGCTCAAAAAAATCAGAATGCAATTTACGGAAATTTACTTTATATGAAAGAAAAATTCTGGCAAAAAAATAGCTTAATGATAGACAAATAATACAATGAACCTGGATTTTTATTGTATCGTGATGTTATTAAGCTATTTGAACTATTCTCTATTCTGAAGTACTCCGGTAAAAATTTGTACATCTTGTGTTCAGGTTCAGGCGTGGGCACATTCATCCAATTTTAATCTTTCCATTGAAAACTACATCTGCTTCTCCTTATATTATTAATATAGCATTAATATAGTAATCTTCAGCATTTGGCGCTGTCCATCATTATATTTTCTAAATTCACGGTAATAGCAGATAATAGCAATCCTAATTATTTTAATGAAGGCATCTACTATGTTCTAATTAAATCTGTTATAGTTCATATGGAAATCTAATAATTCTTGTTAGTCCAAGTCATAATTTGGAAAAGCCGCTCAAAGTGACCCCTTAATTACGCTTCAAATTGACCCCTCATTCAAAGTAATGAAATCGCAGGATGTTATTGCTTAATGAACTTCCCCACCTCCACTGCCTTATCATCTGTCACCCGCACAAAATAAACCCCTACTGGAAAATTAAGATACACTTCAACAGCATCGCCTGCCCCTGCAGGGAACTCAGCCCCATAAACCTTCTCCCCGGTCAAATTGAATATTTCAATATTTTTAATATTGCACTTAACACATTCCACTCTGCACTTGTCTTTGGCAGGATTAGGATAAACCGTAAAAGCAGGTTTTGCAGATATGTTGTCCACCGAAGATATAACACCTCCATCTTTCGTTTTTAAGATGATGCCACTATCTCCAACAGCATAACCAGTATCAGCATTGAGGAAGTAAACATTCTGCAATAATTGTGTAATCCCGGAAGGTGAAACGATCCAGTTTAACCCTCCATCGACTGTTTTTTTTATTAATCCACCTGAACCGACTAAGTAACCGGTATGGGGATTTGTGAACCAAACAGAAGAGAAAAAATATCCTGAATCGTGCGACAATAAATTCCATGTTGTTCCACTGTCAGTGGTTTTTATAATCGTGCTGTATTCACCTACTGCATAACCTGTGTCGGCATCAGGAAA
>Ga0181533_1005200_pt1 | contig 12687 bp, 11 predicted proteins | sample PEATcosm2014_Bin_45_FD_119772 | JGI IMG/M metagenome (GOLD analysis project Ga0181533, IMG submission 119772) | Peatland microbial communities from MTU Mesocosm Facility, Houghton, MI, USA - PEATcosm2014_Bin11_60_metaG | ecosystem: Environmental > Terrestrial > Soil > Wetlands > Peat | place...
ACTGGTCACGCCGCTTGTCCAAGGACTACGAACTGCTTCACACCACAGCCGAAACCATGATCTACGTTGCCTCCGCTCATCTGTTCTTGCGAAGGCATGCGTAGTTTTTAAACAGGTTCTTATCGGATTCGGGAAGGAAGCTGGCTTGAATGGAGTTGGCGGCGAGCCGGCGCAGTTCTTCGCGGGTAAAGCCTTGTTCCGTATGCGCCAGCAGGAACTCGTTGGCGAGATCGGAGCCGAAGAGGGCGGGATCGTCGGAGTTGAGCGTGACCAGGAGGCCGCGATCGAAGTATTGACGCAGGGGGTGGGCGGCGAAGGAGGGGCAGACGCCGGTGCGGACGTTGGAGTTTGGGTTCAACTCGAGTGGTGCTCCTCGCACTTTCAAGTTTTGGAGTAGTTTCTCGTCTTGAATCGCGGAAAGGGCGTGGCCGATGCGCTCGGAGCCGATGGAAAGCGCCTCCCAGATGGCCTCGGGCCCGGTGGTTTCGCCGGCGTGGTTGGTGAGCCGGAGGCCATTGGCGCGGGCCTTGGAGTAGAGGGCGCGAAAGGATTCAGAGCCGGCTTGGCGCTCGTCGCCGCCCAGGCCGATGCCGACGATGGAGGGGTAATGCGGGCGCATCTCGGCGGCCTTGCGGAAGACGCGATCCGCCTCTTCGACAGTGAAGTGGCGGACGGCGTCGAAGATCCAGTAGAGCGAGAGGTTGAACTCGCGGGCGGCGCGCTCGCGGGCGCATTCCAGGCCAGCGAAAATGGGCTCGAAGGCGCGCGGATCGAAGTTGCGCCACATATAAATGACGCCGACGGAGATGAAGACCTCGGCATGGACGACGCCCTGGGCGTGCAGGTGCTGCATCATGCGCCATGCGGCCAGTTCGTAATCTTCGGGGTCTTTCAGGCGCCGCGTGATGGCCTTGAAGCACTCAATGAACTCCGTGAAGTCAGTAAAACGGTAGAGGGCCTCGGCTTCCGGCAGGGTCAGGTGCGGCGAATCGTGGCGCGCACTGAGCTCGACCAGCGTGGCCGGCAGAATGGTGCCTTCGAGGTGCAGATGCAACTCGGCCTTGGGCAGGCGGCGGATGAAGTCCTGAATCGAGGTCACACTTTCAGTGTAGCGGGAGAGCAGGGAGCGAGGGAGCTAGCCACCCCAGCGGGCACAAATCACCCGCTGGAAACCCCGGCAGGGAGCGAGGGAGCAAGAATTCGCGCTCTCCCACCCTTTCGCCCCCGATTTCAAGAAGCAGGTTCTTCGACTCGCTCCGCTCGCTCAGAAGGATGGGGCACGGACCGCGTTACTGGCTTTTGATTGTCGTGGCCTTGTTGTCGACGAAGGTGATGGTCCAGGTTTTGCCGGCCTGATCGTAGGTGACGGTGCGATTGCCCTCGGAGGAGCCGTCGGATTGGATCTTCTGGCCGATGGACATGCGGGTCTGCAGTTCGCTCATGCCGGGAAGGACCTGGTGGGCGTCGATGGCGGCCCAGACGGTTTTGGGCCAGTTGTCGTAAATCGTGTGGGGATCGTCGTAGAAGAAGAGAATGTCGCTGAAGTACTCTTCCTGGCTGCCATCGATGGCGCCGATGGCGGTGGCATAGAGGCTTGCGCCACCGGGCAGCGCGAAGACGGCGAAGACCTGGCGGCTGCCGTGCGAGATGCCATCGTCAACCTGGGCGGGCGCCGCGGCTTTGATGACTTTCTTGATGTCGAGGCGTTGCGCGGAGGGGATGACGCCGACGGGTTTCGCGAACACAATGCAGCCGGCTTCGTAGGGGAAGTAAGCCATGGTGTAGCCGTTCTTCATCCAGACGCTGGTGTTTTGGAGCTTCAGTACGTCGTCGAAGGAAGTGGGGAACATCATGCGCACGACGGCGACGTCGTCGGGCGTGAGGTTCTGCTCGGAATTGGTCTGGGGAGCGACGCCGGGATTGCGGCGCTGCTCGAAGACGACGAGCAGATAGATGCCGCCGATGGCGAGCGTGACGAGCGTAACGATGAGGGCTTTTTGCCAGTTCTTCATAACAATTCCAATTCCAGCATAGAGCTTCGACGACCTGGTGCGCTTGTGCACGGAGAAAGTGCGTGGGCGTGGACGCCCACACTACAGCCGGTCTGGAGACCGGCGCTACATGGTGGAGTCTACCGGGGCCGGGCGAACTCCGAGCGGTGACGGCTGTAGAGGAAATAAATGAATAAGCCGATGACGAGCCAGATGATGAAACGGTACCAGGTGATGATGGGCAAGCCCGCCATCAGCAGGAAACAGAAGATGACACTGAGTGCGGGGATGACGGGACCGCCGGGGACGACGAAACCGCGATGACGGCCGGGCTCGCGGAGCCGGAGAACAATCACACCGATCGAAACGAGAACGAAGGCGAACAGTGTGCCGATGTTGGAAAGGTCGGCGAGGGTGCCGATGTCGAAGAGGCCCGAAGGAATGGCGACCAGGAAGCCGGCGACCCAGGTAGAAAAGGCAGGTGTGCGAAAAAGCGGATGCACGTTGGAGAAGACTCTTGGCAGCAGGCCGTCGCGGGACATGGAGAACCAGACGCGCGATTGGCCGATTTGGTAGACAAGGATCGACGAGATCATGCCCATGAGCGCGCCCAGCAGGACCACTAGGCGAATCCAATAGAGCGGATGGCCGCCGGGCAGAAGGGAGAGCTTCTTGAGCGCGTTGACCACGGGCGCCGCGTCTCCGACCATGGACTGCCACGGAACCAGGCCGGTGAGGCAGACGGCGACAGAAACGTAGAGTACCGTGCAGACCACCAGCGTGGCGATGATGCCGATGGGAAGATCGCGCTGCGGATTGTTGCACTCCTCAGCGGCAGTGGAGACCGAGTCGAAGCCAATGTAGGTGAAGAAGATGATGGAGCCGCCGGTGAGCACGCCCGACCATCCGTTGGGCATGAAGGGATGCCAGTTGGATGGATGAATATAGCCGATGACGGCGAAGATGAAGATGAGAATCGCAATCAGCTTGAATCCCACCATCATATTGTTGGTCGAAGCCGACTCGCGGATGCCGCGCACCAGAATCACCGTGATGAACATGACGATGAGGAACGCGGGAATGTTGAAGCCGAAGTGCCAGCCGGAGTTGTAGATTGTGTTGCCGGACAGATCCTGGAGCCCCTCGGGAAGATAGGCAGGCGAGATCCATCGCGCGCTGGGATGCAGGCCAAACCAGTCCAGCAGATCCACGATGTGCGCGGCAAAGCCGACGCTGACGCTCATGTTGGAGCCGGCGTATTCCAGGATCAAATCCCAGCCGATGATCCAGGCGATGAGTTCGCCGAGGGTCGCGTAGGTGTAGGTGTAGGCAGAGCCTGCAATGGGAATCATCGACGCGAGCTCGGCGTAGCAGAGGCCGGTGAGCGCGCAGACGAAGGCCACCATGATCATGGAAATCGCGATGGCCGGACCGGCGCCGGGACGGCCGGCCAGCGCGGTGTGGGTGATGATGTAGCTGGCCAGCGGCGTGTTGACCATGCTGGAGGTGTCAAATTTTTCGCCGGAGATGGCCGTGCCGATGACCGTGAAGATGCCCGAGCCGATGACCGCGCCGATGCCGAGAGCGGTGAGCGACCACGGGCCAAGGGTCTTCTTCAGCCTGTGTTCGGGTTCTTCCGACTCCCGAATCAGCTTATCGATCGATTTGCGCGCGAAGAACTGGCTGGGCAGTGCAGGTCTCCTTACAGGTTTCAGGGGTCAGGTTTCAGGGGTCAGGTTTCAGGGGTCAGAGAGCAGACCGAGGAGCCGTTGACACTTGGGCGCCGAGAACTGACACCTGACACCTGAAACCTGACCCCTGTTCTTACCGCTTGCTCTGGCCGCGGACCATCTTCTTGACTTTCTTCTTCAGCGAGCCGCGCGGGGTGGTGCGCTTGGCCTTGGGCGCTGCCTTTTTGCGCGCCGTACGCTTGAGCTTCTTGCGTTCCGCCTTGTCGGCGATCTTTTTGGTGTCTGCCACAGTTACCTCTTTCGATTGGGTGAATTCCACGATCCCGCCGGGACGGCGAGTGCAAATTTGATGGTAACAGGGAAGGGGTGCGGGAAAAAACGATGACCGGCACGGGCAAAAGCCCGGAAGGCGCGATAAACTCCAGGACGATAGAGAGGCGAACGTGGCTCCTGAAGCGATCGACAAAATGGCCGGCGCGGCGGATCAGGCAAAGGGCCGGGTCCTGGCCATCAATCCCGGAACAACCTCGACGAAATTCGGCATTTTTACGCGCGCGGGCGAGGAGCTCACGCGCAACATTCATCATGGCGATGATGAGATCCAGCGCTTCAAGGGCCGGCCCATGCTGGACCGTTTTGAGTACCGCGCGGACCTGATCGAGGAGGCGCTGGTAGCGGCTGGATTTACTCCAAAAGGTCAAGGCGCGGAGCGCTGGGCAGCGGTGGCGGGGCGCGGCGGCATGCTGCCGCCGATGGAGTGCGGCACCTACCTGGTGGATGACGCGATGGTGGCGGAGCTCCGCGCGGCGCGGCGCGGCGAGCATGCGTCGAACCTGGGAGCGGTGCTGGCATTGCGCTTTGCCAAAGCGGCGGGCGTCAGTGCGTACATTGTGGATCCAGTGACGGTAGAGGAGTGGCAGCCGTGCGCGCGGCTCTCGGGGTCGCCCCTGGTCAAGCGGTCGTTTATCGGCCACGCGCTCAATACGAAAGCTGTAGCCAAGCGCTACGCGCGCGGGCTGGGCCGCAGCTACGCGGCACTGCGTTTGATTGTGATCCACATGGGCAGCGGGATCACGGTGTCGGCGCATCGCGAAGGGCGCATGATCGACAGCAATTCCATCGAGGAAGGCCCGTTCGGGCCGGACCGCACGGGGTCGCTGCCGGTGCGGGCGCTGGTCAAACTTTGCTGCAGCGGAACGATGACCGAGAAGGAGCTGGACCGGCACGTCTTCGGCGATGGCGGCCTCTACGCGTACCTGGGCACGCGCGATTTGATCGAGGTGGAAAGGCGCATGGAATTCGGGAACGGCGGCGCTGGAGATCAGGAGGCCGCGGCAGTGTTCGAGGCCATGATCTACCAGATCGGCAAAGAGGCCGGCGCGATGGCCGCGGTGCTGGAGGGGAAAGTGGACGCAGTGCTTGTGACCGGCGGCATGGCGCACTCCGAGCGCGCGGTCGAGCGGCTGCGCAGCTATGTGGAATGGATTGCGCCGGTTGCGGTGTTCCCCGGCGAGGATGAGCTGCGGGCACTGGCTGAGGGCGTGTTTCGCGTGCTGGACGGGGAGGAAGAAGTGAAGAGGATAAAGACAGGGACGGGGGACTGAGGGACTAAGGGCCTAAGGGACTGGGGACCAGGGTACGAGGCGGCGGGTGCGGGAACCAGGAGACCAGGAAACATTTAGAATGCGAGCAAGCAGCAGGCACAAGCGGACGAAGGGCGGGAGACTCTATTGGCGGTTCTGGCGGTACAGCAGATCCGGCGCATGCGGGGCGGCGCGCAGGGCCAGTTGATGCTGGGCGCGGACGGCCACATTTATGTGGTGAAGTTCCAGAACAATCCGCAGCACATGCGGGTGCTGGCCAATGAGCTGCTGGCGGCACGTCTAGCTGCAGCAGCGGGGCTGACGGTGCCTGAGGCCGAGCTGGTGGAGGTTTCAAGCTGGCTGATTGAGAATACGCCGGAGCTGGAGATCGACCTGGGACGGACGCACACGCGATGCACGCCGGGGCTGCAGTTCGGGTCGCGATTCGCCGGGGGATTGATGCCGGGGCAGGTGGTGGACTACCTGCCCGAAGAACAGCTGATGGAACTCAAGAATCTGGGCGAGTTCGCGGGCATGCTGGCGCTGGATAAGTGGACGGGCAATGCCAACGGGCGGCAGGCGGTGTTCACGCGGCGGCAGCGGGAGCGGAGATATAAAGCTGTTTTTATCGACTTCGGCTACTGCTTTCACGCCGGGGAGTGGCGCTTCGAGGATGCGCCGCTGCGCGGGGTCTACTACCGGAACGACGTATATCGAGAGGTGACAGGTTGGGAGTCGTTCGAGCCCTGGCTGACGCGGATTGAGACCATGGCGGCGGAGACGGTGTGGGCGGCGGCCAATGAGGTTCCCCCCGAATGGTACGGCGGAGATCAGGGCGAGATGGAGGCGCTGGTGGAGAAGCTGCTGGCAAGGCGGAGCCGGATCCGGGAGGGTATTGAGGCATTTTGGAAATCGGATCGGAGGCCATTTCCGAAATGGGGAGAGGGGAGTGGAGAGAGGACGGAAGAGGCTTGGAAAGGGGGTAGGTGGGGGACTACGATGAGGGTGAATTGAAAGACAGCTTCTAGCTTCTAGCTCCTAGCTTCTAGCTTTTTTCGTGCGAGTGCGGGCTGCGGAGGGTATCAGAGAGAGTAGATCGGCTGCGAGCTTGGCGATCGTCGGCCGAGGCCGAGGGCTGAAGGTTGAGAACTGAGAGCTGAGAGCTGAGAGCTGAGAGCTGAGAGCTAAGAGCTAAGAGCTAGGAGCTAGGAGCTAGGAGCTAGAAGCTAGAAGCTAAACCATGGAGAGCGAACACCATCGTCGAGAGTGCGAGTTTCGGCTGCTCCGGTATGTGCCGGACGCGGTTCGGAACGAGTATGTGCACATTGGCGTGATTCTGCGGGAGGGGGCGACGGAGGACCAGCCGGCGCGAAGCGAAGTGCGCTTTACGCACGACTGGCGTCGGGTGAAGTGCCTCGATCCGGACGCTGATCTGGCGCTGCTCGAAGGCATGGAGGGCGAACTGCGGCGGAGGCTTGCGGACCACGGTCTCGATCAGGAGCCCGCGGGCAAGCTGATGCGGATTCTCGAGGAGTCGCTGTCGCTGAACGTGCAGATGACCGAGCCCAAGGCCTACCTGGCCGAGAGCATACCCGCAGGGATGGAAGAGCTGATGCGGCTGTACGTCGAGGCGCCGGCGCGGGAACGCGTCTCAAGATTGAGTGGCCGCGCGGCGATCCATGCGCGCATGCGCTCGGAGTTCGAGCGCGCCGGGGTGTGGGATCTGATGAGAAAGAGAATCGCTGCGTCGGAGTACACACGGCCTGGGGATCCGCTGCGCATCGATGTGGGCTACCGGCCCAACGGGCTGGTGCGGATGTTTCACGCGGTGAGCCTGGACCCGAGAATTGATCCGAGAATCGGCCCCAAGGTTGCGATGGGAGTTGCCGGGGGTTTGGAGATGGCCAAGGTGCTGGCTTTCTCCGCGGCTGCGCTGCGGGCAGGCGTGGAACGCGTGGAGAAGGCCGAACTGGAGCTGACGGCGGTGATCGAGCCGGCGGCCCGCCTCGGCGCCACCGATGAGGAGCCGGAGCGGCTGGAGATGTATCGCTTTGGCGTGGAGACGATGGAGGAGCACCAGATCCGGGTGCTGACGACGTCGGATATGGAGCGCGTGGCGGAAACGGCGCGGCGGGAGCTGCGGGTTTAGGGACTGAGGGACTGAGGGACGAAAGACAGCTTTCAGCTATTAGCTCTTAGCTTTTAGTTCGTTGAGGTGAGTGGGCGGCTGTGGCGGAGAAGAGAGCAGGGATTAGTGATTAGGGACTTGCCTGTCGGCATTTGCTGGCACTGATACCCGGCAACTGACACCTGTCAACTGCCAACTGATCACTAACCACTAATCACTAGCCACTAAAAAATGACGCCCGCCCCGGATTCAAGGCCGCAAGTGGGCACTAGAGGCCGGAATTGGCCTGTTCCAAGGGATTTCCGGGGTCTCAGAAAAAAGTTTGCAAAGTTTGCATATAATTTCCCCGCTTCGCGGTAGGATCGGTTTTGTTGAGATATTTCAGGGGTTTCGATGCCGTTGATTGAGCGCTGAGCTGGCGGCGGGGAACTGGCTGAAGGAAATTCGACGATTCGAGAAGGGCATGGCCTGAGGGCTGTGCCCTTTTGTTTTCGGGGCAAAGTTTCGGTAGAGGGTTCGGAACAGGGTTCGGAATCGGGTCTCTGACCGCATGAATTCGTCCTTTCGGCAACCATGTTTCCCACCCTTTCGCCAGAAAGAAGGCGAAAGGATGGGGCACGGAGTTGCAACAAGGTCAAGCGGCCGGAGACCCAGGCTCTGAACAAGGAAGGTGCACGTGAGTGTAGGCGAGCAGTTGCGGGAGATGTGGCGGCAGGCGCGCGGGGTCGGGCAAGACGGCCGCGGCAGAGAGGCCCAGGTCGCGGAGATCGAGGCTGCGGCAGCGGCAGAGCGCAAGACGCTGGCTCTGCCCGCGATCCTGAGCCCGGTGCAGTTTCCGGGGCGGCACCTGCCCAAACCGACGCCGGTGAATCTGCGGCGGTTTGCAGAAACCCCAGTCGTGCGGCGGGCGATCAACGTGATCAAGGATCGCATCGCGGCTATGGACTGGCAGGTGCGGGTGCGGCGCGGCTTCGAGGCCGGGGACGTGGGATATGTGGAGCGCAAGCTGCGGGCGTTGCGGCGCACGCTCGAGGAGCCGAACCCGACGGACAGTTTTCGCACCTTGATTGAGCAGGCGATCGAGGATGCGCTGACGGGCGGCTTCGGGGCTATTGAGATGGAGGCGACCGGCGATCCGGAGCGGCCGGCGATGTTGTGGCCGGTGGACGGGGCGTCAATCCGCATCAACGCCAGGTGGGACGGGCAGGAGGATCTGCCGCGTTACGCGCAGGCCATGCCGGGACAACTGGAGTCGAGCGCGGTAGAGCTGATGGACAACCAGTTGATGTACATCCGCATGAATCCGCGCAGCTTTACGCCCTTCGGGCTGGGGCCGCTGGAGGTGGCGTTCGAGACGGTGAATCAGTTTCTGAGCGCGCATCGGTTCGCGGGAAAACTGGCGGCGAACGCGGTGGCGCAGTATGCGCTGTGGCTGAACGAGGCCACGCCCTCGCAGCACGACCGGCTGATCCGCTGGTGGCAGGACGAGATCGAGGGCACGGGGCGCGTGCCGCTGATTTCGACCGAGCAGAAGCCGGAGGTGCTGCGGTTTGCGCAGGGCACGGACGCGGACCTGCGGCTGGCCTGGCAGGAGTTTCTGATCCGCATGGTGGCGAACGCTTTCGGGCTGCCGCCGCTGATGCTTGGCCTGGAAGCCGATGTGAACCAGTCGACGGCGTCTGAAATGGCAGATGAGGCGTTTCGCGGCGCCATCTCGCCCATGGCGCTGCTGCTGGCGCAGCACTTTACGCGGGACCTGTTCTCGAAGTGCATCGGCTGGCGGGAGTTCGAGTTTGTGTTTAACGAATTAAGCGCGCGCGACGAGGAGACGGAGTTGCAGGTGCAGGTGCAGCTGCTGCAGGCGGGCGTGCTGACGGTGAACGAGGTGCGGGCCATGCGAGGGCTGGCGCCGATGGAAGCAGGGACCAAGGGAACAAGGGAACAAGGGAACGAGAAAACGGGGAACGAGGGAACAGGGGAACAAGGGAACGAGAAAACAGGGAGCTAGGGCACAGGTTTCGAAGGACAAAAGAGCGTCGAAGGGCAGGTTCCAGGGGAGATTTACCCAAGGGACAAGATCTCAGGTTGTGGCTGGACCTGTTGCATTCTTGTTCCCTAGGTCCCTTGTTCCCTTGTTCCCTTCGCGAGTGGAGCGAGCAGATGCGACTGGAAGCGATGGCGGTGGCAATACCTCATGTGGACAAGCATCCCAACCGGGTGCCGTTCGAGGGCGTGTTGACGGTGGTGAATGCGGCCAGCGACAAGGCCCCTGCGGGAGCGCGCGGGCACCGCGTGATGCTGACGAAGGAGGCGGCGGAGAATGCGCTGGCGTCTCTCGTGGGCATGGCGGTGGATTACCGGCCCGGCTGGGACGGGCACGATGCGCGGCGCAAGATTGGACTGCTGACCGAGGCCAATGTAGTGGGGCAGCGGCTGGTGGTGCGCGGCTATCTCTACGCGCGCGATTTTCCCGAGGTGGCGACGGCCATGGCGGCGCACGCGCCGGAGGCGATGGGCATGAGTTACGAGCTGGCCGACGCACGGGTCGAAGATATGAGGGCCGAGGTGTGGAAGCTGACGCGGGTGACGTTTACGGGCGCGGCGATTCTGCTGCGCGAGAAGGCGGCCTACCGGGCGACGAGCTTTCGCATGGCGGGAGAGAGGCGGAGTTAGCGGGGTTGGCGGAGTTAGCGAGACAGCGAGTTAGCTGGTCGGCAAGTCAGCTTTAAAAGTTTGTGGTATCCCACATCTCAAATTCGAGATGTGGGGCACCCATGTACTTGCTGAGTTAAAAGGCGTGTATTGAGGTTTGTGCTCTCCCACCCTTTCCGCAAAGGACGCGGAAAGGATGGGGCACGGGAAAGTTAGCGAGTTAGCAGGTCGGCGAGTCAGCGAGTTAGTAAGGCAGCAAGTTAGCGAGTTAGCAGGTCAGCGAAGAGGCTCCGTAATGCGGGGCCTTTTTTAGGGGCCGGCGCAGCAGGTGTTTGCGCGAAAGGCGCGGAAACAGGAAAGGGAGTACATGGAAAACGACGAGAAGAACATTGCCGAGCGGCTAGAGGCCGCGACCACTCTGCTGGAGAGGACGCTGAACTGGCTGGAAGAACGCCAGGGCGCACTGTCGGGCGAGGTGGAGAAGATCTCGGCCACGGTGGAGCAGAGCCGGCGCGAGACCGAACTGGCGGAGAAGCTGGCCGCGACGGAGCGGGAGCTGGCCGAGGTGAAGGCCGCATCCGCGCCCAACCCAGCCAACCCTCTGCGCCGGACCATGCCCGCGGCCACGGCGGAGATGCTGGCCAAGCACGGCATCGGCGACGGGCCGGTGGATGTGCACGCTCTGGACGCGGCGTTGTCGGGGCTGAGCCTGGAACAGCGCATCGCGGTGAAGACGCAACTGCTGCGGGCCGGGGCGATTGCGTAAAGGCAGCTTCCAGCTACTAGCTTCTAGCTACTAGCTAAAAGCCTGCGCGGATGATCACGGGTACATTGCGGCCGGAAAGCGGCTCCGATGAAAAGTCATTGGAGTTCGCCCAACCGGGGAATACCAACCAAGCCGGATTCCGGCGCGAACCAGCTTGCAGCTAGGAGCTAGAAGCTAGCGGCTGAAAAACGGCCCCATGGAGGGGGTGGAGAGAGCTATGAACGCAACCTTTGCAGATATTCACGCGGCAGCGGATTACATCGGGCCGGGCGCAGTTGAAGTTCCGCTGTACCAGACGGAGATCTTCGACATTTGCCGGCGGTCAAGTCCATTTGGACAGCGCATCAAGCAGGTTCCGGCGACGGGACATCCCTCGCGGTTCTTCGAGGAGACGGCAATCCCCAACCCGGGCGCAGCCGGCTTCGTGAATCCGCGCAGCATCAGCCCCACGGTGGTGAGCCCGACGCGCATCGAGCTGAGCGTGCCGCTGAAGGCCATTGTGGCGCAGATCAACTACAACCTCTTCGACATCGAACTGGGCGACCAGCAGAAGCAGTTTGCCTATCTGCAGGCCAAGGACCTGGTGGATACGGTGAGCGGCGTGATGGTGGCGCACGACGTGGCCCTGTGGCAGGGCTCGGACACCAGTCTGAGCGCGCCGACCACGACACAATATATGGGCTGCGCGGCGCAGATAGCGGCCGGCGGCAACAGCGTGAACGTGACCACATCCATGAAGATCGTGGACACGATGAAGACCATGATCGCGCAGATGGTTGCGAGCACGGGTTATCGCGTGCGGCCGACGGCCATCTATGCCAACCCGGTGCTTCTGGACCTGATCGACCAGGAGATGAAGACCGAGTACAACGTGGTGTTGAACAGCACGCAGATCTCGGCGGGCTTCACGGTGAAGAATCTTTCGACGCAAGCCGGCGATCTGCCGCTGATTCCTGACTGGAGCCTGCCTTATACGGGCACGCCGGGAACGGGCAGCGCGGTGCTTCCGGCCTACATCGTGACCGAGGACCTGATCGAGTATCACTGGCTCGGCGATCCGGCTCCGCGCATCTTCCAGCTCGGCTTGCCCAACTCGCTGACCTACCAGTACGTGGCGGTCAAGTTCGGCGCGCCGGTGGTGAAGGGCGCGAGCTTTGCGCACACCCAGGTGCTGGTGGAGCGGTAGGAAAAAACAGGGACTAAGGGACTAAGGAACTAAGGGACCGGGCCACGGACTTTTGCGGGCTAGTCCCTTAGTCCCTTAGTCTCTAGTCCCTTTCTTTTGAAAGGAACTGTCATGGTCTATCTCGAGCCAGCGGATTACGCGAACTATGGATTGCCGGCGGGAACGACGGCGGACTGGATCACGGCTGCCACGGCGTTGATCAACAGCCACTGCAGGCGGCCGGACTTGAACGTCGTCGAATACATCGAGCGCCTGCGCGTGACCACGGGAGTGCAGACGGTGCTCTTGAGTTATCTGCCGCTGGCGCCCCTGGCACCGGCCACGTCGCCGCTCGTAGGCATTGAGGGCCGCTACGGCAGGCCGCGGCGCGGCGAGATTCTGAACGAGCCGATGAGCGAAATTGTGTCGGCGTTCGCACTGCCCGGGCAATGGACGGCGATCGATCCCACGCTGGTGGATTTCGACCCGGCGAATGGCGAGTTGACGCTGCCCTGGAATGTGCTGGGGCTGCCATACAACGAAGTGCGGGTTACGTATACGGCCGGTCTGACGACGATTGGCGACGATGTGAAGTCGGCGTGCGCGCAGATTGTGCGCAACGCGCAGGCCACGCCGGCGCTGAACGCGAGTATGAGCAGGATCGACACCATGCAGGTGAAGTATTTCTCAAGTTCGTTGATCGACGAGACG
>Ga0181533_1005212_pt1 | contig 12642 bp, 11 predicted proteins | sample PEATcosm2014_Bin_45_FD_119772 | JGI IMG/M metagenome (GOLD analysis project Ga0181533, IMG submission 119772) | Peatland microbial communities from MTU Mesocosm Facility, Houghton, MI, USA - PEATcosm2014_Bin11_60_metaG | ecosystem: Environmental > Terrestrial > Soil > Wetlands > Peat | place...
ATGCAAACGTGTCATTTCTGATTCCCCAACCTTTATCCTTGTCAACTAGCCCGGCCAAGGTGTATGCGACTATGTCGAGATCGGGCGAGATGTGGAGTCCGTAGATTTCCATGTCATCCCCAACGTTTCCGATGACTGTCAATTCTCTCTGAGGAACAACGCGAATGAGCCCCTCTAGGAACTTGGCTGCTCCCACACCACCAGCGAGGCTCACAATCATCGACTACGCCCGATAATTAGTGAAAATTGATAATCCATGGATTTCCTGATGCGATCTCTTGAAGGTGAAACACGGAATACTAATTGCAAGCACTGCTTGAATTTTGAAGATGCTTAGGTGAACAGTCGAGAGAACCGCCAGACTACTAGATACCGCGGCCTCTGCAAGACCGACGCTCTTCCGGGCGAACAATCCCTCCGCCATGGGAACCACCAACGCTGCGCACAGAAGACCACAACTACTTAACTCTTCCAATATGTTATTCATACTAAATATACATAGCTTTATGTTAATACGAACATATTGTCAATGTTTTCTATTGAAGTTTTTGGCCTTTCCAATCAAGTCCTTTGCGATCTCAACGTTCAATGGGGAGAGCACGCGGGACCTTCCAACCTCGTAAACCTGTATTAGTCCAGCATCGCGCAGCACCTCAACGTGCCGGTAAACACCTCCGTAATCCATCTTTAGATTACTGGCAACTGCTGTGATGTGAAGTGGTTTTTTGGTGTCCATCAGCATGAGGAGAATTCGAAGCCGAACAGTATTTCCTAGAGCCCCGAAGATTTGCGAGGCAGTTTTCAGATCTTCATAAGCAGACAATTAGCTCGGTCCAGCTTGACATAATACTCCTGAGGAGTTAATACTTACTGAATTTCACGTTTTTTCTTTCAACAAATTTCATCATATGGTCACTTGAACAGAAATAGAAGCTTTTCAACTGGTTTTCCTCCTCCGTGACGAAAGATTGGGATTTCATTAAATCGAGAATCTTGCCACACTGGTTACACATTACTCTCATGTTAGTCACTGAACAGTTAACTCACGTACGAGAGGTCTCGATCGCGAGGTAGGTTGTTTCGGGATAAGTCCTTTGCCTTGTGAACTGCTTCAGAATTCTCTTTAGCTTGTTTCTCAAGCGCCGAATAATCCACTTGTATTCTAAGGAGTTTAGACGACAATTCCAATGCAGACTTTGCTGCGTTGGCGTCTAGTGATAGATATCCCGGAGTTTCAGCCAACAGACATATTGCAGCAATATTCTTGGTCTTTGCCAGACCAAAAATCAGACCGTTTGTTCCCGTGATGGCGCCCCCAGCAAGTTTGACGGCTCCAAACGCTTCGACCTCTTTGACGAGATCAGCTTCGGTTCCACCTACGAAGACTTTAGGGTGATCGGTGAAATTATCAGTAGCCATACCGCCCATAGTTATGACCTGTCTGACTTGCAATCTCTGCGCCAAACCTAAGACTGCGTCCGCGAGTTCGTACTGGCCTTCGGGTGAATATGGTTGCTCGTTGGCACTAAACAGTACGAGATCTGATCCGCCCTCAGTATTCTTCCAGAAGTAAAATTCGCCTCTCATCAACTTAACAATTCCATCATCGGTCAGCCAAACCTTTGGGGAGAACGCGGGAGAATAAACTTCAGCGAATAGCTCGGCCTTTAATTCCTTTTGGAGGTGATTTACCGCGAGCCACGCCACTGATCCTATTCCTGGTAGACCGCAAACCATTACAGGTTTGTCTAGTCTAGGTTCAGTGAGACATTTGATCACGGTATGCATGGCGTCTTGCTCCAGAATTAGGTACAGTAAGGTATCGCGTGTAATTAGTTGTTTGCAGATTTCATTCAGTAGGCAGCTTTTGCTGACCGTATTGTGTTAGGCCCCACGTAAAGGGTTTAGTTCTTGTCAAGCGTTGGACGAGTCGATCTTTCTTCAGCGACATTAGATGGTAACTTACACATTCATATGAAAGAGAAGTGCCTCGCGATATTTCCGCGGTAGATTGGGCCCTTTCATCAAGAGCGCGGAGTATCTTGCTGCGTGAGATCAACCCTGCTTTGACGTTTCTCTTGGATGTGAGGTACGCTTTTGGATGTAGAGCACCTTGACGACTCATTTTCATTTCACACAAACTGCGCTAGTGAGGGTTGTTTTTTCTCCTCTGTTTCGTTGAACATGGAGTCGATTTCTTGTCTAAGTAGCATTAGACGTTGAGTGTGATATTTCCCTAAGTTGTATCTGTTAACCAGATCTTGTGCGACGGTGAGATATTTCTCCACGCCTCCCTTGTACACCGTTAACGAGAGTTTTCCTCCACATCGAGTGCACGCCCCTTTTAGCGGCACACGTCTGAATTTCGCGTTGCATTTAGTGCATCTGAATCGCTGTGCAGCAAACGCTTTGAGGTTTCCAGTCAGGTCCCGCATGAAGTGGGTGGATAGAACACGTCTAGCAACCTCGGCCGCGTCAACTGCTTTAACGGTTTCTGCAACCTTCAGTTGTTCAGTTACCTTGTCTAGCATACTGCCGAGTTTCTTGTATGTGCTCTCCAGGTTGCCGTTATTGACATCAGTCACGGTGAGCGTGCAACCTAACGAGTCTAGTACCATGGTTGATCCTAATCTTGCGTTAACTGTCTCAATTATGGCACTTAGTCGTTTGGGGTCACTGCGACGCTGTGTCTCCTGATAGAATCGTAGGGGTAACTGTTCAGTAGTTTCTAGATTGTAAGCTTGACGTGCGATTTCAGTTGGCTTTATCGACACTGTGAGCAGAATTGGGGCATCCATTATGCCACCGATTCTGGAAGGTAGGAAGCTCTTCGAAAAATTCAGGAGTACGTCCAAGGCGAGACTCACTGAATCTTCGTCACCGTCGCAGTCTCTTCTCTTGGTTGCATGCCAGAATGGGTGGGCGAAGCAAACACTAGCACGAGTGAATCCCACTATCCTGCCGATCACGCCCACAGAGGTGTGTGGAGATAACCCCACAACCAACTGCCCGACGATGTCCTGCCTGTTTTTGACTTTGTAGAAAGGCGGCACTCCGTAGAATGTTTGAAGCATCTCGTCAAGGCATTTTGCGACTCTGACGAAGTAGTCCCCACATCCTTCGGGTACGATAATATCGTGCACTCTTAAGCTCAGATATTGTCTGTCAGATTTCAGCGGCTTCTCGTCAACATCGTAATTGTAACCCAGGTCGATCAGCTTCTGAACCTCGACTCCTACCTCTGCCGGAGTGAAGTGTGTTAGAGGCGCATTGGTTGCATCAAATCTCACGGTGCCATCCTTAAACACGGATACGTCATGTTTCGCTCTGATCAACCCCTTCTCGATAGGTTCAGGTGTCCTAGTCGCATTCGTTAACCCTCTCACGCCCTTCACTGACTCCGGAACGACTGTGAGAGCCAATCTTCTTTCTGCACGAGAGAGGTGTTCTCGTATCGCAATGCTCCGCCTAGTGAAAAGTTCAGTTTGCCCTCTGCAAGATGGACAAGTCTTTCCGTTCGCCTCGATGCCACACTTTGGACATACTGGTTTGAGCTCGGTCTTCTCTCCACATTTATCGCAGAGTAAAGTATGCGCGATGTTCCCACAGTGCCCGCACTTACGGTTCGCTATCTCAACAGAGATCAGTGAATGATTCGCGGCAGCTTCGACTATGCTTCTTCGCGGCCCACCCGACAATCCTATTGGAAACAAACAATGAACATTTGGGCGCATTTCTCGCCGTTTAGCTTTTTCAGGCCGTCCCATCCTCGCTCCAACATATACTGGACCTTTCTTCATCAGATGGATCCCGGAAACTTTCAGAACTTTTTCAAAAACATCCTTTCCCTCGACCTCGGTGGAATCGACTCCCAAACCCAGACAGTCATACAAAACGGTACTCTGCTCTGTGTCTAGAACACAATGCCCACCATCCACTATGTGCGGCAAACAGAGGCCGTCGAGGATCTCTTTGACCTTACCATCATGCCGAATCCGTATTTGAGCTCGAGAAATCTCAGCGGTAACAGGGTCGAGTAGCTTTGAGCGAAGATAATCAAACTGCTCTGAATCAATGTTTTCCCAGAAACACGTGTAATGGGGATGAAGTGGGATGCTTGAGAGCTTTGCAATATTGATTGCCTGCTCAGCCGTTGGGAGAGCTCCAGTTTGGAAGGCCATGACCTCTTGAATGCTTATTCCCACGTGTTTGGCAAACTCGTTAATATTCGGAAAGTCCATGAGCTCAAGTGCTAACAGCTCCTGCCACCATGTTTCCACAAATCCTGAAGGCAGAAGCGGTCGATTGTTTTCTAAGAACTCGCCGTACCCAACTAGGATGTCTCCTAGAAACAGCACTTTCTCTATACTATTCGAGTCAACGAGCCTTTCCGCCTCCTTGGGGTCAGATAGTCTGATAACTGACCCGTCTTTCAGTCTTACAACAGGCGGTTCGATCGAATCAACTGCAGCCGCAATACCCGCTTTTCCAGGTTTCTCCAACCGGAGTTGTGTGCCAACAGCTATGAATCGGCCGAGGATTATCATCGTAGATGGGTGAATACCCACCGCCGCTAGGCCAGTGTTACGTGCCCTACCATACCTTAACCTGAACCCACCTTGAATCTGTGGGAATGAGAATATCGGTCTACCGCCGAGAACATCCTCCATAAACATGAATTCCCGTGCTTCATCGGCCTCCGCTACAGGCGGTTTGATATCCTTCAGCCAACTCCAGCCTTCTATTCCCAGGCTATCAATCATCTTCAACACCTTGTGGCTTCTCCCTATCAAACCGTCATGTACAACTCTAAGCGCCCCGCCTCGCACTCGATTAGTTTCCACCCTCGGAACGTTCCTGTACGAAGTAACTTCGAACGGATCCGTTTCTACGCCATTGACTTCAACGGGTAGACGCATTATTGCGTTGAACAACTCCTCATCTGAAACTTTGAACTGAAAGCGCGCAACCTCTCTCTCGTACAGTCTGAGTTCTTCGACGAACCTCTTCGCCTCTAGCTCCGTTGCCTTGTAACGACCCAAACCGAGTTGATGTCTGACGTAATCCGCTATCACAACAATCAATGCCATGTCAGTTCCACCCGCTGACCTAATGGGACCAGCAAAATAGACTGCCAAATACTTGCTACCATCCGGGTTCGACCTAACGCGCACGCGCGAGATACCCTCGATTGGTGCTGCAGTGACACCCTCATCTAGAATAGCTGATGCCGTACGAACTGCCTGTTCAGCAGCCTTTTCCTCATTATCTCCCTGACCCCTAAGAGCAATCTCCTCAGCAATCTTCAGAGCTGTCAATTCGCGATACAGAGAGACTGACTCACGGGATTTCAGAAGCGCAGAGAGCTCGCGAATCCTCTCTGCTATTCCTACGGGCCCTACGGCTTTCTCTACCCGCTCTGCCACGTCATGAGTTAGCAGGGGTTCCGGCTCAAATGACGGATCCAGACCTTTAGATCTAGCGAGCTTAGCTACCCCGTATAGTCTATCGAATTCCTCTCTAAGTCTGCGAAAGTACACCTCATGATCATTCAGAGGAGACGTCGCCATTCGACAGGGCCTGACCTAGAGAAACGCTTACCTCGATTTAACAATAAGAGTTCAACAACTCTAGGAGGTGGGGGCCTGCTGAGCTGGCTTGCTGCTCGTGTAGAAAGCGTCAGTGAATTTACAATATATGTCAACGATTTGACTGGAGGGTGTAGCTTCGAATTCCTGTTTGATTCCACACGATCCGCATTGCACAATAGCAGGACCAGAACCCTGCGGCATTATTACTCGAATAGATTCTTCACCGCATGAGGGACAAGTGAAAACAGATGGGAGTTTCTTCTTCACGACTTTGATAACTCGGCGTCTTCGTCTTCCCATTCTAACCTGCCCTTCATCTACTCTTTGAATGAGTGGCGACTTATTTCAAGATTGCATGATATTCGCCGCACCTGGTTCGGAAGACTTAAGGGCGAATACGAAAACGTATCCACAGGGCGGGTCATCTGGCCGACCAAAATGATCTCTTGCAAGTCCGTGAGGCCGTTCGAAACCTAACCCGCGACCCCATATCTAAGATGCTCCTGGCCAATAGTCAGCTCACTATCACACAGTTAGAAACGCTCTTAGCTGACTCGTTGACGTCAAACATAGCGGTGGAAAAGTCTCAGAAACGCATGTACAGACCGGCTAAGACTCGTATTAGCCGCGGTGCATACAATAGGACACTAATACAAGCTCAAAACAACGTGATTCGTTCAATATTCACCATTTTACTTCTTGGATACCTGGAATTATTCGATAACGCCTCACTACAGCCATTCCTAGAATTATCTGACACCATCAACTCTTACACTCAGGAAGCTAAAGCCTCAGGAAACGAGAGATTAGTTGCTGAACAACTTAAGCCGAGACTCTTTGAGTTCGCATCCGCCCTGGCCAGACGAGAGAGCTTCAAAGATCAACTTTGAGTTCACAGTCCTCGTGATATCACGTGATCTAACGTCATGGTGATGCCTTTGAGATGATGATTTCCACTCGAGACATAGATCAATTCAAAATGCAACGTTTATTACATTTTGACGCTGTTTCATAGACTATCTGTGACATTAGCGTGACCCAAAAGAACATCAACCACCACGATTGTGATATCATGAGGCATTGTGATATCACGTCTGTAGGGGGCATAAGTTGGATTTAACGATCTATTCGGCACTAATCTCCTCCGTCCTGCTAGCAATGGCCATCATTACCGCAAGATGGGCCCTGAAAGGGTTCAGGCAGAGTAAACAGGCCCTTAGAGAGGCTGCCTCATACGTGAGCGTCATAGTCGGAGCGCTCTCTTCTCGCATTGAATCATTGGAAGAGGTCTCGAATCAAGTGCGAGACGCCATCGGAGCTCTTAGCGCTGAGTCGACAGGGCTCCGAAGCTCTGACGCCGGTCTTGAATCTAGATGCCGGGCATTGGAGAAATCTGTTGAAGACATGATAACTAAACACAACCAGATACTCCACGAATTAGAGAATCTTCGATCAAAACCTGTCCCCTCAGTTTCGGAACATCGGCCCGTACTTCAAGAAGATCCCATCTTGGATAGATTAACTGAGACGGAGCGTGAGACACTTCAGATTCTAAAGGACGGGCCGTTGCATGCTCCTGAATTAGGCAGACGCGTCAACAAGTCAAGGGAGCACATGGCGCGCCTCATGAAGAGGCTGTATCTGGAAGGTTACGTGGACCGTGAGACGGATCGTCCCCCATTTAGGTACAAGTTGAATGACAAGCTCCGTTCCAGTTTGGGAGCTCCTGTTAGCCCGTCACGGCCGGAGAATGTCTGAGTCTGTACTGCCAGTGTGCTGCTGATCCTGACCTCTCTAGAGTGCCACGGTCGGATAGTCGCGATAGGTACGTTGACACAGCGCCAAGGCTAAAGTCATCACCCCACGTTTCGCGGTACTCTTTCCATACTTCGCGAGAATCAAACGCTTGATCTGAGTGCCTAGTGTTGATGACGTCAAGCAGTCTACTCATCTTGCTCTCTTGTGGCTCTGGAATGACTGAGCTTGATTCATGGCCCGAGACAATCTCAGCGTATTCCAGCAATCTCCGAACCTTGTCAGGAGTAAGTTCGCCCTCCATGGCTACGCTGTGTCTGACTCCCGTTCTATCGTAGAACTCGAGCCGAATCTTCTTCTTCAAAGCAGTCTACACAATTACCCTGTTAACATGTAATAAGTTGATTTGTGATGTTGAGGCATTGAAACAAGCACGTACAGCGGAAAATTCGCCCTTGCAGTGGAAATAGAGGGGTTAACAGTCCCTTCAACAGATGTCAACATGTGATAACCCCCATTTCTTCATCATTATACCCTAACCCCTTCATTTCGACTGGACAAAACTGCATTGATTGCTAAATCAATCTACCCTCCTGGTAAATTGTTTGATTCGAGTATAATATCGTGAGTTCTAGACGTGCTCAGCTTTATCTAACATCACTAGAAGTTACCAACGGGTTTTCTTTCAGCAAATACAAACCACAATCATCATGGATTTTTTGTATTCTCGAATGGAAGCTTAGGGGTGTGGGGGTCCGATAATGACTTTCGTGATGGTATCAGACTAATTTTTCAAACCATTATGCGTTGATCAGGCGTCAACTTTCTTATGAGTAACATGATTTTCCTGTACAAGAACGGTTAGTTATGTTTCGAGCAGCAATGGCACCATTGCCATTGGAGGATCGGTTCATGCCTGCGTCGACACCAGATGTATTGGAAAGTATCTTTGACAAATACCTTACCACCGCGAAGATCTTCGCGCAACGAGACGTGCTACGGCATGACTATATGCCAACGCATCTTCCTCACAGAGATGAGCACATTCAGAGACTTGCAGGCATTCTCGCTCCGGCCCTCCATCAATCCAAGATATCCAACGTGTTTGTTTATGGCAAGACTGGAACTGGCAAGACAATTGTTACCAAATTCGTCCTAGACAAGTTGCAGAAGAAGGCTGAGGAAATAGGAGCCGCCGTGAAGATAAGCTACATAAACTGTAGGATGGCTGGAACAAACTATCGCGTCTTAGCTGAGATATGCCGAGCGATTGGCGTGGACGTTCCGTTTACTGGAATCGCCGTAGGCGAACTTCTTGATCGTTTTTCAAGCGGAATGAGCGCTGGTAGGACTGCGCTTCTTGTAGTACTTGACGAGATTGATGCCTTAATAAAACACAACGCCGACGATTCATTGCTGTACGAGCTCACGCGCATCAATGAAAACTTGAATTCCTCTTGGATAAGCGTAGTTGGAATATCTAATGATCTACACTTCAAAGAATTCTTGGATCCTAGGGTACTGAGTTCGCTCAGCGAAGAGGAAGTAGTATTTCGACCGTATCTTGCCGACGAGCTCTTTGACATTCTTCTTGAAAGGACAAAGCTGGCCTTTCTGGAAGGCGCCCTGCATAATACCTCCATTCGACTCTGCGCGGCACTAGCGGCAGGAGAACACGGGGACGCAAGACGGGCCCTGGACCTTCTTAGAGTAGCTGGTGAACTCGCAGAACGTGAGGGGGGTTCGAGCGTGGGGGAGCAACACGTGCGCTTTGCGCAGCAGAAGATTGAACATGACAGAGTTTCTGAAGTTCTCAAATCCCTTCCTGCTCACTCAAAGATACTTCTAGTTGGCGCATACCTACTCAGCAATCATCTTCCGGGAGGAGCAATAACAGGAGACGTGTACGAAGTCTATCATGAGCTATGCGGCGCAAGTGACCTAGAACCCCTGACGCAACGAAGGGTAAGCGGATTGATCAACGAGCTGGATGTGATGGGCATTCTGAACGCTAGAGTCGTCAGCTTTGGAAGATATGGTCGAACAAAGAAGATCAGGCTCGGAGTATCACCACGAGTAATCGCTGACACGTATGCTGAAGACAACCTCGCTGGAAGACTGTTTGGATACGTACCAAAATCGCTTCAAAAGAGCGGACAAACTTGACCTGAACGTGGTAGGGGTAGACGACGGATCCTTCCCTCCAAGTAAAACAACTAGAGAGCACGCGCTCCTGTTAGCAGTTCTAATGCGAAGATCAAAGATCCGCGGAGTCAGAGTTGGGAGCATTGAGATAGACGGCACTGATGCACGAGCCGTACTCAAATCACTTGTAAGAACGCTCTCTTCCGATCTTGTTATGTTGTCTGGGATTTCATTCGCAGGATTCAACGTCATCGACATATCCAGACTGGCTTATGAGTTGAAGAAACCGATTATTGCAATCAGCGGTGATCGGCCAGATAATGGGGCCGTAAGGAAAGCTCTCAAAGACCATTTTGCAGACTGGAAGACGCGATGGCAATGCGTCCGATCCGCTGGCAGGCTTTACACGTGCAAACCATTGAAGGATGAACCGAGGCTATACTTTGAAGTCAAGGGCGCAACGCCGAACTATGCTAGAAGCGTCATCTCGAGGACTGCGGTAATATCTCGCCTCCCAGAGCCGATCAGGGTTGCAAGGATCATGGCGAAGGGGCTGAGTTCCACTCTTACTAGGACATTACAATCGCAGCCCTAGAGTTTTCTACCCAGTATCGCGCGGCAAAGGTTAACGATTCATCGCTTTCCGCGAAGATTCTCAGCAAAAGTTGACCCTTGTCAACGACATCGTTCACATGCTTAGCAAGATAGACTCCAGCTCCAGGATTATGCGGGGCTCCCGCGAGTTGCGCCACACGCGAGACTATTCGGTTATCTATTGTTCTCAGTTGACCATTTCTTTCAGCGAGAACGTCTTTCGTGTGTGAGCCTAAGGCAGGAATTTCATGCCGTCCTTGGAGTGTTCTGATTCTTCCGAACTTCTCTAATGCTTTGCCTGATGCTAGAATTTGTTGCGCCGTTGATCGTCCTTGGCCTTGAATACTCTTTGCTGTGAGTTCAAGCAATTCACCCGCCAGGTACAATGATTTCTCTCTAAGGTCCATCGGAGCATTCGGATCATTAGTTAACACTTTGATTACGTCCATAGCTTCGAGAGCGGGACCTATTCCATTTCCTATCGGTTGGGATCCGTCTGTTAAGAGAACTCGAATGTTTAATCCCAGTCGGAGTCCAAGATTTTGGAATCGTTCTTTGAGAGAGCGGCCTATCTCGGTGGTTTCAGCCTTAGTTCCATGTCCGACTGGAATGTCGAGGATAACGTGCGTTGCTCCTGCCGCTTTCTTCTTTGCAAGTATGGAGCTGATCATCAGGCTCTGCGCATCGATATTTAGTGCGTGCTCGATCTGAATTATCATGTCATCTGCAGGAGCCAAATTAACCGCGCCTCCCCAAGCGAGGCAACCGTTTTCTTTCTTGACAATGTCATAAATCCGCTCGGCTTGGAGCTCAACGTTCATGAGTGTTTCCACAGTATCCGCGGTGCCTGCGGGGGACGTTACGGAACGTGAAGATGTCTTTGGTATCAGCAAGCCTGCTGCCGCAGCTATGGAGGTGATTATGGGGGTTGTGCGGTTTCCGGGGACACCGCCTATCGAGTGCTTGTCTGCAACAATTGCGCTGTCAAACTTGAGTTGATCTCCATCCTTTATCATTGCTTCTGTTAGCCACATGGTTTCATCGTTGTTGAGACCGTTGATAGTCGCGCTGACTACGAATGCGGTCAACTCAACCTTAGAATATCTTCCTTGAACGATATCATCGACGATTCTTTCAAAATCATTCGAATTAAGCGGCTGCCCAGCGAGCTTGTTATGGAGCAGGTCTAATGATTCAGGCGCTTCTGCTGGTGCCACGTCCACTAATGAGCCGTCGGCTACTCCGAGTTTGTCGAAAGCCTCAGTGCTGAGACCGATTGCGCCGACCGGAAGTACGTTCCCTTCCACTATGTTAAGGACGGCGACGAGGCGTCGTGCGTTGGCTGAAATCTCAACTCTATCCATCGGGTGAAGGCCGAGTGAACGACCGGTTAGGTCGTCACGGGCCAAGAAGGCTACGTTTTCTCTGTGAGTGTCTATGCCAATTCGCTTCAATCTCAGCTTCATTCCATCCACCATCAGACAATGAAGATCCCAGGTCTTCGAAGGTATGAAACACTTCTTCTTCATTGTTGGATGATGCTAATATTTCAGTATCGCCAACACTCCTGAACAGTATTAACCTGCTCCACCCCCGGATTTCAATAGAAATCTGCGATTGCTAGTTTACAATGCTACTAGTCACGTATGAGTTTGGTTTTTAGTGCAGACATTCTCGTGCAAATAGACGACGTAGACGGTATGAGGGGAGCGAACATGTCAACGGTAATTCACAAGAAACTTATGATCGTATTACTTTTCTTGGTTATTGCCTTCGGGACTGTTGCCGTATATTGTAATTCGACATTGCTCGTACAGGTTGCGAAGGTTTCTGCGCTCCAGCAGGCGAATGGCGAATTACAGAGGCAGAATACGCAGTTGGAACAGCACCTATCATCACTGGATCAATCCTCCCGCAACGCTTCCGTTCTTGGATTTAACGCAGTTGCGATCTATGACAGCGCAAACCAGAGCGTAGTTACCGTTCAAGGATCGAAGCTTGTGACCGTTCTAACGTTACTTGGCCCTCAGCAATCCGTTGACAGCATAGTCGGGTCGGGGTTCGTTGTAGACTATGGTAACTCAGACTATGTACTTACCAACTTCCATGTGGTGGACGGGGCCGTTAACATAACGGTAACTTTCTGGAATGGTGACGCATACCCAGCACAAGTGATTGGTAACGATGCGCTGAGTGACCTAGCGGTGCTATCGTTTAACGCTCCCACTGTGGACCTGCACTCACTCGACATCTCGTCATCGTCATCACTTCGCGTAGGAATGCCCGTAGTAGCGATCGGGAACCCCTTCGGTCTCTCCGGGTCAGTCACGTTCGGTATTGTGAGTCAACTCGGCAGGACCGTACAATACCAATCCACATCGACGACGTTCACAATCGCGGATATAATTCAGTTCAGCGCTCCAATAAATCCTGGTAATTCTGGCGGGCCTTTGCTGGATACGTACGGGTTCGTGGTGGGAATCACATCCGCAACTGCAAGTAGCGGTCAAGGCGTCGGCTTCGCGATACCTTCAGACACGATACTACGCGAACTGCC
>Ga0181533_1005222_pt1 | contig 12630 bp, 11 predicted proteins | sample PEATcosm2014_Bin_45_FD_119772 | JGI IMG/M metagenome (GOLD analysis project Ga0181533, IMG submission 119772) | Peatland microbial communities from MTU Mesocosm Facility, Houghton, MI, USA - PEATcosm2014_Bin11_60_metaG | ecosystem: Environmental > Terrestrial > Soil > Wetlands > Peat | place...
CAGACCCTCTTACGCGGGCTGACACGACTGCACGATATGGTCTGGGGACATCGTTTACTCAGTGAGGAATCGTTGGCCACTGTTGCTATCGAAAATTTTGTGGGGCACGCGTAGGGCAAGCCCAGCCCCTACAAAATTTGCGGTGGCCTTTACTGACAACTGATAACTGACAACCGCCATCGAAGGTGCGTTTCGCCCCTCAGGAACTTGTCGAGGTCGCGGCACGGCAAGGCGGTAGGAACGGTTCACCCGGTCTTCAGGCCTTCGGCTCGCGCCAACTTCGCCTGTCGCTGGTCAAATGTCCAGAAGCTTTCGGCCCTTAGCTCGAGTGCGACGGCCACGTGCAGAGTGTCGAGGGTCCGCTGGCCCAGCCGGGAGCTGTGACGTCGTCCCAATTGGGCGCAAATGTCGAAGGCCGTCTCAGGCACGGCCACTTCCACCCAAATACCGCTCTTGCGGTGCATCTGAAACTGCTGGTGGTAGAGATCCGCTTCTCTTCGAGAAAGTGCACCCCGAAAGACGTGCTGCTCGATCGCATGAGTCCATTCGGCCACGTGAAAGGGCGTCAGCCACACGACAGGCTTCGAAGCCATTCGGCGCTCAGCGTCGGGGGTATGCACGTCGGTGAGATAGAGCGAAACCAGGAAGCTCGTGTCAGTGTAGGTGCTCAATAGCGCGCTTTCCGCCGCTCCTCAATGAGCAAGTCGGCACCCGGAAGGATGCGGTCGCCGATAATTTTGCGGCGCATCGCGGCGAAGTCCGGCCACTTGCGCGTCGCTACGGCAGAGGCCTCCGGCACAATGCGCCCGATCAGGCGGTTGCGCTCCCGCAGTTCCACAGTCTTGCCGGCCCGCAGCCAGGCTTTGAGCCGTGGGGTGTCGCGAAGCTGTCGAATGTTGATCGTTGGCATGTTTCAATCGTGACACAATTTGTGGCACATTGTCAATGGAAATCAAGGCTGAAGTTCTGCCAGGGGCTATCCAGGAATGCGCTCGAAGTGCCGGCGGTTGCGGGTCAACAGGGTTCCACCTTGCGCCAGCACGATTCCTGCGATCAAGATGTCTCCCATGCCGATTCCGACCCCTAAACGAATGAGCACATCAGAATCTGCAACGATCATCGCCAGCTCGCGCGCAAGGCGGCAACCTTCTTGTATAAGGCTGCGGCGTCCTTACGGGTCAGCACGCCTTGCAGTTGAAGGGCTCTTTGGATCTTCCGTTCGCGCTCTGCTTGCGCACCCAGATACGACTCAACGGCTTCGTTGAGAACATTGGAAAAACCCTTCTCCCCCCGCTTGGCGGCAATCGCCAGCAGGCGGCTCCGCAGCTCGGGTTTGAGTTCGACCGTGGTTCGCATAAAATCAATATACCACTGACATGCATGTGCATGCGCACGCGCGCGCGGCCTTCTTTCACGGCTCCCGATTTTCTTTGCGGACCCAAAAGGAATACCGCCGCTCGCAGGTTACGGTTGTGGTTTCAAGAAGTCTTTACTAGGGGTGTTGTTCGATGCAGTAGATCAGCGGAGAGGTGTCAAAGGCCAGGACCTTCCCGGTGATAGTGGCGGTCAACCTGCCCACGAGTCACGCTCTTGGTCGACGTACTCCTGCGCGTCCTGATGGTGCCAGATTTCCTTACCGAGGCCCCGCAGTTCCGTAATGCTTGACCGCGAATCTGTCCCCCCGGCGCTAAGAGCCTGAACCAACCTCAGCCGGTCTTTCTCGGGCAGTTGCGCCGCTGCCGCGATAATCTCCTCAACCGTCAAAGACATACTAATCTCCAGCGGCAAGGTGTACCACGCCGGGGAAGGCCAAAAACGGGACTTCATCACAACGGAAATCGTCAGCGGTTGCGCTTCTTGCCAAGCTTCACAGCGGCTTGCTGGCGCGACGAGCGTGCCGCTTCGAGTCTGGTGGAAACGGCCAGCAGCTCAGCCATTGTGTTGGGCGGATTTCCGGCATTCAGCATTGCGCGGAACACGACATAGGGATCGGTTCTTGATCCGCCCTTGCGCAGAGTGTTCTCGTCGTTCACCCAGGCATAGACGATCACTTTCTCTTTGCTGGAAAAGCGAAAGAAGAGGCGATAACGCTCGTGGAATTTCGCCCGGAACCATTGGCGATTGTCCGCGCCCAGCGTATTGCCCTGACGGAACTCCGGCGCACCGGGATCACGCGGAATGATCTCGCGCATATGACGGTTGATCGTGGCAAGGAGCTTCGTGGCCGACTGTTCCTTGTAGCGCAGCGGCTCTTTCGCTTGCAGAGCTTCCACCTGGGCGGTTAATTTCTCCAATTGCTGCTGAAAGAGCGGATGCAAGTAGAGCGTCCAGCCATTGGCCTCCATCAGATGATGGTATCCTCTTCCAGAGATTCATTCGAAGAAACGGAAACTTCTTCAACCAAGCGGTCAATGCGACGTGCCAGCTCGGGGCTCATTGGCTTGATCGTTTCAGGCGCCTTGGCAATATCCTTCGCGAGGAAGGCAAGGAACGATTGCATCACGGGATCGCGGCGTTCGGTGACCGGCTCGGCAACGGATACCAGCATCCGGCCGGGCGCGATCACGTGGGCCTTGACCTCCCCGGCAAATTCGGGATGGCTTTTGAAAAGAGCACGATCGAAGCGAAAACCATAGGAATTTCCCGTGCGCGTCCGCTTGCCACGGTACTCATTTCCTGTGGAAACCTCGGTTGTGTGGGCGGACTTGATTTTGGTGGCTGGCATATTTCCTCTCCAGAAGATGTTATCACATTTGTGCTTACGTTACAGGAGGCTGTTGGAAAGTCATCAGTCATCAGTTTTCAATGGTCAGAGAGAATGCGTGGGATGGCTCTTACTGACCACTGATGACTGACAACTGATGACTGCTACCGAAGGTGTGTTTCCCCCATCAAAAACTTGTCGACCCCGCGCGCGGCTTTGCGGCCTTCGGTGATGGCCCAGACCACCAGCGACTGGCCGCGGCGCATATCGCCGGCGGCGAAGACACCGGGGATTGAGGACATGTAATACGCGTCCGTCTCCACATTGCTGCGCGCATCGAGCTTCACGCCGAGGGCATCTATCATTCCATTCTTGACGGGGCCCAGAAAGCCCATGGCAATCAATACGAGGTCAACATCAATAGTGAATTCAGTTCCGGGAATCGCTTCGAACTTCGGTGGCGGGCCCACGCGGACGGCGTGCAGTTGTTTCACGTTGCCGTTTTCGTCGCCGGTGAAACGCGTTGTAGCGATTGCCCAATCGCGAATTCCACCTTCCTCGTGCGCGCTTTCGGTGCGCAACTGGAGCGGCCAGAGCGGCCAGGGAGTGCCGGGTGAGCGTTCCAGCGGCGGCTGGGGCATGATTTCAAATTGGTGAATCGAGGCGGCCTTTTGCCGATGCGCGGTGCCCAGGCAATCCGCTCCCGTGTCGCCTCCGCCGATAATCACCACGCGTTTGCCCGTGGCAAGGATCTGCCCGTCTACAACATCGCCGGCGCCGCGGCGGTTTTGCTGAGGGAGATACTCCATGGCGAAGTGAATTCCCTTCAACTCGCGGCCCGGCACAGGGAGGTCGCGGGGACTTTCCGCGCCGCCCGTCAGCAGCAGGGCGTCGGATTCGCGGCGCAAATCCTCGACCGGCACGTTTTTGCCCACGTGCGCGTTGGCTTGGAAGACCACGCCCTCCTGAAGCATCTGGTCCAACCGCCGGTCGAGGACGAATTTCTCCATCTTGAAGTCCGGAATGCCGTACCGCAGCAAGCCGCCGATGCGATCGGCCTTTTCGAATAAAGTCACCGAATGTCCCGCCCGGTTCAGTTGCTGCGCGGCGGCGAGGCCCGAGGGCCCCGAGCCAACCACGGCCACGCGTTTGCCCGTGCGGCGCAGGGGTGGTTCCGGCCGGATCCAGCCTGCCTTGAAGGCGTGCTCGATAATGGTTTTTTCGATGGTCTTGATGGTGACGGGCGGTTCATTGATGCCCAGCACGCACGCGGCCTCGCAGGGGGCGGGGCAGACGCGGCCGGTGAACTCGGGAAAGTTATTCGTGGCGTGCAGCGTGCGGATGGCTTCTTTCCATCGGTCGCGGTAAACCAGGTCGTTCCAATCGGGGATGATGTTGGTGAGGGGACAGCCCGTGTGGCAGAAGGGAACGCCACAATCCATGCAGCGAGCCGCCTGCGTGCGGAGCTTTTGCTCGGGGAAGCCCTGATAAACTTCCTGGTAATCATTCACGCGCTCTTCCACAGGCCGGCGCGTGGGCGTCTCGCGCGTAGCTTCCATGAATCCGGTAGGTTTACCCACGCAGCACCTTCCGCGGGGGTAGCGTGGGGATTGCAGATTCCGGATTCCGGATTCCCGATGCCAAAGCGGCAGGGGATCGCGGAATTCCCATCACGCGCTTGTATTCATGCGGGAAAACCTTGATGAACTTCTGCAGCATGGTCTCCCAGTTGTCGAGAATCCATTTGGCGCGGGGGCTTTCCGTCAGTTCCGCGTGGTGCGCAATCAGTTTTTGGATGAGGTCGATATCCCGGGGATCGATGACGGGGTCCAGGTCCACGCTCGAGCGGTTGCAGCGCACGCGCGCGAATTCGCCCGTCTCATCCAGAACGTAGGCAATGCCACCGGTCATGCCCGCGGCAAAATTGCGCCCGGTCTTGCCCAGCACCACCACCGTTCCCTTGGTCATATACTCGCAGCCATGGTCGCCCACCGTTTCCACCACGGCGGTGGCGCCGGAGTTCCGCACCGCGAAGCGTTCACCGGCCATGCCGTTGAAGAAAACCTCACCGCTCGTGGCGCCGTAGAGAACCACGTTGCCCACCAGAATGTTTTCTTCCGGCTGAAACGAGGAATTTCGCGGCGGGTAGATGATCAGCCGGCCGCCGGAGAGTCCTTTGCCCACGTAATCGTTGGCCTCGCCTTCGAGAGTCAGGGTGACGCCTTTGGCCAGGAACGCGCCGAAGCTCTGCCCCGCCGAGCCCGTGAACTGGAAGCGGATGGTGTCATCGGGCAAGCCCTCGGTCCCGTAACGGCGGGCAATCTCGCCGCTCAACATCGCCCCCACCGTGCGGTGCGTGTTGCGGATGGGGAGGCTGATGGACACTTTTTTGCCGCGTTCCAATGCCTCGCGCGCGTGGTCAATCAACTGGTAGTCGAGCGATTTCTCCAGGCCATGCTCCTGCTTGATGGTGCAGTGGCGTCCCACGCGCGCGGGCACGTGAGGGTTGTAAAGCACGGCGGAAAGATCCAAGCCACTGGCTTTCCAGTGGTCGACGTCGCGGCGCTGGGAAATGCAGTCCACGCGGCCCACCATTTCATCCAGCTTGCGGAAGCCGAGTTGCGCCATGATCTGCCGCAAGTCCTCGGCGATATAGAAGAAGAAGTTGATCACATGCTCCGGTTGGCCCTGGAATTTCTTGCGCAGCATAGGGTCCTGGGTCGCCACTCCCACGGGACAGGTGTTCAGGTGGCACTTGCGCATCATGATGCAGCCCATGGAAATGAGCGGCAGGGTGGCGAAACCAAATTCCTCCGCGCCCAACAAGGCGGCAATGGCCACGTCGCGGCCGGTCTGGAGTTTCCCATCTACCTGAAGGCGGACGCGGCTGCGCAAGTCGTTCATCACCAGCGTCTGCTGGGTTTCCGAAAGGCCGAGTTCCCAGGGGATTCCGGCGTGGCGGATCGAGGAGATCGGAGAGGCGCCCGTGCCGCCGTCGTAACCGCTGATGAGGATGACGTCGGCATGAGCCTTGGCCACGCCCGCCGCCACCGTCCCCACGCCCGATTCGGCCACCAGCTTGACGGAAATCCTTGCCTGCGGATTCACGTTCTTGAGGTCGTAGATGAGCTGCGCCAGGTCCTCGATGGAATAAATATCATGGTGCGGCGGGGGAGAGATCAAAGTGACGCCGGGGATGGAATGGCGAACGCGGGCCACCACCTCATCCACCTTGTGGCCGGGAAGCTGGCCACCCTCGCCGGGCTTGGCGCCCTGCGCGATTTTGATCTGGAGATCGTCGGCGTTCACCAGGTAGTTGGTGGTGACTCCGAAGCGGGCCGACGCCACCTGCTTGATGGCGCTGCGCCGCCAATTACCGTTTGGGTCGGGCTTGAAGCGCTCTTCATCTTCCCCGCCCTCGCCAGTGTTGGAGCGCCCGCCGATGCGATTCATGGCGATGGCCAGCGTTTCGTGCGCCTCCTTGCTGATAGACCCGAAGGACATGGCGCCGGTGGCGAAGCGCTTCACAATCTCCGCCGCCGGTTCCACTTCCTCAAGGGGCACGGGCGGACCCGCGGGATTAAGGTCCAGCAGGCCGCGCAGCGTATACAGGTTCCGGCTCTGTTCGTTGGCAATGCGGGCGTATTCCTGGAAAGTGGGGAAGCTCGATTGCCTCACGGCGTGCTGAAGTTTACTGATGGTGAGCGGGTTCAGGAGGTGGCGTTCGCCGCGCTCGCGGTATTGATAGCTGCCGCCGATTTCCAGCTCGGTGTCGCATTCCGCCGGAGGCTGCATGGCAAACTTGTGCCGCATCAGGGCTTCCCGAGCCAGAATTTCCAACCCCACGCCTTCGATCCGCGACGACGTTCCCGTGAAGTAGCGCTCCACCACGGATTTGTTCAATCCAATGGCTTCGAAAATCTGCGCGCCGCAATAACTCTGGAGAGTGGAAATCCCCATCTTGGAGAGGACTTTCAGCAAACCCTTGTCCACGGCCTTAATGTAATTCTTCAGCACTTTCTGAAAGGTGTATTCCGCAGGGAAATAACCCTTGGCGTGGAGGTCCTCCAGCGTCTCGATGGCGAGATAGGGATTGATGGCGCTGGCGCCATAGCCCACCAGCAAAGCGAAGTGCATTACTTCGCGGGGCTCGCCCGTCTCCACGATCAGCGCCACCTGATTCCGCGTTTTTTCGCGGACCAAGTGGTTGTGCACGGCGGAAAGCGCCAGGAGCGTCGGAATGGGCGCATATTCTTCATCCACGCCGCGGTCAGATAGAATCAACAGAGTGTAGCCGGACTTAATCGCTAGTGAGGCGCGGCGGCAAAGGCTGTCCACCGCCTCCGCCAAGCGTTTCTCGCCTCCCTCCACGCGGAAAAGCATGGGCAGTGTGGTGGCCAGGAAATCTCCCCAGCTCACGCGGCGAAGTTTCTCCAGGTTCCAGTTGGTCACAATGGGATGCCGCTTCTTGAGCGTGTGGCAGAGTTGGGGCGTTTCCTCGAGGATGTTTCCTTCGCGCCCGATGTAATCGTAGAGCGACATCACCAGGTCTTCGCGAATGGGATCGATGGCCGGGTTGGTGACCTGCGCGAACATCTGCTTGAAATAATTGAAAAGCAGTTGCGGCTTGTCGGAAAGACAGGCGAGGGGCGTGTCCGTCCCCATCGACCCGATCGGCTCCTCACCCTGCGTGGCCATGGGGAGCATGATGGTCTTCAGGTCTTCGTCCGTATACCCGAAGGCACGCTGCCGCATCAGGATGGTGGAGTTGTCGCTCGCGTGTGTGCGCTGGGGATCGGGCAAATCCTTCAGCGTGACCTGATTTTCCTTCAGCCATTGGGCATAGGGCTGGCGCGCCGCCAATTGCCTTTTGATTTCCTCGTCGGGAATGATGCGGCCCTTCACCGTATCCACCAGCAACATGCGCCCGGGTTCGAGGCGGCCCTTGAAGCGAACTTCTTCCGGATCAATCGGCAACACCCCGGCCTCCGAAGCCATGATCACCAAGCCGCGATTCGTCACCACGAATCGGCCGGGCCGCAATCCATTGCGGTCCAGCTTGGCGCCGATCACGCGGCCATCGGTAAAGCACACGGCGGCGGGACCGTCCCAAGGCTCCATCAACGAGGCGTGATATTCGTAGAACGCCTTGACGTCGTCCGGCATGGTGGGATCGTTCACCCAGGCCTGCGGAATCAGCATCTCCATGACGTGGGGAAGGCTGCGACCCGCCAGGAGCAGCAGCTCGACGGCGTTATCCAGGTTCGCCGAGTCGCTACCGCCCGGCGCAATGATGGGCTCCAGCTTCTTCAGGTCGTCGCCGAAAAGCGGCGAGGCCAGCACGGAAGTGCGCGCCTGCATCCAGTTCACATTTCCACGCAGGGTGTTGATTTCGCCGTTGTGGCAAATGTAGCGGTAGGGATGGGCGAGATGCCAGGTGGGGAAGGTGTTCGTCGAGAAGCGCTGGTGGACGAGACAAAGACCACTCCGCACTTCGGAATTCGACAGCTCCAGGTAAAAGTTGGCAATCTGCGGCGCGAGCAGTAAACCCTTGTAAACGATTGTCCGGCAGGAAAACGAGGGAATGTAGAAGAAGCTCTTCTCGCGCAAATCGGTGCGGCTCACTTCCTTCTCCGCGCGTTTGCGGATGACGTAGAGTTTGCGTTCCAGGGCAGCTTCGTCCATGCCGTAGGCGCGCTTGACGAAAACCTGCTCGATGTACGGCTGCGTGCTGCGCGCCAGGCGTCCAATGGTGTTGGCATTCACCGGCGTGTCGCGCCAACCCAGCACGGCCAGGCCTTCGTCGCGCACGATCTCTTCCAGGATGGCCTCGCAGCTCATGCGCTCGTGCGGCTCGACGGGCAGGAACACCATGCCCACGCCGTATTCGCCGGGGGAGGGCAGCGGAAAACCTAAGCGCGAACATTCACCTTCAAAAAAGGCGTGCGGAATCTGAATCAACACGCCGGCGCCATCGCCGGTTTGGGGATCGCACCCGCAGGCCCCCCGGTGCGTCAGATTGATAAGGATCTCGATCCCCTTCAGGATAATGTCATGGGATTTTTCGCCGGAGATGTTGGCTACAAAGCCGATCCCACAAGCGTCATGCTCGTGGCGCGGATCGTAAAGACCCTGCGGCTCCGGCAAACCGTTAAAGGTGAATTCCTCGGTCATGTTAATTCCATACATCACGACACGATGACTCGATCTGCGCCTACAGCAGCAGAATGTCACCACCCGCGTTTGTCCTTTGCCTTTCGAAAGGCCGCAGAGCGCCTACGCTGATCACTTGCCAAACAGCGAAGAAGAGGAAAGGGATAACGAATTGAATGATCAATCCGTCTCTTACCCCCAAGAGACAGCTCCGCCAGACGGAGCATCTCTGATTATCCTCGACCCTGCGCACACCCGTTAAATGAATTGTTTTTATAGCCGGGATAAGATTTGCAACTAGATCGGACACATCGTCCGTAAAGGGAAATCTGGCTGAAGGCCCCCAGGTTCCCAAGCGAGATCGGTTGCCAGGATGCCGTTAAAATGCCTTAATATTGCCACTGCCGGTGACTAGATACCGGCAAGTGACGATATTTCGGCACACTGATCCCCTGTAACCCCCACCAGCATAACCCTCAAACACAGATATTGTTGAGCAATAGCCCCCATTTGTGGTTTATCCACAATCGAGGTTTGGCCCTAGCATTGCCTCTTAACAATCCTGACAATAAAGGGGAGCTGCCACTATGCTTCGCATCACGACAACCGATATCGCAGAAAAGGTCACCATAAAACTAGAGGGCAAACTCTCAGGCCCCTGGGTGGAGGAGTTCGAGCGTTGCTGGCACATGTCGGCGGACATCTATAAGAAGAAGGGGTTGGTGGTGGATTTGTCCGGTGTGACATTCGTTGACCCCGCGGGAAAGAAACTGCTCTGCTCGATCTCCAGTGAGGGGGCGCAGTTGGTGGGTTCGGGTCTCATGCCCAAGTCACTGATTGACGAAATCTGTACGGAAAAGCCTGCGGAGAAACCCGGCAAAGGGGCGCACAAGCTGAAGCATGAAGCCGCTCACCTGCTCTTGATTCTCTTGCTTCCGTTGCTTGCGGCCTCGCCCACGCGGGCACAGGATCCCGCGTCGTTGCGACTGACGTTGCACGATGCCGTGGCCACCGCGCTTAAGGAAAATCCCCAGGTGCAGATTGCCACTCTGAGCTTCGCCGAGAGCCAGGAGGACAAATCCATTGCGCGTTCGGCACTGCTTCCGCAAGCGGGCCTGGAAGTTTTTGACCGGGCGATACGGGTCAACCTCTACGCGGAGTTTGGAAGCAGGTTTCCGGGGATTCCTGAGCACGCGGGCCCGTTCCAGTTTTTTCAGGGAGGCCCCGGTGTGACCATGCCCTTGCTTGACCTGACCCTGTGGCGGCGTTGGCAGGCGGCTCACCAGGGAGTGAACGCCAGCCAGGCGCAGGAAACCACCGTGCGCGAGCAGGTTGTGCTGTTGATAGTTTCGCAATACCTGGCAGGGATGCGCGCCGAGGCTGCGGTAAAAGCGGCCCAGTCGCGGGTGGACTTGGCGCAGGCGCTCTATGACCAAGCCAATGACTTACAGAAACACGGGGTGGGCACGGGGATTGACACCTTGCGCGCCAACGTCGAGCTTCAAAACGAGAGGCAGCGCCTTCTGGAAGCCGAGACCCAACAGAAGGTTGCGCTGTATGGCTTGGCGCGGCTGCTCAATTTGGATCCGCAGCGGGAAATCGAACTGGCGGACACGCCGAGTTTTTATGAGACGCCGGAGATGGACGCCAGCCGCAGTCTTGAGCAGGCTTACGAGACTCGTCCGGAAATGAAGGCGCTTGCGGCGCAGGCGCACATGGCAGAACTTGCCAAGCGCGCCGCGAGTGAGTCGCGGCTGCCCACGCTCAATTTCCTCGGCACCTGGGGCGAACAAGGATTGTCGGCCCCCAGCGCTATTCCGGCTTATGTCTATCAACTCACCGTAGACGTGCCGCTCTTTACCGGAGGGCGGATTCACGCCGAAATTGCCAAGGCCGATCTGGAGATCAAGAAGGTGGAGCAGCAGCGTGCAGATGTGCGAAACCAAATTGCGCTGGAGGTGAAAACTTCGCAAGCGCAACTGGACGCGGCCCAGCATGAGGTGGATGTGGCCAACCTGGGGGTGAAGCTGGCGCAAGAGGAAGTGTCGCAGGCACGCGACCGTTTCCAAGCGGGGGTGGCCAACAATATTGAAGTCGTCAGCGCGCAGGACGCCCTGGCGCGCGCCAACGATAACCAGATTGCCGCGCTCTATGGTTACAACCAGGCAAGGGCCGACTTGTCGCACGCCATCGGCCAAATCGAAGGGCTTTATTCGAAGTAGCGCCGGGCTTAAGCCCGGCAGGTGCCGCCCTAAAGGGCGGCGCTACAAGCCAAGTAAAGGTGTTCAAATATGCCGAGTACAGAACCCAACGTTGTTGAGCAGGAAAAAGAATTGGGCAGCGCCGAACCGCTAAGCCCGGAAGCTGAAGCTGCTGACAAAACCCCGTCGCGCTGGGCTAACCCCTGGGTGCGCCGCGCCACCTACGGCGCAGCGGCCGTGTTGGTCATCGTCGTGGTGGGATTGCTGATTCACTACCACAACCGGATCTCCACGGACGACGCGGAGGTGGATGGGCACATTGTGCCGATCGCCAGCAAGATCTACGGAACCGTCGCCGCGGTAATGATTGATGACAATCAGGCGGTCAAGGCGGGCCAGGTGTTGGTCCGAATTGATCCGCGCGATTACCAGGCCCGCGTGGACCAATCCAAGGCGGCGCTGGCGCTCGCCGAGGCTCATGCGCGGGGGGCGGTCGTGGGCGTCCCGCTGACGCGGGAAACCACTGACAGCACCACCTCCGGCGCCGACGCGCAACTGGCCGCCGCCGAGGCGAATTACGACAAGGCCAAATTTTCCTACGAGAAGGATTCCACGTCGGAGGTGGCCCTGGCGCACGCCAACGTGGCGGCGCAGCAAGCCAACAACGATCGCGCCCAAGCGGATTTGGCCCGCATGAAACCCCTGATGGAAAAGGGTGAGATCTCCCAGCAGCAGTATGACGCCTACTTAGCCGCGGCGCGCGTGGCCGACAGCGAACTGAAAGCTGCGAACGATAAACTTACTTCCGCCGACAAGGGAGCGGAAATTTCCCGCGAATCCATGCTGGCGGCCAAAGCGCAGGTGGACCAGGCACGCGCCATGGTGGCACAGGCAATGGCGAATCATAAGCAAGTTACCATTCGCGAGTCCGACCAAGCTTCCGCGGAAGCGGGCGTGGCCAAGGCCCAAGCGGATTTGGAATCGGCAGAGTTGGAGTTGAGTTACACCACCATCCTTGCTCCCAGCGACGGCGTAGTTACAAGGAAATCGGTCGAGGCCGGCCAAATCATCCAGCCCGGCCAGGGGCTCTTCACCCTGATTCCCCTGAACGACATTTGGGTCACGGCGAATTTCAAAGAGACACAGCTTGCCAAGGTGCGTCACGGCCAGAGGGCAGAGATCGACGTTGACATGTACGGCCGGACCGTCACTGGCTATGTGGATTCCATCGCCGGCGCCACCGGCGCACGCCTGAGCTTGCTGCCGCCCGAAAACGCCACGGGCAATTACGTGAAGGTAGTGCAGCGGATTCCGGTCAAGATTTTGTTGGACCCGGACTCCTCCGATAAAGCAATCTTGCGCCCCGGCATGAACGTTGAGGCGACCATCATCACGAAGTGAGGAAAGCAGTGGACAGTGGATAGTGTCTAGGGGTTAGTGGTCGTCGCTAGCCAGAACTGTCCGGTCATTGAATTTTGATTTTGGGCTAAGCTATTTTCATTCATGGGTTTGCTGTTGAAACGAGCCGTTTTCGATTTGAATTTCGGATGCCTTTTTGGCCATGCTGGGTCG
>Ga0181533_1005225_pt1 | contig 12625 bp, 12 predicted proteins | sample PEATcosm2014_Bin_45_FD_119772 | JGI IMG/M metagenome (GOLD analysis project Ga0181533, IMG submission 119772) | Peatland microbial communities from MTU Mesocosm Facility, Houghton, MI, USA - PEATcosm2014_Bin11_60_metaG | ecosystem: Environmental > Terrestrial > Soil > Wetlands > Peat | place...
AAAGCCTCAACAGAATTTGCGTATTGCTTCAGGAAAAAATAAGCAGAACCCAAGTTTGTGTAGTTCGCCATATTGGGCTCAATTTGAATTGCCTTTTGAAAATAAGGGATCGCCTCTTGATACTTCCCCTCCTGGAGATAAACATTTCCGATATTTTGGTACCCCATCTGGTTGTCCGGCGCTAGAAGGGTGACCTGCTTAAATGCTTCCAACGCCTTGGGATAATCACCCAGATTGTAGTAGGCACTGCCAAGCTGATTTTGGCTCCCCCAATAGTACGGATTCAGTTGGATAGCTTTTTGAAAAGCCTCAATCGCTTGCTTGCTCTGGCCAATACCCATGTAAGCAGTAGCGAGTCGCCGGAATGCCAGATCTGAATTAGGAGCCAGCGCAGTGGCCCGCTGGAGTTCGGCGACGGCCTCGGCTTTCTTGCCTAACTGACCGTAAACTGCTCCGAGAGAGGTGTGCACTTCCGGAAGATTGTCGTTTAGCAGTTCCGCTTGTTGCGCTGCAGCGAGCGCCTTTTGCACCCAGGAACTGCCACCCTCCAGGTCATACATGCTCAGGCTGGCGTCCGCTATCCCTGCATAGGCTAGCGCGAATCGCCGGTCCTGTTTCAAGGCTTGATTATAATAATCGATTGACAGTTGTACTCCCTTCTTGTCTTGACCTCGGAAAGCATTCTGCCCGCGGAGGTACAGTTCATAGGCAGCGACATTATCGGTCGGGTGGGCTGCAGTTTTGGCTTGCTCTTCCTGGGTCAGGTTCAATTCCAGAGCCGCGACGAGCTGCGTGTAAATTTCATCTTCTAAAGTGAAAAGATCACCTGTTACGCCCTCATATTCTTTGCTCCAGAGGCGCCTGCCATTGACGACGTCTTCCAGGTTTACGCTGATGCGCAGCTTATCTCCGGTGCCTTGCAGCATGCCTTGGACCAAGAGGTTGGCCCCGAGGGACTGCGCGAGTCTGAGGAGCGGCTGCTTTTGGTCGGCTTTCTGCGCAGCTTCTCGCGAGGTTACACGAACACCATCCAGCTGAGATAATTTTCCGGATAATGCATCCCCCAGCCCATCGGCCAGATAGCCAAAGTTTGCGGGATCTCCCAAGACGCGAAACGGTAGCACGGCAACGAATTTGCCTTGTGCCAGGGAGGGCAGGCCGTTCGCGCCCACGGCCACAGCGGTAGTAGCTGCCGTCGGCTTGAACAGTAAATGTCTCGTCTCCGGGACGGCAAAGAAAGTGGCCACCAAAACAACTCCTCCGGCCGCGACATACATCCACCGCGCGGGACGAGTTGGAAGTGTGATCTGTACAGATCGCCCTGTCGAGGAGGCGGATCGGTACATCGAAGTCACCGACATCTTCGGTGAGCGTCCTGCATCAATGTCCGCGATAATCTCTTTTGCGGTCTGATACCGATCAGCGGGCTCTTTTTCGAGACAATGCATGATGATCCGAGCGACGTTGTCAGGAATCGCTGGATTCACCAGCTTTATGTCTTTCGGCGGGTCTTTCACCCTTTGATACATCACCTGCCAGGTCGATTCCCCGGCAAAGGGCACTTCTCCCGCAGTCATTTCATAGAAGACCAAGCCAAAGGAATAGAGGTCGCTCCGGGAGTCGATTTGCTTGCCTTCCACTTGCTCGGGCGACATGTAGCGCGGAGTTCCCACAAATGCCCCGGTGCGCGTCATTCCTAACTTGGCGGTTTCGAAGGAAGTCGCCAGGCCGAAGTCGGAGACATAGACGTGGCCGTTTTTTGCAACCAAAACGTTGTGTGGCTTGAAGTCTCGATGCACGATGCCTTCAGAATGTGCCGCATCGAGCGCCTCGCACAGTTGGCGGGCAATCTTCAACGATCGATCGACGGGGAAGGGGCGCTCTAGCATCAGTAGCTGATTCAAATCATGGCCTTCGATGAAGGCCATGGTGATGAACTTCACGCCTTCCCACTCGCTCAGGTCGTGGATGCGCAAGATGTGTTTATGGGAAATCTTGCTTGCGAGCAAGAGCTCTTGCTTGAAGCGCAAGATAACGCTGGGATCCTTGGTCAATTCTGGCTGCAGAGTCTTGAGAGCAATTGTACGTCCCAGCTCCTTATCGAAGGCCTTGTAGACTTTTCCCATACCCCCTTCGCCAAGAAGCTTCTCAATGCGAAATCTCGGCCCAAAGTCCATTCCCGGTTCCAGGTTCCCGGAAAAACTGTAGCCTGTGGTCGACCGTCCGCTAAGACGAGATGGCGACCCGGAAGCACCAGCGGGGGAAGACTCTTCACCGAAAAAGGTCCCGTCCTCTGCCTGCTCCACCGGCCCAGGGTCGTTTGGTCCGAAGCCGGATGGCGTCTTACTAATGACCTGGGAATCTTTCCAGTTTTCGGCTTGCGGTCGCGTGGCCCCGGCACTCCCCGCACCAGGTGCCGCTGGTTCGGCTCTCCCACCAATGTTTGTCCGCGAGGCTTTAGTTTCTTTCGAGGACTCACCCTCTTTGGAAAATGCTTCGCGGTCAAGATTCTGGAGTGTTTGGTTATCTTCGGGATGAGGAAATGCCTTGCCGCAGTTTGAGCAGCGTTGAGCAAGAGCGGGATTTTCCATACCGCACGAGGGGCATTTCATAGTTAAGGGCTGGCCGCATCAGGGCCAGCCACGGGATTATCCTGCACGTTGAGGGGACCAGCAAGTGCTTTCCTATTCGCGGTTGTCCTCAAGGACCTTTAAGGAGGGAGATGCCCTGCAGCGCCTCCGTGTCTGGAGTCAGGCTCGAGCCAAGCGCTGTCGGTTGCCTAGCAGGCTGCTGAAAATCGGCGATAAGCAGGAGACGTTACGTCCTTGAGGTAATCGTAGCTGGCACTTTCGGATTTATATAATTCCTGTTGTTTCACATGCTCGCGCTTCTCGGCCGAAGCCAGATGACTCTTTCTATCCCGCTTGTTGCGGCAGCAGGTTTCTTGTGCGCACTGGTGGTACACCGCGGCCGCAGACGTGAACATCCATTCCGCCCACGCCGCGCCCCGCTAGCACCCCGATACTGCGAGTCTGTTATCCGGAAATCAGCTCACCCCGGCATCAATTGCGAACAGTCCTCCTCTGCGCTGCTAAGGGTGGAAGTTGGGTTCCTTCCGCAATCTATATCCAGTAGCTCCGGCGCCCTGCGGTTGGAAGATCTGCGGATTTCGGCACCGAATCCGTCAGCAAGGCCCTTCGACCCAGAAAAGAGCCGGGGGGCTGTCCTGGCATCTGGTTCTCCCGACCGTCCAGCAGTTGGGTTCGTTTATGGATCACGCGAATAGAGTGCACAAAGCAATTCGAGAGCATTCTGGCATGTGCGCCGGAGTCACTCCCTATTTTTCGCTGGCTGGATCCGCGGCGTTAGCATCCACGTGTCCATCCCGCGATCGTGTGATCCGTCCGCCCACGACTCCAACTTCAGCCTTGTTCACCCTAGACGGGGAGTGAACAGGAGGGGGATCAGGCTGCGAGAACAACGATGGCCTTGCACTCCTTTCGTGCTTCTTGGAAGAGCACTTGTAGCGGCGATCAATCGAAAGATCAACCCGGAAAGCATACGGATGGTAGAACTGATCAACAAAAGTTACCGTCGCCGGCAAATTGCCGCCGTGAACGAAAGCATCCGGAATAGCCTCCATTCCGCTCCATAGCAAGAGACCTTGGAAGGGCGCTGTGCGGGAAAACAGTTCAGGCCGAATCAACTGATGATTCAGTACTTGCGCTCTTTCAAATTCAAAGATTTTCTTCCCGTAAAATCGATAGTCAAGGTAACCGGCAACTCTCTCAACCGGATCAGCGAGCAATGAGATGGTAACGTCGCTCCAGGAAGGGTCGAGGAAAATACCCACGATCTGTAAATGAGCACTTACTTGTACATTCACCTTAATTACATAGCCGGTCGCACCGTTGCCTTGATCGAATGCGCGGTTTTCCCATCGGTCACCGATCTGTTGAACGCGCAGGACACTTTGTTGCCATGTGTCGTCCGCGCTGAGCGGGACTCCACTCGCGTGCAGGCGGCGGGCTAGATCCGCTCCCTCCTGCTTCTCCATATTACTCATGAGTAGTATCCTATGAAATTAACTTCTGCTATACTATTCGACGTTCTTGAAAGGCCTCATGCAAAGTTTCGCTATTTTCTCTGAAGGCCGATTTATACGTACACAACGTACACGACATACAGATTCCGGCAATACCAAGGAACCGTTCGGCACATCTTATGTACACCCCTCGCAACGTTTCAGGGCATCCTGAATTGAGGGCACCGAAAAACTGTGGGCGAGCTCATGGACGCGACGGGAGACTTTTCCCGATAAGATCAGCCGGATGCCATGACCGTCACGTTCCTCGGTGACTAGTCCCAGGGCACGAAGCCTCGCTCCGATGGCCCGGGGCTCCAGTTCACGTTTCTCACCGCGTCCGCTTAAGATCGCCTCGGCCGCCTCTGCGATTTCCGCAACGTAGACCGACTCTTCTTTGCCCTCATGAACAAAAGCGAGAACCGCTTCGGTTATGACAGTGTTGAGATCAAGCCATGCTGCCGACCGTAATTCCTTGTCCTGTACGCGGAGCAACCCAAGGACTTGCTCCGGCAATTGGGGATCCTCCGGTGTGCAGGCACTCAGATTCTGCGCGAGCTCGCGCACCGACGGCGTCAGCTCGGGCACGTCGAACGCTAAGTTGCGCACCTTGGCAAAATTGGCGAGCCTGTAAGCCAATAGCCTGGGCTGGAAATCGTCGGCGATTTTTTGCCGCACAGAATTATCCAGAACGGGCAAACTCCTGTGAGCGGGAAGGACGAAGATTTCAAGACTGGGTATTACGCCGGAAACGCAGGCGCCCTCGAGCTCCGTGTAGGTTGCGACGGCGCAGTGGAGATCCAGCAAGCGCCCACCTCGTGGGATGAAGCCCATCTCTCTTCTTGCGCTGCTCAACATGCGCTGCACCTCAACGCTCAACCCGGGCTGGTGAATCAGAAGCGTGAGCCCCCACTGCATCGGCAATGCCCGCAGACCGGCAGCAGTTACTTCGGTGAGCAGCAACGAGTGGCGACAAAGGGAGTGCAACAGCTCGCACAGTTGCCTACCGGCAGTCGTATCCGGCCCGCTCAGTGATAGGCCCGGAGCAGGACGCACCTCGGGAAACCAGGTAGATAACATCCAGCGACTCGCCGCCGCGATGGAGTCTTCGGGGAGGCCGGTGTACTCGGTCACGACCCTGGACATGTCCTCCAGCAATTTGCGCGATGACCCGCACGCAGCAATTTCCGTTGGGAGCGTAAGTGCCCGCAGAATTGAAGGATCGATCGGGGCAGGCACATAGGACTGACCGTCGCACTCTACCTCCGAGCCGACAGTGGCTTTCAGGCCATCCCAGTACGCAAGGCGCAATCGTTCCGGGTTCGTGATGTCCCGGACTGCCTCAATCGCGTTTCCGTTCGCAAACATTTTGCCCGTTGTGGGAAGAGGAATTGCTTGCCCGGTTCCGCGTACTTTGTTCTTTTTCTTGCGCACGATGTTCCCTTTCCCGTGAGATCTCCGTGCCGCCCTCAGCCGGTGCGCCTCGAAATCTTTCTCAGACAGGCAAGAGCAAAAAAAAACGCCGCGATCCAAACAGCAGTCGCAGCATTCTGGTCGAAGAGCCGGTGCCCACGGGCACCGCTCACGTAGTTCACACTTCTATTATAGGTTATCGCGGACTAATGGTCTTGTCAACCGAACGGACGGTAGTGGTGCCGTTTGGCATCCACAAGCCGTGCCATGCCTAGCACTTGTCTTGCTTGCCGCGCTAGCTATTTACTTCGGCTCTACGATCAAGACGATGGTTCGTGTCCCGCTAGATCTTTTTGCGGATGATCCGCTACAAGCCGAATCGTCTATCACTTCTAGTGGCACGTTGCGCAGCGCACCGATAAGCACTCTTGCTGCCTTGCATGTTGGAGGGGATAGGTCCAAAACGCTGACATGTATTCCGAATCCTTTCGTAAAACCAGAGGGCACAGGGGTCTCCGGTTTCCAATATGCATCTTTTAGGACGCCGACCAGAGATTTAACCAGTCCGTCTTGTTCAGTAGAGGTCGCTAACGCACCGGGCGATGGCACGCCGTTTATTGAGCCTAAAAACGTGCTGCGGTGGATGACTACCTTTTGCCCACAATATGGCTGGATGGCATCGACCAGTTTCTGCCGTCTTTCTCCGACTAAAAGTTTCTCTCTGGGGCCGAGAAGCAGGGCTTCCTCGCGTGCTGTCTTGGCAGAAGTGGCGGCGTCACCAGCCTCTTGGATAATCAAACCGAGCAGGTTATCATTTGCCTCTCTGATTTGGGTCTCGATTTTTCCAGCCCGCACATCCACATATAGCTCTCCAGCCACTCCAATCACTATTAGCGCCGTCCCTAAAAGCGCAAGAATGAGCAGCGATACACTTGGTCGTTTGGGCAAATGGTTCTCATATGGATGGATTTTTCCATATCTAAATTCTGCCCAATCATCACAGAAGTCTTTGATGATGACGAATAGGTCAAACGCAAGTCCGACAACGACGAACCAAGTGAAGATATGTAGGCATCCGTGCAGCGATGAGCGGGATGCTTCAAGGCTATTAAGCAAGGTGCGAAGCGCCAACTCATTCATTGAACAAATCCGCTCCGATCAGGTTCGGGCCGCAGTCTTTCAACTGTGGGCGATCGCTGTAATGTTTCTGGTTGCTATCGTCATTATAATAGTAATCGACCTGCATTATAGAGGCAAAATATAGCTTGACATTTGCCGTTATATTGCCTATATTATGCCCAGGTGGAACGGCAATGAATCAACTTAGCACAGCGAAGCGAGCACAGATCATAGCGGCCTTAGTTGAGGGGAATTCGATTAACGCGACGTGCCGAATGCTGGAAGTCGGAAAACATACCGTGTTGCGCCTATTGGTAGATATGGGATGCGCCTGCGCTGCCTACCACCATCTCCATGTTCGCGGATTGCGCGTTCGCCGCTTACAGTGTGATGAGATTTGGGCATTCGTCGGTGCAAAGCGGAAGAACGTCAGCCCTGAACGAGAAGTAGAAGGCTGGGGAGATGTTTGGACTTGGACGGCTATCGACGCCGATACTAAGATGATTGTTACCTATTTCATCGGTGATCGTGGCAAGGGCGCTGCTTATGAGTTTATGGCCGACTGTGCCGAGCGCATCATCGGACGCCCACAAATCACGACTGATGCCCTGCGCCACTATGCCAATGCTATCGAAGATGCCTTTGGTGCAGATGTGGATTATGCGATGCTGCACAAACTATACGGTGCAGCTACGCTAGATGAGTCTAGGTATAGCCCTGCAACCTGCATTGGCTGCGATATGAAGGTTGTAAGCGGTGATCCTGATCCCAAGCATGTCAGCACCAGCTATGTGGAACGGCAGAACCTATCAATGCGGATGGGGATGCGCCGATTCACCCGCCTAACGAACGGGTTCAGCAAGAAATTCGAGAATCACGCGCATCAGATCGCACTCTATTTCTTTCATTACAACTTCTGCCGTGTTTACAAGACCCTGCGGGTAACCCCTGCGATGGAAGCCGGACTAGCGGATCACGTTTGGACGCTTGAAGAATTGTGCAGTCTGTTACCCGAAACAAAGCCAAACAGACGAATCGAAAAGGAAATGATTTCGCAAGCTCTAAAACGAATGGATGAGAGGAACTATGGCAAAGACGAATCAGGTATCAATCCCTTATCTTGATCCCAATGTGCAGCATGTGGGAATCAGCAAATTGCGGGCGCTAAACGTGGCTCAGTTACGGGCGCTCGAAAAAACGCTGGTGATTCAGGACAACGATAAGCCCCTGGCTGTGCTCTTGAAGTACGAGCACTTTCTAGCGATGCAGGAAAAGATGCCAGATGGCGAATAGGCTATTTATCGTCGGTCGCTTCGCGCACGATCCGCAGGGCATTTTGGCTACTGTCGGTCAGTTTGCACTTATGGGCATTGAACGCGACTTTAATTTCCCGCTCAAATTCGGCCTTGAATTGCGAGTTGCAACGTTCGCAAACTCCAATCATCGGCGCGGTCTGTTTTACGATTCTCAGCTTACGATTTGGCATAACCTCAGTCTAACGCAGGGCAGAGATGGAGTGTAGTACCCGTGGATTTCAAATGGCACCACTACCGAACGGACTCGGTGGAAGAGCCTACTCACATCGTATTCTTCTAGCGAGGTTGAAGTGTTTGAGCGAGAAGCAGTGGCTGGAGATCACTGGCCAGTTGGGACGAGAGCCTGACCTGCCCCCTGTTCGTGGTCCAATCATAATGCAGCACTCAGGGCTTTCTGTAAGTTCGATTCCGGCCGGACCAAGGTTGTAGGTGCGACCGGCATGGGGGAGACGCCGGTCGCCTGGCGGTGCCCGCCGCGAACTCTTCCGGGGCCAGATATCGCAGACTGCTGTGCGGCCGCACCGTGTTGTAATCCACTCGCCACGCTTCGATCATTCTTCGCGCATCGTTTCAAGGTCACGAACCAGTTCTCGTCCAAGCATGCGTCTCAGAACTTCCCGTTGAAGCTTTCGATGAAAGCATTCTGCACTGGCTTGCTTGGTTCGATGAAATGCAGCGCCACGCCGTGCGCGTAAGATCATTGCGGGGCAGCCCGAAGATGGCGAAGGGTTGGTCGATTTCGATCCAATAGACCGCACTGTTGTACCTGGAGAGGAGCAATTCAGTCTTCTCTCTTGGAAGCGCGAGACCTTCGATCAGGCGGAGGCGGCCATCGACGCGGCCCAAGCCTGCACCCCAGAACTGTTGAAACTACCGTTACACTCACGGAGCGTCAGTTAGATCCGCGACGAACCGCTCCAAATCAATCGCTTCCACTCCACCAGCGACGGCACGTGTTGTAGGGGCCGAGCGCGAGGTGCCGTGGACTATAATCTGGCGCGTCGAGCGTTTTCCCAAAGTGCGGCGTAAAGAGAGAAGTGAATCCGCCATCGCAGGGTGGACGGTTTTCCCGGCTTTGCACTCAATAAGCCATAGTCCGGCATTCGGTTTCGGCAAAAGAAAATCGACCTCCAGGCCCTGCTGATCGCGAAAGTAATAGAGTTCTTTCCCGGCTCCGCGATTTACCTGGCTTTTGAGTATTTCCGCGGCGACAAAACCTTCAAACAACTGCCCCCAAAAAGGCGAGCGCTGTAGCTCGGCCTCCGAAGTGATTCCCAAGAGGTGGCATGCAAGGCCAGGGTCACCCCAATAGACCTTCGGTGATTTGATAAGCCGTTTCCCCAGGTTTTCAAAGTACGGCGGAACGACGATGATCTGACTGGTGATTTCGAGAATGTGTAGCCACTCGCTAATGGTCGGCACGGAAATCCCGAGTGGCGCAGCCAGATCCGTTTTATTTAAGATTTGGCCGTGCCTGCTAGCCAACAACGCCAGAAATCGACGAAAGGTTACTAAGTCACGTATGTTTGAAATGGCCCGGACGTCTCGCTCCAAGTAGGTCTGGAGGTAGGAAGCGAACCAAAGTGCCCGGGCTTTCGGGCGAGCGAGTACCTCTGGAAAACCGCCGTGAAGGATATTCACCTTAGCAGTTTCGGTGACGCTGAAAGGCAGAAGTTGCAGGATGGCAGCCCGGCCCGCCATCGACTCACTGATGCCTTGCATCAGCGGCGCTTCCTGAGATCCGGTGAACAACCACCGCCCCATCCGGCGGGGGGCCGCATCGACCAGGGTGCGCACGTAACTGAGGAGTTCGGGAGCATTCTGAATTTCGTCGAAAAGGACGGGAGGACGCAACTCTTCGAGGAAGGTACGCGGGTCACTGCGAATCCGGCCCCGAATATCCGGGTCCTCCAGGAGTACCAACAGCGCGTTGGGAAACAAATGGCGGAGGAGAGTCGTCTTTCCGGAGCGGCGCGGCCCTGTTAAGACCAGCGCCGGGAAATGCCTGGCAGCCTGTCGGACTACAATGCCCAGTTTTCGAGGCAGGTATCTCATTTGAGTATTATAAGGTGGAACTTTAGATTAATCAACACTCTCCCAGACAAGACGCTTTCTTCCTGAGCCTGGATGAGAAAACAGTGAGACTAGCCTTGCGGTGTCCTTGAATTAAGCCGGACAGCACCTGACAAAACTCAGCTGGAAAGCTACGAGGCCGCTCAGATTTCTAGTTCCGGTCTTGAGCCTTGTAGCCGCCCCTCGTCACTCCACCACGCTGGTGATGCCTTTCTCTATCCGCGCGAGCTCTTCGTCCGGAATTTCGGAAAACATATCCCGCTTATTTGTCGCGAGCCTTCCCTTATTTTGCATGATCAGACGCACCAACAATGACGCCCGCTTGTCGGGCATGTCGACAATTTCCTTCGCTTCATCCAGTGCACGATCGTACTTTTCAATGAACCCTATGCAGCTGTTCGCTTTTCATTCGCCAGTATATTCCAATGTCTTTCTAAGTCAAGAACTTTAAAACTACCGCGCATACTCCAATCTTGATTTGCCTCATTTGGCGCTTCCCTGCCCGACACCCTCGATCCAGTACAGATGTCAAATGGATCTATTCCTCGCCGGTGAGCAACGGCTCCCGTGACTAACCAAATTCTCGACTGATCGCGAGTAAGACTTCCGCCCCGACTTCGTTGCGCCCGTGCTCGATGGCCGACAGATAACTCTGGCCGACTCCAAGGCGGCGGGCGAAATCCACTTGCGTCATGTCCAATCCTCGTTGTTCCCTGAGGCGCAAGGATAAGGGGCCAGATTGGTGAAGAAGAGTGGTAAAGCACCAGAAGAAGAGGTAATACTCAAGCGATGGTCGAGTGGAGGTGAAGACTGATGTCAGAGAAACATCTTGTAGGGCGTCGACAGTTCATCCTGATTTCAGCGGGAGTGGCTGCTGAAGGAATCGGGATTCCCTGCGGGAACCGTGCTTCGCCGTACGACATTCAGGAAGCTGCCAGGAAAGTGGGTCGCATACCGCGACGCAGGCTTGACCGCTCGGGTCGAGAAGTGTCCGTGCTGGTTGGCGCCGCCACGTGGTCCCCGCTAGCGGTCGAAGCTGGAATCCAATGCGGCGTGAATTACTGGCACAAGTCGGACGATTGGAACACATGGAACACCGAAAGCGTGCCGCAGGCCATCCTCAAGAACCGCGACGCGCACTACTGCGAAGTGTGCTGTGATCGGGTTCGCGGGAATCACGAGAGGGGCGTGATCGACGAGGAAGCGCACTACCGCTTTGTGAAAGAGGCCCTGGCGCGCACAGGGCTCGGTTACTTTGACGACATGATGTTTCATTTTGGCTACCACAACGTGGCCGAAATTCAGAACCGTGGATTGATTCGTGCTTACGATCGCTTGAAAAAGGAAGGACTGGTGCGTCACCTCTGCCTTTCGCAGCACAGCTACCAGGGCAACAGCACGGTGAAGGACGGCGAGCCTAACTATGAGATCCTCACGGCGGTAATGAACGACGGCCTTTATGAGCACGCGCAATTCCCCTTTACCTATGGAGACAACTAGGCAATCAACGACTTTGTGAGCAAGGCCAAAACGAAAGGCTTCGGCACCACCGCTATGAAGACGACTGGCGGCGCCGGCCGAATGAAAGACGACCCCGAATTCATGAAGAGCTTTCCCGCCGGCACGACGCCGCACCAGGCCCTGGCTCGCTGGCTGACCACGCAGACGCCCCTGAGTTGTGCGGTGATCCAGATCAACAACCTCGATGAGTTCGTGGACACATACTCCGGGGCAGGCAAGTCCTTGCGCGCAGAGGATTCCCGGGCCATCGAAATGATGTGCCTGTATGCGGACCGGGAGGTCTGCCGGCTGTGCAACGACTGCATGACGCGCTGCGAGAAAGGCCTCCCGATTGCCGAGATTCTGCGCTATGAGAGGTATGCCAGGGACTACCACGAACTAGAGCGGGCCCGCGGACTCTATGCAAAGCTGTCTCTTGACGCCGGCGAGTGCTCTGCCTGCGGCGCTTGTCTGCCTCATTGTCCGCAGGGCCTGAAAATTCCCGAGAAGCTCCGCCAGGCACATCGCATTCTCAGTTGAACGACCGAGCGCGAGCTTGAGAGACTTTTCGAAGAGGGTGAGAATTAAGGACTTAGCCGAAACTGCCCCTTTGAGATTGTAAGTTTCGATCAGGACGACAGCAGGGGATGTTTTCTTATAAACCCAGTGGTCCAGTTTTACTCCGCCCTTGACATTTTGGTGCGCAAGGCGCTTGGTAAGACTCCTAAACCAGGAATTTCAGTTACAGGATACTAGAGGCGCCTAAACATCACGCCCCCAAAATCGCGTGTTGCGCCAACCACTGAGAATTTCATGCCAGTTCTCTTAAGAAACTCGTCAAAAGCACGCAGTTCGTCGAATCGGTGATAGAGCTCATCAAAGTAAATATATGTTCCGGGAACGATCAGTTTTTCAAGAGCATTCAAGACATAAATCGTGGAAGAATACAAGTCGGCGTCCAGAACCACGACCAGCACTTCGTGTGGGGGAAATGTGTAACTAGAAGTTATCTCATAAACACTTTGAAGTCATTTAGTGCCCGTGAGTTATGCAAACTAGCGTAAATCAGGAGCATGGACCTGACCGAAGCGCAGTGGGAGAAGCTCAAGCCCCTGCTTGC
>Ga0181533_1005226_pt1 | contig 12622 bp, 4 predicted proteins | sample PEATcosm2014_Bin_45_FD_119772 | JGI IMG/M metagenome (GOLD analysis project Ga0181533, IMG submission 119772) | Peatland microbial communities from MTU Mesocosm Facility, Houghton, MI, USA - PEATcosm2014_Bin11_60_metaG | ecosystem: Environmental > Terrestrial > Soil > Wetlands > Peat | place...
TATTTCCTGCAAGAGCTGCGCATTTGCCCTAGTCAGTTCTTCAGTCCGCTCCTTGACGACGGACTCCAGTTTGTCATGCGCATTCTGCAACTCCTCATTCAGCGACTTGACATGCAGAAGCATCTTTATTCTGGCCAGCACCTCGGCGCTGTCGAATGGCTTGGAGATAAAATCCTCAGCCCCGGCCTCGATCCCCAGAATGCGGTTTTTCATGTCTGCGTAAGAAGTAACCATCACTACCGGAATGTTTCGATGAAGATCGTCGGATTTGATTCGCCGGCAGGCCTCGAAACCATCCATTCCCGGCATCATCACATCCAAAAGGCATATGTCGATCCGCTCCGCCGCGATCTTCTCCAGCGCTTCCGGGCCATTCACCGCCGATACCACATCATATCCCCGGGGCGAGAGCATGGCCTCCAGCAAGCTGAGATTAAGAGGTTCGTCATCCACGCAAAGAATTCGCGCCATAGGTTGATTCATGTTTTTTCCTCCTCCAGCCATTGTTTCACCAGACCTGGCAGTTCACGCGTGCTGATCGGCTTGGAGAGATAACCGTCAAATCCGGCCGCCAGGATCTTTTCCTGGTCGCCACGCATGGCAAAGGAGGTCAGGGCGACGATCTTAAGCCCGCTGGTCGCCGGGTCCCCCTTCAGAATGCCGCCGGCGGTCATGCCGTCCATACCCGGCATCTGTATGTCCATCAGGATCAGGTCCGGCTTCAGGTCCTTGGCCAGAGCCACCCCTTCCCGTCCGTCCGCGGCTACCGACACCTCATAGCCGTGAAAGATCAGGATATCCCTGAACAGACTGCGGTTGTTCATGTTGTCTTCAACAATCAGTATCTTGTATGGCATCTTGATTATCTCCTGTAATCGCCTGCTTTATTTCTGACCGACGGCGCTTTCCACCAGGCTCAAGAACTCATGCGTCGACAGGCTTCCTTTTCCCTCAATCCGCCAGACCTTTCCCGCCAGTCGCGCCCGATCGGCAGCCGAGAGGTCCATCGAGGTCAATACCAGGATAGGCACATTCACGGAAGCATTCCCGTCCCGCAGCCGGTCGGCGACATCGAAGCCGTTTATACCGGGCATCACAAGGTCAAGGACGATCAGGTCGGGTGAATCACGCTGCGCCATCTCAACACCTTCCATCCCGTTGCTCGCTCGCAGCGCCCGATACCCTTTGCGCAGCAGGGCATTTTCCAGGGCGTCCAGAGTCAGCGGATCATCTTCGATCACCAGGACGGTGTTGCCGCTGCTCGAGACGATATCAGGCCGGTTAGCGGGGGTTTTATTGGCAGCCGCTTGTGTGTATGGAATTGTAAAGCTGAACTTGCTCCCCGTGCCGAACTCGCTTTTCACCCAGATTCTGCCGCCGTGCAGTTCCACCAGCTGCCTGGTCAGCGCCAGGCCGAGGCCGGTCCCTTCGAATCCCTTGGTATAAACAGATTCCAGTTGGGTGAATGTCTGGAAGAGCTTCGGGATGTCTTCCGCCCTTATCCCCATGCCGGTGTCCGCCACGGTGATTTCTATGAAATCGCCGTCTCTCACCGCACTCACGTCCACAGTTCCGCCCGCATGGGTGAACTTGACCGCATTCGAGAGGAGGTTGAACAGGATCTGCTTCAGTTTCCTCTGGTCCGCCGCAATGCATACATCAGCCTCCGGGGCAATATCCAGGTGGAGCGCTATCCTGCCTTTCAGTGCTTTTTCCCTGAGCATCATCATTGAAGCTTCCAGTGATTCCCGCAGCAAAAAAGCGCTTGGCTCAAGTTCCATCTTGCCCGACTCCACCTTGGAAAGGTCGAGGACATCGTTGATCAGGGAGAGGAGGTGTCTGCCGCTGGTAAGGATGTTGTTTACATATTCCTGCTGCTTTTCGTTGATCGGGCCAAACATCTGGTCTTGCAGCACCTCGGAAAAACCGATTATCGAGTTGAGCGGGGTGCGCAGTTCGTGGCTCATGTTTGCCAGGAAGTCTGATTTCGCAAGGTTGGTTTTTTCCGCCGCAGAACTGGCGCTCGCCAGTTCGACGTTCTTTTCCTGCAGCACCTGTTCCAGACGTTTGCGCTCGGTAATATCTTCCATGGCCAGGAGGATGATGTGTGAGCCGATATTTTTCCGGAAAATCTGCCGGGCGTTGAGCAGAATAATCTTGCGGCCGATACCCTGGAAATCATGATCTACTTCATAACCATTGAACACGGAATCATTGGGGAGGATATCCTCAAAGAGTACCCGCAGCTTGGGAATGTCCCATTGCCGGTTGCCGAGATCGTAGATGAAATTCCCGATTGTTTCCGCGGGCGTTACTTTGAAGGTATCGTAGAAGCTCTGGTTGGCTGTGAGAATCTTCAGGTCGGAATCGAGCACCACAAGCGGCTTTCGCACGGTTTCCACAATGTTCTCGGCATATTCCCTGGCATCCTGGATTTCCATTTCCAACAGTTTGCCAACCGTGCCATCAACGATTGAGGAAAGGATATGGCCGTCCTTACTTTTTCCAGCGTCCACCGTGACGCTCTGAAGCTGGCCATAGATTACCTTACCGGCTTTTCCAGCGAGTCTGATTTCGCATTTCTGCATCCCTTGGCTCTGCAAAACGTTTTTGAGGTGACTGGAGAAAAGCTTTCTCCCCTCCGTATCGGCAATAAAACTGATAAAGGGTTTATTGGCAAGCAGTTGCCGCTTTATTCCCAGCAGTTGCGCGCCGGCCAAATTTACCTCTCGTATCAGTCCGGCCGCATCAAAGGTGAAATAACCAACGGGCGCAAAGTCATATAGTTCGGCATACTTGTTTCGCGATAACTCAAGATCCTCCTGAACTCGAATCAGCTCTTCGTTTTGCATCTCCATCTCGATCTGTTGGATCTCAAGCTCCTCCTGTGCCCGGCGCAACTCGGCATTCTGCACCTCCAGCTCGATCTGGTTGACATCAAGTTCATTGACGTGCCTTTGTGTAGCGTCCTCGGTCCGGGATGGATGCAATTTAGCCGTTTTCGCACGCGATTGTTCTTCCGCATGGCGGCGCAAATCGGCAGCTTGTGTTGACGGCTTCTTATCTTTGTTGATACCCATTGATGAACCTCAAGTTGAGGGATGAAGGATGAGCAGAAGAAAGAGCGACAATTCGCATGATCATCAAAAAAGTAATTGCAACTAACACACCAGAGAAAACCTGCGAATAGTGCAAGTGCAAGGGTCTGATTGTACATGGGAAAATGGCAAGAGAGGGTGCAGGGTGAAAGGAAAACCGTCAGCGCAATCCGTCACATTTAACATAACTGCCATATACGACGGGCCAGCTCAGGTGTTAAGGCTGGGGGCGTGAACTTTTTCTTTAGAACATGCCATTTTCGTTTGGCGAATTCTCCGGCATGGCCTGGCCGATATCCCAGAGTTCTGCAATGTGATTTCCCTGGAATCTGAAAATATGCACCACGGCAATACCCGGATCGCCCGGCTTCATCGCATTAAGGCCGTGCTTATTTCCCGGACGGAATTATTTTCTTAATACCATGCTCATAGTCATTGGTTATTGACTTCAGGTTACTCTTGACTTGACCTCGGGTATATGACTGATACAGGTACCACGCTCCGATAAGAGCCAATAAAAACAAAATGATACCGATTACGCCACCATGCTGGTTACGCAGTGGGCCGGCCAGATTTTTAGTTGTATTAACGCTGTTCATAGATGTACTCCTTGTGGCGCAATTTCAGCATGAATTACGAATAATAAACCTTCGAGGCAAGACTTTTTCCAATGTGTCGGTGCAGCATTAATTCCTTCAGCCTTCAGCCTTCAGCCTATCAACCTGAATAACGGGTATCCTCACCTCGACCCAGTGTTCCATATGGTCGTCGACAAGAGGGATGGTCTTGTCCTGTTGCTCGATGCTATCCACGCTCACGCGCATCTCACCATTCCCGGCAGGGGTTTGCAGGACCTCGATGTGATAGACCGTCTCCCGATAACGGTAGTGCATCTTGAACCTTTGCCAATCCGCGGGGAGGCACGGCGTAAAACGCAGTTTATCAACTTCAAATCTCAGTCCCAGTAGTGATTCCACGATCAGCCGGTACATCCAGGCGGCCGAGCCCGTGTACCATGTCCATCCGCCTCGGCCGGTATGCGGCGATGCGCCATAGACGTCGGCGGCAACGACGTAGGGTTCCACTTTGTAGATGGCGGTCTCCTCGGGAGATCTTGCATGGTTCACCGGGTTGATCATGGTAAAGAGCTCCCACGCGCGCTGGCTGTCTCCCAGGCGGGCGAAGGCCATTACCGTCCAGATGGCCGCATGTGTATACTGCCCGCCGTTTTCCCTGACTCCAGGGACGTACCCTTTGATGTAGCCGGGATTCAGCGCAGACTTGTCGAAGGGGGGATCGAGAAGCTCGATCAGTCCGTGCTTGCGGCGCACGAGACGCTCATCCACCGCTTCCATGGCCATAGCCGAACGCTCATGATCCCCCGCACCCGAAAGAACGGACCAGCTCTGGCTAATCGAATCGATCCGGCATTCGGGGTTAACCGACGATCCGAGCGGGGAGCCGTCATCAAAATAGGCGCGGAGGTACCACTCGCCGTCCCAGCCATGCTTCTCGATATTGCGGCGCACCTCCCCCGCCTCCGCTACGCAGCGATCGGCGAAAGAGACGTCGCCGCGCGTGCGGGCAACTTCAGTGAAGCACATCAGCACTTTATACAGGAAAAATCCCAACCAGACGCTTTCGCCTCTGCCCTGCTCGCCCACCAGGTTCATGCCGTCGTTCCAGTCACCTGAGCCTATGAGCGGCAGGCCGTGTTCACCGAACCTGAGACCGTTCAGGATTGCCCGGACACAGTGATCGTAAAGGTTTGCCACCTCTTCGGAGCGCCCGGGCAGATCGTAATATGAGTCTTCGTCAACATTTACCGGGCGGCCCTGGACGAAGTGGATGGGCTCGTCCAGCACGCCGGTGTCCCCGGTGGCGAGGACATAGCGGCACGTCGTGATCGGCAGCCAGAGGTAATCGTCCGAACAGTGAGTACGCACACCCCGGCCCGTCGGCGGATGCCACCAGTGCTGAACATCTCCTTCCGGGAATTGACGGGACGCGCACAGAAGAAGCTGCTCGCGCACGAGATGAGGCCTGGAGTGGATCAGCGCCATCACGTCCTGCAGCTGATCGCGGAAACCAAAGGCGCCCCCTGACTGGTAGGTAGCGCTTCGCGCCCAAAGACGGCACGCCAGGGTTTGATACAAAAGCCAGCCGTTTGCCAGTACGTTCAGGGAGTGGTCGGGTGTTTCCACATTTACCGCGCCGAGGGTGTGCGTCCAGTGCTGCCACACCACATCCAGGGCGTCACGGCTGGCCGTTGATCCTCGAAAGCGATTGACCAGGTTTCTGGCGTCGTCGGTGTCTCGCCCCAGTCCGAGCCTGAAAACGATCTCCCGCTCTTGCCCGGGGGCCAGATCGAAGTTCACCTGGATCGCGGCGCAGGGATCCAGGGCGGCCCCCAGCTTGCCGGAAAGGCGTGTGCGCATCATGGCGGCAGGAGCGAGCAGCGTTCCGTTGCGCCCCAGAAATTCAGTCCGGTCACCTGTCACGCTGCAAGTCGTATCGTCCACATCGAAGAACGCAGTCCGGTCGCGGAACTCCGTGTTGTATGGGTTGCGGCTGAAAAGCGCGCCGCAATCCGGGTCGATTCCGGTGGTTACGTGCATTGTTGATTTCGGCCGCAGGTCGCCAAGCACCCATTCCAGATAGCCGGTAGCGGAAAGCCGGCGGGATCGGTCCGACTCGTTGCGCACTTTAATTACCGTGAACTTGATCGCTGCATCCATAGCCACGTAAACCCACATCTCTGAGCGGATGCCGCGCTCGGTGTGTTCAAAGACGCTATAGCCGAATCCGTGCCGGGTGACGTAAGGCGTTGCCCCGCGGCAGGGGAGCGGCGTGGGCGACCAGAAGTGGCCGCGCTCTTCATCACGCAAGTAAAATGCCTCTCCTCTCGAATCGCTCACGGGATCGTTCTCCCAGGGAGTGAGGCGGAACTCATGGGCATTCTCGCCCCAAGTGTAAGAAAGACCGCTCTCCGAGATGACTGTACCAAAGAGCGGGTTGGCAAGCACATTCACCCAGGGCGCCGGCGTCAGATGTCCGTGCGCGGTGGTGATGACATACTCGCGCCCATCCGGGCTGAATCCGCCCAGTCCGTTAAAGAACGACAGATCGTGGCGTGGCAAAGGGGCGACCGGCAGGAGTTCGGAGTGCTGTATTCGGGTCGGGGTTATGAAGGGCACGGTTACTTCCACCAGAGTGCGTCCGTGGATCTGTTCCGCCAGCGACCCCCGGCTGTCGGTGATGATGGCGCGAGCGACGGTTTGAATCAGGATGCGGTCTTCCTCGGCTATCTGGTCCACAGGTCTTACAAAAATTCCGCCGGGTCGATCGGTCACGTTTGCTTCGGTGTTTGCGGCAATAAGCCCCATGATCTGGTCCTGGAGAAGTTGCCGGTAACCGGCGTGATCTTCGTTCCAGATCACCAGGTCCACCGCCACTCCTTTCAGGCGCCAGTATGCGTGGGCCTGCAAGAGTTGGCGCACCAGATCGATATTGGCCGGATCTTCAATTTTAAGCAGCACAATCGGCAAGTCGCCGGAGATGGCGTATCCCCAGAGACCGGATTGCCCCCGCTGGTTCTTTATCAGGACGCTCGGTTCGGCTCTAAGCGTTGCATTTGCGTAGATGATCGAAGTGGCAAGGTGCCCATAGAGTTGCGCTTCGGCCATCGAGGCGTTTAACTGGCGCAGCAGCACCTGGCCATGGGTCCATGCCAGATCGAAAACGCGATCCGCGAGACGCCGATCCTGGTATTTTTCCACCAGCCCTAAGGCTGCTTCACGGGTTTCACCAATGCCGGAGACCATGTTTATCGTTACCGTTTCTCCCGCGTCCAGGGTTATCCGGCAGCGGATGGCGACAATCGGATCGAGCACGGAGCCCTCGCTCCCCGAAAGCACGCCGGTTGCAGCATCTCCGCTCATCGCTTGCGGTTCGACCAGGGTGTTTCCGCGGCCGATGAACTGCATGCGATCGGTCTCATAGGAGACTTCACCGCTCTTCGCCCCATGCACGGCCATCAGGTGAATCATCCATGGCGCCCGCTCATCCTGAGAGCGGGGCCGGCGAGTGCAGAGGATTGCTTGCTGCCGGTGGATGATCTCGGTTTGCACAAAGAGATTGCTGAACGCCGGATGTGCGGCATCCGCGGCAGGAGGAGCCAGAACCACTTCCGCGTAACTGGTAACGTCTATTTCCCGGCGCATACGGCTACGGTTCGTGATGCGGACACGACGCAGTTCGATGTCATCCTCGGGCGAAACAGCGATCTCGGTATGGGTGTCATAATCGTGGTCGCGACCGCGAAACTCGGCCCGTCCTTCCGAGAAGATCGCCTCAAAATGCTTCGATCGTTTTAGCGTCGGCTGATATGCGGTTGACCAGAACTCCTTGCTGGTCACGTCCCGAATATAACAGAACGTGCCCCAGTTATCGCAGGTTCGGTCTTCTCGCCAGCGGGTGACGGCCAGGTCCTTCCAGCGGCTGTAACCGCCGCCTGCATTGGTGATCATCACGTGGTACCTGCCGTTCGAGAGCAACTGCACTTCCGGGTTCGGCGTGTCGGGGGTTGTGAAAACGCGAATGGGGGTCTCCGGAGCGCTGGAAGCCACCTGGTGTTCGGAGAGTTCGGTTGTATGCGCATAGAACGCCGTCGCCTTGGGGATTCGTTCCTGCAGCAAAAGCATGGTCGCCTGGAACAAGGAATCCGACTCGAATCGTTTCTGCATAGGGCGGTCCAGGAGCAGATGGGCCAAAGAGAGGAGACTCATCCCCTGGTGATGGGCCATGAAGGACCGAACCACGGCGCTCCGTTGTCCGCGCGGTAGACGCGAAGGAGTGTAGTCGATTGCCTCGTAGAAGCCATACCGGGTTTCAAAACCTTCCGCTGCGAGCCTTTCGAGGTTCAGACACGCCTCCTCGGGTGCCACCATAAGCGCCAGCGCCGAGGCGTAGGGCGCAATCACCAGGTCTTCGGCTAGCCCGCGTTTGAGTCCCAGGCCGGGTACACCGAAGGCGCGGTATTGGTAGTTGAGGTGCACATCAATGGCATTATAACCACATTCCGAAATACCCCACGGCACAGCGCGCTTTTTTCCATAATCGATCTGCCTGGCCACAGCCGCCTTATAGGTCTGGTCGAGCAGCGTCTGTTCGTACGTCGGCATCACCAGGAGCGGCATCAGGTATTCAAACATCGAACCGCTCCACGAAAGAAGGATCGGTTCTCCACCAACGGTAGTGAGCAGACGTCCCAGGGCGAACCAGCTCTCCTGTGGCAGTTGCCCCTGCGCAATCGCCACGAAACTGGAAAGCCTCGCTTCCGAAGCCAGGAGATCGTAAAAACTTCCGTCCAGGCGGCATTCATCGACATTATAACCGATAGCCAGCAGATGACGTGTCTCGTCATACAGGAAGGCATAGTCCATCCAGGCGAGTGCGTTGCATTGCAGGGCCAGCTCCTTGATGGCGGCAATCCTTGTTGTGGCGTTCCGGCTGGCTGCCGAGATGAGGCTCCCAAGTTCACCGAGCCAGGCACGTTCCTCAGACGTGGCGGCAGAGTTGAGCCGATCTGCGATCATTGGCAGGAGATTTACCTCCAATGCTACCAGTTCGCGCAGTGTCGGGATCTCGTCGAGACCAGGAAACTCTCCGATTCTATTCTGAGAAGATAAAAGCTCTGTCCACGGAGCGAGAAACGTCAGCTCATCGAGGGCATCTCGACATTGCGCCGCGAAGGCTTGGGCCCACCACCTCAATTGGCTCCCTGGGTCTGTGTCGAGGGCCTCCATGCCGGCGATCACTACCGCAGCAGACGTTGCCAGCTGATCCAGGCACAGCCGCGAAGCTGTGAGCGAGGTGAGTTGTGAACGGGTCACGGACTCCAGTTCCTGCTGTAGGTGCGCGAGCTGGGCTGGAGCAGCTCCTGCCGGAGCAGCCGCCGCAGCGTCCATGGCAATCCTGAGAGTGTCGTTTAAGCCCTCAAAGAATTGCGTTCCCATGATCTTGTTATCGGCAAGTTCGAGCAGTCCCGGCCGCAATGTCAGCAGATGGCCTGCGAGATTCCCGCTGTCCACCGACGAAATGTAGAGAGGCGGCAACGGTTTCAGAGATTGAGTGTCGTACCAGTTATAGAAGTGGCCTCGGTGCCGTTCCATGCCTTCCATGGTATGAAACGCCTTCGCCGTTCGTTCGATGAATTTTCCGGCCGAAATGATGCCAAAGTCGTACGCGGACAAATTCGCAAGCAACGCAAGTCCCATGTTGGTCGGCGACGTACGATGCGCGACCACGGGAGCGGGATGCTCCTGATAGTTGTCGGGAGGCAGCCAATTATCGTCGGGGCCGACAAAAGTCTCGAAGAACGCCCAGGTCTTACGGGAAAGCTTCCGCAGAAAGAGAGTCTGATCCGCTGTCAGTTTTTCGCGGCGGCGAGCGAGCGGCCGGCTGATCCACCAGGCGATAGCGGGGGAGGCAAGCCAGAGGCTCAGTATGGGTCCGGCCAGAGCCAGCACGGCCGGCTTTGCCAGCGCAAGCGTTGTCGCCGCGGCAATGGCCGTGACCGGGCCGATCCACATGCTTCGCCACGAGCCTGTCAGGTCCGTGCGGCTATTGCGATCCGAATTGTCCGAAGGATTCCATTGGAGCAGTTGTTTTTGCGTGATCATTATCCGGCAGGCGGTGCGCACTATCGCATCCAGACTGAAAAACGCTTCGTATGGCAGGCATACGAGCGTGAATGCGGCCTGAGCGAAGTGCTGGCCGGCCGAGCGCAGTCCGGCAGCGAGGTGTTGTGCAAAAGTCACATCGAGTGGCTTCTGAAGCAGGTTCAGGGCCGAAACCAGCAAAGAAGGAATCAGGATGATACCGATAACCGCCAGGGTCCAGAACCAGGCCGATGGTAACACGATCCAGCCCAACAGCAGCAGGAGCGTCAGTGCCGCGGCCGTCAGACTGCGTCGCAGGTTGTCGAAGATCTTCCAGCGGGACAGCGTCGAGAGCGGATTCTTCAACCGGCGGCCGTCGGGGCCGGGAATACCCGGCAACAGCCAGGCTGCAATCTGCCAATCACCGCGAATCCAACGATGCCTGCGGCTCACATCCGCGCTGTAACGAGATGGGTACTCCTCGTACAACTGCACGTCGCTCAACAGCCCGGCCCGGGCGTAACACCCTTCCAGAAGATCATGGCTGAGGATCCGGTTGTCGGGGAAACGCCCGCCCAATGCCCGTTCGAATGCATCAACCTCATAAATGCCCTTGCCGATGAACGAGCCTTCTCCGAAGAGGTCCTGGTAAACATCGGAAACGGCGCGTGTATACGGATCGATGCCGATCTCACTGGCGCACATACGCGCATACCGCGACCTGTTAGTGCCGGACAGGCTCACCGCCATCCGTGGCTGAAGGATGCCGTACCCTGCAACGACAAGCTGCTGGTCTTCGTCGTAGGCCGCACGATTAAGCGGATGCGCCATGGCGCCCACAAACTGCCGCGCCGAATCGCGTGCCAGTTGCGTATCAGTATCCAGGGTGATCACGTACTTCACTTCCGATAAGACCGTCGTTGCACCGACGACTAACGCGAAGCGATCACTTGCTCCTCCGCGCAAAAGCCCATTCAATTCCGCAAGCTTACCGCGCTTGCGCTCGTACCCCATCCAGATCCGGTCATGCGGATTCCAACGGCGCGGACGATGAAACAGGAAGAAGGTATCGCTTTCAGGACTCCGGTGCTTTTCGTTGAGCTCTTCGATCCTCTGCCGAGCCAGTCGCAACAGGGGCTCGTCCTCCGGCAGCGTTTCTTCGCCTGCGTCGCGGAAATCAGTAAGCAGACCGAAGTGGAGGTGATCATCACGATTTGCCAGGAAGCGGATTTCCAGTGCCTTGATCAGATCCTCGATGTTTTGCGTGCTAGTGAGCATCGTCGGGACCACAACCAGAGTTCGCAATTCCGGCGGGATACCTTTGGAGAAGTCCATGCGCGGCAGCGGGTGGGGCGTCGCCAGCAACGTCGCCAGCCAATTCGCCAGGGCAACCGCCAGATGACTGGCGCAAAGTATCGAGAGCAGTCCGACCAGTCCGAGTGCCCAACCATGTAACCCGCCGGCATATGCCTTCACAACGAAGCAGCCAGCGAAAATAGTCGTCATCAGCAGGATAGAGCCGCCATACAGCAGCAAAGGAAACCGGCGGCTGACATTGCATAGAGCCTCGGTAGGCGATACGTGCACCTCCGCCCTTTGTTCGAGCTGCGCCAATCCCTCGCCGATCAGGTAGAAGCCGACGTGTGCCGGCCGGTCGTCGCCGTCTTTGCGGGCCGCTCCCTCATAAGCCAGCTGAATCGCTTTAGCCGCCACCTCGTTCTCGGAGTTCGGACTGCTCTTCGCCGTCTTCTCCACTACGTGGCGGTAGTGATCACGGGTGGCAAAATCCATTTTGGCGTAGACGTTGCCAGGATCCTCACCCAGGGTCTGTTCGACAATGCTCATCGTTTCGACAAACTCGCGCCAGTCCATCGCGCCCAGGAAACGGAGACTGCCGATACTGTTGCTCATCGAGATCTGGTCAGCAGCCTGTTGCTGGTTCTCCGAGCGCACCAACCGTTCGATGGTCAGGCCGGACTCGGACAGCCGCTGTTCAATCCAGGTGAGAGGCAGGGCCAGGGCGGGATCATTGCCGTGCAAGCGGCGCGTGAGCTCCGCAACAAACGAGCTCACCATCGGGGGGGTTGATCGTGCCATGTCGGCGATCGCAAGAATCAGGCTCTTCGGGTCCTTCGCGGCAATCTCCGTCATCTGGTCGGCCCAATATTCGGCGAGATTTCGATCAATCCTGTGGCCGGCGATCCGGGCGGCAACCCGCCGAAGATTCTCGATCAGGGCCAGCCGCAGCATGATGGGTATGGCCCAGAGTTCGCCCAATTTCAGGGCGGTTACTGACTGGTAGGCGGCTACGAAACTGCTGAGGTTTTCCGGATCCACCCGGCCATCGCCGTGCGAGATTGTCTCCAGCGCAATGTCATACACCCGCGGAAGCCCGGCCGATGGGCCGTTCAGCAAGCGCGGCAGCTCACGGCTATAACCCTTCGGCAAGTGCTGCTTAGCCGTCCGAATCTGTTCCTCAATCAAATAAAAGTTGTCGAGCAGCCATTCCCCGGCCGGTGTAATCCGGCGGTCCACTTTAACGTCCTCTGTAAGCAGCTTGTAGACTTCAAGCAGGAGACGTTCATTCTCCGCCAGCCGCGCCAGAAGGTGGTCCCGAGGGTGTCCAGGCTTCAGTTGGTGCACATCCGCAAGGATCCTTCCATGCCTCTCCATCTGATTGGCACTGAACAGTTCCGATCGAAGGGGGAGTTCATCGACGGCATACTTCTGTGCCGGGCCGCTGCCACAGAGACGCGCCCACATACGGGAAAAGCTCTCGCGAACGGTCTTGGTGCTTATATTCATTTTAGATGTCCCCTCCTGCCGGAGCATAAGCTGCCAACCGGTCAACAAGCGTCACCA
>Ga0181533_1005240_pt1 | contig 12597 bp, 10 predicted proteins | sample PEATcosm2014_Bin_45_FD_119772 | JGI IMG/M metagenome (GOLD analysis project Ga0181533, IMG submission 119772) | Peatland microbial communities from MTU Mesocosm Facility, Houghton, MI, USA - PEATcosm2014_Bin11_60_metaG | ecosystem: Environmental > Terrestrial > Soil > Wetlands > Peat | place...
CGGCGAACTCGCGCAATTCTACAACTCCGAAAATCACATCAACGCCGATCTCCGCGTCATCAAGATGAAAAACTGGCACCGCAATTATTTCTTTGAGAGCAGCGGCATGCGCTGGATCCCTCCCTCGCCCAATCTCCGCACGCTGAAAGGTTCCATCCTCTATCCCGGCCTGGAAATTCTCCAGAGCGCCGGGGTTTCCGTGGGCCGCGGCACGGAGGCGCCCTTCGAGGAGTTCGGCGCGCCCTGGATCGCTGGCGACGACGTTGCCGCGGAACTGAACGCAAAGAATCTTCCCGGCCTGCGCTTTTCCAACCAACCCTTCATTCCCGTCAGCGGCCTATACGCCGGACAGCGTTGCGGCGGCGTCGGCGTCAAGGTTACGGATCGCGCTGCTGCGCGCTCCATGCGCATGGGCTTGGAAATTGCCGGTATTCTGCAAAAGAAATATCCGCAGCAGTTCGATTCCTCCAAAATCCTGCAACTCATCGGCAATGACCAGGCCGTGCGTGATCTCCAGGCGGGAACCTCGCCGGAGCAAATCGTCCGCGGCTGGGCCGCCGGCCTCGCCGCCTTCGATCAGGTCCGCCGCAAGTATTTGCTCTACAATTGAGCGCTCCTCGACTGCTGCCTGGCCTTAATTTTCGGAGCTTCTGCGCACGCTGGACTTCTGCCACCACCGGTAAAACGGCAGCCCCGCCAGGATCACCAGCAGCCCAATCGTTGAGCGTCCCGGACGCTCCAGCCACAAATTCACCGTCAGCGCCAGCGCGCCCAGAACGAATACCCCGGGAATCCACGGATAGCCCCAGCAGCGGTACGGCCGCTCCATCTCCGGCTCCGTCCGGCGCAATCGAAACAGTGCCACCACCGCCAGTCCGTAAAAAATCCAACCCGCAAAAATGAACAGGTTCGTCAGCTCCTCAAACGTTCCGCTCAGCGCCAGCACGCTTGCCAGCACTCCCTGAAATATCAGCGCCCGGGCCGGCGTGCGGTATTTCGGATGTATGCCATCGGCGATCTTGAAGAAAATTCCATCGCGCGCCATCGCGTAGGGCACGCGCGCGCCGCTCAGGATCGAGGAATTCATCGACCCCAGCGCGGAAATCAACATCGCCAAAGTTACCCACGCGGCCGCGCCATGCCCCACAACTCGCGCCACCACGTCCGATGCCACGTGCGACGAATTCGCCAGGCTTGCAAACGGCAGCACCTTGAAGCAAGCCGCGTTGAACAGCAGGTACACCAGCGCCACGAACGACACTCCGCCCACCAGCGCCCGCGGAAAATTCCTTTGCGGATCCTTCACCTCCGACCCCACTAGGTTCAAATCCTCCCACCCGTCGTACGCCCACAGCGCCGCCGCCAGCGCCGCCAGAAACGCGCTGAACAATCCCGCACTTGCCGCCGCAGGCCACACCGGGTCCCCCGCATACGCCCCGCCCGACGGAAGAACAAACGCCACGCCAATCACAATCGCAATGCTCACGAGCTTGATGGCCGTCAGGAAAATCTGCACGCCTCCGCCCAGCCGTACGCCCAGATAATTCACGCTGGTCATCAGCACCAGCCAGAACACGGCCAGCGGTTGCGCCCAGGTAAACGCAAAATCGTACGGTTTGATCCACGCCGTCAGGCCCGGAATCGCCATGTGCACGGTGAAGATCGGCGCCGCCACCGCCGGAAGGAAAAAGCTCAGGAAGCGCATCATTCCCGCGGCAATCGACGCCGCCGAAGCCGGCCGCCCGACAATCGAGTGCATCCACCCGAACAAAAATCCCCACACCGGCCCGAAGCCGCGCCGCAAATACGTGTACTCGCCGCCAGCCTCCGGAATCGCCGCGCCCAGCTCCGCATAGGACAGCGCGCCAAAAATCGAAAGCACCGCGCCAACGATCCACGCCGCGAACACGATCGAAACCGAGTGGCCTTCCCGCGCCATTTCCGCCGGCTTCAGGAAAATGCCCGTTCCGACCATCGTACCGACCACAATGGCCACCGAGGCCCACGGTCCAAGTCCTCGGACGAGTTCCAGGCGCTTTTCGCTCATACTCCTCCGCGCAAATCCTTGGCTACCGAGTCTAGCCCATTTCCCTCACCCAATTTGGAGTGCGGCGGCTCGCCGCCGCTTTTACAGCCGCATGCCCCGCTACCAAACCACAATTCCCCCACCCGCTTTCTCCGTGGCACAGTCACTCCTGACTGTGCTCTTGGGTTCGTCTTTGTATCGGCTGCCTTTTTACCCAGAGCGTAGCGAAGGGCTGAGGCGGGCGCCTTCTCCATCCTCACCAACTCCCGCCCAACTTTCTCCTCCAATTCCTCACGCAGCCGCTCGTCGCTCCGGAATTACCCGGCTCACCGCGGCCCCAACAACAAACGTCACGCACGCCCCAATCAGCACGTACCACGTAAACGCGATCTTCGTGTACCGAAACACGAGCAGCACCGTCGCCAGCCCCGCAAACATCCCTGCCAGCGAGCCACGCGAATTTGCCCGCACATCAAACGTTCCCAGCAAAAACAGCCCCAGCAAACTTCCAAACGGCAGTGAAGCGACCGTCAACCCGGCCTCCAGCACGGGTCCCCATTTCACCAGCCCAAGGACGATCAACACCGCGCCCCACACCAGCGTCATTCTCCGCGAAAGCTTCAAGAAATTGTCGGGATGCGTGGAACCCCCGCGTAGCGCCGCCAGGTCCATCACGCTCGAAGCCGCCAACGAATTCAGCGACCCGCTTGCGTTGGACATCGCCACCGCCAGAATCGAGGCCAGCAACAGCCCCGCCAGCCCCGTCGGCATCTCACGTATCAGGAACAGCGGGAGGATGCGATCCGTCCGTTCTCCCGCGGCCAGCAGCGGCGTATGCTGCGCAAATACAAAAAGCGCCACGCCCACCAGCAGAAAAATGGTGAACTGAAACAGCACAATAAAGCCGCTTGCCAGCAACGCGCGCCGGCTGTCTTTCTGATTTCGCGCCGCCAGCAGCCTTTGCACGATCGTCTGGTCCGTTCCGTGGCTCGCCATGGTCAGGAACGCTCCCCCAATCACTCCCGACCAGAACGTATACTTCGTCGCCAGATTCCAGGAAAAATCCAGCACCTGCAGCTTGTTCCCACTTACTGCCGCCACCTGACTCACTTCCGCCCATCCTCCGGGGATGCGATGCAGCAGCAAGCCCAGGGTGAGCAGGCTCCCCGTCAGGTACAGCAGGAACTGCGCCACGTCCGTCCAGATCACTGCCTTCATTCCACCTTCAAATGTGTACAGCACCGTCAGCGCAATCACGATGAATACCGCCAGCCGCTCGGATGTGCCCAGCGCAACGCTTACCACCAGCGCAATCGCGGAGACGCGTACACCCTCCGCCAGTGTCCGTGTCGCCAGAAACGTCACCCCGGCAACGGCACGCATCCGGCTGCCAAAGCGCTTTTCGATCAAAGCGTAGGCGGTCAGGTATTCCCCGCGAAAATATCCTGGCAGGAAAATGATCGTGATCAGAATCCGCCCAACGATGTATCCGAACACCAACTGCAAAAACGTCATGTTCCCCGAATACGCAATCGCCGGTGTCCCGATGATCGTGAGCGTGGAAGTTTCCGTGGCGACAATCGAAAACGCCAGCGCCCACCACGGCGCGCTGCGTCCTCCCAGGAAATAGTCGCGCGCGTCCTGCTGCCCTCGCCGGAAATGCAATCCCAGCGCTGTCACTCCCAACAGGTACGCAATAACAATCGCCAGATCCACCGGATGAATGTGCATGAGCACCATGCCGCGCAAAACTATAGGGAAGTTCCGCGGAGCGAGTCGAGAATAGTGGCTGCGTGCAACACCGTCAAGACAACACTCCGCACGATTTCCCTTGGGAGTGCGGCGGCTTGCCGCCGCTTTTGCGCCGTGAGCAATGCGGCAAAAGTATTTTTCTCAAGAAGACTTGCCGGCCGCCACCACTCTGGCAGCTTTTCTCTGGGGTTCACCGAATTCCGGTCTAGCCAATCTCCCCTTACCCGCAACCCTTTCAGCACCCCGCCCCTCGCCCTTGCGCACCTATCCCCCGCCTCGCGTATGCTTTGGCTATGCGCTACGTTCTGGGGTTCGACGGCGGCGGCACGAAAACGGAATGTGTCCTCATGGACGAATCGCGCCACGTGCTTGCGCGCAGCCGCAGCGGCCCTTCCAATCCCATGCGCGTCGGATTCGGCGGCGCGCTCGCTGCCGTCTGTGAAGCTGCGCGCTGGGCCCTGCAGTCCGCCAATATCCCGCCGGCGGAAGTCTTCGCTCTTTGTGCGGGTCTTGCCGGAGCGGGCCACGCGGACGCCGAACGAAAAATGAAGCGCCTCCTCGAGGAAGAATTTCCCGGCAAAACTGTAGTGGTGTGCACCGATCTTGAGCTTACTTTGGAGGCCACCGGCGAAGGTCCCGCGATTGTCCTGATTGCCGGCACCGGTTCCGCCGCGGTCGGGCGCGATGCGCAGGGCCAGATCGCCCGCATTGGCGGCCACGGCCCGCTCCTCGGAGACGAAGGTAGCTCTTTCGATGTGGGCCGGCGCGCTGCCATTGCTGCACTACACGAGTTTGATCGTGCCGGTGTCAACTCCACGATGGGCCGGTTGATTCTCCAGGAACTCAACGCCACTACTTGGCACGAAGTCCAATCCCTCGCCCACGATGTCCCCGATGAAGTCTTTCCCAAGATCTTTCCCGTGATTCTGCGGGCCGCGGATCAAGGTGATGCCGCCGCGCTAGCCCTGCTCCAGGCGGCCGCCGCCGACCTCGCCACGCTCGTCGCCGCCCTCATCGAGCGCCTGCAACTCAAGGATCAGAAATTCCTGCTGGCCAAGACCGGTGGCATGGTGGGCTGCTCCTTCTTCTTTGATCAGCTGGTGGACGAACGCCTCCGCGCCGTTGCTCCTCAGGCGGAATTTGGCGCCATGGCCATCACGCCCGCTGAATCCGCTGCACGCCTCGCACTTCGCTTCCTGGCGCCCGCAGAGGAAAGGAAGTAACGTGCCGGAGCTCGAGCAAGAGCTGCAACTCGCGCGTACCGCTACGGGTGATGACCTGAGCGCCCTGCTTTATCACCCTGCGCCCCAAGTGCTCGCCGCGCTGCTTGAAAATCCCGCCTTGGATGAAACGAAGCTTTGCCTGCTTCTTTCCCGCAAGGACCTTCCCACGGAAGTACTCGAAAACATTGGTACGCGCAAAAATCTCCTGAAAAGTTACTCCGTCAAGCGCGCCTTGCTCTTTCATCCGCGCGCTCCGCGCCTCGCCTGTTTGCGCTTGCTGCGCGACATCTACCTTATGGATCTTGTCCAGTTCACCCTCTCGCCCGCTGTCTCCGTGGAACTCAAGCTCCTCGCTGAAGGCCAAATCGTTGCGCGCCTCCCGCAATTGCCCCTGGGCCAAAAGATTGCCCTTGCTCGCCGCGGACCCACGCACGTTGCCGGCGCGCTCGTCGCGGAAGGCCTTGCCAATGTCCTCCCCGTCGCCCTCGATAATCCCTTCCTGACGGAAGCCCAGGTTCTCAAGGCCCTGGCGCGAGAGAAAACCTCGCTTCGCGTTGTGCAAGCCATCGCCAGTCACCGCAAATGGTCCCAGACCTATAACGTGCGCCTCGCGCTTGTGCGCAATCCCTCTGCGCCATTGGCAACCGTGCTCGCCTATTTGCCCCACCTCACAGTATCGGATCTTCGTGAACTCGCGGCTCCCGGCATCGTCCCGGAAAATCTGCGCCGCTATCTGCAGGCCGAGGTCCAGCGCCGCATGCGCGCCTCCAAAGCCCTGGCCGATAAAAACTCCAAACCCTGATCCCTCGCCACTAAATCCTCATGAAGCGCGATCCTTTTGGAGTGCGGCGGCTTGCCGCCGCTTTTACGCAGTAAGCAGCTCCGCGAGAGTGTCTTTCCCAAGAAGATGCGACCGCCCGGCGCTTACCGCGACTCCGCCGGGGATGCGCGCGCCTCACGCGCGACAAAACCCTTCTATTTCCGCAACCTCGCGATCAAAATCGCCCCCGCAAAAAACAGCACCGCCGAAAACGAAAACGCCGCCTTCACCGAAACCTGCGACCACAACAACCCCACGATAATGCTCGAAAGAAAATCCCCCACCGCGTTCACTGCCGCCAGTGTCCCGAACGCCATCCCATGCTGTTCTTTCGGTAGAAGTTCCGCCGCCAGCGAATCTTCCAGCGCCTCTTCTGTTCCCACATAGACGCCCGCGAGCACGAAGATCGCGGCCAATAACCACAGCGAATGCGGCGCCGCTGTCAGAAAAATTGCCGTAACACCTCCAAGCGCATAGCCTCCTGCGAGAATCGCCTTTCGGTGCGGCACGTGGTCGCTGATCCAGCCGCTGACGTAAGCCGAGCCCGCATAAAACACGTTGTGCAGCGTGTACAGCCCCACCGCAACGCTCGTCGCCCAGGCCATTCCATGCGTTGGCGCCAGCATGCGCGTCGCGTACAAAATCAGGAGCGTGTGGGAAAAGTCGCCCGCCCCGAAAATCCCCACGCCCAGCAATAACCGGCGAAAGGAACCCGGCAGCGCGCGCAGTCCCGTCAGAAACGACATTTGCTTGCGCGTCGCAATCGGCCGCTCCCGCACCAGCAGCCAGAAGCAAAGCACCGCAACCATCCCCGGCAGCAGCGTCCAAAAAAACACCGTGCGATACGCGTGATTCGTTACGCGAAGCAGCCACAGCGCCGTCAGCGGCCCCGCAATCGCTCCCACCGTGTCCATCAATCGTTCGAAGCCAAACGCGCGCCCGTACGCGGAAGGCGAAACGTCCGCCGCCAGCAGCGCCTTCTTTGCCGGTGACCTCACTCCCCGCCCGAACCACGCCGCTGCCCGGCCACACAACACATGAATCGCCTGCGTTGCCAGCCCAAACGAAGCCGTCGCCACGGCCGTGGCCACATACCCAATAAGCACCAGCGGCTTGCGATGTTTCAGCCGGTCTGTGTAGTAGCCCGCCGCCAGCTTCGTAAAGCTGGACAATCCGTCCGAAATCCCTTCGATCGCTCCCAGCCACGCCGGCCCCGCGCCAATCGCCGCCAAAAACGCCGGCAGAATGGCCGTGGCGATCTCGTGGCTCCAATCGCTGAACAAGCTCGTCAGCCCAACGCCCAGCACCGTCCTGTTCAGCCAGTGCCCGCCGCTTGCATGTTCTGCGCTAGTTTTTTCGGAATTCACAGCCGACAGTGTACATTTTCAACAGGCTCTTGCCCAACGAACTTTGCAACGCGGCCAGTCACTAGAAGTTGTCGCATCAATGCCCTTGCTGGTTCGCGTCACCCGCCGGAGGTGGCGCCGGCACGGCCTTTTCCACCTGCACGATCTTTTCCAGGTGCCCCACGTTTTCCCCCACCACCAGATCCGCGCTGATCTTGTCTCCCGGCTTCAGCGGCTCGATCTGTTTTTCATCGGCCACCAAGTAATTCATGGTCATTGCAGGCATCAATCCTGGTATCTCGCCGTGTTTCACCGTCACCATCTTCTTCGGCACGTCCACCGAGATCACCTCCGCCTGGATCGCATAATGTTTCACCGGCGCCGTCTGGCAGCCTACGCTCGAAATAACAAACATCCCCAGCAAAAGTAGAATGAATTGTCTCATCACTGCTCCTCAATAATGGAAACGATAGCGGAATTCAGCGTAGATTTCCCGCGGGTCGTTGTAGTGAAATCCTCCGAACGTCAAACTGTTGTCCAGCAGCACGCGTCGGTTCCCCACATTCAGCGCGGTCACGGAAACGCTGTATTTCTCAAGGAAGCTTTTCCCCAGCGAAAGATCAATCGTGGTGTGCTGCGGCAGATAGTTCCCGGGATATTGCGCGTCCTGCATCCCGTTCGTGAACCCTGAGCCGTAGTACACATTCGCCGAAGCGAATGCTTGCCAGGGCAAGGTTGCGTTAAAACCCAAGTTTAGTGTGTTTCTCTGGTCATGGTCTACGGGGGCATATCCTGGCGGCGGTTCGCATCCCACCGGCGCGGGGTTGGGGCAGATCAAGCCTCCCGTGAAGGGCCCCTCTGCCTGCGCGATTTGATTCGCGTAGGCCAGGTGAAACTGGCCGCGGTGCCAAAGGCGCGGGGACCGCAGCGTGAGTTCCCAAGTTTGAATCAATGCCTGATACCACGTGAGTGGCCAGAAGAGGTTTGATTCACCGATATTGCTGTGATCCAGCCAATTCTGTGCCTTTGTTTGAAAATGATCTGCGTCAAGAGCCCAGCCGTGAAAGGGGATCGTGACGCCAAACTGGTACTCTTCATCCCGCTCACCGTGCAGCGGAGCGAAAGTCAGATTCTGACTGTTTGCTAAATCCAGCAGCGGGCCGGTGGCCGTCAATAGCGGCGGGGGTTGGTAAAAGTGGCCATAGAAGGCGTGAAAGACCCAATTCAGACGCGGGACCTTTACGGCCATGCCAAACCGTGGGTCCACCTCATTTTCCACAATATCCGCCGTAAAGTGCGATTGGCGAAAGCCGGCGATTAATGTCAGCCACGGCGTCACCTTGAATTTGTCGCTGACAAATATTTCCTCGAGTCCCCCCGTGATGGAAGCCGAGGAGGGGGGGAAGTTTTGGCTGCCATCCGTGAATAGGTTGTAGAAGTAGTTGCTCTGGGGCTGCGCGAATCCGTACACGCCGGCCTGAATGTCGTTTTTCCAAACGTTTGCGTTCACGGCCGCCTGTAACCCACCATAATTGGAAGTCTGATCCGCGTTCGTGACGACGGGGTAATCGTTGGGTGAGGCTTCGTAGTTGGCTTTGCTGTAGTGATAAAAGGGTGAAACCGTCAGCAGCAGGTTTGCATTGAATGTGTGGATCCAGGAGAACGCAACATAGCCGTCGGTTTCGTGCTCGCCATCACGAAGGCTGTAGCTGGGGTATGCCTGATTTCCAGATGAGTTGCGATCCGGGTCGTAGGGAATCTGGTAGTAGTCCTGTCGCAAAGACGTGACCAATCGAAATTGGTTCCCGGAATTGGGGTTGTAGATGAAGGACGCGAATCCCCCATAGCCGTTCTCCGCATCGTGGAAAACTTGCCCAATCGGCGTCTGCAGTCCGTAATCGCTGCGATTTCCGTTTAAACTTGCATAATAGGCGAAGCGCTCGGTGTGATCGCCGAAATTGATTTGATCGTTCGTTTGGTACCAATTCCCCAAACTCACCACGAGCTCCGCCTCATTGTTCCGCTCAAACCCGGTTCGCGGCACGATGTTGAAGATTCCGTAGGTACGGTCTCCATAATCGGCTTCGTAGCTGCCTCTTTGAACCTCCAGATAGTCAATGTCCTTCGGGTCGATCTGCGGGCCCAGATTCGTGGCGATATTCGTGTTGGGTATCGGGACGCCGTCAATCAGCCAGTCTACCTGGTGGCCTCCTCGCATATGCAACATGTCGTGCGTCACATAAGCGGCCGGCACGTAGTCGGTGATCATTTGCAAGGCGTTGGTGCGGTCTGCGCCGGGCGTCTGCGCGATGTCCACGCGCGCCACCAGCGTTGTCGGCGTCACGGAATCGACGTTCGCCACTTCTTCCTGTCCTTCTGCCAAAACAGTTGCGCTCTGATTCACCGAGGCGATCTTGAGTTGAAAATGAAGCGTTGGCGAGGAAGCCGAAACCACGGTAACCGTTTCCTGCTCGTCCGCAAAGCCGCTTCTTGTCACCGTCACCTGGTAATCGCCCACCGGCACCGCTGTAAACAAAAACGCACCATCTTGGTCTGTTTGCGCCGTCTGCGTCCAGTCGGAGGTCGCCGACTTCAGCTTCACCGCCGCGTCGGCCACTGGTCGGTGCTGCGGATCGTGCACGACGCCACGCACCGTTCCAAATATGGTGGCAAACACTCCGCTCGCAAAAAGAAATACCACTCCCACGACAAGCAAAATTCGCTGCATCTTAAATTCTTCTCCGTTTAAGGGCGGAAACATCCGCGGCGAGTCGCTCGGACCCGGAACATTTTCCATTTCACGAAAGTAAGCGGGGAATTACAGGGAGAGGAGAGGCATGCGAGGAGGGGGAGACGGGGGCGCGAACGATTGCACAAATTCCGTCGCCGCAAAGTTACTGGGTGCAGTTGTGGCCTTGGAAGGGAGGCAAATGGTTGCGGGCTCCGGCATCACAAAAATCGCTGGTGTCGCCAGGATTTGACTGTTTTCCTGACAGCAGGCCATCGAGCAGTTGCTCAAGCCGCTTCCGCCATGGTGCTCGCAGTCCATTGGCGTTTCCTCTGCACCAGTCTGCTGCGGCCTGTCAGCATCTGGTTTCGAGTGTCGGTGCGCCATGCACATGCCGCCCTTACAACAGTCCATTCCATCCGCCTGCCAAGCCATCGCCCACAGCGGCGTCCACAATAGGATCACCGCCAGCAGGCACACCCACGCCCCCAGTTTTCCCGGAGCGATAGGAACGTGGCGCCTCGTCTTCATTCTTGAGACCCAGAGGATACCCCAACTCCCGCGCTCTCTCCAAACCAAATAACAGGAAAGCACAGCCGGCGCCGCATCATCCTCCAAGCGCCGCAATCCACTGGCATTTCTTGACTTACTCCCCCCGCGAGCCGCAAACTCATTTTATGCCCCACACTTATATTCAATTTGACTTCGCAAAAGACGAGGAAAAGGCGCAACAGGCGCGCCACAAACTCGAGGGTTGGAAGCAAGCCTACCGTCTCGACAAAAAACTCCTCTTCAAATTTGAACGCATCGCCGCCGCTGCTCCTGCTGAAGACAGCGCCAATCCCGGCAAAACCGAAAAGCCTGACAAGCCCAAAGGGAAGGGCAAAGACAGTCCTGAAGCTCCCCCAGCCACACCCTCCGAAACCGTCAAGCTCCTCGTGCGTCTCGACTTTTCCAACCACGAAAAACTCTCTGGCCAGCGCTGGCTTGACAGGATTCCTTCCGAGGAACCATTTCAGGGCGCTTTGCCCACCATCGTCAAACCCGCCGACGCGCTCTTCGCCGATACCGAAAAGCACTTTGACGACCTGGTATAGTACTGCCGTTTGCGGTGTAGCCACCCCGCTTTCCTATCGATTCGCCGCCCTCGTCCGGTATAATACAAATTCGCGCGTAAACTACTCCTCCCCATCACGAGGGCGAACCGAATGTCCGTACAAACTCGCGTGAAGATCGCCAAGCTGGAATCGTCCAAGTACCACGGCCTCGACCGCGACACTCTCGTCCGCCTCTACCGCACCATGTATCTCTCGCGGCGCCTCGACGACCGCGAAATTCAGCTCAAGCGTCAGAGCAAAATCTATTTCCAGATCTCCAGCGCCGGTCATGAAGCCGTCACCGCCGCTGCCGGCCTTCTCCTGCGTCCCGGTGTGGACTGGCTCTACCCCTACTATCGCGACCGCGCTCTCTGCCTCATGCTCGGTGTCACACCTCTCGACACTCTCCTCCAAGCCGTCGGCGCGAAGGATGATCCCAGCTCCGGTGGACGCCAGATGCCCTCCCACTGGGGCCATCCGAAATGGAACGTCGTCAGCAGGTCCTCCTGCACCGGCACGCAGTTTCTCCACGCCGCTGGCGCTGCGGAAGCAACGCTCTACTACGAGCATCGCCATAAAGCCCTCGAGCAAGCGCAACAGGCCCCGCTGGGGGAAAACGTCAATTATCAACCCGAAGAGATCGTCTACGTCTCCTCCGGCGATGGCGCCACCAGCGAAGGCGAATTCTGGGAATCGCTCAACGTCGCCTGCGCCAAGAAACTTCCCCTTTTCTATCTCATCGAGGACAACGGTTACGCCATCTCTGTTCCCGTCGAAGTGCAAACCGCCGGTGGCAGCATTTCCCGGCTGGTCAAAGGTTTTCCCGGCCTGCACATCGCCGAATGCGACGGCACTGACCCGCTGGAAAGCTACGCCGTCTGCAAGGAAGCCGTCACCTACGCCCGCGAACGCCGCGGCCCCGCGCTTGTACACGCCCGCGTCACGCGTCCCTACTCCCACTCGCTTTCCGACGACGAAAAGCTCTATAAGACTCCCGAAGAGCGCGAAGCCGAAGCTCGCCGCGATCCGCTCTCCAAGTTTTCGCTCTTCCTCATTCGCGAAGGCCTTCTCGATCAGAAAGAGATTGAATCCCTCGAAGCCCAGGTCGATCGCGAAGTCCGCGAAGCCGCCGATCAGGCCCTCGCCGCCGAGCATCCGGAAGTCTCTTCCATTCCGCTGAACATTTATTCTCCGGATATCGACCCCACGTCCGCGAGCTTCGCCACCGAGCCGACATTCCAGGCCGCTCCCAAGACCATGGTCGAAATGGTCGCCGTCACGCTCCATGATGAGATGGCGCGCGATGAACGCATCGTCGTCTTCGGTGAAGATGTCGCCGATGCCAGCCGCGAGGATACTCTCCGCGAATTGAAAGGGAAGGGCGGCGTTTTCAAAGCCACCGCCGGTTTACAGCGCAAATACGGCTCCGATCGCGTCTTCAATACGCCTATCGCGGAAGCCAGCATCGTTGGCCGCGCTATCGGCATGGCCATCCGAGGCCTGAAGCCCGTCGCGGAAATCCAGTTCTTCGATTACATCTGGCCGGCCATGATGCAGATTCGCGATGAACTCTGCGTCCTTCGCTGGCGCTCCAACGGCGCCTTC
>Ga0181533_1005242_pt1 | contig 12593 bp, 7 predicted proteins | sample PEATcosm2014_Bin_45_FD_119772 | JGI IMG/M metagenome (GOLD analysis project Ga0181533, IMG submission 119772) | Peatland microbial communities from MTU Mesocosm Facility, Houghton, MI, USA - PEATcosm2014_Bin11_60_metaG | ecosystem: Environmental > Terrestrial > Soil > Wetlands > Peat | place...
AATCGGTCTGGCCGCCATAGTTATCGAATAGGTGAGAACGATCTTGATATACTCCCACGCCTCAGACCCTCCAGAGGACGAGAAGATCCTGACCAGAATAGGGGCCATGACGAGCACCAGCGCCATATCGTAAGCATCCAGCATGAAGCCCAAAAACTGGAAGGCCATCGCCATCTTGGTATCTTTGTTTAATTTCGATTCTTCTTGCCTGGCCATGTTTATTTATCTCCTTTCAAAGAGATAGCGGACATATTTGCTCCTCCCTATTGCCGCCTCGGCTCCTTTCCGCATTCCCCCGGCAGACGCTTCGATCTACGGGGCGACCGGAAGGGGGTAGACGTACTTGGCGGTGGCGAACTTTTCAGGCCAGATAATCTCGTACTCACCTTTGATCACCTGCATGACCATGGTATCAATGAAGTTTTGATTGGTATAACCTTCCTTATCTTGGAATTTTATTGGACCAAAGGCTGTCATCGTGTTTGTCTCTTGCATGGCGACACGGATATCATCGGGTTTCCAACTGCCGGCCCTTTGGAGGACATCCTTGACAACAAAGAGGGCCGAATACGCCTCAGCGCCATGATAAGATGGGTACTCTCCGAAGCGTTTCTTATATTTTTCCGCAAACTCCTTAGCCCCCGGATAGGCTGCTCGTGGGCTCCAAAGGGTTGTCGTGACCACATGTTCAGCGGCCTCTTTGCCGATTCGAATAAATTTCGGCACCGCAAAACCCGCTGCTCCGCCCGCGTAGAGCTTTACTTTAATCCCGAGTTTTTTAATCTGCTCGACCAGAGAAACCGCGTCCATCGCATAAGAGACCATATAGACGACATCGGGTTTGGCTACCTTCACTTTGGCGAGGATTGGTTTGAGGTCGGAGACGAATCTAAGATCGAACGCGACATAGTCGATGGTCTCCGTGGGATAGGGTTCCTTCAGCAAAACCTTAATGCCGGCTTTCTCCGCCTGCTTCACCATGTCCTCCGCGCCTGAGGACCCAAACTCTGAGTTTTCGTAAATTACGGCGATCGTTTTCGGCTTAACGGCATTCTGGAGGAAAGATATCAGTCCACTGGTATAATAGGCTTCCGGGGGATTCATGCGGAATACATACTCATAGTGCTGTTGGGTGATCTCGTCGGCGGCGCCGGTAACCACCAGGTAGGGGACCTTTTTCTGCTCCGCCAATGCAGCCAACGCCTTTGAACATGTGGAGCTGTATTCGCCAAAAACAATTGGTTGTTTCTTAATGTCGATCAGTCCTTCAACGATCGATTTTGAAATATTAGGATTGTCTCCGGAGTCTTCAAATTCCAGCAGGATCTTTTTGTCCTTAACGCCGCCAGTAGCGTTGATCTCTTCCATGGCGATCTCATAGGATCGTTTTTCTATTTCACCAAATTGCGCCAGAGGGCCTGTAAGGGGGAGGGGAACGGTCAGCTTGATCGATTCTTGTGCGAATACGTTGACGGCGAAAAAACTTATGAGAAAAGTCAATGCCATCTGAGCCATGAATTTTTTCATCTTCGATCCTCCTCTGAGCCTGTCAATGATTTCCTCCTTCCTTCAGCCCTGATCCTTGGCACTGAAGGGGTCATTGCGGGAGCACTCCCGCGCCGGGGCAGCCTGGAGCGGAAGCAGGTTCCCGATGCGTGTCGTCTGTCGTTGCCCTCAGATGTAGCTAATGTATTCGGGCTCGTACATCTGAGACCTGATATATTCCGGCAGGTCTTCGGGTCTCGGCTTGGTCGCGAAGCCCCGTTTGTATGCCACCTCCGCTACAGTGGCAGCAATGACTGTAGAGACTTCTCTGATGCGAGACAATTTGGGAAGAATTCGTCCCTGTTCAAGATCGGCTTCCGACACCAGTTGCGCCAGGGCTCTTGCGGCAACGAGAAACGTTTCGTCAGGAACATGCGTAGCCCCGCTTGCGATAATGCCCAAACCCACACCGGGGAAAATGTAAATGTTATTCCCCTGAGCCGGAACAAATGTCTTTCCATGGACCGTAACGGGATCAAACGGGCCGCCGCTTGCAAAAACGGCGCGTCCCCCAGTGCAGGTATAGGCCTCTTCGGCAGTACATTCCGTTTTGACAGTGGGATTTGAGAAGGAGAAGACAATCGGCCTTTCGTTGATCCTTGCCATGGCTTCAAGCACGGGTCGAGTGAACATTCCCGGCTGTGCGGAAACCCCAATGATCGCAGTGGGCTTGAGCGCTTCAACAGCTGCAGGGAAGTCCGAAAGGAATTCGTGGTCATGCGCATAGAGAAGTTTCCCCCCGGTCAAACCGGTCCGGCTTTTTACAACCAGCCCCTTGGAATCCACAAACCAGCATCGCAGGCGAGCTTTTTCTTCGCTTAAACCTTCATCAACCATCGCTGAAACGATGAGATCGCCGGCGCCCATTCCGGCTTCCCCCGCTCCCAAAAACAGGATCTTTTGATCTTCGAGCTTTCCGCCGGTAATGCGCATGGCTGAATAGAGACACGACAGAGTCATTGCCGCCGTTCCCTGGATGTCATCATTGAAGGTGCAAACCTCATTGCGATACTTCTGCAACAGGCGAAATGCATTAATATTGGCGAAATCTTCAAACTGGACGAGAGCGGCCGGAAAGACCTCCTGCACCGCCACGATGAACTCCTCGATCAATTCGTCGTACGCTTTTCCTCGGAGACGGCGCTGTTTTAAGCCGATATAGAGAGGATCGTTCAGCAACATCTCGTTTTCCGTTCCGACGTCAATGGTTACGGGGAGGGCGACAGTATGGGGAATACCGGCACATGCGGTATAGAGGGCAAGCTTTCCTACGGGAATACCCATACCGTCGGCGCCGAGGTCTCCAAGTCCGAGAATGCGCTCCCCATCAGTCACAACAATGATGCGTATGTTTTTGTAGGGCCAATTCTCCAGAAGATCGGCTACCCGGCCCTTGTCGTTAGCCGTAATAAATATGCCTCGAGGTCTGCGAAAAATATGGCCGTACTCCAGGCAAGCCTTTCCTACTGTCGGGGTGTAAACGATCGGTACCAGTTCCTCAATGTGTTCCAGAAGCACCTTGAAGAATAAGGTCTTGTTTCGATCCTGGAGGCTGATCAGGAAAATGTATTTTTCCAGGTCCGTTGGCTTCGCTCGCAGACTCCTGAGAACCCGCATAAGCTGCTCGTCCATGGTATGGACATGAGGAGGCAGAAGCCCGCGAAGGCCCAAAGCGTCCCGTTCTTCCTCAGTGAATGCAGACCCCTTGTTCAGGGCGGGATCATGGAGCAATGCAAGTCCAGTGGGAAAATCCCTCAGACGGCTCTGAAGCTTCATTCTTTCCTTTGCATCGCCACTCGCACTTTTCTGGAGGATGGATCGGAGATTGATATGGCCAAGAAACCTTGAGAGAGCCTCTCCTTCTGCGAGATCTTTTTTGAAGCGAATGATCATGTCCTCGTTTTCGTATGCTACGCTGTACATGGTGGTGTTCCTTTCAGGTAAAGGGGACTATAGGCCTGATCGATACAAGTGCGGATACGTTGACCGCGGGAAAACTTACAAAAAAAAGAGGAGACGGCCCACCAAAGGGATACCTAAAATTCCCATTGGAGGCTTCACATGGGGAGTTTAACGTAGGTCCACTTCATGACTTACTCCAGACAGAAGCCCCTTTTAGAAATAGCTATGAAGGAATAATTGGTGTGGCTCGGAATCCGTGCTCGCTCTATAGATCCTTGAGGTCAACTTGCTCGAGAAAAAGCTCATTGCATTGCTGGCTGCAGAGGCTCTCAAACAGTCCGGTACCACCACTGCTGGTAACCAGCTAAACTATTTGGAAATTAACCGTACAGCCGTGATGCGGCTATGCATGGAAATGATTTTAATACGTGAGAACTCATTTCACACAAACATGAAAATGTCAAGGGCAAAGTGAGGGTGTATATTGGGTACAAATATATCCAATATAGCAGCTATCAATGTAATTTGGATTATAAGAATTATTAGACTCACATTCGCATGTGTTACCCATTATTGAATGGATCTTGTCAACTTTTTGAAAATCGACCTGGGAAACGCTCAATACGTTATCAACACATCAGAATCCCATCGGAGCCGTTTGGGATTTCCATCAGACAGAACCTCCTTTTAGAGACTCGCCTCTACATATATAAATACCTGGTCTAAATCCAATCATCCCCATTGTGATCATAGCAGCACTGGCATTTCTCGGAGACAGGGCCATGGAATATTGGCTCATCCGGAGGGAGGCAACCTTGGCGGTTGTAATCGTAGGCTTGCTAACCTTGTTGGTTCTGGTGCTGCTGATATACCTGCAACGAAAACACAAAAATCGGAAGGGAGGACCATACAAGTCAAATGAATAAACGTGAATTCAGTACTCCCAGTGTAGTTTTGTCGGGATAGCTGAACCTGGGAAGGAGGAGGAGAACTGTAGGGGTTAGTTGACCTGCGGTGACGCGGATCATTCAATTGGCCTGCTCCGCACCCTTCGCTTTACGGGTATTGACGAGAAGCTTGACAGTTTAGTCGACATCCGCGACCGAATTTTCCCGCCTCCAAGGTGCGGCACAAATAATACGCCAATGAATGCGACTGAAGTATCACTCGTCATTACAAATACTTCAGTTTGTGGGCCGCCTTTTCCAGCTTTTCGCGGAACCGGGGGTTGGCCAGATCGATCAAGGCCCGTGCCCGCTGGCGGATCGTCTTGCCGTATAAGTCAGCGATGCCGTATTCGGTGACGACATATCGGACGTGGTTGCGGGTGGTCACTACGCCGGCGCCTTGCTTGAGCATCGGCACGATCTTGCTCACGGGTTGTCCTTTGATCTCTGCTGTGCTGGCCATGCCGATTATGGGTTTACCGGCTTTAGAGCGGCTTGCGCCATAGATAAAGTCTACCTGTCCACCGACGCCGCTATACAACCTGGGGCCAATCGAGTCCGCACAAACCTGGCCGGTGAGGTCTATTTCGATGGCCGAATTGATAGCGACCATTCGGTCATTCTGCGCGATCAGGAAAGGGTCGTTGACGTACTCGGTCGGGTGAAGCTCCACTATGGGATTGTCGTGGACGAAATCATACAACCGCTGCGTGCCGAGCATAAAGCCGGCAACGATTTTGCCTGGGTGCAGCGTTTTACGTTCGCCGTTGATGATGCCGCGCTCCACCAGGTCGACCACACCGTCGGAAAACAGCTCCGTATGGATTCCAAGGTCCCTCTTGGTCTCCAGGAATGTCAGCACCGCATCCGGGATACCGCCGATGCCCATTTGCATGGTCGAGCCGTCTTCGATTAGCGTAGCGCAATAGCCGCCGATCTTTTTTTCCAGTCCGGTGATTTCGCCCATTCGGTGCTCGGGCACCGGGTACGATGCCGGAACGATGTGAGTAAGCTTGGAGACGTGGATAAAGCTATCGCCCAACGTGCGCGGCATCCGGTCGTTGACTTCGGCAATGACGATCCTGGCCATCGCGGCGGCCGTCTTGGTCGTGCCGACCTCAACACCGAAGCTGCAAAAACCGTGTTCATCCGGCGGGCTCACATGGATGAGCGCCACGTCCAAGGGCAGAATGCCGTTGCGGAACAGTCCCGGGATTTCGGAAAGAAAACAGGGGGTGAAATCTGCCCGACCTTCGTTGACGGCTTTGCGCACATTCGGGCTGATGAATGTCGTGTTCACGCGAATATACTTTCCCATGCCCGGAGCGACATAGTCAGCGCTTCCGATAGTGAGCACCTGGACGATCTCAATGGGCTTTTCAAAGGCCGGCGCATACTCAACCAACGCGGCCATCACTCGCTGCGGCACAGAGCAATTGCCCGTGAGGAACAGGCGCATCCCGGACCCAATCGCTCGGACAGCCTTTTCAGCCGTAGTGACTTTGTTTTGATAAATTTGCATCCATCCGCTCATAGTGTTCCTCGCGTTCTTGAGGTTACTGAGACCACGTTCGCATCGCCTCGGCCAGAGCCTGATTGACGATGTTCCCATCGCGCGTGGCAACCCCGCGAGCAAGAGCCGGGTTGGCCTCGAGTGCGCCCTCCAGACCGTTGAGTGCGATTTGCTGCACAAACGGCCACGTGGCATTACCCAGCGCATGCGTAGCCGTGCGACCCACGACGCCCGCCATGTTCGGCACACAGTAATGGATAACATTTTCCTCCACATAAGTGGGCGCGCCATGCGTGGTAGGCCGGGAGGTTTCCACACAACCTCCCTGGTCGATGGAGAGGTCCATGATGAGCGAGCGCGGCCTCATGGAAGCGACCATCTCGCGTGTGACCAGGATCGGCGCGCGCGCACCAGGAACAAGGACCGCACCCACCAACACATCGGCAAAGGTGACGACTTTTCTGATGTTGAAGGGATACGAGAGCATCGTTGTCAGGCGGCCTGCAAACATCTCATCGAGGTGATGGAGGCTTGGCAAGTCGCGGCCCAGGACAACAACCCGTGCCCCAGCCCCCAGGAACGCGCGCGCAGCATGAGTGCCCAACGTTCCAGTACCCAGAATCACGACATCGGCCGACGGCACGCCGGGTACACCCTCCAGCAGTACTCCTTTACCCCCACGATCATTTTGGAGCAGCGTAGCGGCAACGTGCGGGCTCATACGACCAGCAATCAGGCTCATGGCAGCAAGGATCGGTAAGCTGCCGTCCTCGTTCTCGACCGTTTCGTAGGCGATGGTGGTGACTCGCCTCCTGAGCAGTAGTTCCACCTTGCTGCGCCGGGCGGCTGCCAGGTGAACGAAGCCCATCAGGATCTGGCCTTCCCGGACCCACTCGGACTCTTCTACAGTCGGTCTGGCGACCTTGAGCACGAGTTCACCCCGACCGTACACTTCCTCACCGGAATATACAATGCGCGCCCCGGCCTTTTGGTAGTCCAGGTCAGCAAAACCGGCGCCCAGGCCCGCACCCGATTCCACGTAGCAGTTGTGTCCATCGGCCCTCAACAGTTCGACGCCGGTGGGCGTCAGCCCTACACGGCTCTCGTAACTTCGCCGCTCGCGCGGCACACCAATGTCCATAGGGTTCCTCCGTGATGAAATCGTGCGAGTTTATGGCACTAAGGGAAGTTCATTTCTATCGCTTGGCCTGAAAAGCAGCAGCGGGCAGCTTGCCTCTCCCCGAAGACCGTCTGCTGATGTTACATCAAATTTTCGATGTGTGTGAAGATTAAAATCTTCCAATTCCACTTCATCGGTATGTTACGATGCACCCCGCGAGTCTCTGCTTGAAATAACTCGCTCATCTGGTATCCTTCACTGCGAACCGGCTTTAAACTTATAAAGGAAATGCATCAGCGATGACCCTCAGGAAATTGGCGGTTTGTTTTATCCTGGTCTTTGTCTTTGCTTCGCAAGCAATCGCACAGGTCGACATCAGCGGCACGTGGCAAGCCCGATATATGTTTACGGACATGACGGCACATGTGGATAATATGAATGGCGCTCTGAGCGGGTTCGTCATTGTGTACGAACCACGGGAAAATGCAGTCTATCATTTCACGGGCACACTCAAGGGAGACACGATTAAGGCTTCCCATCCCGACGGTTACGCCTTCATGGGACATCTTACTTCCGACGGCAGGATAGTCGGCGCATTGACCACTAATAAGGGCCTCACCATCCAAGTGGCCGTGACGAGGATATCACAGCAGGCTTGCGATAAATGACCTAAACTATGCCGGGGGTGTCTGTTCACCACCAGGCCTCCCGCGAACGCCCCGTCTCTGGTCATGGACAGGTCAGGGAGAGCGTCGAGAATGGCGGCGGTCTGCCCGCCCGCAACGCGCTCGCACTACGCCGGGTGGTGATTTTTTTCGGTAGGGTGCTCTATAAGTCTATCATACGAGGAACAAGAAGATGCTGCAGGTCAAACCTCTTGATCCCGTTCCGCGCGTTTGTTAAAACAAGAGAGATCAGCGACTTCTCCCATCGCGAAACATTTTGAGACGCTGCCGCAGGAAAGATTCCCACCTTTGGTTGCGCATAAGAGGCTTTTTCATGAGGGCTAGCGGATTGCATTCACGCGCGGCATCGGCTGCAGGCTTTTTCTCCAGAATGTGGGGAAAGGTTTCTGCCCCCGCCTTGGGGTCTCGGCCCCAACCCAACCGCTCTGGGTCCGACGAACGCAACCGCATGATAAATATTGTTCTGCTGCCCTTGAGGCGTCCCCAGGACCTCACGGAGACTCTATCTGATGATTGCCTGGCGATCCTGGATGTTCTCCTGGAACTTGCGATGCGGATTGGAGGCAGGGGTCCTCATGTGCGAGTGGCGGCCTTCTGTCAGGATACCCACTGCCTCTACGAACTTCCTCACAGGAAGAAAACGTTGATTGGAGATGTATTAGGCGACTACGCCCACGATTTCAGGCTGATGGTCGAATTTTTTATCGGTCAGAGTCATTCCATTGATCCCGTAGGGGTGGTGTTACTCAACCCCGGTTTCTTTCTGGCCGAAAAGCCCGACTACGATCGACTTGTTTGCCACGCGCAACGTTTCGGCATCGCAGTTGGGACGATGCCGGCCGGCCATGACGTTTGCGCGGCGGCATTCTCGTCCGAATACATGCGAGACCGGTGGGATGACATACTTGAGCTTTCAAAGCTGCTCACAGTCTGCGTGGATAATCCAACAGATTATTCCCGGTCAAAATTTGACAGGGCTCATCTGGTTCGACCCGGCTCAACCTTCCTTGAAAACTCTTTTGCCATCTCAGATATCGAGGGACCCGACAGCCGGTGTCCTCGCGGGGCGGCGCGCCATCTCAATACGGCGCTGGAAGAAACGTTCTTCAACACTGTGAGTCGAACAAGGACAGCCGGCGATCCTGTCGCCGTGGGAGATGTCCTTCTCGCCAGAATCGTCAGAAAGGCTTCTATACCAGCCTTGAAGTCTGTGCCCGACGAACGCAACAGCATGATAAATATTGTTCTGCTGCCTTTGAGGCGTCCCCAACACCTGACAGGGACTCTGCCGGATGCGGGGCTTGTGTTTTTGGACGGCCTTCGGACACTCGCGATGGGGATTTGCGGTTCTGATGTGCGATTGGGGGGGGTTTGCCGGGATACACTTCGGTTCTATGAGCTTCCCTCTGCAAATAAGATGTTGATCAGAGATGTGCTTGGTTATCGCGTTCTGGATTTGAAACTGATGGTCGAATTTTTTATCGAAAGCCACCCGATTCGTCCCGAAGGGGTGGTCCTAATCACCCCGAGCTTCCTCCTGGGCGAAAAGCCCGACTACAAAGGGCTTGTCCGCCATGCACTGCGTCATGGCCTGTCAGTTGCCGGGATGCCTGCCAGCCGTGACGTTTACGCCGCGGCATTCTCGGTTGATTACATGAGGGACCGGTGGTCTGAGGTCATCGAACTGTCGAGCCTGCTCACGGTCTGCGTTGATGATCCCATAGATTATCCATGGTCTAAAATGGACCGTGCCCATTTTGTTCGCCCCAGCTCAACTGGTGTTGAGAACTCACCCGCCATAAATGGAATCGACATGCCTGTCGGCCTGCGCGCGCATGATGCACCATGTTATCTCAACACAGCGCTCGAGGAGATCCTGTTTCACACGGTGAATGGCGAGAAAGCGGCCGACGATCCACAGCGCATGAGAGAAGTGCTTGCGGCCCATCGCAGCATCTCAAAAGTCCCATGGATCTTCAACGAGCTTTTGAACGAAATCGAATACAGGATGGGCTCGCCGGAACCCTGGAGCACGCCTCCGGAAATTCACCTTTCGATGACGGGTGCGTGCAATATTTCCTGTAAGTTCTGTAGCTATGCCAAAGAAATAGCGCGTTTCGACTTTATTGCACCGGATCAAGTGCAGAACCTGGGGATTTTGAGGTACGCGAGGACCCTACGGCTTTCTTCCGGCCTGGGAGAGCCCACTCTTAACCCACACTTGCGGACGATTCTCGACACTATTGTTGAGAACTTTCCACAGATAGGAATAAATTTTTTTACCAACGGGGTGCTGTTGAATCGCAAGAATTTGCTTTCTTCTCTGGTCAACCATGGAGTGCGCTGGATCAACGTTTCAATGAATGCCGCCGGCAGGCAGACCTGGGCACAACTCCATGGCGCCGACCGGTTCGATAGAGTTTCACGCAACCTGATGGAACTTCTCCAGGAGAAAAGAGCATGCCGCTCTCTTCATCCCATTGTGTGTGGATCCATGGTGCTGACGAGACTGAACATCGACGAACTCCCAAAAATGCCCGGACTCTGTCGTGAATTGGGCATCGACCGTTTTACGGCTTTTCCATTCTTTGGATTCGGTTACGGTGGCGTGGGGAAATTTGGACCGAAAGATGCCTACCATTGCGAAAGCGAACATTACGAACGCGTTTACTGGAAGACATTAAGAGAAGGCGAGAAGTATCGGGTTTCTTTGGAACTCCCGCAACCCGATGTCTTGAAGACCGCTGCTTTCGGCACTGAAGAACGGCTTTTACACGACTTTGCCCGAATTGAGGCCAACGAAATGAGACTGGGCAAGCTGCTCAACCGGATGAAGTTCACATCCCCGCCTGGTGCTCATTGTTTCTTTCTGTGGCGGCAAGTCGGCATCGGGAGCACCAATAAGACTCTGGGAGAGACCCCTGAGACACACTACATTTATCCTTGCCTCGGACCCTTATCGAGTCTCAATTTTGCCCGGCTGTCCCCCGTTCATTTTACAGGAGTTGAAGATTTCCTGTCCGCATGGCGCAATCCTGTTTTCAAGCTCCTAAGAGAAGCTCAGCACAAGAGTGGCATATCTGAGGTTTGTGATTTGTGCCGGAGCAACGACACACGCGACCCCATCGCATTCCCCAAAATGAACAAGGCGGTAGCCACCTTCCTGGAAGAGCTAAAATTACACAGCTCACGCACCAATAGCGGTAGATCGTCTTGATCTATGGGACCAGGCCTCCCGCGAGCGCCCAACGCGCCAGACTTCCGCCTAAAGGCGGTAAGAGGAATGACCAGATTAGACGTGTCGCCCGGTCGGCCTACGCGCTCGCACGACGCAGAGTGGCTATTTTTTTTCGGTAGGGTACTATATTAAGTCTCTCATACGAGGAGCGGAATTTCAATATACCGGTCCAGAGCCTCCTCATGCAGCGCCAGCTTCACAACTTCGAGGGCACTGACAATGACCCCGAGAGTTTGCTGAAAAGCAGCAGTATCATGGGAATAGCTGGGAAGCATGACGCCGTTGTAAGTGATGATTCCACCCTTAAGGAGCTCCTGTTGATACAGTGTGCGCAACTGAGTCAACCGCAGCGGGTCAGGCTCGGTAAAGGCCAGGGTAAAACGGAACGGCGGCCCGACCATGGCCGCAGGCATATCCAGGGACCGGCACACCTGGTTGACGTCGTCTTTGAGGCGCGCACCGAAACTCCACACGTGATCGACTACAGGCTCCGTGCGGTAAATCGTCAGGGCTTCTTTGGCCGCAGCCAGGGAGTAAGTTTCATCCTTAAATGTCGGCCCATAAAACGTTCGCGGCATGGCTCCGGACAGGATCTCGCTTCTTCCTGCCAGGGCCGAAACGGGAGCCCCTGCGCCTAACGCCTTTCCAAAACAGGCCAGATCGGGGAATACTCCGGTCGCCTTCTGAACGCTGCCCTTCAAGTATCGGAAACCCGTGATGATTTCGTCGAATATCAGCAGTGCTCCAGCACCCCGGGTGTCTTCGGCAATTTTCTCCAGGAAATCGAGGGATACATCCTGAACAGGCCCTTGAATGCTTTCTGCTGGTCCGGAGGGTTCCAGCATTACGGCTGCCAGGTCATTTCGATGAATTTGCAAAAGGGCTTTGAAGTGTTCATAGTCGTTGAACCTGAACTGATGAATCAGTTGCTCCGGCCTGTTTGGAACACCGCTTTCTTCAAATCCCTTCAGCTCCGCAAACCAGTCCTGCCAGCCATGATAGCCGCAAACCAATACCTTCGGCCGCCCTGTATGCAGCCGGGCCAGCCGGACAGCCAACGAACAAACATCAGAGCCGTTTTTCCCAAAGGCGACCATCCCGGCACAAGGGATATCCTCACAGAGCATCTCCGACACTTCAACCATGAGCGGATGGGGGAACGGCAAGACGGCGGCGGATTCCATGGCTGCCGTCATCGCTCGTTGAATCCGTTCGTTGGCGTATCCGAGCAAAGCGCATCCCCAGCCCATAGTGTAATCGATATACTTGCGGCCGTCGGTATCCCAAATGTGGCACCCTTTAGCCTTCGACACAAAAATCGGAAACCCTCGGCCATCGCGGCTGCTCGCGACACCTCGGGTCGGGGCGTAAAACCATGAGTTGGTTTGCAGCGCTTTTTCATAGAGCTTCCCGGTAAGCAGGCTGCCGGTTTCTTCGACCTCGAATTCAAGGGTCAATGGAGCCAGTCCCTGCTGCTCAAAAAATGTAACGTTCTGATGAACCAGATCGATTTTCAGCTTGTGCCGCCCGGGGTTTTCGGGAGCCAGAACAGCGAAGTGCACCGTGACATGCCCGCCGAGTCTCACCACCGGCAAAGGTAATTTTTCCGTTCCCACGGGCCTGTCGTTGACGAAGACCGCCA
>Ga0181533_1005246_pt1 | contig 12586 bp, 7 predicted proteins | sample PEATcosm2014_Bin_45_FD_119772 | JGI IMG/M metagenome (GOLD analysis project Ga0181533, IMG submission 119772) | Peatland microbial communities from MTU Mesocosm Facility, Houghton, MI, USA - PEATcosm2014_Bin11_60_metaG | ecosystem: Environmental > Terrestrial > Soil > Wetlands > Peat | place...
CTGCAAGCGGGGGAGCACCGAAAGATTCAAGGCGAGCTTGTTCGGCGCGAGATCGATGATGGGTACGGTGGCAGGATCGCGGCCGGAGAGCATGTCCGCCGCCAACTGGCCTTCCGCCCGCCCCACCTCGACAAAATCGGCGCCCAACCCAATCAAGGCCCCCTCGTCCGCGTGTCCCGGAACGGTTGTGATGACAGGAATACGGCCCTCGTTAGCCAGCTTCACGATAACATTCATCGCTATTTCGACGGTGTTGTCGCCGCCAATGAAGATCGCCTCCACACCTCGAGCCAGCAGCGAACTTGCGGCTACTCCCACAGCGCTTGAGTTCTCCGCTTGTGCTTCCAACAGCTCGACTCCAATTTCCTTGCAGGTGCTGCGGGCAACCTGCATGCAGGCCTGCGAGCAAGCTTCAGCCGGATTCCACACCGTTCCTACACGGCACAGGGCTGGGTAACATTTCTTAGCGTCGAGCAGCGCGTTACGCACAGGGTCGAAGGTGCCGATTCCCACTAAGTGCCTGGGGTGTTCCAAGGGCCGGTCGCGGTTCAGGCCCACCCCGGCAATGAACGGATCGGTCACAAGCCCGAAGACTTGCATCACTTTCCCGGCGCGGTTGGCAGAAGCCAAAGCCTGCAAGCATGGCGTGGTGACGGTGATCGCGAGGTCGTAACCACCATCCGCGATCGCCCTGCCGATGCTGTTGGCGGTGGCGAAATCATTTTGCGCGTTGAACTCTTGCATCTGGATCGTTTGGCCCGGAACAAAGCCTCGCGCCTTCAGTCCCTCGGTAATCCCTCCCACGCCTTCATCCATCGAGGGCTGGCTTTGGAACTTAAACAAGGCGACCCGGGGTATCTGGTGTTTCGCCGTGCTGCCACGGTTCCAGTCGGAAACCAGGAGAATGCCGCAAACTAAAAGGATGAGCACTATCCCCAAGAGATAAACGCCGAATTGCGGTGCGCATAGTGGTAGCTCCATTGGCAGCATCGCTCGTGAGAATGAGCGGACGCATACAACGTGCTTAGCATATCATCGGATGAGGTAATCGAGGTTCTCAAAGAATGGATAAGATTCCGCCAGAAAGACGACTTGCGGGTAAATCATAGATTTCGATCGAGAGCCAGCTCGAAACCAGAGTCGCATCCTTCCGTTTCCCCGTAATGATCGCATCAAAACTTATCCCGGTAGCATTGTCTTGGACTTTCGAAGGTAGCAAAATTGCTTTGTTTTTACTCAAAACCGCAGTAATTTGCTTACGGGGTATTTCGCTCTCCGCGATTTCTTCTCTCCTTGTCGAACCAAGGGAGTGGAAGAGAGAAGTGCTTTTTGAGTTCAGGCCTCTAGTTATATGGGTGCCAAGACCCCAAACCGGCGCTTTCCTGGTTGTTCCGTTGGACAATTTTCTCCGACTCCGTCAAGTCCCGCGTTAGGACAGCCGATACAGGAATTTGCAGAATCCGGCAATCTCAGCGTAGCGCCTGTTGCGTTACCCTCCGCAACGGCGATTGAATTCCCAGAAGGTGCGAGGAGGCAGCGTGAGAATCTCTCTTAGGCACAAGATTTATGGGCTGGCGGTCGTAGCGGCAATTCTGCCGGTACTCGTGTTGCTTCTGCTCATGCAGCATTTTCGCCGTAGCGTTTCCGAGAGAGCCGCTCGTGAAATGACCGCAATGGCCGTGGCCAGCCTGGAGCAAACGGCCAAGGACACCTACGGTCTCTGCGAAACCGCGAACGATCTGTTGCTGCGGCGAATAAACCCAAACCTCGCCGTGGCCCGGAGGATTCTGGCGGAGAGGGGTGGGGTCTCAAGCGGCGGGGGCAGCGTGCAATGGCAGGCTGTGAATCAAATCACGCAGGGGACGGCGGAGGTCACCTTGCCCCGGATGCTGATCGGAGGCACGCCGGCGACGCAGGCGCGCAGCTTCCAAACGCCATCGCCCGTCGTGGACGAGATCGCCCAAGTGACAGGCAGCACGGTTTCAATCTACCAGCGGATGAACGAGCAGGGCGATATGCTGCGCGTCGCGACCACGGTGCCTACGGCGGACGGCAACCGCGCGGTCGGCACGTACACCCCCGCCATAGGTCCTGACGGGGCGCCCACTGCTGCGATCGCCTCGGTGCTGCGTGGTGAGGTTTCCCGGGGCACGTCTTTCGTCGTGAACGGTTGGTACGTGGGCGCCTACGAACCTCTGCGCGACGGAGCCGGCCGGATCACCGGAATGCTACGTGTCGGGGAGGGTATCTCTTCCGTCGAATCCGTCCGGCGCACCATCATGAACACGGTGATTGGCCGCACCGGGCGCATTGTGGTGGTGGGATGTAAGGGCAGCCAGCGCGGGCGCTACATCATTTCCATTGACGGCAAGCGCGACGGCGAGAACATATGGGACGCCCGGGATGCCGCCGGCAACCTGATCGTCCAGCCTCTGGTCGAGAAGGCTCTCTCCTTGGGCAAAGGGGAGGTCTTCGACGCCGTGTACCCGTGGCAGAATCCCGGTGAGCCGAAGCCGAGGGTGAAGTGGTCGGCAATCGTGTATTTTGAGCCCTGGGACTGGATGATCGTTGCGGGCGCCTACGAGAACGAGTACATGGCGCCGATCCAGCAAGTGAGCTCGTCGGCGGCCAATCTGCTTTGGGGCGTGACGCTGGCCGGCCTTCTCTCGCTCTTCGTCGTGCTCGGCATCGCCTTCCTCGTGGGCGGCCGCTTGACCAAACCCATCGAACTGCTGACCAACCTCGCCGGAAAAGTCGCGAAGGGGGACCTGTACGGGGCGCGGACGGACTTCCTCAATCTTCAAACCCAAAAGGATCAGAAGAGGCCGCGACGATTCGACTTCCCGGACGAGACCGGAGACATGATAGCTTCCTTCCGGGACATGACCGAGACTCTCGGCAGCCTGATCGGCCAAGTGCAACGCTCGGGAATTCAAGTGACTACCTCGGGAACCGAGATCACGGCCTCCGCGAAACAATTGGAATCCACCGTGGCGGAGCAGGCGGCGACGACGCAGGAGGTGTCGGCGAGCAGTTCCGAGATCTCGGCGACTTCGCGCGACCTGCTGCGGACGATGTCCGGTGTGGGGGATGCAGTGGGCGATGCCGCCACACAGGCGGAATCCGGACAATCCGAGCTGAGTGAGATGGAAACGGCGATGCGCCAGCTTGTCAAGGCCACGGGCTCGATTTCTTCGCGGCTGGGGGTGATCAGCGACCGGGCCAACAAGATCTCCACCGTGGTGACCACCATCAATAAAATATCGGACCAGACTGCCCTGCTGTCTCTCAATGCCGCAATCGAGGCGGAGAAGGGGGGTGAACTGGGGAAGGGATTCTCCGTGGTGGCCCGGGAGATCAGCAGGCTGGCGGACCAGACAGCCGTGGCGACACAGGATATCGAGGGGGTGGTGAAGGAGATGCAAGCGGCCGTGTCGAGCGGCGTGATGGAGATGGACAAGTTCTCGGAAGAGGTGCGGCGGCGCGTGGAAGAAGTCAACAGTATTGCTACGGCGCTGGGAAGGATGATCGAAAAAGTGCAGGCCCTGGGGCCGGAATTCGAAACGGCGAAACAGGGCATGAACGCCCAAACTCAGGCGGCGCAGCAGATCAATGAAGCAATGAAGCAGTTGGCAGAGACAGCTAATCTGACCAGGTCAACTCTGATTGAATTCCAGAAAGCGACAGGCCAACTGACCAGTGCCGTGCAAGGACTCCAGGGCGAGGTGTCGCGCTTCCGAACCGCGGCCTAACACGTAGGGCCAAGCGGCGCTCGGCCCTGCACCATACGGTGCAAGGCTTGGCCAAGGCGGACGGGGCGAACATGGGGCGAATGCCTTTCGCCCCTACAAGGAGGAGGGGTGGAGCAAATCAACAAGTGGCTGGCGCGGCTGAAAATCGCGCACAAACTCATCCTCAGCAGCGTGGTCTTCGCGCTGCCCATCGCTATCCTGCTCTATTACGTAACCGCACAGTACAATCGGGGAATTAGCACCTGTCAAAGGGAAATCGCGGGCACCGCCGCGCTGGAGGTCTCCCCGGGCCTGCTGCGAGACCTCTGGGAGGTTCAATCGCGGGCCAGCTTGGCCAACTCGGGCGCAACGAACTCATCGACCGGCTTGGCGGAAACTCGCAAGCGCATCGATGATGCGGTCGCCACGTTGCAGCGCGGCGAGGACCTGATAACGGAGAACCTGATCGACCGGCTAAGCGGCTTTTGGAGGCAACTCGAGGCGAGCGGCTCGACGATGACCCTGGCCGAACAGGCCGCACTGGATCACCAGATGGTGGAAACCACGACGCAACTCGTTCTGGTCATTCTCGATGACTCTTCACTGATCCTGGATTCTGAACTGCACACCTACTACCTTATGAACGTTACGGGGCCGCTCCTGCTTCAGTCGCAGGCCGCGCTGGCCGAAGCGGGATCGGTGGCCCTCAAGGCGAAAGCGCAGGGCCGCCGGTTGGACGCACGAGACCTCACCCAACTTCAAGCGCAATGCGGAGCACTGGTAAATACTATTTTCCCGCGCATGCGCTACTCCCTGGAGACGGCCCTGCGAGAAGACAAGCGACTTCACGGCACGGACACCTCTTTTCAGAAGAATGTTCCTCCCCTGTTCGAGCGTTACGTCGAACTCGCCACGCAGCTCTCCTTGGCGGTAAGCAACTCTTCCGAGCCGGCCAGCGCTGCTATCGATCCGGGCCGGTTTGTACAGATGGCCTCGAACGCTGAGGATGCGGGCGTGAGCCTGGGCGAAACCTCCACCAAAGAATTGCGGGCGCTCTTGTCGAAACGCATCGCCGAGGACCGCCGCTCGCGATCCGAAGCACTACTGATGAGTCTGTTCTGCGTCGGGCTGGCGGCTGGCGTGGTGGTGATAGTCACCGGCAACATCACCCGCCCGCTCAACCGTGTCGTCAATCTGACCACGGATATTGCCACCGGGAAGGTAAAGGAGGCCTTTGACCGGCTGAAAGGCGGGGAGTTCCGAGAGTTCATCTCCGACGAGGACGGCGGCGGCCACGCCCGGACGAGAGACGAAATCTGTAAACTGATTGGCTCCGTTTCCACAATGACGGAAAGTCTCAATGGTTTGTTGGTCAAAGTGATTCAGGCGTGCAACCAAGTGGCCGGGAGCGCAACGCAGATGGCGGCAGCCGTGCGCGAGGTGGAGGCGTCCGTCTCCGAGCAGGCGGCTTCCACCAACCAGGTGAGCGCCACCAGCAAGGAGATCTACGCCACTGTCCAGGATCTCGCCCGGACGATGGCTTCTGTCACAAAGATGGCCTCCGATGCCGCCAACACGGCGAGCGGGGGGGTGAACAACCTCAACGGAATCCGCTCCGCCATCGACGGGCTGATCCGCTCAAGCGAGGCGATGGCCCGCACCTTCGAATCAATCAACGAGAAGACCGCCAACATCGACAAGGTAATCACGACGATCACCAAGGTGGCGAACCGCACGAATCTGCTCTCTCTCAATGCCGCCATCGAAGCCGAAAAGGCGGGGGGAAAGGCGGGGGGGTTTTCCGTGGTGGCGCTGGAGATGCGGCGGCTCGCCGACCAGACCGCTGTCGCTGCTCTGGACATCGAGAAGCAAATTCGCGAGATGCAGCAGACAGTCCGCGAGGGTGTCTCGAGCGTCGAATCTCACGCCCAGCAGACGCAAGCCAGTTCCACGGCTGTCACCGAGCTGAGTTCCGGGTTGGGACAGGTCATCGAAGGCACCACGAAGCTCGGACCCCAATTCGAGGCTGTGAACTCTGCAATGCAAATGCAGTCGCAAGGCGCGGGCCAGATTGCGGAAGCCATGGTCAACCTTCGCGAGGCGGCCAGCCAGACCAAGGCTTCATTGGCGGAGTTTCGCGAAGTGGCCGAGGATCTGCACAACGCTGTGGGTGAGTTGCAGGGGGAGGTAGGGCGCTTTTCGACGGCGTCCTGAGACCCATGTTGCTGCTTATCTTCCAAGCCGGCGGCCAAACCTACGGGCTCAACACCCGGGAGGTGATCGAGGTGGCGCCCTATCCGGTGTGCACGCCGTTGCCCCACGCGCCCGCGTACGTCGCAGGACTCGCCACTTGGCGCGGACGGACCGTCCCAGTCATCGACCTGTCCGCGCTGATCGATGGGACGCCAGCTCGACCGCTGCTCAGCACGAGGCTGCTTGTCGTGGAATATGCCATGCCGGATGGCCGCTCTCATCCTCTCGGACTAGTGGCGGAGAAAGCGGTCGAGACCATTGTGTTCGAGCAGGCCCGCCACGAGCCGCAGAAGGTGAAGATTCCGGACGCTCCCTACCTCAACGGAACAGAGCAGCACGCCGGGAGGCTGGTGCAACGGCTGGCGTTGGATGAGCTGTTACCCGCTTCAGTACGGGATCTTCTGTTCCCTGAATCGGAGGCCGAATGAGCTTGGCGGCTTCCGTCACGCGCCTACTGTCCGAGCGCCTCGGCTTGTCGCCTGACCTGCTCGGCTTTGTCGTGGTGGAGCGCGCCTTGGACGTAGTGCTGGGCGGAGCGGGCTCGGAGAGTCGCGCGGAAAGGATCGCCCACCTCCTTCAAGGGCAAGGTAAAGAGTGGGAGATGCTGGTGGACGAGATCATCGTTCCGGAAACGTGGTTCTTCCGGGGGCGGGAACCCTTCCAGCTCCTTGCCTCATATATCACGGAGGAGTGGCGGCCAGCCAACCCCACAGGACCCTTGCGGGTCCTTTGTATTCCCTGCGCTTCGGGCGAAGAGCCGTATTCCGTGGCAATGACGGTCCTCGATGCCGGACTGGAAGCCGACCGGATCCGGATCGACGCGGGAGACGTCAGCGAGCGGGCTCTGGCCCGGGCCAGACAGGGGGTTTACGGAAAAAGTTCGTTTCGAGAAAAGTCCAGCCACCTGGGGGGGGCATACTTCCTGCGTCACCCGGAAGGGCGGCAAGTTCGCAAGGAAGTCGCAGCTCTGGTGCGCTTCGAGAAAGCTAACCTGCTTGACCTCTCCATCTACCGGCAACGCGCGCCGTACATTGCGGTGTTTTGCCGGAACGCCCTGATCTATTTCGAGGAGCGCGCCCGACGTAAGGTCATCGCAAGCTTGCGCGATCTGCTGCACGAAGACGGTCTGCTTTTCACAGGGCACTCCGAGCTGATGGCGTTTCTCGAGGCGGGTTACCAGCAGGTGGACCATCCGCAGAGCTTCGCGTGCCGCAAAGGAGGACCACTGCAGGGAAGTATCGTAATCCCTCAGTCTCGGGTGGCAACACACGTAGCGCCGGTCCCGCGCGCGGCGGGACCGGCACCTGCCGCCCTAAAGGGCGGCCCTACGCCACCCGAGACTGAGGGATTACAAAGCATCTTCAGGCGGTGCCAGATCGCGACCGAGGCCGCGGCCACAATTCCCCAAGTGAGAAAGCGACGGCGGATTGCGCCTGCGAATACTCGTAAACCCGTGGGAATGCCCCACGTTACCCCACACCTTCCGGGCATAGAGGAGGCGGGTCAATTGGCAGACCGGGGCGAACTGGAAGCCGCGACCGCCATCTGCGGGCGTCTGCTTGCGGAGGGCACCCAAGATCCCGCTGTCTATTCCTTGCTCGGCGTGATCAACGAATCGGAGGGGAAGCTGGAAATCGCTGAGAATCTATTCCGAAAGGCGTTGTTTCTCGATCCACGCCATTACCAGTCATTGGTGCACATGAGCCTGCTCTGCGAACGGCACGGGGACATCGACGGTTCGCGACTTTACCGTACGCGCGCCGGCAGGGTTCTCCCCCAGCAGGAAGGGGATCGGGAAGCGTAGGGCCGGGGCAAGCCCTGCACCCTACGGTACGGGGCTTGCCCCGGCCACACAGGAGCTTATGACGAACCGAAACATCGGTGCCGACCACTTGTGCTGGAGCGAGATTGGCATCGCGGGCGACCGCTCGTGCGAGGAGCTCAAACGCTACGTGCACTGCCGAAACTGCCCGGAATACTCGAACCTTGGGCGCACTCTCTTCGACCGGGAGATGCCCGGGGATTACCGGCGCGAAGTGTCGGAGGAACTGGCCGCAGCCTTGACCACGTCGGCCGAAGATACGGTATCCGTCGTGGTCTTCCGCATCGGTTCGGAATGGTTTGCCTTGCGGATCGATGTTTTCCACGAGATTGCGGTTTCTCAAAAGGCTTACGTGCTGCCGTTCCGTTCCGGCGGCGTGCTGGCGGGCATGGTGAACGTCAACGGTGAACTACTTCTTTGCGTCTCTCTTCGGGCGGCCCTCGGGCTCCCTGCAGAGGAAAAAGCAGAGGTGGGCGGAAGGCCCCGGCTGTGCGTTGTGGGGACAGGGCGTGAAAGGTTCGTCTTCAGCGCAAACGAGATTCTCGGCGTCCGGCGTGTGTCACGCGCCACGATGCGGACGGTTCCGGTGACGCTCGCCAAATCTCCTTCCGCGCAGTCCGCCTGGTGCTTCGAACTCGACGGCCGAAACGTGGGCTTGATTGACGAGAAGAAGTTTTTCAACTCACTCGACAGGAGTTTGCGGTGGTAAGCGACCCCGGCGACAGCCTGTCCTTGATCGACCTGTTCCACGCGGAACTGGAGACCCACTCTCTCGCCTTGGAAAAGGGGCTGGCGAGCGTGGAAGGGTCTCCGGCGCGGGACCGCGTGGAACCCCTCGCGCGCGCCGCGCACTCCCTTAGAGGCGCAGCTCGCATCGTGGGGCTCGACCGCGCAGCGCGGCTGGCGCAGGCTATGGAAGAACTCCTGAGCGCGGCGCAGAACGGCACGCGACGGCTCTGCGCCGCCGATCTCGACCACTTACGCACGGCCAACGACCTCTTTCGCCGGCTGGCGGCGTGCAGCGCCTCTGAAATCCAAGAAAATCTCGAAGCCCGCAGCAGTGACATCGAGGAACTCGTCAAGCGGCTCCTATCGCCACCGAGCGAGGTAGCGAAGCCTGATGCCACCGTGGAGACTGCCGCTAAACCTGCTGCCCCGGTGGCCGTGGACCTGTTCCTGCTCGATTTGTTTCGCACCGAGCTGGAAACACATTCGCGGGCTCTCGAAGAAGGGCTGGTCGAAGCGGAGGCCCGCCATGACCCGGCAAAGCTCCAAGGGTTGATGCGCGCCGCCCACTCACTCAAGGGAGCGGCCCGCATCGTGGGGCTGGATTCCGCGGTGCGCCTGGCCCACGCCATGGAGGACGCGCTTTCGGCGGCGCAACGTGGTGAGCGGCAGTTGACGGGGGCCGATTTCGACCTGCTCCTCCGCGGCGCCGACGTCTTCAGTGGTCTGGCGGCGCGCGAGCCAACCGAGATTCCGGCTGCGCTTGCCGAAGCGTCCGGCAGCATTGAGGAACTGGCGAAGCAGTTCGCCGTGCCTCCTCGCCCCGTGGCGCCCGCTGCCCCTCCTTCTGCACCTCCCCCGGTTTCTGTTGCGCCCTCCGTTCCGGCGGCGACTCCCACTCCCGCGGTCGCGCCCAAAGCCGAGACGGTTCCGAAAGCCCCTGCCGAGAAGACCGAGGATGCCTCGGTGCGGATTTCCGTGGAAAACCTGAACCGTCTGGCGGGATTCGCGGGTGAATGCTTGGTCGAAGTGAAGACCCTGCACCCGCTCACCCGGACGGTACAGCGCATCAAGCAACGCCACGCGGTACTCAGCAATGCCGTCGAACAAGCGCTAGGGGCGATCGGCAAGGAGTCAATGCTTGAAGCTCAGGCCCGCTTGGAGGAGGCGCTGCAACAAGCCGGCTGGATTCACACGGCGATTCCCTCCTACATGACCGAATTGGAGCGTTTCTCGCGCAAGCTGGAGCACCTGGCCAATCGCATGTACGACGAGGCCGTGGCCAGTCGCATGCGCCCTTTCTCCGACGGCTTGCACGGCTTCTCGCGCATGGTCCGCGACTTGGCAAAGTCACTGGGCAAAAGCATCCGCTTCGAGATTGAAGGCGAATCCACTCGGGTGGACCGCGACATTCTCGAAAAGCTCGAAGCGCCGCTGACCCACCTGTTGCGGAACGCAGTGGATCACGGCATCGAGGCGCCGGATGCGCGGTCGCAGGCGGGCAAGGCCCCCGAGGGAAGGTTGACTCTGAGTGCGCGCCACGTGGCCGGCATTCTGGAGATCAACGTCGCAGACGACGGGGGCGGAATCGACCCGGAGCACGTGCGCCGACGGATCGTCGAGAAGGGCTACGCCATTTCCGATATGGCGGCGAAATTGAGCGAGAGCGAGGTGCTGGAGTTCCTGTTCCTGCCCGGCTTCTCCACCTCGCAAAAGGTGACAGAGATCTCCGGGCGGGGAGTCGGACTGGATGTTGTGCAGTCAATGGCGCGCCAGGTCGGCGGGAACGTGCGCATCGCATCGAAGCCCGGAGAGGGCACGCGGTTCGTGTTGCAACTGCCGCTCACGCTATCGGTGCTGCGCACTCTGATGTTCGAGGTGAAGGGCCAGCCGTACGCATTGCCGCTTACACGCATCGATCGTGTCTTGGGCGTACGCCCCGGGGATGTGCTGGCCGTTGAGGACCGGCAGTACATCCGGGTAGACGACCAGAACATCGGCCTGGTTGACGCCACGCAGGTGCTGGACCTGGGAAGCTCGGAACGCCCGGCTGGGAACCTGCACGTGCTAACGCTCAGCGACCGGCTCAACCGTTATGGGCTCGTAGTCGATCGTCTTGTGGGGGAGCATGATCTGGTCGTAATCCCGCTTCCCTCCAGGCTGGGCAAAGTGCCGAACGTCAGCGCCGGGGCCATTTTGGAAAACGGCTCGCCCGTCTGCATCCTCGACAGCGAGGACCTCGTGCGGTCCATCGATAACCTTCTGACTCGCGGCAGCTTGATGAAGCTCGGCCGGCAAGCCAAAGCGGAGAAAGCGGGCCGGAAGCGTATTCTAGTGGTGGACGACTCGCTTACGGTGCGAGAAGTGGAGCGGCGCTTGCTCGAGAACCACGGTTATGAAGTGACAGTCGCCGTAGACGGCATGGACGGATGGAACGCTGTGCAAAGCTCCCGCTTCGACCTTGTGGTGACGGACGTCGATATGCCACGCATGGACGGCATCGACCTGCTGAAGCGGATCAAGGGTATCGCGCCCACCAAGTCCATTCCGGTGATGATCGTCTCGTATAAGGACCAGGAAGAGTACAGGACCAAAGGGCTGGAGGCCGGCGCGAGCTACTACTTAACCAAGAGCAGCTTCCACGACGAGACGCTCATCAATGCGGTCCGGGACCTGATCGGCGAGGCGGAGAACTGATGCGCATTGCCATCGTCAATGACCTGACCCTGGCCGTGGAGGTGCTGCGGCGGCTCGTCCGCAGCGTGTCTGGGTACGAAGTGGCGTGGACAGCCGGGGATGGCGTCGAGGCGGTGGAGAAGTGCGCCCGCGACTGCCCGGACCTCATTCTGATGGACCTCATTATGCCCGTAATGGACGGCGCACAAGCCACTAGAATCATCATGAAGCAGTCGCCGTGTGCCATCCTGGTCGTGACCGCGACCGTTTCCGGCAACGCCGCTAAAGTATTCGAGGCCTTAAGCTGCGGCGCCCTGGACGCCGTCGCAACTCCGGTGTTCGGTATGAGTGGGGGGATCGAAGGCGGGGAAGAACTCCTGCGGAAGATTACGGTCCTGGGGCGGCTCATCGTCCATGCACAGCAGCCGGGGTCAGCGGCGCAACCGTACCCGGGGGTTATGCCTGACCACGCCCCGCGAATGGTCGCGTTGGGAGCTTCGACGGGAGGACCCAATGCGGTGGCCATCATCCTGCGCGGCTTGCCTGCAAATCTGGGGGCTACGGTGGTCGTGGTGCAACATCTCGACGTGCAGTTCGCACCGGGACTCGTCGATTGGCTGGACGAACAGACGGGACTCACCGTTTCACTCGCCCGTGAAGGCATGAAACCGGAGGTGGGTGGCGTCTTTGTGGCGGGGACCAACGATCATCTCGTGATCGGCGCAGACCTCGCGTTCCACTACACAGCAAATCCTGTGGATTATGTGTACCGCCCGTCCGTGGATGAGTTTTTCCTCAGCTTATGCCGCCACTGGCCGCAGCCCGGCGTGGCGTGCCTGCTGACGGGAATGGGGCGAGACGGCGCCCAGGGCTTGCTCGCGCTGCGCAAGGCCGGCTGGCGGACGCTGGCGCAGGATGAAAAGACATCCATCGTTTATGGCATGCCTCGTGCTGCAGCGGAAATTGGCGCCGCGGAGGAATCGCTGCCCGTGGACCTGATCCCGGCCGCCATCTTGCGTAAAGTAAAAACAGGGAGTTAAACACCATGTCAGTTGCTGAGAACAAGCCATTTTCACCCTCGTTGACCGAGTACCAAATCCGGGTGCTGCTGATCGACGATCAGGCTATGGTAGGGGAGACCGTGCGGCGCATGTTGGCGCCAGAAGCCGACATTGTATTTCAGTTCTGCCAGGATCCCACCAAGGCTATTCCCATCGCGGCAGAATGGTCGCCCACGGTAATTTTGCAGGATCTCGTGATGCCGGAGGTGGACGGCTTGGCGCTAGTGCGCTTTTTCCGCGTCCATCCGAAGCTGAAGGACATCCCCCTGATTGTGCTCTCCAGCAAGGAAGAAGCGGTGACCAAGGCCGAAGCGTTC
>Ga0181533_1005248_pt1 | contig 12586 bp, 10 predicted proteins | sample PEATcosm2014_Bin_45_FD_119772 | JGI IMG/M metagenome (GOLD analysis project Ga0181533, IMG submission 119772) | Peatland microbial communities from MTU Mesocosm Facility, Houghton, MI, USA - PEATcosm2014_Bin11_60_metaG | ecosystem: Environmental > Terrestrial > Soil > Wetlands > Peat | place...
CAGATCAAACAAATATTAATTAAGTTTGTGAAAATCAAAGAGGGAAATCAACTAGATATATTACTGACAATAACTTGGGTTGCCGATGGCACAAGGATTGCTACAAAAGAATATTATCTGAAATAATGATTTTTCCCGATAGAAGCAAAGTCGGGGAAACCGATCACGCAATGCTTTACGGGTCCGCAAAAAAGCCGGGCTGTCGAAGAAAATATCCTCAAAAACCCCAATCCTCGGCATAAGGATTGGGGTTTTATTTATTTGAACCGGTGAATGAGGGATTACCCTTGGACGCGACATGTAACCTCTCCCCAGCAGCGTATGAAATTTACATGTATTTTCAAAAATACGACAATTATGACGCATTTATAATTCACGTAAAAAATGCTCTTAACCCGTAATAAATTTCGGCATATACGCAGTCTACTTATAGAATGCAAAGTGTTTTCGCGATACTCAGCATTTGATCCACAATAAAGATTGGCAATAAATTACTCGCATAAGGGGGCACCATGGATAATCCGGATGTCATGGCAAAATATCAGCAGTTTGTTGATGACTTCAACAGTGGCTTTGATCGCGATCGTCTATGTGGCAAATATAAGTTAACCGATGACAGGTTCGATTCTTTTCTGGAATTTCTTAAACGCAAGGGATTTGTACTTGTTACTCCTGTATCGCAAACCATCATGACCCATGAGATCAATTTCCAAATATTCGGCGATGAGATGCAATATGTGGAAATAGAACTCGAACCAGGTGTGGCTGCAATAGCTGAGTCTGGAGTATTGATGTATATGGAATCAGGGATTGAAATGGAAACCACGCTAGGTGATGGGAGTGCTCGGAACGATGGAATCCTCGGCACGGCATTCGGAGCCGGCAAGCGGGTATTGACCGGAGCTACGCTTTTCCTGACAGCCTTCACAAACCATGGCCCTAACCGTCAGAAGATATCTTTTGCTGCTCCTTTTCCGGGAAAGATCGTTCCTCTTGACCTGCGGCAGTTGGGAGGAGAAATGATTTGCCAAAAGGAGGCTTTCCTTTGTGCAGCTAAGGGAGTTTCAATAGATATTTACCTACAAAAAAAAATCGGCGTTGCTTTTTTTGGCGGTGATGGTTTTATCATGCAGCGGCTACAGGGGGATGGGCTAGCTTTTGTTCATGCAGGAGGGACTTTAATGTCTCGGGATCTCCAACCTGGAGAAACCCTAAAGGTCGATGCTGGCTGTTTGGTGGCCCTCCAGCCGGGGGTGCAGTTCGATATCCAGTTCGTCGGCGGAGTCAAGAACGCGCTGTTCAGCGGAGAAGGGCTTTTTTTCGCGACGGTTACCGGGCCCGGCAAGGTATGGCTGCAATCACTCCCTTTCAGCCGTCTTATCGCTCTCATCAATTCCCGCTTGCCGCGAACTAATGAAAGTTCGACAATTTCTGGCCGTACAGGCCTTCCATTAAAAGATACTTCTATACTTGGGGGGATAGGCGGAGTGCTTGGAGGATTTTTCGGCGATAAGGACAATGACTGAGAGAGATAATCGCCTAAAGGGGACAAGACACGAAAGGGAATTTTACGCACGCTAACTCATCCTGTCTGCTACAACCATCAGCAACAACCAGCTATTGCTTGTCAAAAACTATAGAATAGATTTGCGATCCGTCCCCAATAGAACACTTTCAACAAAACAGCTCTGAAATCCGCATACCGTCGAGGTAATAAGGCGGTCCGAGTTAAAGAGAGATGCCATGGCGCAATAAGCCACTGGTAAGGGTTTAGCAGCTAAACGTGCGTAGATTCCCGTTTCGTGTCTTGTCCCCTTATTACCAGATTGGGGTCAGTGGGATCTACCCCAACTATGCATCCTTCAACCACACGATTATTTCCTGGTCACTAGCCCCTTTCGTTCAAGGACGGCAACAAGCGCCGCTCGATAAAAAGTATATGTCGGCGAATTCACCCCAAAAACGCCTAAAGAATCCAGACATCCAACCGATATATATCCATAACATAACAAAATTGTCGATGCACAAAACCAACTCAATTTCCCCAAAAGGAGCCTTTCATCGTGCTTAAGTCATGGTTTTACAGTCAGAGTCTCGCAACAAAATTGTTCATCCCTTTCTTTTTTGTCACAGTCTGTGCCGCGTGCCTTGGCGTGGTTTCCCTATACCAGATATGGACCATGGGAAATTTCCTTGATGTGCTTGCGGGCCAATATCATATCACGCCCGAACGAATCGCCAACGTTGCCCAGATGCTAGCATTATTCCGTTACGTGACCGTCGGAATCATGCTTGTCGGCCTGGTCTTCGGCTCCTGGTTATCGCATTTTGTAGTCAAGACCGTTGCATGCAAGTCCCTCTGGTATGCCCTGGTGGCGTTGGAGAAAATCTCCGAAGGTGATCTGCGCCAGAACATCAACGTCAAGAGCAACGAAGAGATAGGCAAACTTTTCTCGGCCATGAAGAAAATTATCGAAAAGCTAAGGTCATTCTCCAACGAAGTTAACAATCTGACCACTGCGCTTGCAAACAATTCCAATGAGCTGCTAACAACCACCCAAGCGATGAACCTAAGCGCCCGCGAACAGGCTGACCAGACCAGCCAGGTTGCCAGCGCAACGCTCGAGATGTCGCAGACAATTTTGGAAATGACAGCGAGCGCGGAGCAGGCCTCCCGTGTCGCGCGTGAGACCAGTGAAGCCGCAAGCAACGGCATGGCGGCGGTTTACGAGGTTACGGCCGAGATGCATAAGATAGTCAATTCCGTTCAGCAGTCGTCGGTGACCATTGGCAAGCTGGGAGAATCGAGCGAACAGATCGGCGAAATCGTTGCCACCATCGAGGATGTGGCCGATCAGACCAACCTTCTGGCCCTCAATGCGGCTATCGAAGCAGCCAGGGCTGGCGAGCAAGGCCGTGGATTCGCCGTTGTGGCTGACGAAGTTCGCGCTCTCGCTGAAAGGACAGCACGAGCGACACAAGAGATCGGCCGCATGATCAAGACGATTCAGGTAGACACTCAACACGCGGTTGCAAGTATGGTTGCCAGCAAGAAGGAAGCCGATGACGGTCTGGTCAAGGCCGGTGAGGCAAGCCAGGCATTGGAGCATATCGTCGAGGCTTCCAATAACAGCATGGATATGATCAGTCGGATCGCAACTGCAACAGAACAGCAATCGTCCGTGACGTCAGAAGTATCATCAAACGTCGAAAAAATCGCTAACGAGACGAAGTCAACCGAGGCGTCTGCCGGTGAGATTCAGGAATCAGCTCAACTGTTGGCGCAGTTGTCTGCTGATCTGGAGCATACGGCTGCCTGGTTCAAGGTGGCATAAAAAAAGAAATAAAAGTCGGATATAGTCATGCTCACTTTTTACCTTTCTTCTCCCCACCTTCCATCCTCATTTTCCGTGTCTTCAGGCCGCACAGCGAGCAGCGCTTGTCAGTGACAACCTGTCCGCATATCTCGCACCAGTAGCCGGCGGGGTCTCTCTCCTCGCAGACTGGGCAACTCTCCAGCGGATTGTGGCCACACATCGGCGTACTGGAGTATGGTCTTAAAGTAGAGGCAAGAGCCACCATTGGGCTGATTTTACAATTTCGGGGGATGGGCAATAATAGCCAAATTTGTGTATTTTATTTATTAATCGGAGGGTTCAGGAAGAACTTGAAAAAATGCCAGAAAAGAGATAGGACCTTGAGTCATGGAACGGAGGATGAAAAGCCATTCCACGGCTACGGCCAAGTAACTCAGCGAACTGCCTTGTGCGGACCTAACTTAGGAGTGTCCCCCACTTTTGCAGGATTGCTCCCATCTGGGCCGCGTTGAACGGTTTGGCAAGATAGTCGTCCATACCCACATTGAGACAGAGAGCTCTGTCACCGTTCATGGCGTGGGCCGTCAAAGCTATTATCGTTATCCGCCGTCTTCCACCGCCAATCTTCGCTTCCTTCTGCCGTATTATCCTGGTTGCCTCGTAGCCGTCCATATCCGGCATCTGGCAGTCCATGAAGACCAGGTCATATTCCTTGCTGAAGACTTCCTCCACGGCAAACCGGCCGTCATCCACCACCTCCACCAGGCAGTCCAGCCCTTCGAGTATCAGCCTCCCAACCTCCTGGTTGACCTCGTTGTCCTCGGCCAACAGAACGCGCAATTGCCGGCTCTCCATGCGTTTATCGGCCGCAGCGGCAACCTCTTTCGCAGCATGCTCATGCCGTACGGTTTCATGCCCGTGCTTGAGCAGCACCGTGAACCAGAACAGTGAACCTTTGCCCGGCTCGCTCTCAACGCCGATTTTACCCCCCATCATCTCGACCAACTGCTTCGAGATGGCGAGTCCCAAGCCGGTGCCTTCGTGGCGTCGCGTCATGGAGCCGTCGACCTGGGAGAAGGCATCGAATATTTTCTGCTGCGCATCCGGATTAATCCCCGTACCGGTATCGCGCACTTCAACCCTTAACAGGACATTGTCCGGTGTTTCCTCTTCGTGGTAAATAGCCAGGGAGATATTTCCCTGTTCGGTGAACTTGACGGCATTATCCTTGAGGTTGATCAATATCTGCCTTATGCGCAAAGGATCCCCTTCGACAGAATCCGGAACGGACTCATCTATGTGAAGAGTTATGCTGATGTTTTTCTGCTGCGTCTTGGCCCAGAAGAGATCCATTACCTCTTTTGCCAGATCACGGATACTAAACACGACGGGCTGCAATTCCAGTTTGCCTGCCTCTATCTTGGAGAAGTCCAGGATGTCGTTAATAACCGACAGCAATTTTTCCGCGGAACTGTGGGCCATCCGCGTCAACCTCAACTGGGCCTCGTCGACGTTCGAATCAATCATGAGATTGAGCATCCCGAGTACGCCGTTCATCGGGGTGCGGATCTCATGGCTCATATTGGCAAGGAACTGGGATTTAGCCCTACTAGCAGCCTCGGCGGCCTCCTTGGCCTTTCGCAGTTCCAACTCGGCCCGTTTTCGCTCGGTAATATCCTCTTTAATGGCAATTATGCTCGTAATTACCCCATGTTCGTTGATGACCGGGGCAATATTCGATTGTTCCCAGAAAAGCTCACCGTTCTTTTTCCGGCTCAGCATTTCGCCCGACCAGCACTTGCCGCCAAGCACCGTATCCCACAATTCCCGGTATTTTTCCGGTGGTTCTTTTCCGCTCCTCATCAAACTGGGATTTTTTCCCATAACCTCTTCGGCATCGTACCCCGTAACCTTGCAGAAGTGGGGGTTGACATATTCTATGGAGCCGGAGTCATCAGTAATAATGACGGAGTTGGAACTCTGCTCCAGAGCCGTAAGCAGTTTACTTAGCCTGATATTGTTTTCCGCAACGATTTTTTCACGGATGCGCGTCTCATCGAGCCGTACTTCGAGAGCCATGGAACGCATGCTGACCCGATAAAACGCGATCCCACCGGTCAACAAAGCCAGTCCGATAATTCCGAGTATGCTCAAGAGTCTCCCGGGCGAGGGCACGGATCCTTCCGCTCCGATCCGGTTAAAGGTTGCCAGAGCAAGGGGGGTATGCGATACGGGGGTGACGAATGCATGTATAAGTTGCGGCGCTCCCCCCAGTGTCATGGCAGAAAAGGTTCGGTCCTCTCCCAGTTTCATTTTTGCTGGGTCCGGGAGCGACGACGGTGAAATAAAGTTACGTATATCGTGGTTCTCGAGCAGATAGCGATCCGGAAACATAAGGAAGCTTAGACGCAAGTTCCCCCCACCGGTGGTTTTTACAAAATGTTGATAGACAAGATCGACCGGAATCCAGCCCGACATCTCACCAGTATAATGCCCTTTGTACCTGAATGGAAATGAGATGACGATGTATTCGTCTTTTCCGATCTTTTCGTAAAAGAATTCCGCGCTATTTTTATTCGGGGCGTGACCCTGGGGGAGGCGCAGGTGGAGTTTCCCAAAGATCTCCCTGTCCCTGCTTTCAAAGAGGATCTTTCCGGAGGCTTCCGCATAAGCGAGCCGAGCGAAAATTTGATGTTCGCCCATCATGCGCTTATTGCGAAAATTTTGTAGCAGCTCCTCTACGGAGGTGATGGTGGCGCCCAGACCGTATTCCAGCGACATTCCGAGGGCCTGGTTATCGTAATAGAGAGAAAGTTCCCGGCTTTCCGCCAGAGTTGACAGATCGTTCAGTCGCTCGGAGAAAAAATATCCTATAGCCAGAGCCTTTTTCTCGTCTTCCTGGAGATTGTGCTCCAGCAAGGACTTTTGCAGTCTTTCACGGACCTGGTATTGGGAATAGACCAGGTACATCATGTAGCCAGCCGATGCAAAGATGCAAAAGAGAACGGCCACACTGCTCAGCTGCGTCAACCGCGAGAGTCGCGACACTTACTTTCTCCAGAAATCATTTCTGCCTGAAAAAATCGGGAAAGAATGATTTTGCCGAGGGATAGTATTTCTGTATCAGTTTAAGGTACACTCCATCTTTTTTAGTCTTCTTGAGAAATGCATTGTAGGCCGCGAGAAGCTGCGGAGCATCCTTGGGGAACCCGGCGCCCATTAACTGTTTCTCGGAGATGGGACCTATGATTTTCAGTTTCCCAGGCCACTTCTCCATGGCAATCAGGGCATCCGGGACGTCAAGAATCGTCATTTCCGCATCATTGTTCAAAACAGCCGGAGCAAGTTCATTCAACTGGCCGGAAAAACTAATCACGTTGGCGCCGGTTGCCGAGAGGTTGTAGAGGACCGGGTCGAGGCAGGTCTTCTCAAGGGAAAGAACAGACCTTCCATTTATGAGCGCCCGAGTCATCTCAATGTCTTTGTGAATATTCTTTGACGGACGGATGGGCTTGACTTTCGAGTCTGCGCGCGCCAGCAGCCATATCTGGCTCGGAAAGGTGGGCTGTGAGAAGCTGACGACCTTCTGGCGCCATGGCAGGACCGTAAAACCGTTTGCGATCATATCTCCGCGTACGGGAGCATCCTCAATTATCCCCACTTCAGCTCCATTGACCTTGATTTTCTTACCGATAAGGTCCTGGACCAGGGTCCCCCAGTCAGCTTTGACATATTCGTAACGGACTCCTAGGTAACGTGCAAAAAGTCTGGTCAGTTCGACATCGAAACCGTCACCTGTCCCGGTAACGAAGCCTGCGTAAGGCACCCCGAGATGCCTGAGGACGCCCCGTTCCTGGATTTCCCGCAGATCTGCAGCCCACGCAGGTGTTAAGAAGCCGCCCAGAACGGCAAGCAGGCTTAGCCCAACCCCCACTGATTTAGCTAGCATATGATCCTCCCTTATTTCAGGATTTTCTGGTTCATCTTTCCCAAGCGACAACTCCGGATCAGAACGGAATATTTGTGTTATCGCGCCAATTTTTTTGTACCATATATTACATCGGTGGGAAAGGCATTTTCTTGAGGGTGAAATAGGGGTGAGGCCTTGAGTCACGGTCGGACTATGTCGCGTATAATAAAGCGAATGGGGGAGCGGCGGACAATGTTACGGATGTTGAGGGGTATGCCATGTGCCGCCATTTGCAGGTTCATGAATTCAACTTGGGGTGGACGGGGAATTCGGACAATATAGCACGTTAGCGTTAGCAATTACCCTGGAATCAGTATGCTTCATATTGAAGAATATTTTTTGTCTTCTACAGTAACATGCTGAAGAATCCAGTTACCAAGTAATACTAAGAGTTCTTTTTTATAATCATAGTCGGTCTTGTTTTCTACCTGCCGCATTTCAATTAATTTATCCACAAAATACTTATGCAACTGCCTATGCTCTTCAATTCCTTTGAATCCTTTTTGAACCATGTATTTCTCTTCTGTTGAGAAATGATAATCCGTATATTCTATTAACTCTTCAATAATTGGTCCAGCACAGTTTACATTCTCGGCTTGTAAACATGTATCGTACATTTTATTTAATATTTCGAATAATTTCTTGTGGTGGTTATCAAGTTCTTCATTGTGAACAGAATATTTCTTGTACCATGTGACAAGTGGCATCTAAATGTACCTCACCGTGGGAATCAGATATTAGATTGTGATCAGTCGTTCAATAAATTTACTCTGCTATCAGGTTTTCCATGGTCATTGTGCCGTTTTCGATGGTCAAGCTACCCTTTAAAGCGGTCATGCCTGTATTTGTGGCAAAAATAAAATTATAACCCTCTTTGAGAATAAGAGTCACAGCAAGATTTATAGGTATCCGTTTTCTTTTACAAGGATCCATAATTTATGCATTAGAAGACCATAATTATTCGTGGGGAGCCAAGAATACTTTTGCTTTGAGCTGGTTAAGAATTTCCAAACTATAATATTATCATAGGTTTGTCTCATTTCATATTGGACATTTAGCTCAAAAAGTAAGTTGTTAAATTATACAACAACCTTCAATCCCGCCATTTTCCGAAAAGAATGGCATCCAGCGAAAAAGGTCCTGACGAAGACGCAGCCTTTGCTTCTGCTGCAAGGCTTGTGATCGCCCGGTTGTGGGGAAAGCGTAAAGCGCCGATCGTCAGAAATCGGTCTACCCCGTTCACGACCTTGCCGTAGTATTGCGCGGCATCAGGACAGGAGCTCGAATTATCCTTAGTAACAGTTTTGTAAAAACCAGCACTCCTGGCGTAGCAGGCATAATATGCGGTAGCCATTTCAATCGATTGGCGGTGAGTTCCACGATAACCGTATGGGTCGTAGCCTGCATTACGCAAAATCTCAGCTGCGTCAAAAAGACGTTCCAGAGTGAACATCGGATAACCGATTCCCTGCGAAGGATCGGCATTGCGATAGCGATCGTCAATCTCACCTGGTGCTACAGTGGCTGTTTCAAAGAATGGCTTGCTTGCATTCCCGGCAGGACCTGTATTTGCGTAGCAGGCATTTGGCGTATCCGCCACGCCGTAGATTGCTCTCTGGAAAAACCCCACCCACGGTAGTGTCACTGGGATCGACGGATCTCTGCCATAGAGAACCGCCTCGAATCGCTTCTGACTATCAAGGATGTGCGCCAATGCCAATAGCCCGGCCAGCTGGTTGGCTGCATGGTTGCTGTAGTGATCGCAGGCCCAGGCATGATGCTCGGAGAAATTGTAATTAAGCGCGGCACGGATCAACTCGAACATAGCAGAATGAAAGGCATTGGCTTGTTGCACCTCTGATGCGTTGAGGGCGCCCAGGAACATGAGCAGATCCTGCGTATGTACGGAATAAACAATGCCACGTCCAACCAGTAGCCCTACCCCGGTCATGACGGCATCGTTCGTCTTCCCGTTTTCGTCGCAAAACTGAGATGGTGTCGACAGGAAATGACCGTGGCCATCCTGAAAGCCACGCGTGCTCCAAGTGATGAGAATCTGCTTGGCTATTGCTGCCGCTTGATTGGGGCTGGGCGCGCCCGCAGGCGCCACCGCACCCGCCTTCACAAGCGCGGCATATAAAGCAAGCCGTGAGGCCACAACGGCTGCGCCAGTCGGCGGCATGGAATCGGGTTTGAGTCCCAGGATGGTTCTTATCTGTGTGGCATGATCTACACCATGGGTTGTTTGGAATTCATAGGAAAACCCGTAGTTGTACACGTCACTGTTACAGCCGGAATAGGCTACTCCCCACTCCTTTTGTCCGGAAAGGTCACGCCCAACCTGGGCGGCGAGTTTATTGAAACGCATTGCCGAATAGCTGCCGGATATGTTGATTCTCTTTGCCAGGTCCTCCAACTCACCACGCGTGGTAAAAACTCCTGGGTGCGCAGTCAATTTTGTGTATGCTCCGACGACTACAGGAATAGCGGGGTCAGTGAACGCACGATCTCTTTGAGTCTGAGCGAATGTTTCCGGCGTGGCAAGCAACGCGCAAAGCAGAGTTGCGGCGACAGCCATGGCCAATCTGGACTTTGTTCTTGCGTTGATGGCTAGTCCCTCCACCGGCCAAAACGGAGCGGATCAAGAAGATTTGCTCCTGCTCCCGCCTTTGCTGGGGCTTCCAGTTCAGTAATCGCAGTGTTTCCGGGAAAGTAATAGGCGCCCATTACGATGTCCGTTTCCAGGCCATTCACGATCTGTCCGATATATTGTCGATAGTCGGGACAAGTACGAGCGTTGTCGGCGGTAACAGTCTTCTTGAATCCAACATATTTGCCATAACAGGCATAATATTTGATTGCCATTTCAATCGACTGGTGATGAGTTCCACGATACCCGAAGGGGTCGTACCCGGCGTGCCGCAGTATATCCGCCGTATTGAAGAGGCCTGCCAAGACACCCAATGTATAGCCGAAGCCTTGCGCCGGATTTGCATTTCTGTAGCGGTCCTCGATCTCTCCAGGCGCAACTATAGGGGTCTGGAAGGAAGGGTGGCTGGTGAGACTGTCAGGGCCGGGATTTTTGTAGCATGCAATCGGCCTATCTTTTTCCCCGTAAATCGCATGGTCGAAGTATTTGGTCCAGGGGAGCGCCACAGGAATGGCGCGATCATTGCCATAGAGAACCGCATTGAATTTGCGGCCATCGTCGAGGAGTCGTGCAATCGACAGAAGCCCGATGAGATGGGCGCCCACGTGATTGCTATAAAGCTCGCACGTCCTATCGGGACGGTTCTTCATCTCCGGCAGCGTAAAGCGGAAATTGGAGGCTTCGCGGATCAAGTCAAACATGGCGGCGTGAAAGGCATTAAGCTCTTTCAGCTCTGTGGCGTTGAACGCCCCAATCGATTGCAAAAGATCCTGGGCATGAACGGAATAGATAACGCCTCTTCCGATTTGCAGTCCCACGCCGGTCTGACTGAAAGGAATAAACCGTTCCTCACCGTCACAAAATTGCTCGGCTCTCTTTAAGAAGTTTCCTCTCTGATCGCGAAATCCGCGTTTCGCCCAGGCCAAAAGAATCCGTTTTGCGAGAGCCGCCGCCTGATCGACGGTTGGTGCACCTGCTGGTGGCTTTGCTCCTGCTTTTACCAATGCCGCATAGAGCGCCAGCCTTGATGCGACAATGGCCGCGCCAGCAGGGGGTAACATTCCCTGCCTCACGTTCATTGCCCTGCTCAACTGAGATGTGCTACGCATTGGGTCGGCATGCTCTTTCGCCTTCTCATATGAAAAAGCGTACAGATATTTTTCGATATCGCAACCGGAATACACCGCGTCCCAATCGACTTTGGCCGCGAGATGGGCTTTGACCTGGTTAGCAAGCTTGGAGAAGGTCTGCGCGGAAAACGAGCCTGCAGAATTGATGCGTTTGACTGTGTCGTTCAATTCGGCTGGTGTTATGAAGACCCTAGGATGCTGCGCGGAGCTTGTGTAGGTGCCGGAAAGGGCGGGATAACTGCCTGAATTCTGAGCGAATGTGTTTCGTGTTATCAGGGACACACAAAATAACAAAGCCACGACCAGCAGTAGCCGCTTAGAATTTGATGGAATGCTGTGCATTCATCACCAACAAGGCAGAAAGTAATTAAATCCTTTCTGGTCAATCTGATCAATTATCATGCAATACCGAATAGTAACGAATAAGGGGGAAGTGTTTAACTTCCCCCTTGATTTACTCGTAATCTTATCTTGCGTGTTTCGCCGACTCGATTGCCTCATGGAGTTCATGCTCGACTTGCCGCAGCAGTTCCTCGGCTTTTGCGCCATGTCCACCCATGTCGTAATGGTTGGCGGCCCGTGCACGTTCCATGTCCTTGATTGATTCTTTAACTTTCTCATGCACTGCTTTCAGATCCCGCCAATCACGAACTGGTTCAGCAAATGATAAACTTGACATGACAAACAATAACGCGGGAATAAGCAATAACGTTTTTTTCATTTCAGTTCCTTTCGCTTTAGTATGAGGTGATTAATTATTACTTCGCAGGCGGAGCTTCAGCGGGTGCAGCCGGAGCGGCGGCGGGAGCTTCTTCTTTCTTCATTTCTTTCTTGGCTTTCTTATGTTTCTTATGCTTCTTGACGGTTTTCTTGACTTCTTTCTTCTCAACCTTCACTTCTCCGGAAGGCATGGTGGTGGTAGTCTCTGACTTGACATCAGTCTTGACTTCCTCAGCAAAAACGATACTGGCGAAAGAAACGGCGACGAGAGCAGCAACGAGAGTGGACAGAACTTTTTTCATTTTATTTCCTCCTATAGAATTATGATTACTATGAAAGCAACAGCACATGACATGCCAAATTACTAGCTCCTGTAACATCCCGAATTAACTACATATTGTCTAAAATCTTCCTGTGAATTAGTTACAAAGATACCGGATATGCTCTAAGGTGTACCTTAAATGCGGCATTGTATCTGGATTAAGGATATTGATGTTTACACTATAAACTAAAAGGGGTCAGCTCACGAAACGGAAAAAATCGTACGTTAAGCCTCGCCTGCCATCCGAAGCGGTCGGAACTTGCCTTGATCGACCTGTTTGCTCTGAGACCAAATGTAGTCGCCTGTCAGGTTGATATGCTCCCATCCCAACGGTGACAGGTGTGGCAGCAGTCTGTCATCCACATCTTTTCCCGAGTCTCGCAGAGCCCGTACCGCCCTTTCGAGGTAGACTGTATTCCACAGCACGATTGCCGCCACCACGAGGTTGAGGCCGCTGGCTCGATAGCGCTGGTTCTC
>Ga0181533_1005251_pt1 | contig 12581 bp, 8 predicted proteins | sample PEATcosm2014_Bin_45_FD_119772 | JGI IMG/M metagenome (GOLD analysis project Ga0181533, IMG submission 119772) | Peatland microbial communities from MTU Mesocosm Facility, Houghton, MI, USA - PEATcosm2014_Bin11_60_metaG | ecosystem: Environmental > Terrestrial > Soil > Wetlands > Peat | place...
GCCGCAGGAATGCCACGGTACGGTCCCTCATGTCGTGTTCCCCACCGGCATCGACCGTCGCGACGATCTCGGCTTACCGAACCGCTTCGACGTTTACTACGGGATGGCCGACTACCGGATCGGCGTGGCACGCCTTGACGTGCCGGACGTCTTGCCGCAGGAAGGCATTGCTGATTCAACGGAAGCGAAGAGTGTAAGCGTGCCTAAGTTTGGGAATTCAAAACACGGTACCACTGGTGCGGAGAATTAGCTTTCTAAAAGAGGTGGCGTCGTCTGTCGGGTTTAGCTGCTTGGATCATCAATGGGAATTGTTGTGCATCTGCTCTGGCAATGGCGGAAAAGCACGAAATCAATTTGATTGGGAATCGAGACCTTTGCAGATGTTCTGAAGTCTGGACTCCGACACGACCTGCGAAGAGCGATCAAGGCCATTCCGGGACAAGGAAGCGGTTTATCCTACGCCTATTTTCTGATGTTGGCTGGCAATGAGAACGGGGTTAAGGCTGATCGAATGGTGACGCGGATTTGTTGCAGATGCTTTGGGTGTCCGAAATGTCCCGCCGGAGAAAGCAGAAGAACTTGTGCGACAAGCAAGCTCAGTCTTGCGCACTGACTTCCCAAGACTCGTTCCTAGCAGCCTCGACAACAAGATTTGGAAGTATCAACGGAGTCAGGAAGAGGGCGCACCAGCGAATTTTCGTCCCTGAGTTTCTCAGTCCACGATCATTTCCCTTTTTCAATTGCCCGCCGCGATCTCGCAGATTCACTAACGAGCCCTGCCTTTTGCGGGGCGTACACAGCATCCCAGACCAGACGCTCAAGTCGCTGAATTTCTGCTTCCCTCTGGGCTACCCGGCGTCATACCTAGCCCACTGTCGGAGCAATGCCCAAGACGCCCGATAATCATTCAGCAGAGGAACGATGTATTCGTCACCTGGTTTCGCCGCCTCTCATGTCCACTCACGCTCCGTAGTCTCTACCCCGGCGAGTACCGTCCAGCGTTGTTTCTTGTCGTCATGACTTGTAGGCACTCCATTTGTCTGTGCGAGAATGAATTTGTCGCGACGATCCAACGATGGGGGAGGCCGATGCAAGTACCGAGACTGCTGAGAGTACTGAGTAAGCCCGCTGCGTGGGCAAGTGGATGGACAAGCGCAGCCCTTTGCTTCAGTGCAGCTAGTGGATATTGGATAGCCGGGGAGCATCGCAGGGCGGCATGCTGGGCTGCGCTTGGCGCAGTGGAGGTTGCGGCGATTGTCCTATAGAAACTCGTTGGAGGCCGCTAAGATGCCAGCCAAACCGCTGCCCCGATTGTGAGAGAAGCTACCGAGGAAAAGTAAGCGACTTGTTCGATGCGACCTAGGTCCAATCAGGCGCGGTTCACACCGTATGCATCCAGCACATCCCGTAGCGTCACTATGCCTTCCAGCTTGTGCACATCCGCCCGGTTCACCACTGGCAGGATTTCGATCTGGTTTGCCCCCATGCGTTCAAGCGCCAAATCCAGCCCTTGATCGGGGTGGACGTGCGGAAAAGCCAGCGCATCCACCAACTGACCAAGCTTCTTATCCGCACCTTCCGACAGCTCTCGCTCCAGCCTCGAAAAGTTGATGACGCCAACCACACCGCGTCGATCCGTCAGCAGCCACGTTCGGACTCCACTCGATCGAACCCGTTCCCAAGCTTCCCGAACCGTGATCGAGGCAGGCAGCAATTGGCTCGCAGTCTGCATGACTTTCACGACCTGACGCCGACCGTGTCGTCGGCGCGTCTCCGCCTTCGGCAGATGGATGCCATCCTGCTGGGCCAGCGCTTCGTAGATCGGCTCGTGCTGCAATCGTGAAGCAATGAAAAGGCTCACCAGATTCGCAATCATCAGCGGGACGATCACCGCATAGTCCTGCGTCATCTCGAAGATCATCAGCACTGAGGTCATCGGAGCACGCACGATACCGGCGAAAACCGCCCCCATCCCAACCAGTGCGTAAGCGCCCGGCGTCGCCGTGTAAGCGGGGAACAAATGATGCGCCACCGTTCCTACCGTGCCTCCCAGCATCGCGCCAATAAACAAAGATGGCCCGAAAATACCGCCCGCGTTGCCCGAAGCATAACTGGTGGTAACGGCGATAAGTTTCAGAACCACCAGCAGCACCATCAGGTTGAACGCCATCCTTCCGTTCAACGCATCGCCGACAAACCCGTAGCCCACGCCCAGAACCTGCGGCACAAACCAGCCCATCAGTCCGACCAGCAACCCGCCCACTACCGGTTGAAACCAGACCGTGTTCTGCGGGAACTGTAGGAAGCGCGCCCGCATGCCCAGCAAGAGCTTCGTGAAGGCCACGGAAACCACACCGCCGACTACGCCGAGCACCGCATAGACCGCAAACTCCAGCGGATGGACCAGTTGATATTGGGGAACCTTGAAGAGGGGATTGTTGCCAAGCAAAACGCGCAGGACCACCCAAGCAGTCGCCGAAGCCAGCACCACCGCGCCCATCACCGGTGCGTTGAGATCGCCCACGATCTCTTCAAGCGCAAACAGCACCGCTGCCAGAGGCGTATTAAACGCGGCTGCAATGGCCGCCGCCGCTCCCACCGGAATCAGTTTCTTTACTTGCTCGGGGCGCAGTCCGAGGAGGCGTCCAAGCACCGAAGCAATGCCCCCACCAACTTGAACCGAAGGCCCTTCGCGTCCTAGCGGGATTCCGCTGGCAAGCGTTGCCGACGTGCAGAAAAACTTGCCCAACACGGTGCGCAGCAGGATATGTCCTTCGCGTGCATACAGCGCAGCCTTCGTCTGCGGCACTCCGCTGCCTCGTGCATTGGGAAAGTAGCGATACAGCAAGTAACCGATGCCCAGCGATCCCACGACCGGGAACAGCAGACGCCGCCACGGCGCGCCCCCCACCGGGTACAGCCGCATCCCCATTCGTTCCGTCAGCAAGATGAAGGCAACGACTGCCAAGCCAGTCAATGCGCCTATCACCAGCGCCAAAACCAGAATGACCTGATCCTCATGTTGCCGCAGTTCGGCTATGCGGTCCAACAGCGAGTTTCGCCACCAACCCCCGCTCGTCGTCTGGACGCCTTCACTCATCTCTTGGGAATGTCCCCCCAAGAGCATACCTCACTGGATTTGCCTTTGGCGGAAAAGGAGATGCCGCACGGCATCAGGTGCGACCGCTGTGCAGGGAGTTAGCCAATGGGAATCTAGGGGTTTCGTCACCAAGAGGACGGCAGTCGATCTCAGAGAGCAAGTCCCGCCGAGAGCAACAATGAGTGGTCAAAAGGCGTAGATTTTGGTACAAGGGCAAAATGTGGGATTTGCGGATGGAATCACTGTGTATTCAGTGAGGTGCACAGGACCAGAAGGGAGGATTTTGGTACGGCCCAGAAAATGCTTATGCAGTTTGAGCATCCATCATCTGGATAGTGAGTCAACGATTTTCCAGAGCAAGGGAGCACATCGACCCCTGCCTTGTTCTCGCCCAGTCGAACGAGCTCACATTAAGCACACCGCAGTAACGGCACCTGTGCTCTGGCGGACCGCCATCAGTCACCTCAAGACGCAGAGTTCGCTTTGGCGTACGCCATAGAGTTTGGAGGCATTCATCGATCGGACGAATTTACAACGTACACGAGTGCGCGCGGAGAGAGCTGTGTGAAAGTGATACTAGTGATACCGTTTTGATGGGCAATGCAGGTCGTTAGAGGTCGTCGCAGACAACCGACCCTAAGTCGAGAATGTGCTTGAAACCATCATAAACACAGGGTATTATCGCTATGTGTAGGAATCATCAGGACTTGCTAGAAATGGCGGTAATCGAATCCCTCCCTCTCCGCCATGTTTTCAAGCACTTACCTTGGATCAAATCACTTCTCACTCCGGTCGGTGTGCAGCAACGGCTGATGCAGCATTGCCCGCTCGTTGCCTTAGGCCGACGCTCCTTCATCCTTAAACTTTTGCAAAAGAAGAAGTCGTCGCTTAATTCCTGCTGCTACCGACGATGCAACCTGCTCAGGAAACTTTCTTGGCAGCTTCGACAGAACAGAATCGACCGCGGCACTCGTTCCGTCCAACAGTTCTTGGATGATAGATTCGATCACTTGCCGTCCCACGCCTGCTTTTGCTGCGGTTTGAAAAAAATGCCGCGGGGCAATCTGCCTGATCTGGTAGTGAGGCTTTGTGCCAAAAGCCATAGCAAGACGAAACTGCTTCCATAAAATCTGTTTCGTATCGACACTCGGCTGGGCTGAGATGACATCGTACAGTGGCGTCATGTGGAAACGTCCACCCGGCGAGAGAAAAACGCTGAAATTTTTCGCATGCCCGTCGGTAGCTCCCACCAGCCAGAAGACGATATTTGCCTTTAGGAACGAGCGTTGATCCGAGACAGCTTCATCACTGCCTCTCAGTAGTCGAACAATTTCCGGAATGCCCGGTCCCCCGTCGCTTTCGTATTTTAGGTTGGGAGGCACGGAGAGGGCTTGGCAACAGTCCTCTTGTGGAAGACGCAGCAATCTCTTGTCTCTAGTCCAGAGTCGGTCGAAACGCTCAACGATCAGAACGCGCCTGTCGCCAAATGTTTTCATGTCCGCATTTGTGGCCGGAAGCCCCAACTCTCTTAGAATTTTCAGGCACAGATATTCGTTCTCGACGCTTGCAGTAAGATCCACACCATTGGGGAGCTTTCCGATGGAGGGTTTGAAGATGTGGGTAGTAGCCGTTGTGCCGTGTGGCTTATACCATCGATCGTTCCAACGGAGAAGTGCGGTTTTCTCGTGTGCACCTGCGATCGAGATTCGGAAGCTCTCGTCTTCTGTTATGCCGAGAGGCGCTGTTGCGAGGTTGTCTAGAATGGCCGTAATCTCGCGCTCAGTGACGGGCACGGCATCGATGGCGCCGGCGGGAGCGGGTTGTGAATTCCTGGGAAGGAACTGTAGCGCACCGACACAATCGTGACCAATCGCCGCCAGAAGGCTATACGCATCGGTTCCTTCGGCGCGCGCGCGCGCAGCGATCTGGCGCCGCAAGGCATCGTTGTCGGGTAAGAGATTTTCAAAGACTGCCAAAACCGGCGCTCCGGTATAGGGCTGTTCCCGTATGGGTAAGGAGAGCGAGACGGGCAGCGCTGACTCCCAATCCAGCCAGGATTGGTCATATTGGAAAGAGATTGCCCCCGAAGTCTCACGTCGGAGTTGGCCGACCAGACGGCTGTTGAGAAAAACATTGAGAGGTTCGTAACGCGCTCGACGTGGCATCAAAAGAGTCTCTCAATATCCTGTGGCGAACCTTTGGTGCGTGGGCGGATTACTAATTCGAGGTCGAGTGCGGCAAGGGCTCGCAGCACGGTATCGAACCGTGCTGCCGCGGACGTCTCGATGTTGGAAACCGTCCGTTGGCGCACCCCGATTTTGGCCGCCAAGTTCTCTTGGGTTAAGCCGAGTTCGCGCCTCCGCTCTCGAATGTAATTGCCGAGCTGTAAGGGTGTTCGGGCGATTTTGTCGATGTTTGCCATAGGGGCTAGGCGTTTTTCCGCCTAAGGGTATATTAGGCGTTTTTCCGCCTAATGTCCAGTTAGGCGCTTTCTAGCCTAAATTTGGTTTAGGCGTTGTTCCGCCTAAGGATGCCGTGAGCATTTGCGAGCAACTGACACAATTTGCCCGATGACCTCAGCATCCCGGTTTCGGAATTGCTCCCGCTTGTGAACCCCGCCTGGATAGGTGTGAACCACCAGACTGTTGTTCTCCCGGCTGCAGCATCCGCACATGTAGCTTCCGTCACGTTTGAGAACCACATACAGCGGTTGCTGCCATAACGGTTTTGAGCCGCAGTCATTCGGTTTTTTCTTTTGCCGGTTCACAACAGCGAGCACCCCACCCTCTAGAAAGGGGTGAGAAGCACTTCGCGTCCCGCCAATCCAGAAGAAGTCCTTGAGGGATGGTCTTGCTAAACCGCAGAGCACCTTCAGCGATCCCCGTAGAAAGAAGGGGATCTCCCCAAACTCAGCAATGAGATCCCCCAAGAATCCGGTTCGTTCAACCTCATCCACCTCAGCAGCCGCCTCAATTGCTACCGCCAACGGTCGGCCCACGAGCATGTCCGGCATCGGTTCGTGTCCAGCTTCTTGCAGGCTGAGACCAAGAACTTCAAATATCGCGTTCAGGGGCAGGGAGTAAGCCGCGCAGAACGTGACAATCTTGTGAAAGTGGCGGGGTGGGATGTTGAGTGATTCATAGTCGGATAGAGAGCCGGGAGCTATGAAGCAGCGTTCATCCCCCAACCAATTTGCGACCTCGCGACTGATCGCCGAGGCTGCGCGGAAGGAGAGTCCCATTCGCAGCCTTGCACGGCGAAGAAGCGACCCAAGTTGAGATGGTTCGGGGGCTAGCACTTCCGGCTTCCAGCGTTTCGCTAGGTCCTTGGCAACCCTGGGTTGCTCCGGCTGCAGCAGGCTACGGATCTCGAGATCCACTAAACCGACGAACCTTGCTTCTTCAGGGACTTTGAACTCGACTTGGGCATACGGGAGTTGGGTGCTGATGGCTGCAATGCGGCTACTTCCAACAGCCTGGATGTGGCAACAACACAGGCCTTTGGCGTGCTCTATCAGGAGCAAATTCCTGGCGCCCGCACTGTTGATTTGCTTGACGAGATCAGTGGCGATTCGAGTATTTACGCGCACGATGCTGCCCGCGAGCAATTCCGGAAAAGCAAGGGCATCCTCGTAACCGATCTTCGCGTATAAGAAACCTTTGTCCCTCAGCCCAACTAGCGAACCAAGGCGTCGGGGCGGCGTCCATTCCAGAACCTGGGAGAGCGGCGCCACGGCATCAGGAGCGGCGCTGCCGCGCAAATTCTGGAGCCAGGGGATGAACGCATTCGGATCGTCCAGTGTTGAATCCAGGACGACCGTGCGTTTTGAAGGAAGCTGACTCTGCAAGCGAGGGATCACCTCGATCTCAAAGCCGAATATCCGCAACCAGTCCATGAGCCGGTAATTGGATATCCGGCTGAAGGCGAACAATTGAAACAGGCTCGGGCTGAAGCCTACGTGCCTGAGATCGTAATAGAGATTGTGCGGCAGGTAGTGAGGCGATGACCTGCCAAAAAGAGTTGCCGATCTCTGGGATGCCTGGTACAGCGTAAGATTCTTGCTCGCCAGGATCGACTTCACCCGTTCCGCCAGCTCTCCGTTCGATTCCGGTTTTGTCCAGGACTTCAACGCCAGGACCCCTCCTCGCGTCTTTCTCGCGAGAAGTGCGGCTTAGCGTCGGTCAGAAGTCCGAGTGCTTATCGAAGCCAATACGATCTGAGCTACCTTTTTCCGGTCTGTCTCAATCTGCTCGCAGAGATTTGCTCCGTTTAAACACTTCGTGTCGGCGTTGTCACAAATGTCTGCAAGTTGCCCGGTTTTTCGGCCACGGGAGTTGATTTCCGCCCAGAGATGCGGTTTCTTTGACGATGGATCACAGGTTTACAGGCGAGATCGTGGTCGGAATCCCGACCAGCTTGGGCGAGTTAGCCGATTGAGGATTCGGCAAACTATTGAGAATACTCAGGCGAGTATGTCGGATTCCCGAACAAAAACATGATCCCTGTGGACAAAGAGTCTGATTTGCGCCTACCATACCGAAACGCCAACCTGAGTCGTTCCCGATGTTGGCCCTGTGGTCAAGTTTCGAAGCTGGCAAGCGTCTCCGAGCGAAACGCGAGCGACGGCGTTTGTCCATTCGCGATGTCGAGCGATTCAGCAAGAAAATCGTAGAGGAAAAGAAGAACCCGGCTTACTATGTGCCTCACAATTGGGTAAGCGACCTTGAAACCGGGAAATCCAAACCACGCCTCGCGAAGTTCCACAGCCTCAGCCTCATCTACGAATGCGACATCAACGAGATTCTGGCCCTCTTCGGACTCAATATCTGCGATCTTGACAAGGAACGAGGTTTGATAGCGCTGCCGCACACACATCTCAATGATCTGACGCTCTCGCGAGCGGGGCCTATGGTGACGACTTCTCTGAAACTGCCAGACAAGCTTTCGTTAGAACGGACGAATCTGGTCCATCGAATGTTTCAGGGTTTGGGCGAGATGCCTTTCTTCCTGCTGCAGCAGGCCGGTCCCCGGGATGTGCTTTATGGGTGGGTCGGGACCGAGGACTACACGCTCGATCCCGTGATTCGCCCAGGCGCCTTCGTCCAGATCGATCCGCACCAAGACAAGGTCACCAAGGGTGTTTGGCCGAGTGAACACAACCGTCCGGTCTATTTTGTCGAACTGCGCGACAATCGTTATGCCTGCAGTTGGTGCGATCTCGAGGGGAGCCGCTTGCTCCTGGTCCCGTCCCCGAGATCAGCGGTGCCGATCCGCCAATTTCGTTATCCTCAGGACGCCGAGATCGTAGGCCGCGTCACAGGGGTTGCGATGCTAATTGGTGAATTAGAGCCGGACACGTTCGGGGACTCTTCTCAAGGCACGACCACAGATTGATATGGCTCCCGCCGGAAGGGAGCGGGTGTGAAAGCACATCTCCGCCAAGACAGCAGAAAAGCCTTCCGGCCGCGTTCGACCTCCCGACATGACCGCTTTAAAATTCGCTCAGGAACATGGCTTCGGCGATCTTGAACGAGCCCGTGTCGATCTGTTGCGAGCGCATAGAGAGCATCGAGAAACAGCACGACTCGGTTTTCTGCGTACTCGCGAACTGTCGCAAGATCCTAGTATCGGCGGTGCTGGCTAGCCACATTAGGGTCGGGGACGAGATTGCGTTTCCCCTTCCTGCGGGAGGTGCCACGGGACCTGAGATTTACGTTGCCAAGGCTCACTCCCCGACCGACCGTTGCCTGTACCAGGCGCCAATCGGATACGTCACCCAGCCCAAGTTGGACCGGAGGCAACGGCATTTCATATGCGCCCAGGTTAAGCACGGCCACCTCGACATTCTTGCCATTGTTCTGCCCTGCGAAATCTTGCGCGAGTACTTCTATCGTCTCCCGCATCCGGATGCACAGGCCAGGCACTCCAACTTGTACGAGCTTCTGGGCATTGCTTCCTGCGCTGCTCCGGCTGAAATCCGGCTCGCTTTTAAGCTGCGGCAGCTCGAACTCGCGTCGACAGGCGCGGCACTGGGCGCGCAAGCGACAGTAGAGCGAGCCTTCAATATCCTCGGCCACCCGGAATTGCGCGCGTGCTATGACGCGCTGCTAGCCGATCCCGAGGTCCCGGCGATATTTCCTTACGGTGGATCTGGCTCACTCGTCGTCAGCGGCGAGCGCTCCCGTGACGGACAGACATTTTTCGCCCATCGCATCCTGGCGTTTTCGCCGGAACGAAGACGACGGCGATTCCACCTGCCGCTGCGCCAGTGTGATTTCTACGATGATCGAGCGCTGTGTCGGGACGCGCGTCGCAAACTCGAGTTTTGGCTCGATCCCGCGCTCCTGCATATTCTTTGGGACCCCACTTGGAATCAGTGGAAACATCTGCTAGCGACCAAAATTGAAGTCGACGCAACGTTTGTCCCAAGTTGCAAATATCGCAAACGCCGGGGCGAGTGGGAGCTTGTCAGTTGGGAAACGGCGCTGCCCAGCCGCTTGGAGGTCAAGCTGCCCGCTGATTTCGAGCAGCAGTTGCAGGCGGCGCAGGCCGCCTATCACCGTCTTGGACAATACAACGCTGCCTTCGAACAGATTCGACTGTGCTTGGAGCACCGTGCGGTCGAAAAGGCGGAACTCGAAAAACTCTGTGCTCCGCTGCGGCTGCCGGGAGATTTCGATCTCGCGCAGATCAGCTGGCGGGCTGACTACGACCCGTTCTTCTACCGCGAACTGTCGCGCCGTGCACGCCGCATCTACCTGTTCCGTAACGAATACATTTTTGAGGTGGAGAAAGCCGTGGTCGTCGAGACGCCGCAGCTCGGCCATGCCACCTACGTTTTCTCCAAGCCCGGAAATATGGACGGGTTCCTGGCGCTGTACACCAGGATCACGAAGGAAGACATCCGGCGGAATCGCGGCAATAACGCGGAGAAGCTGGGATTCATGGGCCGCGTCATTCACGGCAGCAGCCCCAAGGCTTGGCTCAAAGAAATCCGGGAACGCCTGGGAGACAAGGTCGACTATGCCTCGGCCACTGCTTCGTGAATTCCGCGTGTCGCTACCCGGCAGGCAGTCAAACCGCGATTGGTGAAATACTGCTCCGACGCAATAACGTCGTCGCTCCGCCGCCCGGTGCCGTTTGCAGTGACAAACCGACGTTGCTAGACAAGACTTTACATACGACATTCCTCCCTCCGTTGCCGCCAACTGAACTTTCCATTCGCTAACAACGGTCGCACCTGTTTTGACGCGGCCTGAATTGCGGGGTAACAACAGCGCTAGAGAGCACGGTTGTCGCTGGCGCGGAAAACCAGCCACAGGAAGTCACCGCCGACCACGAACCGGCACTCCAATTTCCAAACGAAACGGGCAACAGAAACTTTGGAGGTCCCAGTGGCTGATTCCAATCAGAAGTCCACCCAGCCAATCGTGGCACTGGCGTCCCCGGCATTCGAGCCCCTCCTTGACTCGGATGAGGCTGCCGCTCTACTCAAAATTCATCCCAAGACTCTGCAACGCCTGGCTCGAAACGGTGGGATCTGTGGCGTGCAGGTCGGCAAATTGTGGCGCTTCCGCGTCTCCGCTCTGAACGAGTGGCTCAATGGCAAGACTGCTTGATGCGAATTTTCGGCTGCGGCGGAATCAGCCGCAGCACACCTTGAGGAGGCTGGCTGGATCAAATTCGGCCACTTTCCCAAATCGGCGAGGACCGGATTGTTTCGTGCTAAATTCACAGTGTCATCTGCGCCGCATTCAGGAGGTTCACGAATGAACCAAGCGAAGCGGCGTGCAACGTATCAACGCGGAACGCTGGCACTTGAGCAGCGCAACCGGGGACCGGATGTATGGGTTTACCGTTACTTCGAACTCGAAGGAGGCCGGAAACGGCGGCGCAAGGCCATCGTTGGAACCCAGGAGCAGTACCCTACCCGGGCAGCGGCCGAACGTGCATCGGAACATCTGCGACTGACGGCCAACCCCGAAACCTTCAACCCGGAATGTCCGACCATGGGCGGACTGATCGACCGCTACATCGAGCAGATACTCCGCCCGTGTCTCGATGTTCCTCTTGGCGGCGCGCAGGACAGCGCGGCGCCGATTTCCTTTCACTGCGCGAAATCGTACAAGTCGGTCCTCAACCGCTGGGTGCGCCCGCGCTGGGAGAGCTACCGGCTACGAGATTTCGACAAGCCTGCGGTGCGGGCGGGCATCGAGGAATGGCTGCGATCGCTTTGGCGCTCGCCGAAGAACGTCGACGGACTTGCACCCAAAACCGTTCGCTCCATTTGGAACGTGATGAAGCTCGCCTTCAAATTCGCCGTCAAGTGGGGCTACCTCAACCAGAACCCGATGGGAGAAAAGCGGGTCGAGCTGCCGCGGGGCTCCACCAAGCGGCAGAAGCAGCCCGTGCAGTTGACCGCGGCCGAGTTCTTCTTGCTTTTGACCCGTTTGGGTCCCTGCGAGAAGGTGGCGGTCGCTTTTGCTGGTTGGTTGGGGCCGCGCATCAGCGAAGCGTTCGGGCTGAAGTGGCAGGATCTGGACCTGAGCGTGGGCGTGGTCTCATTTCGCCAAGGTTGCGTTCAGGGGCGGATAACGCCGCTCAAGACCGAAGCTTCCCGAGCCAATTTGCCCGTGCCCGAGGAGGTGTTGGAGTTGCTGCGCCAGTGGCACTCCGTCGCCGTCTACCGTGGCCCCGGCGATTGGGTGTTCGCCTCTCCCTACACGAAGGGGAAACGCCCGTTCTGGCCGGCGCAGTTGCTCAAGACGCACATCAAACCGGTTGCCTTGGCCGCTGGTCTTCCCAACATCGGCTGGCACAGCTTCCGGCACACCGTGAGCGCCTGGGGCAAGGAAGCAGGACTCGAGTTGGAGGAGATCAAGACGCTCCTACGGCACGAGAACATCGCCACCACCTCCGAGGTGTACGGCGATCTCGGCATGGAGGCCAAACGGCGCATTCAACAGCAACTGGTCAACTTCGTCAAACAGCAGGCCTCAACCATTCAATAGGCCCCTGTAGCCACTTAGTGAACTTACGTGACCCTTATTTGACCCGAGCGCTTTTTGCGGATTTGTGGCAAGTCCAAGAAAAGAATGGCTCCTCAGGTAGGACTCGAACCTACAACCCTCCGGTTAACAGCCGGATGCTCTGCCATTGAGCTACTGAGGAGTGTATGGGCCGAGTGCTGAAGACCCAGCCTTCGGCTATCCGATTGATCATAGCATCTCCTGCGGGATGGTGAAAACAGGGTGCTCCTCTACTTCGACTTCGATCAACAACGAAGACGGGGCGCAAAAGATGAAGTGAATCAGCCTGGACTCCCGGCCTTCAAGCCCGTCGTCGGAAGGCCAGCCCCTCAGTCTTTTCCAATCGAAGGATGAGCCTGGGGAAGAGTCTGGACGGTGGTGGAGGAAGCTCCTTTCCGGTTTAGATTCTGAACCAATCTAACAGCCGCAGCCGGGGCGGTGGGAATGTGGAA
>Ga0181533_1005252_pt1 | contig 12576 bp, 13 predicted proteins | sample PEATcosm2014_Bin_45_FD_119772 | JGI IMG/M metagenome (GOLD analysis project Ga0181533, IMG submission 119772) | Peatland microbial communities from MTU Mesocosm Facility, Houghton, MI, USA - PEATcosm2014_Bin11_60_metaG | ecosystem: Environmental > Terrestrial > Soil > Wetlands > Peat | place...
CTAATGATCTCGGGAACTGCTTGTCTTTTCAGGATATTTGCAGCAAGCCATAATGCAAAGCTGGTAGCAGTATAGTACTCACCACAGAGGTGTTTGAAATAGGCAAGGGGAGTGGACGGAAAAAGTGCCCCTGCAAACTCATAATAAAGATGATCATAACGGTTATCGCCATTTATCCCCAGCATTAATAAGTCGATATCTGAAATAGACAGATCGGCGACTGAAAGCATGCTTGTAACACGAAGCAATAGTTCATTAGGATCTGCCGGTTTATAAAGGGTTTTTACGTCTCTGATGCAAGCGTAGGATTTGTCATTTTTCTCTGCTGAAAGCAGGAAATAACCGGAACCTTCACCTGCAAGTGCACCAGGTGAATTCCACTTCAGCATATCAAGGTTCCTGACTTGCGTTTTTTTCCAGTGGCTCGGGCGTCTTGTGATGGAAAGATGATTAGGGGTCATTTCATCAATTCCTCCGGCAAGAACATCTTTGGCTGTTCCTTCGGCTATCTGCAACAATGCATCCTGGAGACAGCTCTCAAAAGAAAATGTACGGTGAACATAAGTGGAGTTATAATTATGGCATTTCAGTTGAATAGCGATCTGTGAACTGATTGTGTTGTATGTTGATTGCATGAATGGAGTAGGGTTCAGGAAAGGCTGGTCAAGGTGGATCGTTCTAAGAATTCTCTCTGTATCTTCCACGCTTCCAAGCCCTGTCCCTGTTATAATGGCATCCGGAATGTCGCACAGGGCATCATTTAAACACATTTTTGCCGACGCAATACCAATTTTGATCAGCCTACTCATTCGCCGTGATTGAATTGGGTCAATATACGTCTTATAACTTGCAGGTTCTATACATTTCAGGTAATCAGCATCATATTCTATGATCTCTGTCAGGAAATCATTCGTTTCTGCAGTTTTCTGAGGTGAGATGAGGCCAATACCGTTAATGTATGCTGACATTTTTTACTGTAGAGTTTAATTGATTTTCATTATTAAATCCTCGAAAAGATGAGACTGGTATCATTTCCTCCAAACCCAAATGAATTGGTCATTACATTACGAATCATTGTCCCTGTCATTATTTCTTTGACCGGAATGAAAGTAAGTTCCTTCATCGGTTCAGAAAAATTCATGTTTGGCCAGATTACCTGTTCAAGCAGGCAAAGGATAGAGATGATGGCCTCCGTTGAACCTGCAGCGCTGGTCGTATGACCCGTATAGGGTTTTGTGGAACTGACAGGTGGAATTTTGTTACCAAAGAGTTTCTCGATCGCTTTTCCTTCTGAAATATCATTATTGTCAGTCCCGGTTCCATGGGCATTGATATAATCGATATCTGCTGGATTTAATCCACTCATTGCAAGTGCTTTCTTCATGGCAAGATAAGCACCGATCCCATCTGGGGATGATGCAGTCTGATGAAATGCCTCACATGAATTTCCCCAGCCTATAAGTTCACAGATCGCTTGTTTGCCAGATTGATTCATTGATTTTTCAGATTCAAGAACAATATATGCCGCCCCTTCCCCGAGGTTAATTCCATTTCTCTTTTCATCAAAAGGCTTGCAAGGTTCCTTATCTAAGATCTTCAAGGAGTTGAAACCATTAAGATGAAATTTGGTGAGAGACTCAGTACCACCTGCGACTACCAGGTCAAGATCGCCGTACCGGATCATTCTTGCTCCGAGTTGGATAGCATTGGCAGAGGAAGAACAAGCTGTGCTGATTGTGGTGACATAATCTTTGATTTTCAGCAAATCTGCGATCTTTTGTGTGCTGTCTGCACAATCGTAGGAGTCAATATAAATGTTCTTATTGTCGTTTGTAAGGAAATCCTCATAATATAATTCACAGCGATCCATTCCTCCTACTGTTGTTGCAGAAATGAGTCCAATTCGCAGGCCTAGGAAATTCACGATCCGTGCATCATGATAAGCTTGTTTGGCAGCTATTATCCCTAATAAGGCATTGCGTGAATATCCTTCTGTCTCAGGAATTCCGGCTAAATGAAAACATTCTTCCAGTGAGCATTTTACTTCCGAAACAGGGATATCATCTCTGAGGTTGGTTTCCAGGTATCGGATCTTACCGATACCCGTCCTTAAATGAAAAAGGGAATCTTTGGTTTCTGCCAGATTATTGCCGATGCCGGTGATGATGCCTAATCCGGTGACGAAGATCCTATTTGGCATTTATCCGGCTTTTTTGTGCTCCGTAATATACTCAGCCATTGTGCGGATGGAGTAAAATATTCTTTTTCCGTCTTTTGGATCTTCTATTTTAATTCCATAATTCTTTTCCAGCAGAACGATCAATTCAAGGGCATCAATGGAATCTAATCCGAGACCTTCTCCAAATAAAGGGGAATCCGGATCAATATCCGCAGCTGAAATATCTTCAAGGTTCAATTGCTGTATGACTTCTTGCTTCAGTTTATCAATCAGTTCGTCCATAAGTTTGTTAATTGTTTTGATATAATTGTGTCAGATTTTCAACGTTAAAACATGGATATTCATTCCTCTTGAGATATTCCTTGATTGTTTTTTCTTTTTCGACAAGGAAAAGCGCCGATTCAAAATTATCTTTTATCACTTCTACCCATCCGCAAAGACAAGCCTGCGCACGATCTTTGTCTAACAATAAATTTACAAATTCTATGACCTTTGCAGGTTCAAAAAGATCAGAAACGAAAAATGCATTTTCGCCTTTAATCTTATGCCTGATACAGATTTCTCCTATCAGGATGTTTGGCAAGGTATATACAAAAACAGAAGGGCTTGGATAATAATTGGATTTATCTTTGATCGTTTCGTTATACAGCAGGTCTGTATCCAGGCTTGAACTTGAATTCATGATCATGATCCCAATATCTTCTTTTCTGCACCGCTCAAAGAACGAAATATCTTTAAAAAGCATCTCAGCACCAAGGAAACCCAGTTTGCTCAGATTATCCATCTTATAAAACTTAGGATAACTGATCTTTTCCTTTTTATAGAGTGCTTTTATATAGGCTGCAAAATTAACAAAAATTTCATTGATAGGCTCAACTTTATCATTCTGTATCACTGCATGTTTGCGAATGATGTTCCAATGAGTGATGTAACAGGTTTCGGCCATTTTTCTTAATGAATTAGACTTTATGGAAAACCATTGCCGCATTGCATCCGCCGAATCCGGATGCGGTTTTAAGGCAATTTTTTACTTGAGTTCTTGTATTTTTCCTGACTACATTCAGTTGAATAGGTACACCGAGTTCATCAAATCCGGCAGAACGGAATAACAAGTTACTTTCCATTGAGCGGATCGTGGCGACAGATTCAATTACTCCAGCCGCTCCCAGCGTATGTCCCCAATAGCCTTTGAAACTGTTGACGGGGACTTTCCGCAAACCAGCAATTTCAATTGCTTTTGACTCCATCTCATCGTTGTAAAGGGTAGCAGTTCCATGGGCAGAAACGAAATCTATATCATCAGGATGTAAAGCCGCTTCATTCAGTGATTTCATGATGGCCATAGCAAGCTCTTCACCTGTAAGCGAAGGACCGGATATGTGATTTGCATCATTGGTGATGGCTGATCCTGAAACTGTTATTGCAGTTGATTTTTTTAATATGGATGAAAGGATCAGGGTGCCACAGCCTTCCCCGAGTGAGAGTCCGTTCCTGGCAATATCAAATGGTCTGCAAGGTTCATGACTTAACGCTTGAAAGGAAAGAAATCCTGAAATGACAAACTCTGAAAGAAGATCGCCTCCTGCAACAACAATATGATCATACAGGCCGGCATCGATCATCCTTGCTGCAGTGCTCAGCGCAACAATACCTGAAATACATGCATTTGAGACTACGACAGGCCTGTTGGCAAACCTGAAAAATGACCCTATCATGTTTGCCATCTTCCAAAGATAGATCCTGTCAGGATCAGGAAATTCACTTTCCCCTTTCTCAAGCAAATCGATATTGCCTTTGGTACTTGATATGATCAGGAGTGAATTACCTCCATAAATATCCCTTTCAGTTTCTTTTAAAGCATCGTCGATCGAAACGATAAACATCTTTTCCAGACGGGTGAATTCTTTTTCATGCATTTCGGGATGACGGTTGCTCAGTACCCCGCTGAACCTTTCAGTCAACAAGCTGGTATTGACAAGTGAGAGGGGTAAAGGCGCTGGTGTCAGCGAACGCTCATTGTACTTTTGGAATCCTGTCCTGCCGGATTCCACATTTTGGATCACCTCTATTGTAGAAAAACCGAGGGAATTAACAATATTATCTCCTGCTATATAGACGGGTTTCATCATCTTATCATTCACAAAAGTCCCCATCTTTTCTTCCAACCGGTAAAGAATTCCGGTGCCGTGAGTAACAACTCTTTTTCGGGTGTAAGGAAAACCTGCATAGAAGTGCCTGTTGCCATAAGCTCCAGATCGCTTTTCCTGTATACCGAATATTCAAACAGTATCTTTGCGGCTTCTGTGTTGACAAATCTGGTTTCAATAATGGCAGAATCGCCGTAAACCAAAGGCTTTTTAAAATCACAAGTTACTTTGACAATAGGTATCATTATATTATGCCTGTGAACATCCAGGTAACCAAGGTTATATTTCGCGCCGAATGATTCCCGGCCATCTTCAAAGTACCTAAGATAATTCCCATGCCATACGATTGCCATGGAATCAACTTCTCCAAATCTTACTGTGATTTCCTTCCTGTCAATGAGCTCCATATTAAATATTAATAGGACTTTTAACTTTCCTGTAGATGTATGTAATGAAAACAGATACAAGGAAAAATGCCAATAATTTAATGGCCGGATTCAGGATCATAATAAGTCCTCCATGCCGCAGGAAGATATTGTAAAAACCGCTTATTGCCCAGTTTAAAGGGCTGAATACAGCCACGTGGCGCATCACTGTCGGCATAAGGTAAACAGGTACCCAGATCCCCCCGATTGCAGCGAGGATGAGGATTGAAACTGCCCCAAAAGCAGCCGCTTGCTGGTGGGTATTTGCAATCGTTCCAACAAGCAGGCCATAACCAAGTGCTGAAAGCGCGGTGACAATGATCATGACGATAAGTTCAAAAATATGATTGCCGATTACCAACATGGGAATGTGAAAAAGAGGTAAAATAAAGATTCCGGAAATGATCATCAGGAAGGATTGCACAAAGCATACAAAAAAATAAACAGTGACCTTTGCAAGGAGCAATTTAATATAAGAGATAGGCATCGCCATCAGGCGTGACAGGCTGCCTTCTTCCCGTTCTTTAATCATGCTCCCGGTAAGAGGGATGATGATAAAGAACATTGCAAAGATGGCCCATGCAGGAACATTGTGCTGAACAGTCGTGGGAATTTCTTCCTGTTCCTTGTAACTAGGGAAAACTTCCCTGAACCGTAAAGATTCCTTGTATTCAATGTTTGGCGGTTTGTATGCCGGGAACTGCCTCGCCATTTCGGCATTGAATGACCTGAATACCATTCCTGTCTCACTCTGGTAATTGAACTCCTTGATAGAACTGACAACTGCATTTTTAAATGCTTTGCGGATAGTCGGATCAAAAAATAAAGTAACAGTATCGGTCTCTTTTGGGATAATATTGTTCACGAGCAATGGATTGAACATTCCAAAGCCGGCCAGTGTTTTGGCAACTGCCACCCGCAAATTGGCTCGCATAGTCTGTGTAATCCCCCTTGGAACCACTATGGCAATAAGGTAATCGCCTTTTTTCACCGCAGCCCTGGCCGATTCTTGTGTTACCGGGATATGATCAATTGAATCGATCACATCAAAAAAGCCTGACGAACGAAGCCCATTTTCCATATTGATCCCCAGACTGTCCGCGTCATTGTTGACAAACAGTACTTGTACCTTGGGTTCTTTTGCAATGGCATTCCAGCCGACTTCCTGCAAAAGTGACATGATTACGATCAACACCATCGGCATCAGGAACAGAATGATAATTCCGGCTTTATCCCTTAATAATAAAAGGTACTCTTTCTTGACGGCTGAGATAAATTTGAACATCCGGGTCGACAGTGTAATTTAATGTTTCACCAATTATTCTGTGTATGCTTTAATCCCTTAACCCTTTTCCCGTTAAATACAAAAAAAGATTCTCGAGATTTTTAAATTCAGGGTGATCAGCCACCAGTTCCTTCGGGTTACCGGTTGAAATGATCTTTCCCCGGTCTAAGATGGACACGCGTGAGCAGAGGTTTTCTGCTTCTTCCATATAATGCGATGTATAGATGATCGTGGTTCCTTTTTGGTTTATTTCATGCAGAAATTCAAGGATGACGATCTTTGATTGAACATCTATACCCACCGTAGGTTCATCCAGGAATAATATCTTTGGGCCATGAAGCAACCCCGCAATGAGATTGACCCTGCGTTTCATTCCATGGGAGAAAGTCGAAATTTTTTTCTTGGCAAACCGGTCAAGTCCGAATGCGGTCAAACGATTCATAATCATTTCTTTCAATGATTTCCCTCTCAAGCCATACATATTTCCGAAAAATGTAAGGTTCTCCAGGGCAGTCAGGGTAGGGTAGAGGGCAATATCCTGTGGAACTATGCCAATTACCTGTTTGATTTGTCCAAGTTCGTTGCTTAGATTGAAACCGTCAATAACAACATTCCCTGAGGTTGGTTTAAATAATCCGCAAAGGATTGAGATAGTTGTGGTCTTTCCGGCTCCGTTTGGTCCGAGAAGGCCAAATATCTCATTCGGATAAATATCCAGCGTTATATCATTCAATGCAGGTTCATCCGACCCTTTGTATATTTTACTGAGATTTTTAATCTCAATAATGGGATTTTCAGCCATTCAGATTTTTATTTTATCCAGTTTTACGTAGACTTCTTTTTCCATGTCAGCAATTTCATGGAGCATCTCGCTGAGTTTTCCGTAATCTTCTTCAGGTTTCGACCGGTTCTTGCAATTGCGGGCACCAATATAAGTAAATTCCCTCCAATGATTGGCAGCATGGCCCATCAATACTGAAGCGGCCAGCAGATCAGGATTGTTGAATTTTTCTCCTGCTTCTTTAAGAAATGCGCCATAAATATACCGGAACCCGGCACCCCCCGTTCCAAAGTCTTCCGACATACGTATGATCTGGCCCAAATAAAACGATGCAGTTTCATTGCCATGTTTCTTTGGCCATTTCTTCAGATCCTTGGCAAGCCAATGGATTCCTTTCACGCCGATCAGAGGGAAAGGGATCTTGATCATTTCATATACCGTTTTCTTTATCCCTTTTTCAACTGCCGATTTGATATCCAGCTCTTTTCTTACATTGTTGATCCAGTACATCTTTCCCTTGGGAGCAAAGGCTCCTTTTGCCCAACGGACCCTCTGAAGATCTTCAAAAGAAATTCGTTGCGGAAATTCCATAACGGTATCGCTGACCCAATAATCGTTGCCTTCTCTTCCAAAAGCCACAATATTGTGCATATTGTAATGCATGCGGTATTCAGGGGGAAAGAAAGTCAGGTTGAAAACGCCAACCTGCATCCCGGTCGGAATTCCTTTTTCAAGGTTCTGATCCAGCACAGCCATTGACTCTTTGGGTTCCTTGAAATTCTTGATTACGGTGGCATCCACACCCAGGTACTTCATCGACCGGTGAAAAACCGTATTAGGTAAGTTGCGAAATGACAACATCGGCGCAAATTGAAGTTTCAGGAAGGGAAGGTAGCTGAAATACAATCCGTTCCCGATTCCGAACGCCATTGGTTCTGACATTTCGACACCGTGAAAGTTAAAAAGGTTTGAAGTAGCACCGCTTTCGCAATGACCCGCCTGGCGATGCTTATAATCAATCATGATTTTATTGTTTTCCATAGAATGAACGATTTAATTAATCAACATTTTTTAATTGTTCAAGCGTGATGTTGAAGGCGTCAGTATATTTTTTTAAAGTCTTCTCGCTAAGCCTGTTAAATACTTTTGGTTTAAGATGACGTTTAACTCTCCAAACCATGATACCGGCATGCATGGAAAGATCCATGGGAGTTACCAGTGTTTTTTCCATGTAATATAAGATCGGGCTGGCCAATCCTGCTTTAACTTTCATTCTGGCTTCTTCAATCCGGTCATTGAAAAGATCCCATGCTTGCTGGAGGGTGACTCTGTCAGATTCTCCATGATACCCTACACGTTTTTCAAAACTACCGTCTGCACCATAAGAATAAAACAGTTCCCTGAACTGGCCATAGGATTGGTTTTTATACACAGGGTTTGATTCTTCTTCCATTTGAATCGTTTTTTAATAAAACTTTGTTCTTTTAAAATGCGAAGGTAACAAAATTCGTAAATCCGGTCATGTCTTATTATGACCTAATTGCTTTCATGTTGGTAGCAGGAATATCTTCAGCTCACATTCTGCAATGCACCTGTCATCGAGGTAGATTTTTCCTCCTGCAACAGTTGCATCAAATACTTTATGTTTCAGTGTGACTTCTGTTCTGATTTCACTACCGGCCCTGGGAAGTTCAAAAATTTTAAGGTCTCTCAGTCCTCCTATAAATCCGACAGGAGGCTCTTTCCCTGCAATCTTAGAAGCATACCCGATACCGGCTGCTGCAGTCTGTGCCATGTTTTCAATCAGACCCGGCTCCCTGAAAAGCCCTTCGCTGCAAAACAGGTTATCTTCTTTGATAACAAGGGAAGTCACGGTCTGTGTATCGGTAACATCAAGCAATTTCCCAATCATGATGATAGGAGTCTTTTGCGGGATGTATTGCCCTATAGTTTCTTCAGTAGCCATTATTTTCTCAGATGATGCCATAATATTCCTTTTCTTTTTCGTGCCCTCATTCTGTTCATCACGGTAATGACATCTTCATCGGGAAATACAAACCTTCTCCCGGTTTTATTAGCTCGTTCCCTTAGAGTACTGTAATTGATCCCTTTGGCCAGGTAGTAAACTGGTTCCAGCAAGTCGTCATCAGCCGTGATGACGCAATCTTTAATAGCCAGCTCCTGAAGTCGGGTGCCGGGATAGATGCGCATGCCAATATAAGGAAAGAAAACAGTATTGTTAAAACGCTTCGAGTTCTCAAAGCCTTCATTGATCGTTTCTTCTGTTTCCCCATATCCGCAAAGGATAAGGAAATGGGAAAAATAAATCCTAAGATCATTGCAGAGATCTGAAACACTAACGACCTCCTGGACGGTAAAATGCTTCCCGTAATTTTTCAGCGTGGTATCAGAAAGCGATTCTGTTCCGAACTCTATGTGAGTCAGCCCTGCATCTGCATAAAGCTTCAATGTCTGTTTATCCAATCCATATGGGGAAAAATAAGCCCCCCATTTTATTTTCAAACCTTTTTTCAGTATCTTCTCAGCCAGTTCAATATTGAACGAATCATTGATGTTGAAGACAGAGTCAGTAAAGAAAACATAATTGATCCCCTTGCTAAAATATAATTCAGACAAGGTCTCGACAATTTTATCTGCATTCAGCGTCCTTACCTTTCTTCCTTCAATGAGAGGATAGGTGCAGTAAATACATTTATGAGGGCACCCTCTCTTGCTCTGGACGTTAAGCATTCCGCTTTTTCTCCAGTAAAAATCAAGGAGATCGTTATCGAATGAAAGGTCCAGCTGCCGGAGGTAATGGCTCCTCATGTTTATCTGGATCCCTTCTGAATTCCTGTATACCAGCCCTTCTATTCCTGAAGGGTCTGCTTTATTCTCCAGGCACTGAAGGAGGGTATACAGGCTTTCTTCTCCCTCACCGCAGATACCGAATTCAGGCTCAAAGAATTTGAATAATTCCAATGGAAAGATGGAAAAAGCCGACCCACCAATGATAACCCGTGTGCTAACAGTATTTTTTACTGAATCCATAATGTCTTTGTATCCATGGAGGAACCAGGTCATCCGGGTTGAATCCACATCATCCATATTTCTCAGGGAGATCCCGGTATAATCTGGTTTATAAGAAAGAAGAAATGCATGGAAAGATTCCAGGGTATTAAAATTAAAATCGAAAATGCGGATCTCGAAGTCCGGTAGCCTTGCTGACAGATAGGAATGTAAATAGGAAAGGCCAACCGGGTAGACCGGGTAAGGAACTACACATTGATTTGAAGAAACAAGAAGTAATTTTCTTTTATTCATTCTTTCAGTTAATTCAATGTGGATGAGGGTCCTGCTGGCATGTCCCAGAATTTATAATAGTTGAACCACTGGAGTGGATACTGTTTAACGATCTTCTCCAGTGCCGCAACATAAGCCTCTACTGCCTCTTTCAGGATAAATTCCCTTTTCTTCAGATTTGTCGAAAATTCGACATTTCGCAAAGAGGTAGCAAAAAAGTGATAATGTTTCCTGGTCTCTTTTACCGCAAAGACATATGAGACCGGCACTCCAAAGCGGGCAGCAAGGTTAACTGGACCTGCCGGAAAAAAAGCAGGCTTCCCAAGGAAATTCACCTGGAATACTTTATTTCCTTCAATGAAGCGATCACCATGCATAGCTATGATCTCACAGCGATTTAATGCTTCCCTGATTTCCTGCAAGTGCGAATAATCTTCTTTTATGATGATGAAATTGACCCTGCGTTCTGTGAAAACATCCGATAAGTACCCTTTTATCTGCTCGCGTTCAGCATCGTACAAAATGATATTGATATTTTTTTCAAGCCGGTTAAGTAACTGCCCTGCAATTTCCCAATTACCGATATGTCCGCTGATAAGCAGACCGCCTTTATCCATCTGGCGAAGATACTCCTCACCTTCAAAATTGAAAGTAAATCGTTGCTGTAACCCGGCTAAGATGGCAATTTTATCCAGTATTACCTGACCGAAATAATAATAATTCAGATAGACACTGGTTAAAGAATGAAAAACACTATAATTCAAAATACTATGAAAATAATAGTAGATAGAACGAAATGCTTTCTTTGTTGAGAATAGGAAATATGTAACTACGAAATAAAGAAGGAAATAGCCAAAGGAAAGTCCAAAGTGCTTCAGGGTCCAGACAAAGATCTTATATCCCAGGACGCCCCCTCGTGTTTTGCCTTTCCATGATGACATCAACAATTAATTTAGATTTACTCTCCGGATGACATATGCATAAAAATCCTCCAGCTTCTTTATATCTGTCATCTCCTCGGCTTTCATCTTGAAACCGAAATTATTCTCGATGATTACAAAGAGATCGACAAAATCAAGACTGTCTATTCCGAGATCTTTTTTAAGATCGGCTGAAGGGGAAATCTGTTCTTCGTCAATTTCGATTTCATCAATCAGTAACTGATTGATTTTCTTTATGATCTCCTCATTTTGCATCATGCAACACGGTTTGTTTGATGCAAAAATAACGTTTTTTTAAGAAATTACTGATTAATTTTTCTGACGATCAGGGAAGAGTTGGTGCCTCCGAATCCAAAAGAGTTTGACAGAAAGGCCCTGATCTCAGCTGGTGTGGTATGCGAAGCAATATTCAGGCGCTCAGTGATCTTATCGGGATTGTCAAAGTTTATGTTAGGCGCAATAAAGTCATGATTCATCATGAGAGTGGAGTAGATGATCTCGCTTGCCCCACCCATCCACATTTCGTGTCCTGTCATTGATTTTGTGCTTGAGACCAGCGGACGGGACTTACCGAAGATCTGGTCAATAGCGATGGCTTCATTTTCATCGCCTGCAGGCGTGGACGTCGCATGTGCGTTTATATAGTCGATATCTGAAGGATCCATCCCGGCTTCTTTCAGGGCCATCAGCATGGCTGAAACCGGACCCTGAACATTTGGCAGGGAAATATGTTCGCCGTTGGAAGAAAATCCATAGCCGGTAACTTCACCTAAGATCTTTGCTCCCCTTCTGATTGCAGAATCATAACTCTCAAGAATAACTGTTGCAGCTCCGCCGCTGGGAACAAGTCCATCACGATCGCGGTCAAAAGGCCGTGATGCTTTTTCAGGTTCTGATTCACGTATGGAAAATGCATTCAGCGCATCAAAACTCGCAGTCGACTCAACATTGATCTCCTGTGCGCCACCGCAAACAATGACTTCCTGCAATCCCTGCCGGATAATAAGGTACCCTATGCCAATGGCATGAGATCCGCTGGCACACGCGCCACTGACAGTGAAATTGATCCCCCTGAATTTAAATATCACTGAGAGGTTCATCGAGACAGTGGAATTCATCGATTGAAAAATATATCCCGATCCGATCATCATGGTGTCTTTTTTCTGACGCAGGATATCAACCGATTCAACAACCGGTAAGGCAGAACTGTCATTTCCATACAAAATCCCGACATCATTTTTTTCCATGAAAGCAGCATCAATACCGGCATTCCGTAATGCTTCGACAGTTGCCATGTAAGCATATTCTCCCTGGACCGGCAAACCTACACGCATGCGGCGATCGAGAATGCCTTTAAGTACTGGTCGCTCAACCATGCCGGTGAGGGCTGACCGGAAACCCATTTCTTTGCGGATCGGATCATATATAATTCCAGATTTTCCCTCGTATAATGAATTCCTGACCTCACCGAGATTCTTCCCGATGACAGAATAAATACCCATTCCGGTTATAACC
>Ga0181533_1005261_pt1 | contig 12560 bp, 10 predicted proteins | sample PEATcosm2014_Bin_45_FD_119772 | JGI IMG/M metagenome (GOLD analysis project Ga0181533, IMG submission 119772) | Peatland microbial communities from MTU Mesocosm Facility, Houghton, MI, USA - PEATcosm2014_Bin11_60_metaG | ecosystem: Environmental > Terrestrial > Soil > Wetlands > Peat | place...
CAGCACCGGAGCGAGCGAAAAAACGGTATAAAACGCCAGCGCTGCACCCCTGCTCGGGGCATCGTCTTCCACCCATGCCCAGCATGCCTTCTTGAACAGCACGTAAGCGGCTTTCAGATTCACGAATTCCCTTAAGGATTTCAAACATGGATAGACAGAATAGACAGGATGTTTTATTCCGCCCTTTTATCCTGCCTACCCTGTCCATCGATGGGAATAAAGCGCCGGGTTCGTCGCTACAGGTAAACGCATTTTCGCAACGCAACATGAGGCAGCGTATTCAGGATTTTGTATTTCGTCTTCTTATCCTGTCTATCCTGCCCACCCCTGTGAATAATAGACCACCCTCACCCTACGCGATTGACGTGAAAATTGGTGATGTAATGCATGAGCCCAAAAACATTCAGGAGCCACACAACCACCACAATGATCACGACCACATTCAGGATCGACTTGATGGAGCCCGCCATCGGAATAAAGCTGTTGACGAGCCAGAGAAGCACGCCCACCACGACCAGGGCAATCAAGACTTGCACTAAAGGCGTTTGCACTAAAGTCATAAATTCAAACCCTCCTTGTTTTCGGAGGCAGGCGCCTATACGTCCGCTCCGCCCGTTACCCATCGTTGAATATCGCCTGCGGCTTCTCGGTCATGGCCGAAACGATGCTATGCCCTAGAGCGAGGGGAAATCCCAGGCGCGCGGCCTGATCAGCCATGATCTGGCCGAAAATGGCATCCACCTGGAGGTAAATCCACAGGTCGGCCTGATCGGTCGCCAGCTTCGACAAATCATAGTCAGGAGCCATTTCCCCCCCCTCTCGCATCTGCCCGATATTTATCATCGCGGGCAGCCATGTCGCGACACTTAAGCTGTTTCGATTTCCGTAGCCGGTGATGCTTCAGCCGGTATGTTATGACACACGTCGAGTCCGGTCGACGCCAGTTCCTCCTCTTGGGCCGCTTGCGTCCCTTGACTTCGCTGGAGAACACGCAAGCGATGGCCGGGAACTCAACTACGGCGGCTGCTTCCCGGAATCAGCTTAACTACTGATTTTCCTTGTCCCCGCTGTCGCTTTTGGGACTGACAGCTTTCTTGACCCCCTTACCGACGTCCTTGCCTCCTTTGCCGAGACCCTTGCCCATATCCTTGCCTGCAGCAACGGGCTTACCTTCCTTCATCTCATGGCCGACTCCCTCCCCACCCCTTCCAACTGCTTTGCCGGAGGCCTTAAAATCGCCGCCTGCCGTCTCCGGTCCCACGCCGAGTTTGCCCGCCGTCTCGCCATCCAGATGTCCGGTAACGGGCAGATTTTCAGATTGCTGATACTGGCGAATAGCGGCACGGGTTTGGGGACCCATGATGCCATCGACCGGCGCCGTGTAGTAGCCTTTGTCGCGCAGAGTCTCCTGCACCTTCTTAATATCGCCACGATCCTGTGCGGAAGCGCGCGGCATCAGGCTTAGGCCTAACATCAGCGTCATCAGAAGGGTGAAGATAACCCTGGCCCATACTGCTTTGCTGTTTGGATTCATATGTTCCTCCGTTTCCTTTTCCCTGTGACCTTTCAGGCCGCGATGTCAATCAGCCGCAGCCCTCGAAGCACATTCTTTATATCCTGGAGTGAATCGTGCTTCAGTTCCCTATTGCTCGCCCGTCTGGTCAAAATTGCTCACCAACGATTTTGCCACGGGTACATATCTGCTGGGACTGAAGGCAGGGGTTTGATGTGCCGTCCCGGGGACTTGAGAATGAGAAAACGGCTCCTTTTCAAGGATGTATTCCACGGTTTGGCACGCTGCCCCTGATCCCCAGGTTGGCGGTACTGCGTGAGCTGCGGCTGACGCTGTGGGGGGAGACGGTCTGGCGTCACCTGTTGCTGCTGGGCCGCCTGTGGCTGCGGTTGTTGCTGGCCGTTGGCCGGTATGCTCATTCCTACAAACAACACCGAGCTGATTAAAGCAGCCGCCACCCTCCGGTTCAATGTATTGACATTCACGGAACACCCCTGTCTCAGTCTTTAGCGAAGCGCCTGCAAGTTGAGGATGGTCCCCAAAAGGCCGCCCAGGATTATGTATCTGCCGCCGGAATAGCTGCCATATTGATGCCGGCCGTAGTAGCCATCTTCATAACCGCGACGGAAACCCTCGCGAAAATAGTAGTTGTAGTCGTCCTGGGCTACATCATAACCATCGTAGCCGTAGTTCGCGTCCTGATAGGCATACGAGTCTTGGTAGTCGGAACGCCAGCCATCCTGCCGGTCGGCCTGTCCGGCGAGGAAGCCTTGCTCATAACCGTTGTTCACGGCCCCCCGAAGAATATTGGCGCCGTATTGATTTGTCTCGTAGTAGCGGCCGCCCCGGTTGTAACGATAGTTCGCAGCCGTGTAGAAGTAGGGATCACTGTTGTAATCGTGGCGATCGTTCTGGAAACGCATCTGCTGCTCATGTTCGTGCGCTGAATACTGTTGCTGATAACGGTACCCCGCCTTGCGTCCTTGATGCTGAAGCGCTGCTGCACGCTGCGGTTCCACCCGCTGCCCCTGATCTAGACGTTGGCGGTACTGCGTGACCTGCTGCTGTTGTTGCGTAATAAGCTGCTGCTGACGCTGTTGCGGGACACGGCCTTGCGCCACTTTCTCCTGCTGGGCGCGCTGTTGCTCCGGTTTCTGGCCTTGCGCCACTTTCTCCTGTTGGGCGCGCTGTTGCGTTTGCTCCTGGGCACGCTGCTGCGTTTGTTGCTGAGCGCGCTGCTGCGTTTGTTGCTGGGCGCGCTGTTGCGTTTGTTGCTGGGCGCGCTGCTGCGTTTGTTGCTGGGCGCGCTGCTGCGTTTGTTGCTGAGCGCGCTGTTGCGTTTGTTGCTGGGCGCGCTGTTGCGTTTGTTGCTGGGCGCGCTGTTGCGATTGCTCCTGGGCACGCTGCTGCGTTTGTTGCTGAGCGTGCTGCTGCGTTTGTTGCTGGGCACGCTGCTGCGTTTGTTGCTGGGCACGCTGCTGCGTTTGTTGCTGGGCACGCTGCTGCGGTTGTTGCTGGGCGCGCTGCGGCGGTTGTTGCTGGGCGCGCTGCTGCGGTTGTTGCTGGGCACGCTGCGGCGTTTGTTGCTGGGCACGCTGCGGCGTTTGTTGCTGGGCACGCTGCGGCGTTTGTTGCTGGGCACGCTGCTGCGGTTGTTGCTGGGCACGCTGCGGCGTTTGTTGCTGGGCGCGCTGCGGCTGCGCTTGCTGCTGGGCGCGCTGCGGCTGCGCTTGCTGCTGGGCGCGCTGCGGCTGCGCTTGTTGCTGGGCGCGTTGCGGCTGCGCTTGTTGCTGGGCGCGTTGCGGCTGCGCTTGTTGCTGAGCACGCTGCGGCGGTTGCTCCTTTTTTTGCTCTTGCTGCGGCAGTGGCTGGCCGTGGGTCGGTATGCTCATTCCCACAAACAACACCGAGCTGACTATAGCCACCGCCACCATCCGGTTCAATGTATTGACATTCACGGCACACCTCCTTGGTAATCCGGTCGCACCAAGGGCTGTTGTTCAAAATGGGAGGCCACGCTGAGCACAAATTACAGGATGAGAGACACAACCACTTTCTTGTTTTGCCATCCACCTCCCACCAGATCCTGGCTGGCAACTCGGAGTACAATTTTTATACCCTAAGGTCATTGAGCGTGTCTGTTCAGCATGGCTCACGGATGTGGTCAAAATTGCTCATTCCGGCAAATGAAGGGGAACTACCGTTTGGGCCGGTCTCGTGGGGGTTGGGGGCTCGGGGTTGGGGGGTCGGGATTCGGGGCTAGTTGTCGGTTGTCGGCGGGAATCGTCTTCCGCTTCGGTGGATAACGCCGAAATCCGGCTGCGGCAAGGCGGCGGGCCAGTTGACGGCTAGGTGACTTCCCAGGCGGAAACTGCCAGAGGCGGTATCGACCATCTGAAAATCACTTGTGGGATGCGGACTTCGGGGGAGTCAGGAGTTGCACCTCTTGGTGTAGGCCGTACTCCAGACCAGTGCCCTCGGGCGACGTGGATAACTCTCTGTTGTGCGATCCCATCGGACAAGCGGAAAATCAATTCTGGTTCAGCGTAGTGCTTGCTCTTGCGCCATCACCGCGTACCGTGGGACCCCGGAGGAACTGAATCTATCCCTCATCGGGAGAACATGGCCTGCGTATTCGCCCGAATGACTTTTTCGATCATCCTGATCTCCTTCGGGCCGATCAGCTTCCAATTCAGCGCGTGCAGTACGGCGGAGCGGTCGCGCCGGAAATAGACACAGGTCCCGATAATGGTCAGGGCCCGCACTCGAGTATCAGGCGAGGTTGCGGATTCTCCGGTAAGGCGGGCGATGGCTTCGGCCAGGGTGTCCCGCAGCGGCGCGAGCGGGCGATTTAGCAAGCGAAAGGCTCGGGGAGGTCCGGCCGCTGCCTGGCTGACGAACCTCCCATAATAGTCGGGCAGGGAATGGCCAAGCAGGAGCCTGAGAAAGTCACCCAGCATCGTGCAGAGAATCCCGACCAACGCACGGTGGGTGATTTTCGGGCGAGACATTGACGTCCGTGCCTGTTGAATGAGAGGTTCCTCGTGGGCCGCCCAACGAGATGCCACGTGCAGTGCCGCGGCATTGTAAAGTCCTTGTTTGCTCCCGAAATAGTACGCAATCGAGACAATGTTCGTCTTGGCCGCCTCGGCGATGTCACGGGTACGCGCGCCATCGAAGCCGCGCACCGCGAAGGCCCGAATAGCCACTTCGAGAAGACGTTGCCGGGTGGCCTCGCCGCGGTCACTGGTAGGCCGCATTCTGATTGATATCCGTCGGTTGGGTTTCACCGGGCTCTCCTGCCGCACGCCGTCGATTATAAAACAGGGATTGAATTGTATCAATCAATTGATTTATAAATAGGGGCTTGCCGGAAGGCGGTACGGCAAGGGCAGTCAAAATGTCGGATGTCCCGCATGCGGTCAAGAAAGGGTGCGGAATTTGATGAGCATAGACCTTTTTCTTTGGCACCAGCCAGAACAATCCAGTCCTTATGTGTTGCCACCGGCCGCCTGTCCGGCATTATCCCCCGCCCTCGGTGAAGCGCCAGCCGGGGTGCGCTTCGGCCTGATTCTGGCCGTGCTCACGGCCGTGGTTTTGATGGGTGTGAGTTGTGGCGTTCAGAAACCGTCGTCCGCCGCTTCCGGTCCACCCACGCCGGTGGGGGTGGTGAAGGCCATCCAAATGGACGTGCCCGTCCACGCCGAATGGGTTGCGACCCTGGAGGGTTACGTAAACGCCCAGATTCAACCCCAGGTGAGCGGGTATCTCATCCGCCAGAACTACCAGGAAGGCTCCTATGTCCACAAGGGTGATGTGCTCTTTGAAATCGACCCGCGGCCGTTCCAGGCGGTGCTCGACCAGGCCAAGGGGCAACTGGCCCAGGCGCGCGCACAACTTTATCTGGCCGACGTCAATGTGAAGCGCGACACGCCCCTGGTGAAAGAGCGGGCCATCGCCCAGAGCCAGCTTGACACCGAAGTGGCTGCGCAAATGCAGGCTCAAGCGGCTATTCAGGCTGCTGAGGCTGCCGTCGAGCAGGCGCAACTGAACCTTGGATTCACCAAAGTCCTCTCCCTTGTGGACGGGATCGCGGGAATGGCCACCACCCAGATGGGCAACTTGGTTTCGCCCGCGGCCGTCCTGACGACGGTTTCCCAGCTCGACCCCATCAAAGTCTATTTCCCCATCAGCGAGCAGGAGTACCTCCAATTCACCTCCAAGCTGTTGAAGAATACCTCGGCAGGCGATTTACTGCGTGCCGCAGATTCCAGAGCGCTTGATCTGATTCTTGCGGATGGTTCGACTTATCCGCACAAGGGGCAGGTTATTTTCACCGACCGGCAGGTGGATCCACAGACCGGAACCATCCGGGTCGTCGCAGCATTTCCCAATCCTGGGAACATCCTCCGCCCCGGGCAGTTTGGGCGCGTTCGGGCGCTGCTGGGCGTACGCCAGGGAGCGGTTCTGGTTCCGCAACGCTGTGTGACGGAACTGCAGGGAACCTACGAAGTGGCCGTCGTGACCGCGCAAAACAGCATTTCCATCCGCAAGGTGAAGGTCGGAGATCGCGTCGGTTCGTTGTGGGTCATCAACGAGGGCCTCGAGGCGGGCGAAGCGGTGGTGGCGGAGGGCACCTCGAAAGTGCGCGATGGCATGACGGTAGCGCCTACGCTCCAAACCCCGGGGCCGGGAGGAAGCCGCTAATGTCAAAGTTCTTTATCAACCGCCCCATTGTCGCCATGGTGATTTCAATCTTGATGGTCATCGTGGGCGCGGTGGCCATGCTGACCCTGCCGATTGCTCAGTTTCCGGAAATTATTCCCCCCGAAATTCAGGTGCGCGCCATCTACCCGGGGGCCGACGCCCGCACCATGATGGAGTCCGTGGCCACTCCCATCGAAAGCTTGATGAGCGGTGTGGACTACATGAACTACATGTACTCCACCAACGACAATGCGGGCAACTCGGTGCTGACGGTGAATTTCGACGTCGCGACCAACCCCAACACCGACCAGATTTTGACCCAGCTTCGGGTTTCGCAGGCGACACCGCAGTTGCCGGCCATGGTGAATACGACCGGGGTTATTGTGATGAAGTCGCGCGCGGCGGCCATGATGGTCATTTCGTTTTATTCGCCGCACGCCACCTACGACCGGAACTTCCTGACCAATTACGCCTACATCAATTACGTGGATGAGCTTTCGCGCGTGCCGGGCGTGGGGCGCGTGCAGGTGTTCGGCGGCCAATACGCGATGCGCATCTGGGTGAAGCCGGATCAGTTGGCCAAGCTGGGGGTTACGGTGCCGCAGATTGTGGCGGCCGTCGAGGCGCAGAACACCGTCAATCCGTCGGGGCAAATCGGCGGCGAACCGGTGCCCCAGGGCCAGGAGTTCACCTACACCGTGCGTTCGCTAGGACGTCTGGTGACGCCCGAGGAATTCGGTGAAATCGTGCTGCGCGCCAATCCCGACGGCTCGACCCTGCGGCTTAAGGATGTGGCGCGCCTCGAGCTCGGTGCGCAAAGCTACGGCTTCGATGCGCGGTTCCACGGCGTGCCCGCCGCCGCCATCGGCATTTACCAACTGCCGGGCTCGAATGCGCTCGCCGCCGCCGCGGGCGTGCGCGCCAAGCTGGAAGAACTGGCGAAGCGCCTGCCCAAAGACGTCGAGTATGAGATCGGTGTGGACACCACCAAGGCGGTGAGCGCCGGAATTCACGAAATTCTGATCACGCTGTTTGAGGCCCTGCTGCTGGTGATTCTGGTCGTCTACATCTTCCTCCAGGGGTGGCGGCCGACGTTGATTCCTTTGTTGGCAGTGCCGGTTTCACTGATTGGGACCTTCGTCGTCTTCCCCTTGCTGGGATTTTCCATCAATACCCTGTCGCTGTTCGGACTGGTCCTGGCCATCGGCTTGGTGGTGGACGACGCCATTGTGGTGGTGGAAGCGGTTGAGCACCATATTGATGAGGGGATGACGCCGCGCGATGCCACTCTGCTGGCGATGCAACAGGTCTCGGGACCGGTGATCGCTATTGCCCTGATCCTCGCTGCGGTCTTTGTGCCGACGGCGTTTATTCCGGGAATTACCGGCAGACTCTACCAGCAGTTTGCGGTGACCATCGCGATTTCGGTGATCTTCTCCGCCTTCAACGCGCTCACGTTGAGCCCCGCGCTCTGCGCGCTGATTCTGAAGCCGCGCCGCCACACCCGCGGTCCGCTGGGGTGGTTTTTCGATGCGTTTAACCGCGTCTTCGGGCGCTCGAGGAATGCGTACATCAGTGTTTCCCGCGTGCTCATTCACAAGTCCGCTTTCAGCCTGCTTTTCCTGGCCGTGATCGCGGTGGTGGGCGTGGCCATGGGAAGGAAATTGCCGACTTCGTTTCTGCCGGAAGAAGACCAGGGCTACCTGATGATCGCGCTGACCCTGCCGCGCAGCGCGTCATTGCAGCGCACGGGGGCGGCGGTGCGGAAGGTCGAAGACATCGTCCAGAAGGTGCCGGGAATCCAGTCTATTACGTCCATTATGGGCTTCAGCATCCTGAGCGGGACCCAAAGTACCTACGACGCTATCTTTTTCGTGCGCTTCAAGGACTGGGACGAGCGACGGGCGCCCGAACAGCAGGCCTCGGCCATCCAACAGCGGCTGAATCGGGACCTTCAGGCGGTGAGCGAAGGCACGTGCTTTGCCTTCTCGCCGCCTGCCATTCCGGGCATCGGAGCGGCGGGGGGCGTGAATTTTGTGCTCGAGGACCGGTCGGGGACGGGCGGGGATTTCTTTGCCGATAACCTGGACCGGTTTGTGGCGGCGGCGCAGAAACGGCCCGAATTGGCGCGCGTGGTGGCCACCTACGCCGCCCACGTGCCGCAGATCTACGTGGATGTGGACCGGGAGAAGGTGTTGCGGCAACAGGTGGATATTGCCGAGGTGTACCAGACGCTCGAGACGTTCATGGGCGGGTACCTGGTGAACTACTTCAACCGCTTCGGGCGCCAATGGCAGGTTTACCTCGAGGCGGAAGGGAGCTACCGCGCCGACGCCAGCAATATAGGCCAATTTTATGTCACCAATCCCCGCGGCGACCGGGTTCCGCTCAGTACCCTGGCCAACCTGCGCACCATCACCGGTCCGGAGTTCCTTATGCGCTACAACGAATACAACGCGGCGCAGGTCAACGCCACCGCCGCTCCCGGAATCAGCTCGGGGCAGGCCATGAAAGTCATGGAAGACGTCTTCGCCCAGACCATGCCGCGCGAGATGGGCTTTGACTATATGGGCATGTCGTTTCAGGAACAGAAAGCCGCGCAGGGTGTTCCGGCAACTGCGGTCTTCGGGCTTTCGCTGATGTTCGTCTTCCTCATCCTGGCGGCCTTGTACGAAAGCTGGTCGCTACCGTTCAGCGTCTTGCTGGGTACGCCCATCGCCGTGGCCGGGGCGTTTCTGGCGCTCATGCTGCGGCACTTCGAGAACGACGTTTACACCCAGATCGGGATGGTGATGCTCATCGGCCTGACCGCTAAGAACGCCATCCTCATTGTGGAATTCGCCAAGCTCGAGCACGAAAAAGGGAAGAACACGGTCGAGGCCGCCTTGGCCGGGGCATGGCTCAGGCTGCGCCCCATCCTGATGACTTCGTTTGCCTTCATCCTCGGCTGCGTGCCGCTCTGGACCGCACAAGGGTCCGGCGCCTCGGGAAGGCGCATCCTGGGAACGGTGGTGATCGGGGGCATGTCGGCGGCTTCCCTGATAGCTATCTTCTTGATTCCAGTGACCTTCGCGGTGGTCGAGGGCCTCTCTTCCCGGGTCGACCGCCACCCCACGCCACCACCGGGTGCCGGTGATCCAAAGGGGGGACCGCACGCATGATGCGCTTGGCAAAGGACTTATCCATTTTGCTCGCTCTCCTCCTGCTGGCCGCCTGCACGGTCGGGCCGAATTACGAGCGGCCTAAGTCGGAGATTCCTGGGGATTATCGGGGTATCCACAATGCCGCGCCCGGAGCCGCCTCTCCAGAATCGCTGGGGGATGCCAAATGGTGGACGGTTTTCCAGGATGAGCAGCTTCAGTCCCTCATTCGGACGGCACTTAAGCAGAACTACGACGTGCGCATCGCTGCGGAACGCGTTCTGGCGGCACAGGCGCAGCTCCGCATCGCACGTTCCGATCAATACCCGTCGGCGGGGATGGGGGTCGGCGGCACGACCGAACGCGAGCCCTCCAGCCCCTTTTCCCCTGCCTATCGCTGGGACTATCTGCAGGTGGGGGGAGGCGCGTCGTGGGACATTGACTTCTGGGGGAAGTACCGAAGGGCCACTGAGGCTGCTCGCGCCAATTTGGCCCAGACCGAGTGGGGAAAACGCGCTGTGGTGAGCACCCTCGTTGCGAATGTCGCCAGCGCCTACTTCCGGCTTAGAGCCTTCGACCTGGAGATCGATATTACCCAGCGCACCCTTGCCTCCCGGCAGGAATCATTGCGGCTGACCAAGCTCCTCGCGGATCACGGGGCTGCTTCGATGGTGGACGTACGGCAGGCGGAGCAGCTTGTCTACGTGGCTTCAGCCGCCCTCCCGGATCTCGAGCGGCAGATCGAACAGGAAGAGAACTACCTGAGCTTCCTGCTTGCTCAAACCCTCGGGCCCATCACTCGGGGGCGCAGCCTGACCGAACAGGCGCGGCCGCCCGTGGTTCCCGCGGGGCTGCCCTCCCAATTGCTCGAACGCCGTCCGGACATTCACGAGGCAGAGCAGCAATTGATCGCGGCCAATGCCCAGATCGGTGTGGCGCGGGCCGCCTACTTCCCTTCCATCTCCCTGACCGGAACGGCCGGATTCATGAGCGCTGCCTTGACCGACCTGTTCACCAAGCCTGCAGGCACTTGGAATGTCGCCGCCTCCGTCACCCAGCCGCTCTTCACCGCGGGCAAGTTGCAGGCCAATGTCCGGCTGGCGGAAGCACAACAGCAACAAACCTTGCTGGCGTACCAGCAGGCGATCCAGAATGCATTTCGGGATGTTTCCGATGCTTTGGTGGCCTACCAAAAGACCCGCGAGACGCGGGAGCAACAAGAACTCTTGGCGGCCGCCGCGAAGGAGTCCACCCGCCTGGCGCACGTGCGCTACGATGGTGGCAGGACCGCTTACCTCGAAGTCCTGACCAACGAAACCAATTATCTGGCCGCCGAACTGGGCCTTTCCCAGGCGAGGCTGAATGAGATGCTCTCCCTGGTGCAGATCTACAGTGCCCTGGGTGGTGGCTGGCAGCAATAGGCGCCTTGCCGTCCCATGGGAGGGATAGGAGCGTCGAGTGATTCAGCCATTTGTTTACTGAGCCAACATCTCGCACGCCCGATCTTTCATCGGCGCCTACCGGCGATAAAAGCTGAAGGGTATATCGTTCCTGGTTCAGTTGGCTGCCTAGTCGCGAAACCGTAAGTGCGGAGCCCACGTTCGCCTGCTGATTCCTCCCGGATAACGCACTTGGAAGCTAGGAGGAGTGGGTACTTCCACGGATTCGGCCCGATAAACGTTAGTGCTGTATCGGAAGCGCGCCGGTGAAAAAGCGATGGAGCAGCGGAAGGGTCCCGACGGCGCGCTTTCGATACAGCCGTTTGAACGAAGCCGCGCCGCGACCCTATGGGATTTGAATCGTGTCTTTTGTGTTGGGTGGGATGGCGGTGCACGAGAAAGGCGCATAGGACGGGCAGCGAAGCGAGGCGGAAGAGGTGATCGGAGGGTAGATCGACCTCGATAGGAAACGACGGGGCACCGGTGCGTGAGGACTTTGGGGTCAGCGCGAGACACGAAGAGCGTTGGTGCTGAAGGGCGTGAGCTTGCGCGGAATAAGAGCGAGCGTTTCATGCGTTCCTCGCGAGGGGAAGGGGTGGAGAACGCAAAGTGATCTGGGCGGCGCTGAGTCGCTCCAAGATGATCATGGGGCCGCCGCATTGGGGACAGGTCCAGGGAGAAGTAGGAGGCGGAGTGATGGAGAGAACCTCCCAGTCTCCTGGCGTCGGTGGTTGATCCGGGGTCGAATGGGTCGCCGATCACAGGAGCTGGAAACAGAGGGGTAGAAGTCGAGCGCGACGACGATGAGCCAGGAAGCCGAAGTGGCGGATGCGCACGAAGCCGGGGGGAAGCACGTGGAGAAGAAAGCGTCGCAAGAACTCGTCCACGGATAGGGTCATGAGGCGCTGCTGGTTGCCGTGGGCGGAGTCTCGCCAGCGGAAGGTGACTTGATCTCCCGTTAGGGAAACGAGGCGATGGTTCGAGATCGCGACGCGATGGGTGTAGGCGCCGAGGTAGTGGAGTACATACTCTGGCCCCCCGAAGGGCGGTTTGCAGTAGACGACCCAGTCCCGCCGGAAGAGTGGGCGCAGGAAAGAGGAGAAAGCTTTGGGCGAGGCGAGCGGCTTTAACTGACCGTGAAAGCCCAGTTGTCCTTCGGCGAAAGCGTGTTTCAGAGCAGCGACGAACTTGCCCCGAAAAACCCGAGCCAGAACCGGAAGGGGAAGAAAGAAGCGGCGACGGGAGGCGCGCCAGCGCTGGTGGTCGGGGGAGAGTCCGCCGGCGGGGACCACACAATGGACATGAGGATGATGCTCCAACTTCTGGTTCCAGGTGTGGAGGACACTAAAGAAGCCAATCTCGGCGCCCAGGTGCCGGGGATGGCGTGCGACTTCCAGCAGGGTTTGGGCGCTGGCGCGAAGCAGCAGATCGTAGAGAACCTTCTTGTTCTGTAAAGCCAAGGGCGCCAGAAGATGCGGCAGTGTGAAGACTACGTGCACGTAGCGGGTGGGCAGGAGTTCCTGTCGGCGCGCCTCGAGCCAGCGGTCGCGGGCCTGGGCCTGACACTTGGGACAGTGCCGATTTCTGCAAGAGTTGTAAGAGACGGCGCGATACCCGCAGCGGGAACACTCATCGCGATGCCCGCCGAGCGCGGCGGTGCGACAACGCTCGATGGCCGTCAGGACCTTGCGGTGCTGGGCGGTCAGCCAGGAGCGGCTGCGTTCGATGAATCTCTGCCCCGCCACGCGGATGAGATCGGCC